>Ga0126378_10000943_pt1 | contig 21613 bp, 24 predicted proteins | sample PanSoiMetPlot_23_FD_92587 | JGI IMG/M metagenome (GOLD analysis project Ga0126378, IMG submission 92587) | Tropical forest soil microbial communities from Panama - MetaG Plot_23 | ecosystem: Environmental > Terrestrial > Soil > Tropical forest > Bulk soil | place: Panama | collected 2016-02-17
GCCGGGGTGCCGGAGGGGTTCCGAGTATGGCCTGCGGCCTGCCCGGCCGCCGCTTGCCGCATCTTCATGCAAGCTTTGATGGCCCAGCGAGTGGTCGTCTACGCAGACGCGCGACAGCAGGTGGAGAGCCAGCCTGCAGCCGCGTGCGCCGCGGGCGCCCTGAGGTCGCTCCCATGGCGGGCGGCCGCCTTCACGCCTCTCCTCTTCGAGGGTGCGGTCGTCGGCGTGATGACCGCCATTTACCGGAAAGACGAACTTCCATATGAGGCCGAGACGACTTTCCTGGCCGCGCTTGCGGACCAGGCGACGATGGCCGCATCAAATGCCCGGCTGTTGGCGGCCGCGCGCGAGAAAGTCGCGCTTGAAGAACGACAGCGGTTGGCGAGGGAGCTGCATGACTCCGTCTCTCAATCGCTCTTCGGGATCCAGGTGGGAGCGCGGATGGCGCACCAGCGGCTCGATCAGGACCGAGCCCAGATTGCCCAGCCCATTGACCACGTCATGCAGCTCGCCGAAGACTGCCAGGCTGAGATGCGGGCGCTGATCTGCACTCTCAGACCGGAGTTGCTCGAGGTGGAGGGTCTCGTGACCGCCCTCAACAAGGAGATCGAGGCGCTCCGGACCAGGCACGGCATTGCGGCTCAGAGCATAGCCAGCGATGAGCCGGAACTGGCCATCGACGTCAAACAGGCGCTGCAGCGGATCGCGCATGAGGCCGTCCACAACACGGTGAAGCACGCACGCGCTCGGCACTTGGACATTCATTTCAAGGCGCATGGTGGCTCCCTGGTCCTGGAGATCGCAGACGACGGCGTCGGGTTCGATCCCGACCAGGGCTTCCCCGGGCACCTCGGCCTACGCTCGATGCGCGAGCGCGCGCATGCGGTCGGAGGCTCGCTCGACGTCGTCAGTTCTCGCGGCCGAGGCACCCGAATCGTTGTCAGCGTTCCGTCGGCGACCTCGTGACTCGCTTCTCGGAAAGCGCTGTCCGCGCTCACCTTAGTCTTAGCGCCGAACACGCCGGGCGGTGAGAAGGACTCGCAGTGGGCAGTGATAGACCTGGGCACGGCCGCCCGTCCAAAACTCAACTGGTGTCCGACGGGGAGGCGCAGGCCTCGGTCCAGCCGCCGGCCAGTCGAAGTTTGTGCGGACTGTGGCGGCCGACTCAGATCCGCAACGGCCAATCCCGGCCCGGGCTCGGTCCTCATGGCCCGATACAACGGGCAGGCGACGCCTGTCCGTCCTAAGAGATGAACTCAGTGCAATGCCGCGGCATCACGGCCGCGGCAGCAATAGTCGCACAAGCGTGGAGGAGAGCCAATGACACAGTTGCAGCCGTCCGCACGCGCCCGCGCCGTAGGCCCTGCGCGCATAGCGCTGGCGATGGTTGCGGTCCTCGGCGCGGCCGGCCTGGCATGGTCGCTGTCGGCGCGAGCCGCAGCCGCTGAGGCCGCGCCGCGTCAGCCTGCGGTGGTACAGGGCGGCGGGACGACCATCATCGAAGGGGGCGCGGGCGCCCCGTCCTTCGCTCCCGTGATTACGAGGCTTGCCTTCCACTGGTCCGCCGGTCGGGGCGACTTCGAGTGCCTCGCGCTAAATTCGAGCGCGCCAGTCGGAAGAGCGGGAAGTGGTGACCTCGACAGGAACGTCATGTACGTGACGGGCAAGATCACATCGGTCGAGGTTAAGGGCGATTCAGCGGTACTGCACGGGACGGCCGCTGTTACCGGCCTCGGCGCGGGCTCTAGCGTGCCGTTCACGGCTATCGTGACCTCCGGCGGTCCCGGCTCACCAGTCGCTCTACAGGTCTCGGGCCTCACGTTTCACGAGATGCTGCTCGACGGCCATGTCGCGATCTAGGGAGTGTATGAGGCGACTAGGAAAGGCGCACCCTGGGCCACCCTACGGATGCCCGGGCTCGACGGTCTCGATCTGATACATGCAGCAGGATGCTGCTAAGGACGCAGCCTGTCCAGGTGCAATCGCCTCCGATCTTGTCACTCATCGATGACAGCAGGTCGGCGCCACAGCGGGCCACGAAAATCAGCTGCGACCAGCCCGACGGAGCCACCGCCGATCACGACTTGGTCGCGACGGTGCTATCGCCCCGAGGTCAGGACCGTCCGGGCCGGACGTGCCGGTCCAAGGAGAAAACTCCCGGGTCGGCTGCACTGCGAAGACCGTCGGGCTTCAGCACGACGATTCGCCGGCCATTCATCGTGATCACCTGTGCCGCTCGCCACGTGCTCAATGTCCGGGAGACCGACTCTCTCGTGGTACCGATCAGTTTGGCCAGCTCTTCCTGGCTGTGGGAAGGGAGTAGGACGCCTCCGTTGAGCGTCTGACCCTCAGCCATCTCTTCGAGCAGGAGGGCCGCCAGCCTCCCGGATACATGCTGTGAGGCCATGCTCTCGATCGTTTGCTCGAGGCGGAAGATCTGCTTGGCCATGACCATCATCACGCGTGCCATCAGCAGCGGATGGCGGGCCAGCATGGTCAGGAAGTCCTGGGCTCCCGCCTCGCAGATGTAGCTCTCCTCCATGGCCTCGGCGTGGGTTGCGCTGCCGTCGACACCGAGGAACGCTCCCAGTCCGAAGAGTTGGCCCGGCGACACAACCGCGGTTGTGACCTCCTGGCCCTCGAGCGTCAGGTGGTAGAGGCGGACACGGCCCTGCTTCAGGAGATAGACCCGGTCCCCACTCTGTGAGAGGACAGAGTGTCGGGGAGCGCAGGTGCGCATCTTGAGCTCGTGCGCGATCTCCTCGATCTCGGCCTCGGACATCCCCTCGAAGAGGTTGAGGCGGCGGAGGAACCAGACCTTGTCGGGCATGTCACATAGGGTGCGCCAAACGTCGTTGCCAGACCGTGATGCGCGTCACGGAACATTGGTCTATGGGCCTCCAGACTCGACCTCGTGGCCGTTCCTCGAGCGGCCGTGAATGAATCACAAGAACAGAGGTAACGGAGGCACAGAAAGATGACGGTGGAACTTACTCAGACGAAGAGCGCCGTCCGCGTGGCCGCACGCTGGTTCCGGCCGGGCCTGATCGCCGGCCTGGTGTTCGCGATGTTGGCGATGGTGGTTGGGATCTTCACCAGCAACCTCTGGGCGCCGCCGCAGGGCATCGCGCAGTCGGTCGGGATCGGAACCCAAGGCCACAACTTCCAGCTGGTCCCGTTCGTGCTCGGCCTGATGGGACACATGGTGAACTCGGTCATCATCGGAATCATCTTCATCACCATCGCCCGCGCGGTCCACCTGCGCGGGGTCGGTGCGGTGATCGGTGGCATGGTCTGGGGCGTGATCGCCTACGTGGGCATGTACCGGGTGGTGCTGCGGGTATTGCTCGTATCGACCAGCTCTTCGTTTCTCTCCGCCAACCCTGAGTGGTCATGGATCGCCGGCCACCTCATGTACGGAGTAGTGCTCGGTGCCCTGGTTGCATACGGGCCCCTGCGTGACCCGCACCTTGAAGCCCCAGGCCACCCGGCCCCGGCTTAACCCCGTTTAACCCAATCAACGCGGAAGCTCCCTCCTTCCGGGCGGGCCTGGGAATAGGTATCTGGGCCCGCCTGTAGCCGCACGTGGAGCCTGCCGGGCCTGATTGTCTGGCCTGGCGGGTCACATCGAGCCCAGCGCTGGCCGAGGAAATCGACCCGGCGCGTGCTCGCCAGGTCGGGACCTTTCCCGCAGGCGCTCAGTCAAATAGGGTTGATCAACTCGGGCGCGGCAGATCGACACGGCAAACCAATCCGTTAGTTGCAGCGCTCAACGAACGATCGTCGGGCGGACGGGTCAGATCGAAATCGCCAACGGCGACGGCGTCCGCCAATGTCCGCTGACCGGCAAGAACCGGGTCAAGTACACCGCCAGTGAGGTGATGGCCGTATCGCTCCCCGATCGGTCGCCCATCCGGCGCCCGACGATTTGGGCGTCGCCACCATCGTGGACTGGTCAAATGCAACGGCAATGGAGATTCGTGAACTGGCGGCCGAAACTGCCCACGCCATGACCTGGCTGACCATAGGGCCTCCTATCGCTCACCGGCCTCTTTGTCGAGAAGCTGGGCCAGCTCACGGCTGATGAGCCGAAGCGGCTCAGTGTCGCATCGAGCCCGGCTCATCACAAGCGCGCCCCCCCAGGCACCCAGTGTCAGGAGAGCAAGGCTCCGCGACCGTTCGACGGGCACGTCGCGCTGGGCGAACCGCGCGCTCAGAACCCGCAACCAGTCCGCATAGGCAGCCTCGCAGGCAGCCCTGAGAGCCTCAGACGCGGGAGCTGTCTCCAGCGTGACCGTCGCCAGCGGGCAGCCCTCGACGAACCCCGACTCCTCGAGGCCGCCCGCCAGCTCTCGCCCGATCTCCAGGACCAGCTCGGCGGCCATTGATGACCGCTCGGCCGCCCGCTCGAAGAGCTCCGTAACCCGGCGGCTGCCACTCTGGACCGCCTTTACCGCAAGCTCCTCCTTTCCGCCCGGAAAGTGGTGGTAGATCGATCCCCTCGGCGCAGCACCCTCTCTGACGATGTCCATCAGGCCGACGCCGTGATAGCCACGCCGCTGGAACAGCCGCGCCGCTGCCTCGATCATCCGCTCACGGGTCTCGCTCACCCTCGTCATTGCCGCCGCATGCTAATTGACCTGGCGGTCATCGAAGGCTATTATGACGGTCGTCATACATAGTGCGCCGATCGTGCGGCTGAGCGTGGGATGGGTGGCATAAGGACGCGTCCCTTGTCCGCCGCTGTTTCCAAGTCGGAGGCAAAGCCATGGCTCAACTGCCATACACAGACCCTGAGACAGCCGACCCCGTTATGAGGGCGGTATTCGAACAGACCGTCAAGCGCTTTCAGATGCCGCTCAACATCATCAGCATCATGGGGAACGCGCCCGAGGTCGGCTCCAAGATGATCCAGATCTACTTCGACATCCTCCAGGATGGTGCGGTTGACTGGGCCACCAAGGAGCTCGCGATCCTGAAGGCGACCAAGATGGGTGACTGCCTGTACTGCGTCACCCAGCACGAAGTGGTGAGCGAGCGTCTCGGCGTCAGCCCCGAGAAGCAGGCCGACATCGTCGGTCTGCAGTACCGAGTAAGCCCTCACTACACCGAGAGGGAGCGGGCCCTTCTCGACCTCACGAGCCAGGTCGTGCTGGACCCTGAGCAGATCACCCCCGAGACATGGACCGAGGTCCGCAAGCACTTCAATGATGCCCAGATCGTCGAGATCGTCGCCACCATCGGCGCATACCTCCAGATCAGCAAGTTCGGCGACGCTATGGGGGTCGAGTTGGAGCCGGTCTTCCACGGCCGCCCGTCGGTGCTGTTCGAAAAGGAGCCGCCAAAGTCCGCCGCGGCGGCCCGCCACCTGGAGCACCACCTGGGCGCGGGCAAGCACTAGGAGGGGAACCATGCCAGCAGTTCAGCTTCTCGAAAAGGAGAGGGCGGGGCCGGCCGTCGCGGACGTCTTCGAAGCCGCCGAGCGTCACTTCGGCCGGGTGCCCAACCTGGTCAAGGCGCTCGCCAACAACCCGACGCTGTGCCGCTCGATAACGGACTTCATGATCGTCGGGCTCCGCCCAGGCCGCGTCGACTGGGGTTTCAAGGAGCTTCTTATCTTGAAGACCCTCCGCGCCATGAAGAGCTATTACAGCTATGGCGCCCACGAAAAGCTGGCGGTCGAGCTCGGCGTCCCCGAGGAGAAGATCGGCGACCTCGCCAACTCGCTCTGGCGCACCAGCCCTCGCTTCACCGAGGGCGAACGGGTGATGCTCGAGTTCGCAGAGCAGGTGGCCCGCGACGCAAACGACGTGCATGACGAGCTCTGGCAGCGCATGAAGGCCCACTGGGACGGCGGCCAGTTGCTGGAGATGAACGCCGTCATCACGACGTTGATCCAGATCGGCCGCATCGGCGACACCCTGGGCACTTGCGATGCGGTGCTCTTCACGAAGCCGGTCACCGCTGAGTAGGCTGGCTCGGCGGATCGTCTATCGGATAAGGATTCGCGTCGCCGCAAAGACCGTAAGAGCCACAAGGCCGGCGACGGCAGGCGTTACCGTCCAGGCCATCACGAAGTCACGCAGCGTGGCAGTGTCGAGTCGTCGCAGCTGTCTTCCGGCCACGCCGGCGATCGCGCCCGTGGATACGTGTGTAGTTGACATGGGCAGGCCGAGGTTGGCTCCCAGACCGACGAGAAAGGCCGTGGTGAGGTTGGCCGTGAAGCCTTCCCTGTGGTTCATCCGGACCACGTTCTCGCCCAGCCGGCGCGCCACCCGAACGGCGGCGACAGCACCGCCGGTCGCCATGGCGAACGCGATCAGGATCAGCAGCTGGTTGGGATGGAGTGTGCCCGGGACGAGCCCGAAGGCTCCGATGGCCCAGATCTTGGGCGTGTCGTTGAGCCCCCTGGCGAAGCTGGCGGCGCCGCTTGTCAACCAGTGGGCGGTATCGACGTTGAGCCCGATTCGCCTCGTCGCAGGGCCATGTACAGGACAACGTGGGGAGGTTGACATGATCACACGCACCATCGGCAGCGAGGACCGGGGCGTTCCCACTGCTGCCGCCGCGGTAAGGCCTGAGGTGTCACCCGGGCTGACGGCGCCGGCGGGGGCTTGTGCGTCCACGTCAACACAGACACACTGAGGAGCGCCGCGCGCGACGCGGCTCAATAGCGCCGAGAGCGCGTATGACAGCCCCACGCTGGCCAACAGCGGTATCGCCACCCTGGTCGCCATGGAGACCCACTTGATGCTGGACGGCGCCAGGAGTAGTCCGGCTCCGATCATCGAGCCAACGATGGCGTGTGTCGTGGAGACCGGGAGCCTGGTCACAGTGGCAAGTCCGACCCAGAAGACGGCACCGGCGAGCACCGCCACCGCAAAGCTTGGATCAGGCGGCGCGGCCACGATGCCGTTCGTGAAGACAGTGCCGATCCTCGCAGCGAAGGTGAGAGACAAGATTGAGCCGGCCAGGGTCGTGACAACTCCCCAGGCGATGGCGGTCCGATACCGGGTCACCCCGGCGCCGGCCAGGGTGGCGACTCCCTTGCAGTCGTCATTGGAGCCGTTCGACGCGGCCAGGGCTGCGGTAAGGATCAGTAGCGCGGCCAGTAGTGGCGACATCGTCATGGTTCAACCAACTTGGACCGCACCATGACACCGCTGCTGTGACGTAGCTCACACGGTTCGCGATCGAGTGAGTGAGGTCACGGGTTCAACTCGGACCGGGACGCCGTTCAGGAAGGCCATGCCCGCCAGCGGCTCCAGATCGTCGGGATCGTTGCTGGTGAGCAGGTTGATGTTGGCGCCGGGGTTCCGGCTGGCTAGCCGCCAGCCGCCGCGGTGCCCCCAGCCGTGGGGGAGCGCGACAGTGCCCTGTCGCACTTCGTCGGTGACCTCGATGGGCACTTCGATCATCCCGGTGCGCGAGCTCACACGGACTACGTCGCCCGCCTGAATGCCCAGCGAGCGAGCGTCCTCGACCGACACACGCAGCGCGTGCCGCCGGCCACCGCGCATGAGCGCCGCAGCGTTATGCATCCAGGAGTTGTGCGATCGCAGCTCACGCATGCCGATCAGCCTTAGCGGATAGACGCGGTCGTGATCGTCGGCCGCATCGAGCCGGTTCAGATCGGCAGCGATCTCGGGGGGATCGAGGCGAACCAGCCGGTCGCGATGGCGAACGCGCTTCGACAGCACGCCGGTCGGTACCTGCTCCTTCAGCACCACGCCGTGAGGCAGGCGCCGGAGCCTGGCAGTGCTCAAACCGCTTCGGCGGAGCCCGAACAAGTCCCCGTCCGGTCCCACTCGCAGCAACAGGTTGACGCTCGCTTCCGGCGAGAACCGGAGGCCCAGCTTGCCCAGCCAGCGCACGGCCCGGGCGCTGGAGGGGATGATCCCCAGCGGTCGGGCCAGGTCCTCGATGATCCGCCACTCCTCGCGGGCCTCGCCAGCCGGCGGCACCACAGGCTCCGAGTACTGGATGAAGGGGGTGGCCATGAAGCTCAGGAAGGCTGCCGGCAAATCGCTCCGTTCGAGAAAAGTCGTGGTGGGCAAGACGTAGTCGGCGTGCTGGCCGGTCTCGTTTACGTAGAGGTCGAGCGAGACGAGGAGCTCCAGCTCGGCTAGCGCTCGCTCCAGCGCTATCCCGTTGGGGACCGAGAGGACCGGGTTTCCGGCGCCGATGATCAGTGCGCGGATCTGCCCTTTCCCCGGAGTCGTGATCTCCTGGGCCAGCAGCGAGGCCGGAAGGCTGCCGAGCACGTCCGGGAAGCCGCCGATTCGCGAGCGCCGGCGGGCATACGTGGCCCGACCCGAGCGATTGGCCACCTCCTCGATCATCAGCGAGGAGTGGCCGAAGACGGCCCCGCCTGGCCGGTCAAGGTTGCCGGTCAGCAGGTTGAGCGCGTCGAGCAAGAAGGCGACCAATGTGCCGAAGCGCCCCAGGCAGCTCCCAGTTCGCCCGTATACAGCCGCCCCGTTAGCCGCCGCAAGATCGCGCATCAGCCCGCGGACCGCCGCCGCCGGCACGCCGGTACGGGCCTCGGTCGCCTCGGGCGGGAACCTGGACGCGGCTTCGCGCAGGAACCCGGCTCCTCTCGCCAGTCGGTCGAGCGCTTCGCGGTCCTCGAGCCCTTCGTCGAAGAGGGCATGGAGCAGGGAGAGCAGGAGCCAGGCATCGCCGCCGGGGTTGATAGAGATGTGCTCGAAGGCACGTGCGGTCTCGCTGCAGCGCGGGTCGATGACTACCACCCGCCCGCCGCGCCGGACGATGCCTCGGAGCACGTCGCGGATGCGGGGGGCCGTGAGCAGGCTGCCCTGGGAGACGAGCGGGTTGGCGCCAACCATGAGGAGGAACCGGGTGCGAGCCAGGTCAGGGATGGGCACCAGCAGCGGAGAGCCGTAGAGCAGTGCGCTGGCGGCGAAGCGGTTGTTGACATCCTGGCTGCCTGCCGTGTAGTAGCTGGGCGAGCCGAGCGCGTCCATGAAGCCCCTTGACCACACGGCGTGTGCATAGCCGAAGGCGGCCGGGTTGCCCATATACCAGGCGATGGCGGGCGGGCCGTACCGGTCGCGGACACTGCGCAGACGCCGGCCGATGTCTTCAAGGGCGGCGGGCCAGCTCACCCGCTCGAATCCGCCATCGGCCCGGCGGCGCAGCGGGTGAAGCACCCTGTCCGGGTCATTCTGAACCTCGGTCATTGCAATTCCCTTGGGGCACGCGTAGCCGCGGGAAACTGGATGCTCCGGGTCAGGACGCAAGGCCACAACGCGGCCGTTCTCGACGGTGGCAGTGAGGCCGCAGAGCGCCTCGCAGATCCGGCAGAAGGTCACGCGCTGCTCGGTAGGCATTAGGCCTCGTCAAGCGTAGATGCGGCTCGCAATCGTGATTGCAACTGCCCTCGCCTATCTAGCAAGCTGTGTTCGGTGAGAGTGGCAAAGCTACTGGCCCTCACCGTGGCTGTGCTTGCGTGCAGTACTCCCGCCAATGCGCCGGCTGCATCGCCAGCGCCGAGCGCGTCGGCCTCGGGGCTGGTGCTCGCCGCGGGGACGTTCCGCCTGCCTGCGGCGTCCGCGTTCGGCGAGCCAGGCTTCCACGAGGCGGTGACGATCCGCACAAGCGTGCCAGTCGCTCTGGCGCCGGCTGCGGGGCGGACAGTCGTGCTCCGCCTGCACGATTCCAGCCGTCCGGGCCAGAGCTGCAGCGAGGACCATCCGCTGTCCGGCTGCGCGACCGTGGACTGGTCCGATTCCTCCGACCGCCCAAGGGTCCCCGCGGGCGGTGTGTTCGACAATAGCCTGACACTGCCGCTGGCTGGGGGACCGGCAAACCTGTTTCTGCGCGCCGATGGGGCGCTCGCCACGCGCCCCGAGGCGTTCGATCCTGGATGACCCCACTCTGCAGTGGGCGGGTCCGCCCGCGAGTGGAAGGGAAGGCTGCCGTCCGACCTGGCCCAGGGCACGCTCGCCCTTCACCTGGTCATGACCAAGTTCAACACTCCAGCCGTCACCATCACGTACGAGGTGCGGTTGCAGCCTTGAGAGGCCGTTGAAACCCCAGTCATCGTTCCGCTCGCTGGTTCCGCACCAGGAGCCTCGTCCCTGGCCCGATGCGCGCCAGCTGGGGAGCCGTAATCGCCCCGTAGACGGCTCCGAGCGCAGCGCCCACCGCCGCCTCCGCTCCCGCGACGCCAGCCGCTGCTTCCGCAGGCACGAAGAGGAGTGTCCGGATGGGGCTTTCAACGTAGGTGATCACCACACCCGCCAGCGTGTTGAGAGCCACCCACGTGAGTGGTGCCGGCATGTGAAGCCTCAGCACTCCCAGCTGCGCTGCACCCAGAATGCTGAAGACTGCAACCGTCTGTACGAGGTCCGCCGGGGCCGTGTCCAGACGCCCGGATGCCAGGGCCACGATCCCATGGACGGCTCCTGAAATCAGCCTGGCCCCAATGAGCGCACCCAGCGCCCAGCCGCCCGTGCTCCAGACCAGCCAGCGCATATAGGGAACGCCACGGCGGCGCAGGACCACACCCTGGAAAGCCGCAAGAAGCACTCCCCAGTAGCGAGCCGTGCCGAGCTCGAAGAGTCCTCGCGCAGCTGCCGACCCCGCCGCACTGGCAGCTACCCAGGCTGCGACCATCAGGAGACCGCCAACGTCGCCCCTGGATGGCTTTCCCACCAGGACCTAAGCCTCACTCGCAGAGCGCGGTATCGGGTAGAAGTGCCGCTGCACCGGGATCTGGTATCGCCGGCAGGGTGGGGCCAACCGCGTCGTCCACGACGCGGTCACGGGCCAGGGCCGAGAAGGAACCGGTATTTAACCGCAGGTTGCCGATAGCACGGAGGGCGTCGGGACCGAGGACGCTGCCGACCGCGTATTGCTGGAGGGGATCCGCTGCACCAGGCCTCGAATGTGGACCTGCAGTTGTCGCCGCCAGCGTCACTTCGTAGGCAGTGGCCCCGACGACGATCGCGATCGCAATCGCCAGAGGCTGCCGCGGGCTGTGCTTCGCGCCGCTGGCGAGCGCGCCTGCGCCGCCCTTTACTGGCCATGCCAGCACAACTACTCAGCCAAATTCGTATTCCGCGTTCACGCCGGCGCCACCTCGTCGCAGCACCACACGGAAGTAGAAACCGCGGCGCCGGGGTTCTGTGTCGCCTGCCACGGAAATCGCCCGGGAATACCTGGCAGTCTGCGGTGTTGTGGTGAGGATGCTTACGCGGACGCGGGGGCAACCCGTCGGGCCACCCACTCACCGCCGGTCGCTCGACGCGAGGGCCCTCTGGATAGGCGCTGGCGCCGGCGTGGTCGGGATCATCTGCTGCGTGAGTCCCGTGGTTCTCTTCCTGCTCGGGATCAGCACCGCCGCAGAAGCCGTCACCCTGGGTGACCGGCTCTACTACGGCTACGCCTGGTACTTCCGAGGCGCCGGCCTCCTGCTGGCTGCTGCCGCGACCGTCGTCTACCTCCGCCGGCGCCGCAGCTGCTCGCTGGCCGGAGCAGCCGCCCACTGGCGGACGCTGCTCAGCGCCGGCGTGACGATGGTCGTGACGTACGCCGTGCTGTATGCAATCACCGGATACCTGGCGGCACTGGCAAGCCGCACGCACTGAACCTCGACGGCTCTGCCTCTACCGACCGGCAGCTATACCGCCTGTTTCAGGACAACGTTCGCAAACTCGTCGAGGTCAGTCGCGACGATGACGGGCTCGGGCGCCAGCGGGTCGAGCACCATGCCCGGTCGAGCGACGAAGGCTGCGGCACAGCCGGCGTGCATGGCCCCGGCCACGTCCCAGGCATGGGCCGCGACAAGGAGCACCTGCGCCGGATCCACCCCCAGGCGCTGCGCCGCCATCTGGTACGGCTCCGGCGCCGGCTTCAGGCGCCGCACGGTGTCCGCCGAGAGGATCTGCTCGAAGAGCGGACCCAGGCCGGCGTTGGAGAGCTGCGCCTCGGCTACCTGCAGGGTCGAGTTCGTCAGCGCGGCCAGCCGGACGCCGGCCTCGGCCAGCCGCTGCAGCGCTCCCGGCACCTCAGGGTGGGGCGGCAGTTCCCTGATTCGAGACACCACCGATCTGAGCCGGTCTTCGCTCAGCTCGACGCCACGCCTTGCGGCCACCATCTTGAGAGCTGCCTGGCCGATGGTCCCGAAGTCGCGGTACGAGTCTGTGATGATGCTCGCCATCGCCGATTGGAGCATCTGCTGGAACCAGGCCTGGCGGACCAAGGCGTCCCCGAAGACATCCTGAAACCCTGGGTCCATCCCGCTCAGGTCGAGAAGTGTCTCGTTGACGTCGAACACGCACACATAGTTCATGACCCACCTCCAGCCAGAGCGTAGAGCAACCACCTCGAGGGCCCAGCGCTGGCCGACCCAGGATCTGATGCCCTCACAGACCGAATGGGTCCCGGAGCTGGCTGGGCAGGAGTCGGCTGAGCAGGCTGGTAGGCGTGAGGAGATTGTTGGTCATGAGCAAAGCACCCATCGCAATCAGAATCCCGCCGGAGACCACATCGATGACACGACGCCAGCGCCCGAGCCCGCGAACCAGGCCGACTCCGCAGTCGACCGCCAGGCAGAGAAGCAAGAAGGGCACGCTCAAGCCCAGGCGGTAAGGGGCCAGCAGGACCGAAGCCCTGGGCGGACATCGCGCCGGGGCCGGCAGCTGCGACCGCAGCAGGTTCGCGGCCCGTCTGCCGAGCCAGATAGACGACGTAGGCGGGACTGGCGGGAGAACGCAGGGAGAGAGGAAAGACGCCAGCCCCGCCGCGAAGGCGAGCAGCACGGTCAGCTGATCGAAGACATGCGGCTACCGTTTCAGCCGATACGCTTGAGCTCGTTCTCGATCGTGGCGACAGTGATCTCGCCGCGGTAGATGCGATCGACGTTACCGCTCTTATCGATGAAGACTGAGGCCGGGAGCGCGTTGGTCACCTGGTAGACGGAGCCGATCCTGCCGGGCTGGCCAGGATCATGAACGGCCGGGAACGTGAGCCCGAACCGATGGTAGAAGCCCACGCCGTCGCCGCTCTCCAGGCTGTTGACGCCGACCACCGTGAAGCCCTGGTCCTTGTGGGCGAGGTATGCCTGCTGGATGCCGGGTAGCTCGTGCTCGCAGGACGTGCACCAGGACGCGAAGAAGTTCAACAACACCGGCTTGCCTCGGAGGCTGGACAGCGTCAGCTTTTGACCGTCGAACGTTGTCCCGGTGAAGTCGGGCGCGGGCTGGCCAGTAGAGAGGGAGCCCGCGCCAACCTTGGGGGGCTCGGCGGACGATCCGCCAGACGAGTCTGCTGGAAGGCCGACACCGGAGCGGATGAGCAGGACGAGGGCGGCCACCACAACAATCGCCCCACCTGCGATGGCGAGTTGGGTCGAGCTAGGCCCTCGTCGACGAGCCGCCTGCTTGCGGCGCGTCCCCGGCCTGGCCGTGATCCTGTGCTGCTCCGCGAGGGCTCCGCTTTCCACAACCGATAGACGTGGCCGTGCATTGCCCGGCCCGCGCCGTTTGGGTCTTGGCACTCTCGAAGAGCACAACGCCGGCTGGGCGCCGCTATTCCGGCGAAATAGCAGCCCAGATGGAGAGTTGTGCACTTGCACACAGAAGTGTCCGATGACCACACCTATGCTGAGTTGGTGGCCGACGCGGCCGGGCTGGATGAGGGCGCCATAGCCGAGCAGATCGCTGCACTCCAGCCACGACTCTTCAGGTTCGCTTGGTCGCTGAGCCGTGACCCCGAGGAGGCAGCCGACCTGGCCCAGGAGACGGTGCTGCGCGCCCTCAGCTCTCAGTGGCGTTTCACGCCCGGTACCAACCTCAAAGCCTGGCTGTTCCGAATCCTTCGCAACCTCTACTTGAGCCGCCGGCGCTCTGCGTCAGCGCATGCCGAGACTGTGCTCTTCGACGACCTGGACGCGAACCTTGGTCTTGCTGACCGCCAGGCCAACCCTGTTGAGCAGGCCCTCCTCGTCAAGGCCCAGCTAGAGGACGTGCAGGCGGCCTTCCGCCGCCTCCCCGCGATGTACGCAGCTCCTCTTCACCTGACTGCGGTGGAGGGGCTGACCTACGCCGAGACGGCAAGGATCCTGGACATCCCCACAGGCACAGTGATGTCGCGCGTCTACCGGGGGCGGCGCCTGCTGCTCACGAGACTGGCGGAGCGAGCCCCGTGAGCGGCTGTAGGGAACATCGGCCGTACCTGGCCGCCCTCGCGGACGGCGAGACCGAGCTCGTGCCGGCGGCGACGTTGATTCATGTCGCTGATTGCCCTGCTTGTGCAGAGGAGGCGGATACCCATCGTTTGCTCGGCGCGCGGCTAAGGGCCAGCGTGAACGCGGACAGGCTGCCCATGCCGCGGCGGGGACGCCGAAGCTCGAAGGTACGCCTCGGCGCCGCGGCTGCAGTAGTGATTGCTCTGGCGGGCGCCGCGGCGGGCTGGCATGCTTACACAGGGGAGGACAGGGTCGCGGCCGCGGTTGCCGTGGCCTCGGGTCAGGCCCAATACAGCTCCAGTGACGCGGGCACGATCACCTCGTGGTGCGAGCGAGCCTCGGGCCGGCCCATGCGGGAAGTGGCTCTGCCCGGCCTCTCACCGCTGGGCGCGCGGATGGATCACCGAGCCGGAGCCGACATAGTCACGGTCACCTACGCGACGCCTCAAGGTGAGCGGATCAACGTCAGCTGGCTGGATGCCAGCCAGGCACCGACCGGCAGGTCTGACGTCCAGACTCGGTTGATCGAAGGTCGGCCGGTGCTGCTCGTTGCCTCGCCGGGCGGGACGGCCGTCATCTCCGGCAGCGCCCCACTATCCAGGCTCTGGGCGACCGCGGCCAACCTTGAGGCGGGAGCCAGCTCGATCAGAACTGCGGCGACCTGAGAATCTCGGCTTGTCGGTCGCAAGTGGACTTTGCGACTTTCTGAGCCGCAGCGAAGAGGCCGTCGCCGCCTGCGATGCCGCCCTACGCTGCCGGCCGCATCCCCCCCGATCGGCGTGGGCGTCGCTCGCCGTCACGCGCGACCAGCTCGTCCGCACACACCACCCGGATGGTCGAGCGGAAGCGATCAAGGCCCACGCGACGGTCGAGCCGATACCTTGGCGCCACCCTGCGGGCGAGCACGCTCCGACGCATCCGCCCGATGCGCTCCCGTGCGCCCCTGAAGCGTGGGAGGCGCCGTCTGGCCTGCCCGTCGTCCTTGCCGTCGCGTCGGCGGCCTCAGGTTCCGATGGACAGGTCTCTGTCCTCCATCTCCCACGCGTGGTCGAGCATGTGATAGGCGCACCGCCGGATCACGAACTGGACGGTCCAGGTCCGAGCGGGCGCGCCACGGGCGTTGTACTCGCGGATCGCCGCGCAGAACGCGTCGCGGTGGGCGCGAAGCTTGTCCGGGTTCGGGTTCTGCCAGGAGTCTGGTGCGGTGATCACGCCGACCTTCTTGGCGAACTCGCTGATCTCTGCGCCGTTCGTGTGACGGACGATCCTGTCCCGGTCACGCCCTCCTCCACGCGGCCCCTTTCGCAATTCTGCCGAGACCCGCGAGGCGACGTCGTCGAAGTATGCCCAGCAAGCCCGGAGCAATGCGATCTTCCGCTCGCACTCGGCGTCGCTCATCGGCTCCTGTTCAGGCCCCGCCGACCTGGCCGAGAGACCGTAGAAGTCCGTCATGCCCGTGCCCTGAACGCGTTCGACGACCTCCATCTCTCCGGTCGCAACGAAGTCATCCGCGAGCCTGGCAAGCTCGGCCACCTTGGCGTACCGCGGCCGGTACGTAGCCAGGACCGCAAGGGCGTTGTCTTCGGACTTGCCACCCCTGTCCCAGCCGGGCCAATCGAACGCCGAGGCGACCGCCTGCTTCTCGCCGTGCTCAATCATCACCCGGATCGGAGCGGACATGGCCTCAACCCTACACAAGCGCATCGGCGTGATCGGACGGACGTGCCCACGGACCAGAACGCGTCTATCAGTTGGTACCGTGAGTATGCCGTTGGTTGGCGAACATCCGCTCCATGGGAACGCCCTCGTGTGGCACGGTGTCGTGCTTGCACACCACACCGCCATCAGGAGAGCTCCGGGGATGCTCTGCACCGACGCCGTGAAGATCGCCATGATCATCTCGCGGTCCTGCCTGCTGGCGGCCCATCGGAGACCGTTCTACGTGGGCAGGCGCGAACCGCTCCTCGCCGTCGTGGTACAGCGACTGAGCGCGAGGCGCTCTAATCGACCGCGGCCCCGCTCCGCCGGCTTAGCGATAGATCCGCGTCGACGGATTGAACGCCGCCCACGCGAACCAGAAGACGTCCCCGTGCACGATCGGGTCGAGCTGACGGCCGGCCAGCGCTCCGGACACCGCTCGGCCTAGCAGGCTCCAGTGGCTGCCGGTTTCGGAGTCGACGAAGTCCGAGCCGTCTGCCTTGAAGGTGAGCTGGCGGCTGTCCAGCTGGGGCGAGAAGACGCCGCTCGCACCAAGGTCGAACCCATCGACGAGGCTGCCAGAGTCCAGCGCGGAGCTGGTCCCGGGCCGGTAGAAGACCACGATCGGTGTACCGCCAACGGTGTCACGGACTACACGCCGCTGCTTGAGCAGGGTGTACGGATAGGCGACGTTATCGCCGCCCAGGCTGACCGTCACGACGTGCTCCTTGGGTGCCAGGCGGCCGTCCAGGCTCCCGTCGAAGAGGAACGGCCGGGTGTTCGGCTGATCGTAGCCGGCGTAGGGGTTGGTGCCGTAGGAGCGGTTGAAGCCGGTGTCCCTTGACAGCACCATGCCCTCCGCGTGCGCCGTACGGAACGCGTCCCAGCTGGCGATGCTTGCCGGCAGGATGGTCAGCTGTGTCCCCGTCAGGTCGCCCACGACGGCCTGGCCGACAGCCTGCTGCCACCAGGACTCCGTCTGACGGTCGTACATCACCAGGTCGGAGCGGCGCAATTTCCCCGTCGTCCCGAAGTCGAGGACGCGATCGGCGGCGCGCCGGTCGAAGGCGATGGCTGTATAGCAGAGCGGGCAGAATGTGATCGTGACCGGCACGCCTCCGAGCGTGTCGTTGACGATCTCATGCCAGATCAGGATCTGCAACGGATAGGCGCGACTCTGGCCACCGAGTGTGAGCGCGATCACGGGTTCGACTGGCTTGAGCCAGCCATCGGCCTCCGCCACGCCGATGAACTTGGGGTGGTCGACCGCCGGGATGCCGTCCTTGGGCGGCCCGCCGCTCTCGATTTCGGTCAGTGGGACGCTGTGGCGGTCGAAATTCGTCTTCCAGCCGGCTCGGCTGAACTGCTCCACCTGGGGCGCTGTCGATGGCTTCGCCGGCACTTTGGCAGAGGGTGGCGCTGGACCTCCGGGGCCACAGGCACTGGCCAGGAGCAGCGCTCCGGCGGCGCCGCACAGCGCGCCCTTCATCGAGTCCGAATCGGGCGCCAATGCGCCCACGGGTGACGATTCGACCGGCCTTGGTCAATTTCCCGCGAGTCGGTCACGACACGATCCCTTCCTGCGAGCCTAAACCTCGAGCCACGGGCCGACTGTAGCGGCCGCCACAGAGAGCCCATCGAAGCTGCAACGTAACCTCCGCCACCGACAAGCAGCCGGGAAGTGCTCAGACTGCCGGCGGGCGGCCCCTCGCCGCCGATCAAGGAGAGAACACACTGGCAGCCGACGGCAGTCGAGGATCTCGTCCAATAAAGCCAGGTGCCACCAAAACGGCGCCTCCGAAGCGGCGTGGCCGCGGGCGGCGGCGGCCCTGGAGCCCGTTCCTGGTCGGGCTTGCCGGCCTGGGCCTCGCAGGCGTGACGGTCGGTCTGGTTCTGCTGCTGCGGTCCGGAGGCAATAGCTCGCCGCCTCAGAGCCAGCAGGCCTCCGCGGCGGGCGGCGAGTTCAAGATCGTGGCGTACCAGGGCGACGACCAGCTCGGCGGCCACGATACGCAGTTCTCCCGCGTGACCAGCCAGGGCAAGCCGGTGGTGCTTAATTTCTTCGCCGGCCAGTGCCCGCCCTGTCGCGCCGAGATGCCCGGCTTTCAGCGCGTGGCCGACGAGTTCCAGGGGAAGGCTATTTTCGTGGGGCTCGACGTGGGTCCTTATGTTCAGCTCGGCAGCCACCAGGACGCTCAGAATCTGCTGCGGGAGCTGCATATCCGGTATGCGGCCGGCTACGCCGTCGATCCCAGCCCGCTCACGACCTACCAGGTGCAGTCCATGCCGACCACGATCATCTTCGACGCGAGCGGCCAGCAGGTGTTCAAGGCCAACGGCATCATGACCGAGAGCCAGCTCCGGACGCAGCTGGCCAAGCTGACGTCGCGGTAGCGCCAGACCGTGGCGCAGCTCCATGTCATCAGCGGGAGCCACACGGGCTGGCGGCGGCCGGCGTTGGGGGCGGGCAGCGCGCTGCTATCTCTCTCGATCGCGCTTGGCGCCGCGCTGGCCGCCCGGCGCGGCGCAGGCGACCTCAACGGGGTGGAGGCCTTCTCAGCGGCCTCCACCAACCTGCTGTCGAGCCTGGCCGCCGCAATCCCCATCGGCTACGCGTTCGGGGCGGGGATGGTCTCCGCGGCCAACCCCTGTGGGTTCGTGCTCCTGCCGACGTACCTGGGACTCTACCTGGGGTCGGAAGAAGGGGGCGGCGGGGTGGCCGGCCGGCTGGCACGTGGACTGGTGATCAGCGTCAGCGTCACGCTCAGCTTCGTTGTGCTGTTCGGTGTGGTAGGGCTAGCCCTGGGTGCAACAACGGCCGCGCTGGCTGCTGCCTTCCCCTGGGTTGGGCTCGCGATTGGCGTCCTGCTGGTGCTGTTGGGTGCCGCGATGCTCGGAGGAGGCCACCTGTATCTCGGCACCTTTCAGCGCCTCGGCGCTGCTGCCGGCTCCCCGGCTGGGCGCCGCGGCGTTCGCGGTTACGTCGCCTACGGTTTGGCGTACGGCGCCTGCTCGCTAGGCTGCACGCTTCCGATCTTCCTCGCCGTCGTGGGGAGCGGTGTCGTGGCGGGCGGCTGGGTGGCCGCCGTGCGCCAGTTTCTGCTCTACGCACTCGGGATGGGATTCGTCCTCTCGGTTCTGACGCTCGGTGCAGCCGTCCTGAAGCAAACCGTCTTCGGTGCCATCCGTGGTCTCGTCCCCTATCTGGAGCCAGTCAGTGGCGTCCTGCTGCTTGCGACCGGCGCCTATGTCACCTACTACTGGTTGGCGCTCGGCGATCTGCTTCGGTTGGCTGCACGGACGTAGCGCCCCAAAAGGTTGCGGCGCCCGCGCCGGCCCACCACACTACGGTTCAATGGCGGGGTGCCCAAGCTGAGATCTGGGCGTTCGCGGGCGCTCGGGGGGCTCCTGGCTGCCGCACTCGTGGCGTCGGCATGTGGTGGGCCGCCGACCTCGAGCCGTCCCACGTCGCCGACCGCTGCGCCAGTGCCAGCGGGCTTCACCCACTATGACGGGACGAAGCTCGGCTTCGCGATCGCGCTGGCGCCAGGCTGGATGGAGGCAAGCAGCGATCCCGGCAGCGGGGCCAGCTTCGCCGGCCCTGCCGGGCTCGCGATGCTCGTTCACTTCGAGAGGTCGGTGTCGACCGACCTCGACACTGCTACCGGCGCTCTCCTGTTCGATCTGACAGGCGGCAGCGGCGTGGGCGGCTCCAGAGTAACCGCCGCGACGCTGGCCGGGCGCCGGGCCAAGCGAGTGGCCGGACGCTTCAGTGGCCCGGGAGCGGTCACAGCCATCGAGGCTTATGTGATGGTGGAGTCGGGGCGGGCGTGGACCGTCGCTCTGGCAGGTCCGCCCGACGCGGTGGACCAATTCCACGACGACTTCGAGAAGATGGCCAGCACCTTCAGCCTCGTCGGCGCACGGCCCGCTCCGGCTCCCCGAGCAGCTGTAGGCCTTCCAGCTCCGGGCTTCACTGAGCTCGACCGGATCAAGGGCCCGGTGGTGATCAACTTCTTCGCGACGTGGTGCGTCGACTGCCGCACCGAGATGCCTCTGATTGCGAAACGCGCCCATTCCAGCCAGGGCCGGTTCAGCTTACTCGGGGTGGACTGCTGCGACGACAACCGCTCGGCAGTCCCAGGTTTCCTCAGTGGCCTGGGCGTCCAGGGCGACTTCCGCCTGCTTGCTTACGATGACGACGGGCACCTAGCCCGCACATACGGGCTGTTGGGGCCGCCGACGACATTCTTTCTCGACAAAGACCACGTGCTGCGGAACGTGGTGATCGGCCCTCTCACCGCCGGCACCCTGGATGCGGGTCTAAGGGCCGCTGGGGCCGCGTGACGGGGCGCTGCGATTCCTGGCGATGCGACTCGCTCAACGGGTCAGGGGATGTCCGGTGGACCCAGTCTGAGGGGGCGCAGGCCTTGTCGGGGACCCCCGGCAGGTCAGCGCCTTGCGTGTAGACGTCGCCCCACCTCGGTCACCAGCGCGGCTTGCCGCGGGTTACCGAGGAAGATGGGCTGCCCGTCCAGCAGGTAGGTGGGGGTGGCGACGACGCCCGGCGGGACCGAGACGCCTGGCCCGAGGATGTGGAGTTCCACCTCCAGGGCTGGAAACTCGCGGCGCAGCAGCGCCGCGAGCCGCGACGCTTCTTCGCATCCGAAGCAGTCAGGGGTGACGACGATCTCCAGGACCATCCGCTATGTCAGACCATAGAGTGGCCGGCAGTGGGCGTCGGTAGGATCGGTCACAGACGGGGCATGCGCCGCAAGTTCGGGTTGTGTGTGGCGCAACTCGTGGAGTAAGCAACTGTGCTGCATCGCCAGGTGCTCGTCCGCCGAACGCCGGCGCCCGCCATCTCCATCGGTCAGGACCCCGACCGCGGTCTCATTTGTACAGGCTCGTCTGGGGATAGAAGTCGGCCCAGCCGAACCAGAAGCTGTACGTGATGGGGACCGGATCCAGCGATGCTCCCACCAGGGGGCCGTCCAACGCCCGGCCTGTAATCCCGTCCCAGGTCGAGCCGTTGTCGCGGTCTCGCATCTGGAGGGCTGTGCCAGTCGGTTGGAAGGTCAGCAGCGTGCCGTTCAGCCCGCGCCGATAGACCGCGCCCGACTCGGACCTGCCGTCGAAGATCAGGACGACTGGCGTGCCGCCGACCTCGTCGTTGACGACTCGCTCACGCTGGAGCGCGTTGAAGGCGTAGGCCTTGACTGCGCCGCCCAGGCGGATGCCGACGACCCGCTCCTTGGGGCCCAGCCGGCCGTCCTGGTGGCGGGTCGAGGAGATCCCGGTGTCCTGCGCGGAGTAGTAAGAGAGGTAAGGGTCGTCCGTCGTGTCGGTGCGCATGATCTGCGCTGAGGGATAGCGCTGCCGCCAGACACCCCAGGTCGAACGGTCGGAGATGATGATCTCGAGCATGCGGCCCTTCAACGGCCCCTCAATCGCCTCACCCGTGAGATGGCTCCAGAGCGTGTTGGTCTCCCTGTCGAACATGATCAGTGAGTTCCTGATCAGCTTGCCCGACACACCGAAGTGGAGCGACTTCCCGTCCACCTGGCGGGCATACACGATGCCCGTGTAGCACAGTGGTCACCAGGTGACGGCGATGTCTGTCCCTCCCAGCCGGTCGTTGACGATCTCGTGACTGCTCAGCAGCGGGATCGGGTACGCGTGCGCCTCGCCGTTGAGGAC
>Ga0126378_10000944_pt1 | contig 21609 bp, 16 predicted proteins | sample PanSoiMetPlot_23_FD_92587 | JGI IMG/M metagenome (GOLD analysis project Ga0126378, IMG submission 92587) | Tropical forest soil microbial communities from Panama - MetaG Plot_23 | ecosystem: Environmental > Terrestrial > Soil > Tropical forest > Bulk soil | place: Panama | collected 2016-02-17
AAGCGCGACAGCGCCCGGAAGTCTTTCAGAGTGGAGTACTTTCCCATGCAACTACCTCCTATTTTGTTTCGGGGTCAATTCGACCAGGGTGAGCCGCGTGGGAGAAGGTTATGGATGGCGTGTTAATTCAGCGTTTCGTGAATGTAAATATGATGTCAAATTCGGAGGTGGAGATTTGCGGAGAGGGGCAGATTCGTGCCGCATTTTGGCAATGTCGCGTCCTCGCTTGAGGAGTGGGTCTGTTTTCCGAGAGGAGTTTCGAGAAGATTTTGGAAGGGTGCGCCCCCCGATTACTCTTAAAACCCCTGTCGGGGCCAAAGAGTGACGGGATTCAACGTCAACCAATCCCGATTTCATGCTAGACTGCGCTCCACCCCACGATTACGAGAAGCCCGTCGAAGGAGAATCCCATGCGAATCATTCCTACGCTGGGTTTGGCTTCACTAGTCATGCTTATCGCATCCCAAGCAATCGCGAAGACAGTGCCGGTCGGCACTTGCTTGCCTCACCTGCAATCCTATTCGACGATATCGCAGGCCGTCAGCAGCGTACTGCCTGGCTCGTCTATCTAGGTTTGTCCCGGCATCTATCCAGAACAGGTAACAATTACTCAATCTTTAGCATTGCGTGGAGTGCAGACCGAAAATGCAGCTAATCCGATAATTACGGTACCTGAAGAAGACTTGACCAAAAGCGTCCCGCTCCGCAATGGTGTGACGATGTTCTTCCAGGTCTTGGCCCGAGGCACGCCTTCCGATGTGGTAAATATCAGGGACATTGCGGTCAACGGGACCAACAACGAAGTGGGATCGAAGGGATGGCTTTGTGGAGTCTGTTACCAGTCTACTTCTGGCAGCGTCAGCCACGCAGCCATTTTTCAACCAGACTGGTAACGGTTATGGTTTTGGCATTTTCTTGGAGTACGGCGATTTCGCGGCAATGAGTACGGTCTCGATAAATACCAACAGTATTCATGACTTCGATGATGAAGGCATACGCAGTAACGCTAATTCGAATCGTCCCAGTCTCACAGTAAGCATGAAACGCAATTCTGTCACAATTGTTCCATCTCCAACCTTATATTCCTCGGCGGCGACGATTGACGTTGATGGAGTTGGGGAGATTTCCGACAATAGCCTGTTTGGCCCGTCGGAAATTCCAACACCATAATGTCCAACAGGGTTTCGGCGTCAACAGCGGGAATTCTCCTCAGCGGGAATGGCAATGACGTGGAGCTCAACCGTTTCCTCAATGTCATCGGCAGCAGCGGTTATGCCGTCGGGTTCAATTGCACGGGCACGTCAAATACCGTCACGCACAACTCCGTTAACGATTCTAATTGGGGAGTCATATCCGATCCCGGAGGAAATGTGCTTTCTACAAATTCATTTTCAAATGTCACCACGATTTTCGGCCCCACGTGCTAACTACCGACTCGAGGACCGTTCTGGTGGCCATTGCTTTAGGACTCAAGAGATGGTTGTAACGAGGCGATCGCATTCACTGACCCTGCTGAGTCGCCTCCATTCCGGAGATCGTCTGGTCAGTTTGACAGCGTGGTCGAGCTCATACCCCTGCGCGTAGCTTTCCGCCGGGTAGGCCCGGGGAATTGCACCCCGAGCCTCCCACAGATCCGGACGTGAATCTCTCGATTCATCCGGCTCGTGCCACCCATGGAAGCCTGCAGGCTTCCGCCAAGACAAGAAGTTCCTCCGGTTTCCCGTTGACTCCATCCCGACATAGGTGACCTGCTCCCTTCGCTCCACGGACATTACTCCGCTTCATCGCTACTATTGAGCAGTGCGACTCTGGTTGGCATATCGGTACTTTCGGCCTCATGGTTCTTCCACTTGTGCCTTTTCCCTTATCACCACCAACCAGGCTCTCAAGTTCCGTACGAAAGCCAGGACCAGAGTCACGCCTCCTGTACACCGGACATTACACGATCGGTAAGTAGGTATCCTTCGTGCTTTTCCCGGAATTGAAGGGCAACCCCGGTTTTAATGTCGTCCATGGAGTTTCGATGCGTCATCAGAGGTTCATTTCCATTCGTCTCTCTGGTCCACACATGACGTGTTCAATGTCACGCCTTTTAACCACAACGTTCACCACCGCGGATTTTGTCCGTAGCAGCTTGCGGCTGTTTGAAGCCTTCTCCTACAAAACGGCTCCGAAGGGCCCTCCTTCATCTTTCATACAGCACAACGCTCAACGCGTTTTCTTGACACAACCCTTCACTCCAGCAGCATGCAATCCCCATACGAATAAAAACGATACCGTTCCCGGACTGCGTGCCGATATGCATCCAGCACGTGCTCTTTCCCGCCGAGCGCACACACAAGCATCAGCAGCGTTGACTCGGGAAGGTGGAAGTTGGTCAGCAGCGCTCCCACCACGCAGAAGGAGTATCCGGGATAAATGAAGAGATCCGCTTCCCTGGTGCCGGCCGCAGGCCGCCCCGTCCCAGATCGTGCTGCGGCATGTTCGAGTGTCCGCGCGGTTGTGGTTCCGACAGCAACGATGCGGCGGCCCTGCTCCATCGCGCGATCGATCTGTTCCGCCGCAGCTGGCGTGATCGAGTAATGCTCCCGGTGCAGATGATGGTCTTCAACGCGTTGCACGCGGACGGGGTGAAATGTTCCCAGGCCCACGTGCAGTGTGACTTCGGCGATCTCGATGCCGCGCTCCCGAATTTGCGCGAGGATTTCCGGGGTGAAATGCAGGCCCGCCGTCGGCGCTGCGATCGATCCCTTCTCTTTTGCGTAGACGGTCTGATAGCGCTCGCGATCGGCCGGCCGATCCTCGCGGTCTATATAAGGAGGCAGCGGGACGTGCCCGATCTTTTCCACCAGCTCGAAAAAATTGTCGACGCGCGCGAAGCGGATGTGGCGTTCACCGAATTCACCACGCTCGACAACCTTGGCATGAAGCTCATCGTGCGGCCCGAAGAAAAGCTCTTCACCGACGCCCACCTTACGCCCCGGACGAACCAGGCAATCCCACTCGTTCGGATCCTCACGCGTCTGCCGGGTCAGGAGAATTTCAATGCGTCCTTTGAGAAAGTCGCGCGACGCCGGATTTTGAGGGCTGAGCGCCTGCGCATTGGCCCCCCGGCGCCGTCCATAGAGCCGCGCGGCAAACACGCGAGTATTGTTCATCACCAGCAAGTCGTCTGGGCGAAGCAACCCGGGCAGGTCGCGAAACATAACGTCGCGCAGAGCGCCCGACCTCTTATCAAGATGGAGCATGCGAGACGCGGCGCGATTCGGCAGGGCTTCCTGCGCGATCAGCGATTCCGGCAGTTCGTAGTAGAAGTCGGAGACCTGCACGAGAGGGTGATTATAGGGGCTGGGCGAACTGAAAAGGCGCGCCTTTGCCGCCCAAAACGACATGTGCAGATCAATGCAGCAAATCGTTTAGGTTAGTGCCATTTTGCATTGTCGGAACCGGACAGGCTGGGGTACCATGGGTGGCAGAAAGGCCCTCCTGCTGTCCAGTCATCCCCATGGCCAGTGAACGCCAATATCGGGAGAAGATTGTCCGTTACGGACGCATGCTGCACGAGCGCAGCTTCGTGGCGGCCACCGACGGCAACCTCTCCGTCCGCCTCGACGACAATCGAATTCTCGCCACCCCCACGTGCATGAGCAAGGGCGAGATGCGGACATCGGACATGGTGATCGTCGATATGCAGGGACGGCGGCTCTCGGGCAAGCGCCGGGTCTCCAGCGAGATCGCGATGCACCTGCTGATCTACCGGCTGCGTCCGGAGGTGCGGGGAATTGTTCATGCGCATCCGCCGACGGCCACCGGATTCGCAGCCGCCGGAGTTCCTCTGAATCAGCCTCTCGTGTGTGAAGTGGTGATCGGGCTCGGCTCGATTCCGCTGGCAAAGTACGGAACGCCGGGAACGCCCGAGCTTACCGATGCGCTCGAACCGCTGGTGCCGCAATACGACGCGATCTTGATGTCGAACCACGGAGTGGTGGCGTACGGGAGCGATCTCGATCAGGCGTATATGAAGATGGAAACGGTCGAGCACTTCGCCCGCATCGCGCTGGTGACCCACCAACTCGGACATCAGCAGCCGCTCGGTGCCGCTGAGGTAGAGAAGCTCGCGGTAGTGCGCGAGAAATATCTGGGTGGGGCAAGCAACGGCACGCGCAAAAAAGCTAGCGCTCAGACCAACGTCGAAGTTCTTTCCCGCCGCATCGCGGATTAATTCCAAAGGTGTTTAGAGTGTTGGAGTTTGATTAGGGGCTTTGGGCTCCGGGCTTTAGGGTCTGGGCTCTCGGCTTTGGGGTCTCGGGTTTCGTCTCTGGGCTTCTTTGGGCTTCGGGTATTTCGGACTTGTGTTTCTTTCTCCACTCCTGTCCTCCTACACTCTTGTCATCCTGAGCGAAGTGAGGCGATAGCCGAACGAAGTCGAAGCACCCCTTGTTCTCCTCCGCAACCACCGGCACGCTTAGGAATTCTCTTAGCGAACGCCAAGTTAGCGCTCAAAAAACGAATGCGAACCTCCGGCACCATGGCTCTCCAGCGGCTCGGGAACTTTATGCTCGCTGCGCTCGCGTGTCGGAATGACAACATTAGAAGCAGTGGATGCAGGGATCGCTCTAACCTCGTTGAGAAAATTCCCCGGCACGCCGGTGGTTGGGTTGGGAGACAAGAGGCCTTCGACTTCGTTCGGCTATCGCCTCACTTCGCTCAGGATGACAAGTGCAATAGGTCAGGAGGAATCTGCTTTTCCTTGACAACGATTCTGCTCGGGGTGTCACCCACCTCTCTTCAATTTCACCTTCGAGCCGCGCTGAGGTCTAGAATTGATCCGCGTTCCTCCATGGTGAACCCACCTCCGCTCATCTCGCATGAAATTCACGCACGCCTCGAAGCAGCGCGGATCGCACGCCTGGCCACTATCGACGCGGATGGAAGGCCGCACATGGTTCCCATCTGCTTTGTGTGGGATGGATCGTGCCTCCATTCCGCGATTGATCGCAAGCCTAAGAGCGTCGCTCCGACCCGGTTGACTCGGCTTAAGAACATCGAAGAGACGCCGCACGTGGCGTTGCTCATCGATGAATATGACGAGGATTGGACGCGCTTGTGGTACGTGCTCATCCGCGGAGAAGCGGAATTGGTGACTGACGCTGCGGAACGAAAGCGAGCAATTGAGCGCCTGCGGGTAAAGTATCCACAGTACGATACGAAAATGCTTGCGGACGACGCCCAGGTTCTACGGATTACTCCAGTGCGCATCGCCGTGTGGGGCCAAATCTAAACGCGAGCAAAAGCAATGGCTGCGTAGCTAGACGTGCATCATTCCATGCAGTTGTTCCAGCAGGGACAGCCAGCGATCGAGCGATTGGCCTCGGGGAGCAAACGCCGGATCAAAAAAGATCTCGCTCGCCCCAATCTGCGCACAAGCCCTTACGTCGTCGCTGATCTGTTCGAGCGAACCGGTGAAGATCGCGCGGTCCTTGCCGAGTGGTTGATCAGTCAGCCCCACGCCTGCGTGAATGATCATCGAGATTGCGGATGGATCACGCCCTGCCTCCTTCGCCATTTGCTTGATGCTGCCGAACATCTCTGCCATGACGGGAACTGGGAGGAATACCGGATTCCATCCGTCGGCCAGTCGCGCGAGGCGCTTGAGTGCAGCAGGGACGAATGCGCCCAGGTAGATCGGCGGATGCGGCTTCTGGACAGGCTTCAGGTCGATGTAAGACTTGGGCACATTAAAAAACTTGCCACGAAACTCGACTGGATTCGTGGTCCAAATCGTTTTCAGCAGGGGTAGAAATTCATCCGCCAGCGCGCCGCGTTTGGTTATGTCAGCGCCTGTCGCATCCATTTCGTCTTTTGACCAGCCCAGGCCCAGCCCGACGCACAGCCGGCCGTTGGATAGAACGTCGATCGTGGCCAGCCGTCGCGCCAGCATCACCGGGTTGTAGTAAGGCATGTCGAGGACGCTAGTGCCTAATTTGATCGTCTTCGTCTGAGAGGCGACGTAGGTGAGGGTGTCGAGCGGATCGAGCACGTGCCTGTAGATTTCCGGCAGCGACCCGTCGGGCGTGCCGGGATAAGGCGTTTGCAGCTTCACTGGATAGAGCAACCGTTCAATCGTCCACAAGCTGCTGTAGCCGAGAGCCTCGGCACGTTGCGCGACTTTCAGAACGGCTTCCGCAGTGCCAATGGGCCCAATGTTGGGTAAAGAGAAACCAATCTTCATGGCACACCCCAAAGGACGGGGGGTAATTTAAACACAAGGGTGCGACGCGTGTCGCGGTAGAGAAGTGATGTTCGGCGACTCTCGGATTTGCCTAGGCTGCCACCATCGCAAACGCCTGCTTCGCTGCCGCAATTGTCTTCTGCACGTCCTCGGCGGTATGGGCCGCGCTGAGGAACGCGGCTTCGTATTGCGATGGCGGAAGATAGACGCCACCCTCGAGCATGTTGCGGAAGAAGCGTCCGAAGGCCTCGGTGTCGGATTTCGAAGCTGAGTTCCAGTCGGTCACTGGGCCAGGCGTGAAAAACCACGTAAACATCGAGCCGACGCGGTTGTGCGTCATCGGAACGCCCGCGCTCCTGGCGGCGGCCGCGACGCCTGCCACCAGTTCTGCACTGAGCTGGTCGAGTTGCTGATAGAGATTCTTGTGCTCTTTCAAATAGCGGAGCTGCGCATATCCGGCTGCCATCGCCAGCGGATTCCCTGAAAGCGTGCCCGCCTGGTACATCGGGCCAAGAGGCGCGACAAGATCCATGATTTCCGATGACCCGCCGTACGCGCCGACCGGCAAGCCGCCACCGATGATCTTGCCCATCGTAGTGAGATCCGAATGGACGGAATAAAGCTCTTGCGCGCCCCCGAAGGCGAGACGGAAGCCGGTCATCACTTCGTCGAAGATCAAAACCGCGCCATCGTTCGACGTGACCGCGCGCAGCGCCTCGAGATACCCGCGCGCCGGCGGAACACAGCCCATGTTGCCGACCACGGGCTCAACGATCACGCAGGCGATCTGGTGCTTGAACTTGCGGAAGGCTTCTTCGAGCGCGTCGGTGTCGTTGTAAGGCAGGGCCAGCGTAAACTGCGTGAACTCTTCCGGGACGCCGGCCGAGCCGGGGATACCCAGCGTGGCCACGCCTGAACCAGCTTTCACGAGCAATGCGTCGGCGTGCCCGTGATAACAACCTTCAAACTTCACAACGTATTTGCGTTTTGTATAGGCGCGCGCCAAGCGGATCGCCGACATCGTGGCTTCAGTGCCCGAGCTCACGAAGCGGACTTTCTGCATATGCGGGAAAGCGGAAACAACGAGTTCTGCAAGGTCGGCCTCGGAGGGCGTGGACGCGCCGAAGCTGGTTCCGTTGCGCATGGCTGCGGCCAGCGCCTCAAGAACGACAGGCGCGGCGTGGCCGAGGATGAGCGGCCCCCATGAGCCGATGTAGTCGATGTATTCGTTCTCGTCGGCGTCAAAGATGCGAGAGCCTTTGCCACGAATCACGAACGGAGGATCGCCGCCCACGGCGCGAAAGGCGCGCACCGGAGAGTTCACACCGCCGGGGATCATCAACTCCGCACGCTTTTGCAGTTTTCGCGATTGATCGAATTTGCGGGCCATGGGGCGCCTCCGTCGATTCTGAGGAAAAGGTAAATATAGCAGCGTGAAGAAGGGCCAAAGCGGGATCAATCACTTGCGGGTGTGATCGTCGACACAAACAGTTTGAGCACCTGCCGAAAGCGAATTTACTGAATTTTCACTGATCCGCAATACTCCCGAAACATCAGCGATTTAGCCTCCAAACAGTAGTTGCCCTTCTAACCGGGAGGGTTTCATAGGGACAGCCTCGGGGGCTCCGGGCTGTCCTCGTTTTGTTTTTGGTGGATTATGTAGACAGCGCGCGGGCTGCCGGTCGCACAAAACGCACTGCGGCATTGGCTCGAGACGGCGAATCGCGGGCGAGGGCGCCCGCGCCACGTGAACTTACTTCTCGACCTTCACGCCCTTCCAGAACGCCACGTAATCTTTGATTTGTTTCGCGGCCGGCTTTGGCTCCGGATAGTACCAGGCGGCACCGAAATTCTTTTTGCCGTTCACTTCGATGTCGTAATAGCTGGCCAGCCCCTTCCACGGACACGTGGTGTGCTGTTCGTTCGGCTTGAAGAGCTCGCGCTTCACCGCGGCGGGAGGAAAATACTGGTTTCCTTCCACTTCGATCGTCTGGTTGCTCTCGGCCAACACCGTGCCTTCCCAAATTGCTTTTGCCATAACGAGTGTTTAGATTCCTAGTCGGCACGTCGGTTGCAAACTATGGCAAATCAAACATCGGCTACTCCGGAAACGAATGTAGATTTCAATGGCCACTCGATGGTCGCAAGGCTCGAGCGCGTAATCGTTTGCTCACCGCGTACTGCTGGGTGGGATGACCCGGATCGCTTGTCGCGCTGGCAAGAGTTGGGATTTCTGCATCGGCCGGATGTTTCGGTTGCCCAAGCGCAGCATGAAACTCTCTGTGAAGTGCTGCAGCACGCGGAAGCCGAAGTTGTTGAGCTTGCACCAGCGCCCGATCTGACACTTGATGCTGTGTACACGCACGACGCGTCGCTCCCCACGGACTTTGGATTGATTCCACTGAATCCCGGGAAGGCAAACCGGGTTCCGGAAGCCAAACATCATCGCGATTTTCTGCGACAGATCGGCGCGTCAACGCTGGGTGAGGTTGAAGCTCCGGGCAATACGGAAGCCGGAGACATGGTCTGGCTTGACGCTGAGACGCTGCTGATCGGTCACGGATATCGCACCAACCGCGCGGGCATCGAACAGATGCGGGCGTTTCTTCAACCGCATGGAGTTGCAGTGATTGCCGCGCCGCTGCCCTACGGGCCGGGCCCATCCGCATGCCTGCACTTGATGTCGCTGATCAGCCTGCTGGATGAAACCACCGCGCTCGTCGACCTTCCGTGGCTCACCGTAGAGACGGTGGAATTGTTGAAGGCTCGCGGCTATCGCTTTATCGAGATCGACTACGCGGAGCGCCAAACGCTGGCTTGTAATGTTCTCTCGCTCGGAGAGAACCGGTTGGTCGCAATCGACGCGAACGAAAAAACGAACCAGCGGCTTCGTGATGCCGAGTTCGAGGTATTCACGTTTCCAGGTTCGGAGATCTGCATCAACGGAAGCGGTGGCCCGACGTGCCTGACTCGGCCGCTACTGCGTGGGTGAAGTGGTTGCCCTGCGCCCCGTTGAGATCTGTTCTCTAGCGAACTATGCACTGGCCTAGTCCGACCAAAAATGCGATCTATATTTCGCTGCTAAAATAAAGGTGGCATGTCCCTACCGTTCGTCCGCGAAATCTTCGTGGACGTAGAGAAGTTGGCCGTTTTCCTGCGTGTTGCCTCCCACCTAAAAGAGGGCACGGGACGGATTCGTGTTTCCGGACTCACTCCCACGGCAAAAGCACTGCTGCTCGTATTGCTGCGGAGAGCCGCGGCACGGCCCTTGATCATGATCGTCGCCGACAACCGTGCGGCGGACGATTTGCTGCCGGTGCTACAGGGATTCGCCGAGTTGACGGGCGCCGCCGAACCGGATTCGATCGCGAAGTTGCCGACGCGGGATGTGCTTCCGTACCAGAACCTGTCGCCGCATCCCGAGATTCAGGAAGAACGCGCGACCTCTTTGTGGAAGATCGCGACTGGCGCTGCGTCACTTATCGTCGCGCCGATCGCGGCGACCACGATTCGGCTGGCCTCGACCGAGTACTACACCGACCTCGCGCGTACATTGCGCCGCGGCGAGACATTTGACACCGAATCGCTGATCCAGCACCTCAATACCGTCGGCTACGACGCCGCCGACATCGTTGAGATGCCCGGACAATATGCGCTGCGCGGCGGAATTCTCGACGTCTACTCGCCTGAGGCCGACCGTCCGCTGCGGGTTGAGTTTTTCGGCGATGAGGTTGAGTCGATTCGCAAGTTTGATCCAGCGACGCAGCGGTCGTCGAGTCCGGTTGACGAAGCTTTACTTTTGCCACTGACTGAAACGCCGGTGCGCGAGGACCTTCTCGGCGCGATTCACGTGCGGCTTTCCGGCAAGCGCATCACGGGAAACGAAGAAGTCATCGAGCAGGCGATCCGATCGGGCGGTGTGACCGTGTTTCCGGGATGGGAGTTTTACGCGCCGGTCGCGCGCGAGAGCCGCAGCCTGTTTGACCTGCTCCCGAACGCTGTCGTGCTCACTGACGAGCGCGACAACCTGCACCAGGAACTCGACCGCACCTGGACACGCATCGAAGAAGCGCATGAGCGCAGCGGCGTCGGCAACCTGGTGAGGCCGAGCGATCTTTACTTTCCGCCGGACGACTGGTGGCGAATGCTGGCTGCGCTTCCTGGCGCGGAACTGGAGCATCTCGAAATCACGCGCAGCGAAGACGCCGAGAGCACTGTGCAATTTTCTTCGCAGCCCACACCTCGCTTCCATGGTTCGGTTCCTGCAATGCTTGAAGAAGTGCAAAAGCTGGTGGCGGAGGGAAAGAGTGTCGTTTTTGCCGCGCCCAACACCGGTGAAGTGGAGCGGCTGGCTGACATCTTCACCGAGTACAACGTTTCCTTCCGTCTGGGCAGCCGCACACGGGGTGGCGAAAGTTACGCCGACGAGACAGCTTATTTCGCCGGCGATCTGCAAAGCGCGACGCTGGTGAAGTCGTATCTGCCGGAAGGCGTGATCCTTCCCGAGGCGAATCTTGCCATCTTCGGCGCGCGCGACTTGTTCGATGAGTCGGAGTTGGTGGCCTCGCGCCCGCAGCGCCAGAAATCAAAAGTCTCGGCGTTTCTCTCCGACTTCCGCGATCTGCAGGTCGGGGATTACGTAGTGCACGTGGAGCACGGCATCGCGCAATACCAAGGACTGAAGGAAATCAATCAGGGCGACGGTCCGGCTGAATTCATGCTTCTCGAGTTTGCCGAAGCTGCGCGGCTCTACGTTCCACTCACGCGCCTTGATCTGATCCAGAAATATCGGTCGGCTGAGGGCGCCAAGCCAGTGCTTAGCCATCTGGGCACGGCGACATGGGCGAAGACCAAGGCGCGCGTGCGCAAGGCCATGAAGGATATGGCCGACGAACTGTTGAAACTCTACGCCCAGCGGCAGATGGCGCAGGGGCACGCGTTTCCGGCCGACACCGAGTGGATGAAGGAATTCGAAGACGCCTTCGAGTTCACCGAGACTGAAGATCAGGCGCAGGCGATCGTGGATGTGAAGTCCGACATGGAGTCGGGCCGCCCGATGGATCGTCTGCTGTGCGGTGATGTAGGTTACGGCAAGACGGAAGTTGCGATGCGCGCTGCGTTCAAGGCGCTCAGCGATAACAAACAGGTCGCGGTGCTGGCGCCGACGACGGTTCTTGCGTTTCAGCACTTCGAGACGTTCAAGCAGCGCTTTGCGGCTTTTCCAATCACCCTCGAGATGATCAGCCGCTTCCGGTCGCCGAAGCAGCAGAAGGAAATTTTGCAGAAGGTCGAAGCGGGAAAGATCGATGTGCTCATCGGCACGCATCGCATTCTGTCGAAGGACATCAAGTTCTCCGATCTCGGCTTGCTGATTGTCGACGAGGAGCAGCGCTTCGGCGTGCGCCATAAGGAGCGCTTGAAGCAGATGCGCAAGCAGGTGGATGTGCTCACCATGTCGGCGACGCCGATTCCCCGCACCCTACACATGTCTCTGGTAGGTCTGCGCGATATGAGCGTGATCGAGACGCCGCCCAAAGATCGTATGGCGATCCAGACCGTGGTAGCGAGTTGGGATGACAAGCTGATTCAGTCGGCCATCGAGCAGGAGCTCGAGCGCGGCGGCCAGGTGTACTTCGTCCACAATCGCGTCGAGAGTATCTGGGAGATCGCCGCCAAGCTGCAGGAACTCGTGCCGCAGGCGCGCATATTGGTTGGCCATGGGCAGATGGCCGAAACCGAGCTCGAGAAGGTGATGCTGAAATTCATGCATCACGAGGCGGATATTCTGGTCGCGACGACGATCATCGAGAACGGGCTGGATATCCCACTGTGCAACACGATTCTGATCAATCGTGCGGAGAGGCTCGGCCTCTCGGAGCTTTATCAACTGCGCGGACGCGTGGGCCGCTCGGATCGCCGGGCCTATGCTTACCTGATGCTTCCTTCGGAGATTGAACTGACGCCCATCGCGCGGCGGAGGCTCGCGGCGCTGAAAGAGTTCTCGGATCTTGGTGCCGGATTCAAGATCGCCGCCCTCGATCTCGAATTGCGGGGCGCGGGAAATCTGCTGGGTGGCGAACAGAGCGGTCACATCGAAGCCGTTGGCTTCGAGCTCTACACGCAAATGCTCGATCGCGCCGTTCGCGAACTCAAAGGCGAGATGCCGGAAGAAGAGATCGCGACGCAGCTCAACCTGGGTCTCAATATCCGCATTCCCGCCGAGTACATTCCGGAAGAGAACCAGCGCCTGCGAATGTACAAGCGCGTTGCCGGCGTGGAGCGCGAGACGCAGTTGCACGACGTACGCGCTGAATTGAGCGACCGTTACGGCGAGCCGCCACCGGCGGTGCGGAATCTGCTGGAGTATGCGGAATTGAAGTTGCTCGCGGTGCGGGTCGGCGTGAATTCGGTGGAGCGGAAACGCGAGCAGGTCAGCATCAAGTTTCGGCAGAATGCGACCATCGATCCGGAAAAGTTGGCGCGCTTTGTCGCATCGCAGCGCGGCGCGCAGTTTACGCCCGATGGCCTATTGAAGTTCACGCAGAAAGCGATGGCCGCCGAAGAGGTCTTGAGCAGTCTCAAACAGCTGCTTGAGACACTGGCCATCCCGGAGAATGCTCCGGAGAGCGTGGAACGTTGACGTTTGCAGAACTAGCCAATGTGGGATCTGGCACTCTTGCCTGACCTGTGAAGATCTCCCGCCCGGAAACCTACAGGATTTCCGTTAGTGCCCTAGAGGACATTGCTCTTCGCGGAGTGGCCGTATCCTGCTATTGTGTTCAGTCACCTCTGGACGTCGTGCAGGCCTGACCCTCGGTACCTACAAATTTGGAGTGCATCGCGAAAAATATCCGCGGTCAAGAGAATTCCATGCCCATGCGAGTGCGTAAAGCGGTTTTCCCTGCGGCCGGACTCGGCACGCGTTTCCTTCCCGCGACCAAGGCTCAGCCGAAAGAGATGCTGCCGATCGTCGACAAGCCCATCATTCAATACGGCGTGGAAGAGGCGCTGGCGGCCGGCTGTGACCAGATCATCATCGTGACCGGGCGCGGCAAGCAGGCGATCGAAGATCACTTCGATGTGAGCTACGAGCTCGAAAAGATGCTCGAGGAGCGCAAGAAGACAGACTTGCTGAAGATCGTCCATTCGATCTCGGACATGATTCACCTGGCGTACGTTCGCCAGAAAGAAGCGCTGGGCCTGGGACACGCGGTGTTGATGGCGCGTGAGCTAGTGGGCGAAGAGGCATTCACGGTGCTGCTGGCCGATGACGTGATCGACGCCGAGGAGCCGTGCCTGAAGCAGATGATGCGGGTGTTCGAAGAGACGCAATGCTCCGTGGTCGCAACTCAGGTCGTGGAAGGGCCAGGCATCTCCGCGTATGGCGTGCTCGACGTGAAGCCAGCGGACGGGCGCTTTAAGGGTCGCTTGTTCGAAATCAACAATATGGTCGAGAAGCCGAAGCAAGAAGAAGCGCCCTCGAACCTGGCGATCATCGGCCGCTACATCCTTACGCCACGGCTTTTTGAAATTCTGGCAAACACGCCGCACGGCACCGGCGGTGAATTACAGCTCACCGATGGATTGCGGGCCCTGCTGAAAGAACAGCGCATTTACGCATACGTGTACGAAGGCCGACGGTACGATGCGGGCGACAAGTTGGGCTTCCTGAAAGCCACAGTGGAGTTCGCCCTCAAGCGGCCGGATCTGGGGGAAAAGTTCCGCGACTATCTCACGGGATTGAAGCTATAGCCGCCCTGGGAGGCGCGTTACTGCGAAGCCTTCAACTTTTTCGACTTCTCCTCGACACCCTTGGCGAGCTTTACTTTGTGCGCGAGAAGTTTGTTCGCGACGCCAGTATCCGATAGCCCGATCATCTGCGCCGCGAGGATGCCGGCGTTGGTCGCGCCCGGCTTTCCAATGGCAACTGTCGCAACCGGAATTCCAGCAGGCATCTGAACCGTAGCGAGAAGCGAGTCCATCCCTTGCAACGATGTCGATGGAATCGGCACGCCGATGACTGGCAATGTGGTGTGCGCAGCAATCACGCCGGCCAGATGCGCGGCGCCGCCGGCCCCGGCGATGATCACGCGGATGCCGTTCTTGGCGGCGTTGCGGGCGAACTCGGCGGTCCGGTCTGGCGAACGATGCGCGGAAGTCACGTCGATGTCGTAGCCGATTCCGAAGTCATCCAGCGCCTTGCCTGCCTCGCGCATGATTTCCAGATCCGAGTCGCTGCCCATAACGATAGAAACCAGTTTTTGAGTGCTCATAATTTTTGGAAGAATCTCACCGAATCAGGATTTGAACTCCAGAACGAAACTTGAAGCGGCGAGCGAAAAGGAGACCACGACTACTTCTTCAGTGCGCGGCCGGCGATGTCTTTGCGGTAATGCATCCGTTCAAAACCAATCGTCGACACGCCTTCGTACGCGCGATCCACCGCTCGCTCCAGATCCGCGGCCCGTGCCGTCACGCCCAGAACGCGGCCTCCAGAGGTGAAGTAAACGTCGTCTCGCTTGCTGGTGGCTGCGTGGAAAACCTTTACGCCTGCCATGGCGCCTGCCTGCTCCAAGCCTGCAATCTTTTTTCCGGCCTCGAATGTCCCCGGATATCCACCTGAGGCGATCACCACACACACCGCCGCTTCCGGCGACCATTCGAGTTCGATCTCATTGCAGCGGCCCTGAATCGCGGCTTCGAGCACATCGAGCAGATCGCTTTCCATCCGGATCATAATCGGCTGTGTCTCGGGATCGCCGAAACGGCAGTTGAATTCCAGCACCATCGGGCCGCGCGCCGTCATCATCAGCCCGCAATACAAAACGCCTTTAAATTCGTTTCCCTCGGCCTTCATGCCCGAGACCACTGGCTGCGCAATGTGATGCACGAGCCAGTCGCGCATCTTGTCATCGATGATATCTTGCGTCGAATACGCGCCCATGCCGCCGGTGTTCGGCCCAGTGTCACCGTCGCCAACGCGCTTGTGATCCTGCGCGGCTACGAGCGGCACGACGTTTGTGCCGTCGCTGATCACGAGAAAGGAAAGCTCGTCGCCTTTGAGGCATTCTTCGAGCACCACAAGACTGCCTGCCTCACCTACCATTCTCCCGCCCAGCATTTCCGCCGCAACCGACGCCGCTTCTTCCTTCGTCTTCGCGATCACCACACCCTTGCCCGCGGCCAGTCCGTCTGCCTTAACAACGATGGGCGTGTGGAAGTGCGGCAGCGTCGCCCGCACCTCGTCGACCGTAGTACAGATCGCGTAATGCGCCGTCGGAATGCGATGACGCTGCATGAACTCTTTTGCGAAGCATTTGCTTGATTCGAGTTGCGCCGCCGCCTTGGTGGGGCCAAAGATTGGCCAACCGCGCCGCTGAAATTCGTCGACCACACCGAGCGAGAGCGGCAACTCGGGGCCCACGATCGTGAGATCGGGTTGGAACGACTCGGCAACGCTGACCAGCGACTGAACGCTTTTTGCGTCGCCGGGAACACAGGTCGCGTCTTCGGCAATCCCACCATTTCCGGGAGCGCAGCAGATTTGCGTGATGCGGGGAGATTGACGGAGCTTCCACACCAACGCGTGCTCCCGTCCTCCGCCGCCGATGACCAGAACTTTCATAATTGAGACAGACAAGGTTAGGAGGGAGCATCAAGTTGTGTCAAACGTGACGCCTTCGTTCCGACGTGCGCAGAGGCATTAACTACGTTTAACCATCGCCGTATAATGCTTCCGAATGATTACCGTCTCCAAAGAGGACTACCTCAAAGCGATCCTCGAAGCAGAGTGCGAGGGCACAACCGTGATCTCGGCGACGCTCGCGCACTGGCTGAAAGTGTCGCCCCCGGCAGTCACCATGGCGCTGCGCCGACTGAAGAAAGACGGTTTCGTGCGCGTGCAGAACGGCGGAAACGTGCGCCTAACGGCAGCGGGCCGCAAAATCGCCCGCAGGCTGACGCTGCGCCATCATCTGATCGAGCGCATGCTCTCGGAAATGTTCGGGATGGAGTGGTACAAGGTGCACGACGAAGCCGAACGCCTGGAGCACGCAGTGTCTCCCGATTTCGAAGCAAAACTTCTATCCAAGCTGGGTCGCGGCGGAGCCTGCCCGCACGGAAATCTGAGTGAATTGGAAAGCCCGTCCAGCCGGCGGAATCGGGGCCTGCTGCTGCTCTGTGACGCCGAGGCCGGCAAAAGTTATGTGGTCAGCGGCATCTATGAGCGGGACCGAAAGCTTCTGGAGTTTCTGGAAGCACGCGGGATCCGGCCCGGTGTGAAGCTCGAGGTGCTCGAGCGCAATTACGACCAAACGCTTTCCGTGCGCACCGTCACTGGCCCGGCAATCCTGGGCCGCCTGTCGGTGGAAAAAATCTGGCTGTTACCCGCCCGCTGATTCCGTCTCAATTGTTTCCCGTAAAAACATTAACTATAGCTAACTTGCAATCGTGTACACTGGTTTCCAGGCGAAGGATTTGGGAGTGTGGTGCGTCTGGGTGAGGAACTTGAATCAGAGCGAGGGGATGGCAGGCCGCAATACATATGACTCGGGCAGCACGACCACCCACGTGTCCCTGGAGGGCGTTCACGGCTCTATCGATGTGCCTCATCTGGAGGCGGGCTTTTGGCAACAATGGCGAGCGTTCGTAGGTCCGGCAATTCTGGTGAGCGTTGGGTACATGGACCCGGGAAACTGGGGCACCGATCTGCAGGGCGGAGCGCAATTCAAGTACGGCCTTTTATGGGTGGTCGCCCTCTCGAGCACCATGGCCGTGTTCATGCAGATCATCTCGGCTCGTCTGGGTGTAGTGACGGGGAAGGACCTGGCTCAATGCTGTCGCGATTGGTATTCCCGTTGGACGCGCTGGCCAAACTGGCTTCTTAGCGAATTGGCGATCGGGGCCTGCGATCTCGCCGAGGTCCTGGGGAGCGCCGTTGCCCTAAACTTGCTCTTTCACATTCCGCTGTTCTGGGCTGTCATCATCACAGGTTTGGATGTCCTTCTGTTGCTCACCCTGCAGGGTTATGGGATGCGAACCATCGAAGCCGTAGTAGTCGTGCTGGTGGCGACCATAGCAGCCTGCTATTTCATCGAAATCTTCGTTCTTCCCCAGACGCAGCCCAGTTTTCGAGAGATGGGCCATGCTCTGCTGTCACCGCACTTCCGCCAGGCGGGCATGCTTTACGTTGCGATTGGAATCATCGGGGCGACGGTCATGCCGCACAATCTCTACCTGCATTCCGCTTTGGTGCAAAGCCGAAAGTTACAGAAAGATGCGCCTTCGATTCGCCGCGCCATCCGCTTCAACACACTCGATTCAGTTGTGGCGCTGTCGATTGCCTTTTTTGTAAATGCCGCCATCCTTGTACTGGCGGCGACTGTTTTCTATGGCAAGGCCAGCGTGATGGTTTCCGGAGGTCATTTGATCGAATTTTCTCCGGACAGCGACTGGATCCGTGTCGCGTACTTGACTCTCGCGCCCTTGCTCGGAACCGGCCTGGCGAGCACTCTGTTCGCGGTCGCGCTGCTGGCGGCGGGACAGAGCAGCACGATCACGGGAACGCTAGCCGGCCAGGTCGTGATGGAAGGCTTCATGCATTGGCGCATACAGCCGTGGGTTCGGCGGCTGATTACGCGCAGCCTCGCCATCATACCGGCAGTATTCATCATTGGCCTGCATGGCGACGCCAGTGTCACTGATCTGCTCACTCTCAGTCAGGTAGTTCTTGCGTTGCAGCTTCCGTTTGCCATGTTTCCGCTCTTGCAGTTCACCAGTTCCGCAAAGCGGATGGGCCCGTGGAAAAATGGTTGGTTCCTGATGACTGCTGGGTGGGCGAGCGCTATTGTGATCCTATGCATGGATCTTTACGGTTTGCCCGAATCGTTGAAGATAGCCTGGCATGTCATCTTTGGCGCATGAAAACCGGGTCAGGATTGCAATCATGTATGACACCATTTTGGTGACACTGGATGGCACTGCAAGCGACCGGGCGATCATTGAGCACGTAAAGGGTCTGGCCAAGCTCGCCCGAAGTCGACTGGTGTTGCTGCATGTTGCCGACGGCTGGGCAGCCCGGACTTACGGGCGCGACGCAGTAAGTGCGGAAATCCGCGAAGATACTGCTTATCTGCAGAAGGTTCAGAATGAATTTGAGGCCGCGGGAATCTCCGCGGAGGCAGAATTGGCCTACGGCGAGCCCGCAGATGAGATCATCAAATGGGTGGAGCGACGCGGCTGTGATCTGGTGGCAATGAGCACGCACGGCCACCGCTTCCTGGCAGACGTGTTTTTGGGGACCACCGCCAGCCGGGTACAGCATCGCATCAGCGTGCCGGTTCTGCTGCTGCGCGCGAAGTAATCGCGCGGGCGAGTCGATATGCGCCCCTACGAAATCTCCCGTAGAACGACTAAACTAAAAGCATCATGAATAGCTTCCAAAGCCGTTCTACTCTTCGTGTCGGCAAGAAAGAATACGAGATCTATCGTCTCGATGCGCTCGATAAGCAAGGCATCTCGACCAAGCACCTCCCTTATTCGCTTCGCATCCTGCTCGAAAATCTGCTGCGTACCGAAGACGGCAAGAACGTCACGAAAGAAGAAGTGCGCGCGCTTGCGGCGTGGAACAGCAAGTCGAAGCCTGACAAGGAAATCGCCTTCACGCCCAGCCGTGTGTTGCTGCAGGATTTCACGGGCGTACCCGCAGTCGTCGATCTGGCCGCGATGCGCGACGCGATGAAGCGTCTTGGCGGCGACCCGAAGCTGATCAACCCGCTGCAGCCCGCGGAGTTGGTGATTGATCACTCCGTTCAGGTGGATGAATTTGGCTCGGCGAAAGCTTTCGGCCTGAACGCGGAGTTGGAATTCCTGCGCAACAAAGAGCGCTATGCCTTCCTGCGCTGGGGACAAAAAGCTTTTCACAATCTCGCGATCGTTCCGCCCGACACGGGCATCGTGCACCAGGTGAATCTCGAATATCTCGCGCGGGTGGTCTTTGTTCACGAAGCCGACGGCAAGCGCACTGCGTATCCTGACACGCTCGTCGGCACTGACTCGCACACCACGATGGTCAACGGCCTGGGTGTGCTTGGATGGGGCGTCGGCGGCATTGAGGCTGAAGCCGCGATGCTCGGACAGCCCGTCTCCATGCTGATTCCGCTGGTCGTGGGAGTGAAGTTAACGGGCCGCTTGCGCGAAGGGGCCACGGCTACCGACCTGGTGCTTACGCTTACCGAGATGCTGCGCAAGCATGGCGTGGTCGGGAAATTCGTGGAGTACTTCGGCCCGGGGTTGCAGGATCTGCCTCTCGCCGATCGTGCCACCATCGCCAACATGGCGCCGGAGTACGGCGCAACCTGCGGCATCTTTCCGATCGACAAAGAGAGCTTGCGCTACCTGCGGCTCACCGGACGTTCCGAAGAGCAGATTGCGCTCGTGGAAGCTTATGCGCGGGAGCAGGGAATGTTTCACGACGCGAATACCCCGGAAGCGGAGTACTCGGAACTCCTGGCTCTTGATCTTGCAACCGTCGAGCCGAGCCTTGCCGGGCCGAAACGTCCGCAGGACCGCGTGTCACTCTCAAAGGCGGGTGAGTCGTTCCAGCAGGCGCTGCCGTCGCTCATCAAGCCGAAGGCTAAACCGGTTGCGCCCGTCGGAGCGAACAATACCGGCAGCCAAGTCGGCCGATGGGAGCAGGAAGGCGGCAATCCCACAGCAGTCGGCGTCGAAGATGCGCGCGTTGAAGAACACGTGCCGGCCGACGTGAAGAGTGCTCTGAAGCACGGCAGTGTCGTCATCGCTGCCATCACAAGTTGCACGAATACTTCGAATCCATCGGTGTTAATGGCGGCTGGCCTGCTCGCCAAGAAAGCCGTTGAGCGCGGTCTTCAGACGCCGCCGTGGGTAAAGACGTCGCTCGCTCCCGGCTCGAAAGTTGTCACCGATTATCTGGCCAAGGCCGGCCTGCTGCCGTATCTCGAAAAGCTGAAGTTCAATCTCGTTGGCTACGGATGCACGACCTGCATCGGCAACTCGGGACCGCTTCCAACCGAAGTTTCGCAGGCGATCGACGAAAAAGATCTCGTGGTCGCCTCAGTTCTGTCGGGCAATCGCAACTTCGAAGGCCGTATCAACTCCGAGGTCCGCGCGAACTATCTGATGTCGCCGCCACTGGTGGTGGCGTTTGCGCTGGCGGGCCGCATTGATGTCGATCTGAAGAAGGATCCCATCGGCCGAGGGAAAGACGGCAAGCCTGTGCAACTCTCCGATATCTGGCCCACGCAGCCAGAAGTCGACGAAGCGGTTCAGCAGATTTCGTCCGACATGTTCCACAAGAGCTATGGCGAGGTCTACGACGGGGACTCGCACTGGCGCTCACTGCCCGTGCCCGGCGGCCAGACTTATGTCTGGGAGGGAGACTCCACGTACATTCGCAAAGCGCCGTACTTCGACGAGATGTCGATCCGGCCGTCGTCGGTCGAGGACATCAAGGGCGCCCGCGTGCTTGCAGTGCTTGGCGACAGCGTGACAACCGACCACATCTCTCCTGCGGGATCGATCAAGAAAGACAGTCCGGCTGGGAAGTATCTGGTCAAACATGGCGTGAAGCCGGCGGACTTCAACTCCTATGGTTCGCGACGTGGCAACCACGAAGTCATGGTGCGCGGTACGTTCGCCAACGTGCGTTTGCGCAACAAGATGGTGCCGAATCTTGAGGGCGGCTTCACGCGCCACTTGCCCGACGGCGCCGAAATGTCGATTTACGATGCGTCGGCCAAGTACATCGCCGAAGGCGTACCGCTCGTGATCCTCGCGGGCAAAGAGTACGGCTCGGGTTCATCGCGCGACTGGGCTGCGAAGGGTCCGCGTCTGCTGGGCGTGCATGCGGTGATTGCCGAAAGCTACGAGCGCATTCATCGCTCGAACCTGGTGGGGATGGGCATTTTGCCGCTGCAATTCCTGGCCGGCGAAAGTGCAGAGACACTCAAGCTCACTGGCGAAGAAGTAATCGCGATTTCCGGCGTCCGCGAAATCGTCGAAAAGTTCACGCCTGGCCGACAGATCAAAGTGAAGGCAACGGCGAACGGCAAGACGATGGAATTCTCGGCTATCGTGCGCATTGACACGCCGCAGGAGGCGCAGTATTACGCCAATGGCGGCATCCTGCAATACGTGCTGCGGCAGTTGCTCGCCACGAAGCCGGAAACAGTGCACGCGTAAACGGCTTATACAATTTTTCGGGCTCCGGTTCCTTGTGGAGGCATCGGAGCCCTTCTATTTGCGCTGTTATAATCAAAAATTACGCTCATGACGAAAAAGAGACTGATTCGATCGACGACCGTTTTGGCGGTGCGCCGCGACGGGAAAGTAGTGCTGGC
>Ga0126378_10000945_pt1 | contig 21575 bp, 19 predicted proteins | sample PanSoiMetPlot_23_FD_92587 | JGI IMG/M metagenome (GOLD analysis project Ga0126378, IMG submission 92587) | Tropical forest soil microbial communities from Panama - MetaG Plot_23 | ecosystem: Environmental > Terrestrial > Soil > Tropical forest > Bulk soil | place: Panama | collected 2016-02-17
GATGGGCTCGCGCAGTTCTACCGGACTCCGCTCGGGAGGAAGATGATTTCCGTGCTGCCGCAAGTGATGATCGAGTCGCAAGCTGCCGCGATGCACTTCGGTGAAGAAGTTGGCCGCCAATCCATGATGGAAGTGCTCGCGGAACACCCGGATCTGGCGAAAGCGTTGGAGAATGCGGGCACGCCAAAGAATTGACGCCCGGCTCGCCAACTCCAAAGACGCTGGGACACAATTTGTGCATGAAAGAGTCTTAAAGGAGATTTGAGATGGGATACCCGAAAGACCGGCGCTACACCAAAGAGCACGAGTGGATTGAGGTGAAAGGCGACCTCGCCACAATTGGCATCACCGATCACGCGCAGCATGAACTGGGCGACGTGGTCTTTGTTGAGTTGCCCAAGCCCGGCGCGAAAATTGAAGTGCGCAAGTCTTTTGGCACCGTGGAATCAGTCAAGGCCGTAAGCGAAATTTACGCTCCTGCCAGTGGCGAAGTGATTGAGGCCAATGGCGAGCTTCAGAATAAACCAGAGACCATCAACAACGATCCGCACGGCGCGGCTTGGCTGATTAAAGTGCGGCTCACCAATTCCGCAGGTATCAGCGATTTGATGGACGCAGCCGCGTACGAAGCGTACATCGCGGAGAAGGGCAAGGAAACCTCGGCGTAATGCGCTACCTCCCGAAGAGCCCGATGGAGCGGCAGGAAATGCTTGCCGCCATTGGCGCAAAATCCATTGATCAGTTGTTTTCCAGCATTCCGGAACGGTATCGGCTGCGCGAGCCGCTGAAAATTCCTGGACCATACTCCGAAGCGGAAATCATTCAATATTTCAAAGAGCGCGCGGCAGAGAACGCAAGCGGCTACACCAGTTTTCTCGGCGCGGGGGTTTACAACCATCTGCGCTCCGTGGTGACCGATACCATTATTCAGCGCGGCGAGTTCCTGACTTCGTATACGCCCTACCAGGCCGAAATTTCGCAAGGCACGCTGCAGGCGATTTTTGAGTTTCAAACGTTGATGTGCCAGCTCACCGCCCAGGACGTTGCGAACGCGTCGATGTACGACGGGTCGACGGCGACGACGGAAGCGGTATTGATGGCGGAGCGGCTCACGGGACGCCAGCGCGTACTGGTGGCGCGGTCGGTGCATCCTGAGTATCGCGAAGTGTTGAAGACGTACGCGAAGAATTCCGGTTTGCGCATCGAAGAGATTCCGTTCGCGCCGAGCGGAACCGTCGATGCGAAAGCTTTGCAGGCCGCGCTGAAAAACGACGTTGCCGCAGTCGTTGTGCAATCGCCAAACTTTTTTGGCGCGATCGAATCGTATACGCCGCTTGCCGAGGCATCGCATTCCGCTGGCGCGATGTTTGTCGTTGCAATTGCCGAAGGCGTTTCGCTGGGGTTGCTTCACCCGCCCGCCGAAGCCGATATCGTTGCGTTGGAAGCGCAGAGCTTCGGTCTGCCTCCAAGCTACGGCGGGCCGTTCGCGGGCGTGATTGCGGCGCGTGAGAAGTACGTTCGCCAAATGCCTGGAAGACTTGCTGGGCAAACAACCGATTCTGCCGGCCAGCGAGGATTCGTCCTAACACTCGCAACGCGCGAACAGCACATTCGCCGCGAGAAAGCCACTTCCAACATTTGCACGAATCAGGCGCTGTGCGCTCTTGCGGCAACTGTGCATTTGACGCTCCTCGGCAAAGAAGGATTGCGAGAAATGGCGGAGCAAAATCTTTCGAAAGCGCACTTCGCGCTTGCGGAACTTTTGAAGATTCCGGGCGTACGTCGCGCGTTTGATGCGCCGTTTTTCAACGAGTTCACGGTCGTGTTGCCGCGCTCGGTGAAAATCGTAAATGCGCATATTCTTCGAGACAAAATCATCGGGCCGCTTGCGTTGGGTACGGCTTATCCGGACCTAACGAAGCATGCTCTGGTGTGCATCACGGAGACAACTCCGCGCCCAGAGATCGAGCGATTTGCGGCTGCGGTGAAGCGCGCGCTCGAGCAGCCGGTTTAGTGAAACATGAACGAGAAAATCAAAAAGGCTTCACGCCACACGAGCCAAAGCGAAGGTTTGATCTTCGAGAAGTCGTCGCCGGGCAAGCGCGCGTTTGAATTGCCGCCGCTGGACGTACCGACAGCGGAGCCTGCGAAAGCCCTCGGCGCGCACCATCGCCGCGAAGGCGTCGCGGGTTTTCCTGAGGTAAGCGAGATCGAAGTGCTGCGCCACTTCACGCGCCTTTCCACCTGGAATCATGCGATTGACCTGGGGATGTATCCGCTTGGCTCCTGCACCATGAAATACAACCCGCGGGTGAATGAGTTTGTGGCGCGACTGGAAGGCATCGCGACGGAACATCCCTATCAACCGCAGGATCTTTCCCAGGGCTGCCTGAAAATCCTCCGCCTGCTGGAAAAATGCCTGCTGGAAATTACCGGCATGGATGCGATTACCCTACAGCCAGCCGCGGGCGCGCAGGGAGAGCTAACAGGTTTGCTTCTGATCCGCGCGTACCTGCAAAAACAGGGGAATCCGCGCAAAAAAGTGTTGATTCCGGATTCAGCGCACGGCACGAATCCGGCCACTGCGGTCATCGCCGGCTATGAAGTGGAAAACATCAAGTCGGAGTCGCATGGGCAGATTGATGTCGAAAAACTGTACGACCTCGTGACCGAAGATGTCGCTGCGCTGATGATCACCAACCCTTCGACGCTGGGAATTTACGAACAACGGCTTCCGGAAATCGCGCAAATCCTCCACGCTAAGGGCGCGCTGCTTTATATGGACGGCGCCAATATGAACGCGCTCGCGGGGGTAACGCGGCCCGGCGATCTTGGCGTTGACGTCATGCACCTCAATTTGCACAAAACATTTTCGACGCCGCACGGCGGAGGAGGACCAGGCGCCGGTCCTTTGGCGATGAAAAAAGCTTTGGAACCTTTCCGCCCCGTGCCCATCCTCGTCGAGAAGGAAAATGGCCGGCTAGCGCTGGAGCCGATTAGGCCGGACTCCATCGGCCGGGTGAAAGCGTTCAGCAGCAATTTCGGAGTGCTGGTCCGCGCGCTGGCCTACATTCTTGCGTATGGCCCTGGTATTCGGCAGGCAACCGAAGATGCAGTGCTCAACGCAAATTACATTCGAAAGCACCTCGAAGGCGTTTACGAATTGCCATATTCCCTGCCCTCCATGCATGAGGTCGTGTTCAGCGACGCGATTCAAAAGAAAAATGGCGTGAACACCATGGACATTGCCAAGCGGCTGATCGACTACGGCTTTCATCCTTACACCACGGCATTTCCGCTGATCGTTCCCGGCGCTTTGATGATCGAACCGACAGAATCGGAATCGCGGGAAGAGTGTGATCTGTTCATTGACGCGATGAAGTCCATCGCGGAGGAAGCCGCCACGCAGCCGGAACTTGTAAAGACCGCGCCACACACCACGCGTGTTCGCCGCCTGGATGAAGTTGGAGCAGCGCGCAAGCCGGTGCTGCGCTGGAAGCCCGCCACCCCGCGGAGCGAAGCCGCCGATTGACGTGACTCCGCGTTGCTGAATTCGCTTCCTGAAACGGTATGGCCCAAAAGCACACCGAACTCCGCAGCAAGTCTCGCGTATGGGTTTCTTTGTTAAACTAGGGCGTCTCATTTCTCCAAAGACCTGAACAACGCATGAAATTTGTCATCGAAGACTGGCTGCCCAAATCAATACTTCTTCTGCGCGGTTACGATCGCCACAAATTCGTTTCCGACTTGATCGCCGGCGTCACCGTAGGCTTGGTTGCATTGCCCCTGGCGATGGCATTCGCCATTGCTTCGGGAGTTCCGCCGCAAGCCGGCTTGTACTGCGCGATTGTCACTGGGTTCTTGATTTCAACGCTTGGCGGATCAAAAACGCAGATTGGCGGCCCGACCGGTGCGTTCGTGGTGGTTGTCGCAGGCATCATCGCGAAGCACGGAATCGACGGCCTCTTCATGTGCACGATGATGGCGGGCGTGCTGCTCGTCCTTTTGGGCATCACCGGCATGGGCACAATGGTGAAATATTTTCCCCGGCCGGTCGTCGTCGGCTTCACCAACGGAATCGCCATTCTTATCGCCAGCACGCAGATTCGCGACTTCTTCGGATTGAGGATGGACCATGTCCCCGGCGATTTCTTTCATCGCATGAAAGCGTTTGGCCAGGCGTGGAACACGCTTTCCGTGCCCGCGACCGCGGTTTCCATCCTTTCCATTGCAGTCATGGTTTTTTGCTTGAAGTACGCCAAAAAGATTCCGGGCGCCATCCTAGTAACTTTTGGCGCGACCGCGGCGGTCATCCTCTTGCACTTGCCCGTGGAAACCATTGGAAGCCGCTTCGGGGGCATTCCGAAAGGCCTGCCGACCATTGTTGTTCCGCAATTTCACTACGACATCTTTCGCCAATTGCTCTCGTCTGCATTCACGGTAGCAATGCTTGGAGCCATTGAATCGCTGATGTCGGCTGTTGTTTCCGACCGCATGAGCAACGACAAACACAATCCTAACGTGGAACTAATTGGCCAGGGCGTGGCGAACATCGTTTCGCCGCTGTTTGGTGGACTGCCCGCCACCGGCGCGATTGCGCGCACAGCCACAAACGTCCGCTCGGGCGCGAAAACTCCCGTCGCCGGAATGATTCACGCGCTGACGCTGCTGGCAATCGTCCTTTTTGCCGCGCCGCTGGTAAAAAGCGTCCCGCTCGCCGCGCTCGCGTCCATCCTCATGATCGTGGCCTACAACATGGGCGACTGGGAGGAGATTCCCGAAATCCTGAAGCTGAGCGGCGCGGACATTGCTGTCTGGCTGCTGACGATGACTCTTACCGTGGTGACCGATCTAACGTTTGCCGTGGAAGTCGGCATGGTGCTTGCCGCGCTCATGTTTATTCGCAAGGTTTCGCGAACCACCACGGTGAGTCCGGTCACGCGCGATTATATTGAAGACAGCCGCGTCCACGTGCTTCAAGGCAAGGATATTCCGGACTACGCGATTGTTTACCGCATTCACGGGCCATTTCTTTTCGGCGCGACTGACAAATTTGCCGACATCCTTCACTCGCTCAACAAGCTGCCGCCCATTGTCATTCTGCGTTTGCGGAACATGACCGCGATTGACGCCACCGGCCTCGGCGCGATCCGCGACCTTGCCGACACACTGCACGAATCAGGGCGCTCGCTCCTGCTCTGCGGCGCGAGACCGCAGCCCGCAGAGTTGATGAAACAAGCAGAGTTCGAACGCCACGTGGGCGCGGAAAATATTTGCGGCAGCATCGCCGAAGCGTTGCAGCGCGCTGCCGAAGTTTACAGGCTGCAATACTCCACCACGAAAAAAACAGAGCAGTTGGCTCCAACCCCTTCTTGATAGAGAGGCAAACACCTCTTCGCACTAGCACAGTTAGTACTGGTGCTCACAGTCCGTAATCCTCAACAATCTCTGCAATTCCATGTGATTCACAAACTGGACACGCTTCATTCTCTTTCCTGTAACAAAGCCCACCTACTGTCTACGCCGGGAAACCTCGTTTCAATCTCACTTCCCACTCAAAGGAGATTCTCTTGAAAGAAAGAATTCTTGCAATCGCCCTGTCTCTCGGGCTCGCCAGCGCAACTGTCCCCGCGCCCGCAGCCGCCGATGGACTTGGCTCCGGAAACATCACGCATGTCCTGCTAATCAGCGTAGATGGCCTGCACGCCTTGGATGTCGCCAATTATGTCGCCGCGCACCCGGACTCAGCGTTCGCTGCGCTCGCCAGTCACGGCATCACGTACTCCAATGCTCGAACGCCGGCTCTTTCTGATTCTTTTCCGGGGCTTCTGGCCTTGGTGACCGGCGGATCACCCATCAGTCACGGGTTGTTCTACGACGTCAGCTACAACCGCAGCGTTTTTGATCCGACCAACACTTCTTGCCAGGGACAACCCGGCAACATGCAGGTCTACGACGAAACCATCGACAAGTACAACGGCAACCCGCCTGTTTCGTTGAACGTGATTGACCCGACCACGCTGCCCAGGTACATCAACGCAGATGGCCAGTGCGCTCCGAAATGGCCGCACAACGCCATCCGCGTTAACACGATTTTTGAAGTGGCGAAAGCTGCGGGCGGGCACACAGCATGGGCCGATAAGCATCCCGCGTACGATTGGGTGAACGGTCCGTCCGGCAAGGGCGTCGATGATCTCTACACGCCAGAGATTACGAACAACAACGGATTCGACGCGACAGGCAGCGTCGTATGCACCGTACAAAACGATCATCTCAAGGTTCAGGCCATTCTCAATGAGATTCATGGCTTGAGTCACGATGGAACGGGTCATCCCGGTATTCCCGCGGTCTTCGGAATGAATTTTCAAGCCGTGAGCGTGGGACAGAAGCTCGAGAAGGATAATAAGGATGGGAGCTGCACGGCTGACACCGATCCAACGATCCACGGCCAGCCAGGCGGTTACCTGGACGGCGCCGGGACGCCCACTAATGTCCTCGCCTACGGGCTGAAGTGGACCGACGCCGCGCTGTGGAGCATGATCAAGGCGCTAAAGAGCCAGGGCATCTACGACTCGACCTTGTTCATTGTGAGCGCGAAACACGGCCAATCGCCGATCAACCCGGTGAAAACCAACAAGCCCGGTCACTTTGCCGATTTGGTGGCTGCGCTTCCGGATGCCGGGACCAGCGCCGCCGCCGCTGCCATCGCGAACGCCAACAATTGCGCGACGGGCCCGTGCGGCTTCGTTCAGGATGACGACATCGCCTTGATCTGGTTGCAGGACCAAAGTCAAGCGCCAGCAGTTGCGGCTTATCTCAACACCAACGCGGCGGCTCTGTTCATCGATGAAGTGATGGCGGGCAGCGAACTCGACCTCAAATTCAACGATCCCTCAAAGGATCCCGCTACGCCTGACATCATCGTGCAGCCGATCTATGGCACGATCTACACCGGCTCAAGCAAGAAGAACGCCGAGCACGGCGGCTTCAGCTTTGGCGATACAAACGTCGGCCTTATCGTTTCGAATCCGGGCCTGAGTGCTCGAACGGTGAAAACGCCAGTGGCCACTTCGCAGGTCGCGCCCTCGATCCTCAAAGCGCTGGGTCTAGACCCGAGCGCGCTCCAAGCGGTTCAGAAGGAACACACACAGGTGCTGCCGTCCCTCTTCGGTGGTGGCAACCAAAACTCACAATAGCTCGATCAACTAGAGCAAAAGCAAAAGGGCGTTCCCCATGGGAGCGCCCTTTTTTCTTTTCAAGTTTGCTTGGTTCTTTCGAAAAGAGCCCCTCCGCTGTGAGAATTACTTCGAGAACCGCACGCTGTCCAGGATTGCTGTGAAGGTCTTGTCGTATTTGTCGAAGGCAGATTGCGGAGCGACGCATACGAAATAAACCACACCTTCGGGACGCATCGTAGTGATGACCCAATCGGTTTCCTGGCCTCCGACCGGCGAATCGTTGCTGAGGTAGGTGGCCAGCCCAGGCTGACCGTTCAAACGAACGCGCGCCGGCTGCCGCGTAACCTTCATGTTTGGATTCCCCTGCTGAAGCTGTTGAAGAATCTGCTGCGTGGCAGAGTTCAAAGCGTCCTCACCACTCGTGTTGTTCTTGGTCTGCGCGACGCTGACAATCAGCCCGTACGCCAGCGCTGCGTGGCCGCTGCCGTCGTCCACCACACCGCCTTCCGGCGCGAAGGACACTTCGCTTCCATTCGTGTCGCCGTACTTCTTCCAGTTGTCTGGATATTTCAATGTGTAGCGATCGGCCTGGTACGACGCGAATTTTCCCGAAGGCTGCGCGGGGGGGTGCGCGGAAGCTGCCGCGCCCGGCATCGGTTTTTTCGCCACCGGCAGCGCCATCACTTCCCGCTTAGCGGCTTCAAATTCCTGCGAATCCCGTTTGGCGTTCTGGGGGAAGCCTCCCAGCTTGTCAATCTCTTCATCCACACGCTCGACGCGATGCTCGGGGTTCGGATGGTCGGAGAAAAACTCCGGCGGATTCTTTCCTTTCGTCTCCGCCTCGAGCTTCTCAAAGAACTGCGCCATTGCGCGCGGATCATACCCGCTGTCGTAAAGCACCTGCGTGCCCATCACGTCGGCTTGCGATTCCGCGGTGCGCGAGTAGCGCAACAGCACGCCGCCGGCCGCAAAGGCGCCCAATTGTGTCAACAGCGCGCCCCCGGCAGAACCGCCGAATATTCCGCTAGCAATCCCCAGGACTCCCTGCGTGGCTTCCGCTTTCGTCGCCTGGTTCGTGCCGTGCCGGAGCGCCACGTGAGAAAGCTCGTGCGCCATCACTCCCGCAAGCTGCGCTTCGTTGTCGGCTGCCTCAATCGCTCCGCGGTTGATGAAGACGTATCCGCCCGGCAAGGCAAACGCGTTGATGGCCTTGTCGTTCACACAATGGAATTCAAAAGGATATTGCACTCCGCCAGTGGGCAGTTTCGCCGCTAGCCGCGTTCCAAGTTGCGTCAGATAAGCATCCACGCGAGACGCATTGCACAAAGGCAATTGCTTCTGCGCATCGGTCGCAGCCCGCTTGCCCAGCTCGATGTCTTGTTGAGGGGAAAACATATTCCAGCCGGGCTTGAGGTCCGTCCGCTGCCCCCATGCCGGCGGACCAATGAGCAACGACACGGCCACAAGTGTTACGCCAGCGCGTTTTGCGCGCCCACCAAGTATTCCATGCAGTGGCCAGACTATTTTCCCAAACGGATTCTCTTTCTTACTTCGCGTGCCCACAGCCGCCTCCCGAACTCCTTGCCACTTGGATGGCAATTCTGAGTTTTGGAGTTACTTTAGCACCGCGGGAGGACAAAAGAAAAAACCCGGGAGGGTGGGTCTCCCGGGCGGGCTATAGGGCCAAAGGAAAATTATTTAGCGGGCTGTACGGGGTGAAAGCTCGGGACCAGGCGTTGCGTTTGGAGCATCGGCCGGTTTGCCGCTCCGTGCAGGAACGGCGCGCGCAGCCATCACCGGTTCCGGCCTGCGCGCCGGAATCGCCAGCTTCTCGCCTTCGCGAACAAAGGTCAGCCGATTGCTCTCCTTGCTCCAATCGATGCAAATCAGATCGCCCAGGTGAACTTGTTCGGTCGCCAGAAGATTGGCCAGTGGATAAACCACGTGGCGCTCGATGGCCCGCTTCAGGTGCCGCGCGCCATACCGTTGGTCTGTGCCTTCCTGCAGGAGGAACTCGCGTCCGCCGGGAGTCACGCGGAAAAGGAACTGCCCTTTGGCAGTTTCCAGGACGCGCTGCTGTACCTGGCCCAACTCGATTTCCAGGACCTCTTCCAATTGCTCGCGGCGCAATGGATGGAAGACCACCACTTTGTCCAAGCGGTTCATGAACTCGGGTGAGAACTTGCGGCGCGCCGCTTCCACCGCCGTGCGCTCCACTTTTTGGTCAACACCAGCAGCCGGCTTGTCGCCCGGCTGGATGAATCCCATCCCGCCTTGCATCAGCTCGGTAATCTCCCCGCCGCCCAGGTTCGAAGTAAGAAAAATGACTGTCTGCGACAGGTCCACCCGGCGGTTGTCGCCCAGCGTCAGCGTCGCCTTGTCCAACATCCCTAGCAACAATTGCCAGAGCGCGTCGCTGGCCTTCTCGATTTCATCAAACAACAGGAAGCTCAGCTTGAGCTTGTCGGTATGGCACTTCGCCAATTCTTCTTGCGTGATGAGCGGGTGGGTCTCGCGGTGCCCCAGATACCCTGGAGGCGAACCGATCAGCTTGGCAATTTCATGTGAATGCTGAAACTCCGCACAGTCAACCTTAATTACCGCGCGCGCGTCCCCGAAAAGGATCTCCGCCGCCGCTTCTACGATGCGCGTCTTTCCCGAACCGGTCGGCCCTAGGAAGAGCAGGTTGCCAACTGGCCGCCCCGGCGAATTCAATCCAGCGCAGAAAACCTGGTACATATCCACCAGCGACTGCACTCCCTCTTCCTGCCCCACAATCTTGGCTTTCAGAGACGAGTGGAAATCGCGGGTATCGTTGCTTCGAATCGTGGGATCCAGTTGCTGTCGGACGGCGGCTTTCATCGCATCAACCCTTCTCCGCGTCCAGCTCCCCCCAAACGCGGCGCGCGTCTCATCTCCACACGCAAAATCGAGATAGAGCATGGGACATGCCATTCTTTTCCACACCATTGCTAGGGAGGAAACACTCTAGTTTCAATCACATACGAGATTTCATTTTCCGTATCTCGTCTCAATTTCTGAGACGCTGTTCCATCTTCATCAAAATTGAGAGAACCGAACACTTTGTGTCACGCGCCAAACGACAAAAAGGGGCGCATCTTTCAGTGCGCCCCTCTTCAAATCTGAGTTTTAGTTTCAGGAGTTCGAACGATCCGGTTTCTTGCGGCCTTGCGGCGCTGGGGCAGCTCCCCCGCCCGGCTGGGCGGCACGCGACTTCCTCTGCTCCGCCACTGTTTCTTCGGGAGCCTCGGCGGACTTGCCATCCGTCGCTTCAGGGGTTGCCGCTGCGGCGGCCGCTCGTTTGGCTGCTGGTTCCACAAGCGCGCCTTCGCCTTCCCGCACGAAAGTCAGCCGGTTATGAGCCTTGTCCCAGTCAATGCACACCAAATCGCCCAAGTTGACCTGATCCGTCGCCAACAAATTCGCCAGCGGATAGACCACATGCCGCTCGATGGCTCGTTTCAGGTGCCGCGCTCCGTAGCGCTGGTCTGTGCCTTCTTGCAGGAGAAACTCTCGTCCGGCGTCCGTTACGCGGAACAGGAACTGTCCCTTTGCGGTATCCAGCACCCGCTGCTGCACTTGTCCCAGTTCGATATCCAGAACTTCCTGCAACTGCTCCTTGCGCAGCGGATGGAACACCACCAATTTGTCCAGCCGGTTCATGAATTCCGGCGAAAACTTGCGCCGCGCCGCTTCTACCGCCGTGCGCTCTACTTTCTGGTCGATGCCAGCCGCGGGCTTGTCCTTCGGCTGAATAAAACCTATGCCGCCTTCCATCAACTCAGCGATTTCTCCGCCGCCCAAATTGGAGGTGAGGAAGATCACGGTCTTCGACAGGTCGACCTTGCGATTGTCACCCAGCGTCAGAGTGGCCTTGTCCAAAATACCGAGCAGCAACTGCCACAACGCGTCGCTGGCCTTTTCGATTTCGTCAAAAAGCAGGAAGCTCAGCTTCAAGTCGTCGCGGTGGCTGGCCGCCAGCGTTTCTTGCGTGATGAGAGGATGAGTTTCCCGGTGCCCCAAATATCCTGGAGGCGAACCGATCAATTTAGCAATCTCGTGCGAGTGCTGAAATTCGGCGCAATCCACTTTGATTACCGCGCGCGCATCCCCAAACAGGATTTCGGCAGCCGCTTCCACAATCCTCGTCTTTCCGGATCCCGTCGGCCCGAGAAACAGTAGATTCCCCACGGGGCGGCCCGGCGAATTCAAGCCTGCACGAAACACCTGGTACAGGTCGACGACCGCCTGCACCGCTTCTTCCTGGCCGACAATCTTCGACCGCAGCGCCGACTGAAAGTCAATCGTGTCGGTACTGCGCTTGGTTGGATCGAGGGACAAAGTGTAGTCGCCCATGACCGCCTCCTAGCGACCCCGCCCCTGCGGGTTCGCAGCCCCAAACCGTCCGCGTCCACGGCCAAACTGTTCCAATTTGACCTGAATGGTCGACTGCAGAAGCCGCAATTGTACCAGCAGCTCCCGCGCCACCGCGGGTGATTCTGAAATTCGAAGGACCGGCGGAAACGTGTCCGCAAGGTCGAGATTGAGCGTTCGAAGAGAGGAAATGAGTCCTTGGACCGCCGGAGAGTTGGGATCGGCCAGGTCGACGGAATGACTGCACTGCTCGCGCAGAGCTCTCCAATTGAGCTCCACAAACGGATGCTTTTTCGAAACTTCCTTGACGACCTCCTCGGTGATCCGCGCGCGCCGTCCCAGACGCGCCAAGTGTAGTTGCTGCACTTTCCCGCCGCGGCGCACGTTGTGCACCAGGTAGAACGAATTCCCTTTGCGGCGGACAAAAGCCATGATCCTGCTCCACTATCTCGCGTAGTGTAATTTGCATCCACTACGTCCTACAAGATTAGACACGGGATTTCGCGGAAAGTTGCGCCCAATCAGTAACGCATTCACCCTAATCGCACTTGCAGCAAATGCCTAATCGCTTTTTTTGTTCGTTTCCATGCGTTCTTCGCATCCTTGCTTTTTTCTCTTCTTCCAGAAGCGTCTTCTGTTTTCCCTAACTGATTCGATGCTTGCCGATCTTCGCCGGTTCATTTGCGGCTTGTCACTTTCCTGTCACGTCTGAGGGCATCTATGTCGTTAAACCCGGCGTTCGCGTTTTACTCTTGCTTCTTTCGGAGCGATGCACCTACGATGACGCATCGCTTTTGCGAAAGTATCTTGAATCGTTGGAGATCGAACGAAAATGTCTTGGGATCCTGTATACCGCCTCGTGCAACGAATTCCACGCGGAAGGGTTCTAACGTATGGAGCCCTCGCTAAAGCTCTGCGTCTTCCCGGCGGCGCGCGCACTGCCGGTCGCGCCATGGCCGGCACTCCTTCCGGAAAAGGCATTCCCTGGCACCGTGTAATTGGCGACCGAGGAGAAATCCTCATTCGTGGGCCACACGCGTTACTGCAAAAAAAGCTGCTCGAAAGCGAAGGCGTTACACTCGTTGAATTTCGCGTCGATCTGAAACGCCATCTTTGGCAGCCGGCGAGTTCAACCAAACGCAAATCTCCCAAGTCCTCGAAGTTGAAAGATAAGGCCGGCCGAAAACGTATAAGGAAGTGAATCCGAACGCGACTCTTCTGCGCGGTTGCTGTGAATTTGCTCGCCTGCGGTATGCTATTAACTCTGCAACGCGCCTAGCTCCTCGTGGTGGGGAAAAACGAACATGGTTGGTCCCATCCTTCAAGTGGAAAACCTCGTCAAGCGCTATGGCGATGTCGAGGCCTTGCGCGGGGTCAGCTTCACCATCGAGGAAGGCGAGGTCTTCGGCCTGCTTGGGCCGAACGGCGCCGGCAAGACGACTACTGTTGAAATTCTGGAAGGATTGCGAACGCTTGACTCCGGCCGTGTTTCCGTCTGCGACCTTGACCCGCAACGCGATCCCGAAGCGCTGAAGCAGGAAATTGGGGCAGCGCTGCAAGCCACTTCCCTGCCCGACAAGATTCGTGTGATCGAAGCGATCCGGTTATTCGCGAGCTTCTATAAGCGTCACCGCGATCCGATCGAACTGCTCAAGAGGTTTGGCCTCGACGAGAAGCGCAATGCGTTCTACGGGCAGCTTTCGGGAGGCCAGAAACAGCGGCTGGCGCTTGCCATGGCATTGGTCAACAATCCTCGCGTCTGTTTTCTCGACGAGCCCACTGCCGGTCTCGATCCCCAAGTTCGCCGCGAAATTTACGATGTGATCGAAGAGTTGCGCCGCGAAAAAAAAACAGTCCTGCTGACCACGCACTACATTGAAGAAGCAGAGCGCCTGTGCGATCGCGTAGCCATTGTCGATCACGGCAAAGTGATTGCCTTCGGCACTCCGCGTGAATTGAAAGCGCACTCCGGTGGCACCACTCGCATTGAAGTGCGGCTGTCAAAACCGGAATCCAATGGTGCGCTAAAGACGCTCGAAGGCGTCGTCGACGCACGCGAAGTCGATGGCGCTTATGTTCTCCACTCGCAACGGCCGCCGCAGACCATCGTCTCGCTGGTCAAACACCTCGAAGCCCACGGCAACGAACTCGTCAGCCTGGAAATTGCCACGCCATCGCTCGAAGACGTCTTCATCGAGCTCACCGGAAGGAGACTACGGGATTGAGAAACTTTGCCACGTTGACGAGCATGCGCATCCGCCTGGCTTTGCGGAACAAAATGTTTTTCTTTTTCAGCATTGTGATGCCGTTTACTTTCTTTTTCCTGTGGCTCGGCGTCTTTGCCAAGGGAAGCCAGGCCGCTTGTTCTTTTTATCTGGGCTCCGTTCTAGCTTTTAACGTGATGGGAAGTTTCTGGGGCCTCAGCGCAACTCTAGTGATGTTCCGCGAGCAGGGCATCCTCCGGCGCTTTCACGTCGCTCCTGTCACTGCCGCCGACATGCTGGCCTCCAGCGTGGTGGCGAACTTCGCCCTTACAATACCAACAGTGGTGGCCGAACTCATTTTCGCGCGCCTCGTTTTTCACGTCAGCACAGCCGGCAACCTCCCCGGCATTTTCATCTTAATTAGTATCGGGACGATTTCCTTTGCCTCGCTTGGCCTGGTCATCGCCAGCGTCACGAACACGATGCAGGAGACTCAGATCCTCAATCAGCTTCTCTGGCTTCCGCTCATTTTTCTTTCCGGAGCCACCATCCCCCTCGCATATCTGAATCCCATGGTTCAGCGCGTCGGCCTTTTTCTGCCCGCCACGTATCTCGTGAATGCTATGCAACAAACGATCGTCCATTCAGCCTCGCCCGCCAGCCGTTATGTCGAAATCATTTCGTTATCGTGCTGGGCGCTCATTACTTTTTTCCTTTCGGCGCAGCTTTTCCGCTGGGAACCGGAAGCCAAAACTCCTCGCAAGGCTAAACTCCTGGTTGCGGCAACGGCAATCCCTTTTCTCCTTCTAGGTGTTTGGGAAAATCGCACGGACCGCATTCTCAAAGAAGCCAAGTCCGCTTTTGAGGTGATGCAGGGCCCGTCGCGTCCATCGGCTGGCAGAATGTCCACGCAACCGGCTAACTCCACCAACCCTTCCAACAAATCACAAAACTGAGGTCCGAACCGGGACGCCCGGAATGACAATGTTCTTCGAGTGTCAATGCGGCTCCAAACGGTGCGGTTTCATCATTGAGTCATTCCTCCCGCCAATTTGGTTTTTCAATGACGCCTCCCGCCAAACGACGCGCGTTGACGCATTTAGCTTCCTACCGTATTCTGCAATTTGAGGCTGCTGTCCCTCGACCGGCGTTTTCTATAGGGAGCTTTTATGGCGATTCAACCGACCGAAAAAATCTGGCACAACGGCAAGTGGATCAACTGGGACGACGCAACGCTTCACGTTCTTTCCCATGTCGTCAGCTACGGCTCCGCCGTTTTTGAAGGCATTCGTTGCTACGAAACAACGCAAGGGCCGGCGATTTTCCGCCTCCGCGAGCACATGCAGCGTCTCATCAACTCCGCCCGAATCTACCGCATGGAGCTTCCCTGCACGGTCGATGAGTTTTCGAATATCGCTTGCGAACTCGTGCGTATCAACAAATTGAACGCTTGCTACGTGAAGCCCATGGCCCTCCGCGGCTATGGCGACGTCGGCGTGAATCCTTTGAATTCTCCCATAGACCTTTACATGGCATGCTGGACCTGGGGCGCCTATCTCGGCCCTGAAGCGCTGTCGAAAGGCGTGGACGTTGGTGTCAGCTCGTGGACCCGCATCGCGCCCAATACGCTGCCGGCCATGTCCAAGGCTGCCGCCAATTACATGAACTCGCAGCTTATTCGTATGGAAGCGTCCTTCAACGGCTACGCCGAGGGAGTCGCTCTGGATTCGGACGGCCACGTCAGCGAAGGTTCGGGCATGAACATTTTCCTCGCCCACGACGGCACGCTTTACACGCCGCCGCTGGCCACGAGCATTCTTCCAGGCATCACCCGCGATGCCGTGATGAAGATCGCCGAAGACCTTAACATTCCTTGTAAGGAGCACGTCATCCCTCGCGAAATGCTTTACATCGCTGATGAAGTTTTCTTCGTGGGCACTGCCGTAGAAATCACGCCCATTCGCTCAGTGGACCATATTCAGGTTGGCAAGGGCGTGGCTGGTCCGATCACACGGAAGTTGCAGGAAGAGTTCTTCGCCATCACCAACGGCACAAAACCGGACCGTCACAACTGGCTTACGCCGGTTACCGCTGCCGTCACAGCCGGATCCCGTTAACCGGCGCGTGTTGATCACCTAGGAAGCGCTCTTCAATCGATCGGTCTTTTCACCGAGGTTATCGGTCTCCGTTCTCGAGTCTCGACTCACGAATTTCCAATTTCCATCTGCAGGGCCGTTCACACTCTTTTAACAAGACAGCGGGAATAACCAGCGCGACTATGCTGTCTTGTCGAGTAGCGTGTCGGGACTGTGTTTCAGAAAACCGCCTTTAGGAGGGCTTCGTGAAACACAGGCACCTTTCATTCCTTTCGTTTCTGCTCGTAGCAATCGCGGTCGGCTCGGCGCTCCTCGCTCAAAGTAATCCAACCGAGGCGCCCGCCCTCTTTGATACTCCCACGCTCGTGCAAAACCCCGGTTCCCAAAGCCACAGCAATGGCATCGCGGAACCTCCCGGCGACACCTTCGCCAACGATCAACTTGTCTACGAACAGGAAAATGACGTGACGACGGGGCTAGGCCCGGTCTACAACGCCAGGGCCTGCGCCGACTGCCATCAAAACCCCGTGAGCGGGGGCGCCAGCCAATTTACGGAACTGCGCGTTGGGCATCTCGATGCAAGCGGCAATTTCGTGAACCCCACCGTGCTCATCAACCACGGCCTCAACACGATTGGCGGCCGCTCCATCATTAATGACCGCGCCGTCGTTCCCGAGGCGCAGGAACATATCCCCGCCACCGAAACCATCCGCGCTTTGCGCGCCGCGCTCAATACCCTCGGGGATGGCTTCGTGGAAGCCATTGATGACTCCACGCTCCTGGCAATTGCCGCCAATCAGCCGAACCTTAGTGAAGGCAAGATCCACGGCGAGGCCGTTCAGGTCCCGGTTCTGGAAGCACCGGGGCATACGCGCGTGGGGCGCTTTGGCTGGAAGGATCAGCACAGCAGCTTGCTTTCATTTTCGGCCGATGCTTACTTGAACGAAATGGGAATCACCAACCGCCTGCGTCCGCATGACACCGTCCCGGTCGGCACGGTCGGCAAAATCACAGCCGACCCGGAAGACACGCCGGACAATCTGGGGCTGGCGGCCATTGACCACTTCGCGCAATTCATCCGCGGCACCAAGGTGCCGCCGCCTGACACGATTCTGGGGGCAACTCCGGACGCCCAGGCTGGCCAAGCTCTCTTTCAAACCATCGGCTGCGCAACCTGCCACGTGGCGACGATTGTGACTGCGCCGGCCGGAACGGTCATCAACGGGGGAACATTTACCGTCCCGGACGCCCTCGGAAACAAAATCATTCATCCTTACAGCGACTTCCTGCTGCACGACGTCGGAACCGGGGACGGCATCGTCCAAGGCGGGCCTCAGGATACGCGGGAAAAACTGCGCACTGCGGCTCTCTGGGGCCTGCGCATGAGGCCGCGCTTCATGCACGATCTGCTGTCGCTGAGCCTGGAGAGCGCCATCGGGCGTCATCACGGCGAGGCCGAACACGTCGGACAAAACTTCTCGGCACTTTCTGACACGCAAAAGCAACAGCTTCTGACTTTTCTAAGTTCGCTTTAATCTCTCGGCCTTAGGGTTCGCCCGCAGAGCAGGTAACCACAGTGGGTTGAAGGGGCACGACACATCGTGCCCCTGCTCGCTCACCGCGCCCGTGCTTTCCCCGCTTTGCCCACTTGGCACGCTTCCAATCGCCGCTCAAAAAATTCCCGCTCCATGGGATTCCGGGCCAGCGCCAGTGCAGCTCGAAAATGCCCGCGAGCAACTTCGCGCTGCCCGCTTCGAAGCTCCATCTCTCCGAGCGCGGCCGGATAGAAAGGATAATCCGCAAGACGTTCCGCATCCGCAATCGCGTGCAATTCCTCCAGCCCCCGCTTTGGACCTTCCAATTCCCCGACCGCGACCGCCCGGTTCAGCGCCACCACGGGAGACGGCCGAATCTTCATCAGCATGTCGTACATGGAAACGATCGCGGCCCAGTTCGTGTCTTGCGCGCTCTTCGCGGAATCGTGCACCGCCGCAATGCCCGCCTCAATGTGGTATTCGCTGAGTTCTGTTCCCGTTGCCGACAAGTTAAGCAGCCTTTGTCCTTCCTCGGCTAATTTTGCGTCCCATTTCGAGCGGTCTTGCTCAAAGAGCGAGCTCAAATTGCCCGATGCGTCCAGGCGTCCTGGTAGTCGCGCCGCATGGAGATGCATAAGAGCGGCGAGCGCGTGAGTGGCAGGCGTGGCCCCAAGCGGATGCGTCATGAGTATGGTTGTCAGGCGGATTGCCTCCTGGCAGAGTTCCGCGCGCACCGAAGATTCCGCTGATGCGCCGTGATAGCCCTCATTGAAAAGCAAATATAGCGCGCGCTGCACGGTGGGAAGCCGCGCCGCGAAATCGTCTGAGTTTGCAATTTCAAACAGCCGCTTCGACCCCGCCAATACTTTCTTGGCTCGCGTCAGCCGCTTCTCGATTGCCGCATGGCTGCTGACGAAAGCTCCCGCAATTTCATCGACGCTGAAACCGCACAAGATATGCAGGATCAGCACAATCTGCGCTTCCTCCGCCAGTCGAGCATGGCAGCAGGAAAACATCATGCGTAGTTCGTCGTCCTTAATCGAGTGCGGAGAGAAGAGTTCTTGCACAGTGGGAACCAGAGTCCACTCGCTCTCGAGCAGTCGACCAAGTTCCGGAGCGTACGTGCGCGCCGTTCGTTCGCGCCGCAGCAGGTCGACAGCGCGGTTCTTCGCGGCAGCCATTAGCCAAGCGGAGGGATTTTCGGGGATACCGCGGAATTTCCATACTTCCAGGGCGCGGAGGAAGGCGTCTTGGACGACGTCTTCCACCAGCGCCAGGTTGTGCACTCCGAAGATGCGCGTGAGCACAGCGGTCATGCGCCCTGCTTCGCGCCGGAAGAGATGTTCTTCAAGTTCCACTACACGCCCAGTTTCATGACCGGCCGAACTTCCACAGCTCCATCGACCTCAAAGATGGGGCAGCCCTTCGAAAGTTCCACGGCCTGGTCTATGTCGCGCGCTTCGACTAGGGTGTAGCCGCCAACGACGTCCTTGGCCTCGGCAAACGGCCCGTCGGTCACGGTCTTCTGCTTGCCCTTCACCAACTTGCCTGCACGCTCCAAGGGCTGGCCCTGGTCCCTGATATGACCTTTCTCGCCTAGCCCTTTCAGCCACGCGCCCCATTTCTGCATCATCTGTTGCGCTTGCTCTGGTGACCTTCCGCGCTCCCCGCCCCGGTAAAGAAATACAAATTCGCTCATGACTTCCTCCTTGAAAGATTTCGCAACTTCACCCTCTAAACGTTTGAGGGACGCGCCGCCGGACAGTTTTCTTTTTGGCGGTTACTGCTTCGCTTGTCTGACAAAGCGATAGGCTTCTTGGGCAAGCTCCACCCAGCCGGCTTCGCCGCCCTTGAAGGCCACCCATTCCTTCATCACGCGGCCGGGTCCGGGCTCGAAGCGCGCTCCCTTACCACCGCTGACCAACTCATCGACCCGGTGTTTCGGCAACTTCACCACGAACCCGCTTCTTCCAAACATCGCAAAAATCTTTTCGTTCACTTTGAGGCCGTACGAGGAAAATAGTTTTCCCGCGCTCACGCCTCTAACTCCTTCGAACGCGCGCACTACGGGAACAAACCTCGCGTCGATCTCTGGTGCCTGGGCCTTTTTCGGTTTCTTGTTGGCGCTCCGTTTCATGGAGTCGCGCTGTGAGCCTTGCTCGTCTCACGCACAGGCATCGCGCAATAACTGCCCTTCGTGAATCCTTCCGCCTCGATTCCGAACGCATGGTCAAATCGTGCGCGATAATTTTCCCAAGCCAGCGCTGCAGTCAGCTCGACTAGTTGCGCGTCCGTGAATTTCTCGCGCAACTTCGCGAACAACGTGTCGCTCACTTCCAGCGGCGTGCGGGTCATTGCGTCGGCGTATTCCAGAACCAGCTTCTCGGCCTCCGAAAACAGTGGGCTCGTGGCGTACTCGCTAAGCGCTTCCATCTTTTCCTTCGAGATGCCGCTGGTTCTGCTGACCGCAGAACCGATGTCAATTCAAAACGGGCACCCTACCAACGTGGCCACTCGCAGTTCTCCAAGATTCTTCAACGGAGCATCCACTAGCCGGCTGCCCAACTGCGACTGTTCCATCTGTCCGTAACCCCAGAGCAGCTTTGAGTGGTGCGCCGTGATTTGCGCCGGCATCACCACGTGCCCCACCTTGCGCTTTGTCAGCGCGTAGATGATTCGCGTAAACGTCCCCTGGAAAAATCCTTGCTTGCCTGGGTCTGCCCCTTCGATTCTCGCCATCGTTCTCCTCCTTAGCCTCTCACCTTGAGTTTGATTCCGCACCGCTTCCTCGCGTCACTCGCACCTTGATTGCAAACTGTGAAATGTTAGCAGCCGACTTCTTCACTGGCATTCCTCTCCACATTGCGGCTAGAATGCAGCGGTTCGAATCGTGCCCGCATTTCCTTTCCATCGAGGGGAGGATCGCTCATGTACAGCACCTCGCAAAAGCTCGTCGCGGAATTCATCGGCACCTTTGCGCTGATTTTCTTTGGTGCAGGCTCCATTTGCGCGGATCAATACCTTCACGGCGCCGGCGGCCTGGGCCTCCTGGGCATCGCGCTCGCACACGGTCTCGCGATCGGCATCATGGTTTCGGCTCTTGGTCATATTTCCGGCGGGCATTTCAATCCTGCAGTCACCATCGGAATTTGGGTCACTAAGCGCATCAACACCATCGACGCTCTCTTGTATTGGGCGGCGCAGCTCGTGGGCGCGACCGCAGCCGCGTTCCTGCTCAAGGCCGTCATTCCCGAGGACACCTGGCGCGCCGTTTCTCTAGGCACGCCCGAGCTCGCGCGTGATTTCCCGGTCAGTGCAGGGATGACGCTAGAAGCAATAACCACCTTCTTCCTGGTGTTTGTTGTCTTTGCCACTGCCGTGGACGAAAAGGGCACATTCAAAAGCATCGCTGGTTTCGGCATCGGCTTGATCATCAGCCTGGGCATCCTCGTGGCCGGCCCGCTCACCGGCGCGGCGCTCAACCCCGCTCGCGCGTTTGGACCTGCGCTCGCCGCTACGCACTGGGCACATCATGGTGTCTACTGGATCGGCCCGCTTGCCGGTGGCTTCCTTGCCGGGCTGCTCTATGATTCGCTTTACCTGAAGAAGCCCTGAAGCTGGTGACTAGTGACTGGTGACTGGTGCAAAACAGAGGTCAAGGTCGACCTGTACCCTTAGGCGTTCTTGCCGCTAGTCGACCTGCCACAAATTTCAGCTGCTCCTGATCCCTGACCCCCGCTCTCCGATCTCTGACCACAAGTCACTCTAGTCACCAATCACCAGTCACCAGACCAGTTAACTACCGCGCAACCCACCTCTACGACTTCCTTGTTTGCGCGTTACTCTGGATGCTAGTTTTGGTTCAGGGCAAGCTTAAGAGCGAGTTTCTGAGCTTTTTTTTACTGATTACTCAAAACGGAAAACTGAGAACTCTCTATGGCCACTAGCGTTGACGATCTTCTTCGCCGAGCCGTCGAAAACAAAGCTTCCGACTTACACCTAAAGGTCGGCAACCATCCCTACTTGCGCGTCGACGGTTTGCTCTCCCCGCTGACCGACGTGCCGCGCATCACGCCCGAAGAAATGCTGTCCATGGCCTTCAGCATGATGACCAACCGCCAGAAGCAAAAGTTCAAGGAAACTGCGGAATTGGACATGGCGTACGGC
>Ga0126378_10000946_pt1 | contig 21564 bp, 20 predicted proteins | sample PanSoiMetPlot_23_FD_92587 | JGI IMG/M metagenome (GOLD analysis project Ga0126378, IMG submission 92587) | Tropical forest soil microbial communities from Panama - MetaG Plot_23 | ecosystem: Environmental > Terrestrial > Soil > Tropical forest > Bulk soil | place: Panama | collected 2016-02-17
CAAAGCCATTTCGACATCAATCTTCAGGAACTCAGCGCTGGCTCGATTCATGCGGTGCAGACACGCCAGGTAGTCGTCCATCGTTGGTTTGGCGACGGCATGATTCGTCGTGCGTTTTTTCCGGAGAGTCACGACTTTCTGATGTCCCCATAAGCCGAATAGGTTGCGGACTGAGAGGAGTGCAATTTACCTGCGCCGGAGCCACCTCTAGAGGTGGGCGAAGATTCGAAAGGGTGTGTTTCGTCCGGAGTACTCCAACCTCGAGAACTCCATTCAATTTGCTAGCTGGCTTTGGGGTAATTCATGGGTGCGGCCAATAGATCGAACTCGTCCAGGCCGGGAAACTCGTCCTGGTTGTTTTCGATGTCTTTGTCATCCAGAGACGGAGCCGGCCAAGCCAGGTCTCTGTACCGGTTCTGGTTCAGTTCTCCCTGCAGTTCGTGAACACTGTCGCGCAGCAGGCCAACCGACTTGCGGACTTCGGCGCGTAAGGCGAGCATCTGATCGCGCAATTGCATCATCGTCGCGAGACCGCGCTTGATCTCATCGGCGGGTCCCGCGTAGCCGTCTTGCGCATTCCTGACTGAGAGGCGGAATACATCGCGAATCGGACTTGCTTTGACCCAGGCGTCGAGTTCCGCCTTGGTTGCGACGACGGAGCCCCAAGGCTTGCCAGCCGGGCGACGTACTGGCAGTTGCAGTTGCATCTCGTAGCGCTGCACCGTGCGCACACCCTTGCCTAAGTAATTCGCGATCTCTTTCCAGCCACTCAGGAATTGGTGGGAGTCGTTTTTTTTCGGGCGTTCAGTCATAGCAAGCCTGCGCGCGCCATTCTTGTGCCAACTACACCGCACCATTTTAACACCGGAAATTTCCTTCGCAAGCCGCATTATTCGGCCGCAATGGACTATAAACGGCCGCTGTTGAACTCCGGCGCATTGGCGTATGTTGGCGCACCTCGCTTCTGCCAGTGCCTGTTATGGTTGCTAGCAGAAGTAAATCCCCCCCATGACAATTTCACATAAGCAGGACCGACCATTTCCTGATTCATCTCATAAGTCGACGGAACAAAGCAGCCGCAGTCATCTCAAACAGGCCATCAAGGAATTCCTGACAGAAGCCTCTTCGAGCCTTCGCCAACCGAGCAAATGCCCCCGATGCGGACGAGCGATGCAACACCTCAATGCCACATTCTCAATCTACGGAAGCGATACACGGTGGAAAATCGCGCTGCCAGTGTGTCCTTGTTCGATATCAGCCGATATTTCGCGGCGAAAGCTAGCGGAAAACGTTTTCTTGCCCGAGAGCTGAGGATGCCCTGATTTTGGCGTAATTTGGCGCATTTCATCCCAGGCGTATTGATGTATTTTTCGGTTTACCGGCTAGATTTTGAGCAGCATAACTCCGATACGGCGCTCCACCTGCGGAACCGTGGACGTCCGATGGCTGCCCCACGGCGTAGTTCATTGGATGGAGTTCGTCCGCATGAGGGAACCGGATTCGATGGCGCCAAATAGCGGCCGCGAGAGTCGGCCACGGTCGGTTCGTTGCCCGTACTGCGTCGAGGGTAGGGAATTCAAGCTGATGCTCAGCCGCGACTCGGATGAGTGTTACTTGTGCGCCCACTGTGGGCACTTGGCCATGCCCGCGCACCCGGAGTTCAAATGCCCATGTACGAAATGCTTTGCCTTACACCTAAAAAATCGTGTTCGACCTTGTTAGCGGTTGCCACTTCGTTCAGGTGAAGAGTGTCGCAACAGGAGTAAAGTTATGAAGTCCTCTGATTTTCCCCCACGGCGTACCGACAATTGGAAAGCTGTCTATGAAGGAGCTATTTCCGATTCGGAGTATTCCGTAAGTCTCAATCGCATCGCCGACGCCCGCAACGCCATCTTCGACCGCGCCGAAGATATCCTGACGCACTCTTCCAGCGACGAACGCCGCGCCTTAACTCACGCGCTTCGAACCTTGCGATTACTGGAAGAATCCGCGATTCGCGAAAACAAAGCCGCTTGACCTGCCGCGGCTAGGGAAAGGGCCGTTTTCCGCTGGCACTTCGTTGATGTGGGACCCTGAGCGCGCGCCATTCGTGTTTCCCGAGCTGCCACAGCAAGATCGAAGTGGCCATCCAAGCCAGGGTCGCACCCAGCATTACGATCCACGGCTTATAGTCTGTGATGAAGCGTCAGATCAGCAGCGCAAACACAAGCAGCCCGATGCTTCCCATCGCTGCTCCGGCCGCGTCCAGGGATGCCGCTTGTCTTGCGCGTACTTTTCCATGCAGGCCAAGTTTTTCCTTTCTCTCGCGTTCATGCTTCTCGATCAATGTCGCCCCGGCGGGAAAAATCGCGGGAAACGCCAGGAATATTCCGCCCACACCGGGTCCATATTTTTTCGCGATGAGACCGGCAGCTGCTGTGATCACTCCACCAAGGCAGAACCTCACCAAGAGTTGATACCAGCGGCTCTCGTTCAAGGCCGAAATGTTGAGCTGAATCCGCATCTCTGTTTATCTCAACCAAACTTTCCAAAAACCCAATGCAACCGCGCCCCACAGCAAAAGCCACACCGTGGACACGCGCAGTGCGCTGACTGAGCGGTGCATGAGAATCCAGCTCACAATGGAACTGTAGACAAAAAACGCAACGGTGCCGGCAATCATTGACGCAGCTTCCGTCGACGCATATTGCCGACCTGCTTTCAGGATGGCCAGGCCAAGGGTCGCAAGGGCCACGGAAGGAGCGGCCCCAAACAGCCCGGCAAAACTTTTTGGTTTGAAAACGTCCCCCAGGACCGAGAAGAAAGAAACCGCAATTCCGCCAATCAGGAAACGGACCAGAAGCTCCTTCATATGGGTTGATGCTCCGGACTACTGCAGGCTTTTCTCAACGAGTTTGAACGCCTGCTTGGGCCCACGCGTGCCCAGCACCTGAAACTTCTTCCCCCTTTCCTTGTTGTAATTCACGAAGAACTGCTCAATCTCTTTCAGCATGTTCTGGTTGAGTTCGTCGAGTTTCTGGATCTCTGAATAATCACGACAGTGAGCCGCGACCGCGATCAGACGATCGTTGCTTTCGGTCTCGCCATCCTCGGTCTGCTTAGCTTCCATCACTCCTACCAGGCGCGTCTGCACGACGCAGCCCGTGAATGTCGGCTCGTCCATGATTACAGGAATGTCTTCCGGATCGCCGTCCTCGGCCTTGGTGCTGGACACGAATCCGCAGGCGTGTGGAAAGACCATGCCCTCGGGCAGCACGCCCGAAAGCGTGAAGAATCCGAGCTTCTCGTCAAACTTGAACTTGTTGCGGCTTCCGCTTGGGGTTTCGATCACCGCATTCAAAATTCCCTCTTCCTTGTCCGCGAATGCGGGAATGTGTGTCGCGCTTGCTCCGTTCTTCTTGCGAGACTTTGCCATAACCCTGCTCTTCTCCGAAAACTCTTGCGAGCCTGCAACAAGTTTTGAAGAGGATGAGATAGAAAGAGTTGGTTCCATTGTGCAAGGAGGGTTACGAGCTGTGGCTGCAGCCATCGTGTCGAGTAAATACAGCGAAGACCGGAGATTCCGGCCGGCAATCAGCTCTATAAGAGAGCCAGACTATGGCTGGCGAGAATAGAGAGCGCAAGATGGATGATGAACGCTCGCCCGAGTTGAAGGACGATCTGGCAGACGAACTCGGTACTGACCCCGGCGAAGTGGGGCCGAAGAGTGCAGGCCAAACTGTGAGCTCGCTCGGTCTTTCTGCCGAGCCAGAAGCCACGGAAGATTCGGCCGAAAATCTCTCCGACACGGACCAGGCCGTCGAAGCTGCCGCCGTCGAAGGACTTGAGGATGCGGCCGATCACCCGGAACGCCCAACCCACACCCATGCAGAATACGGCCGCCCCGACGACGTTCCACCACGTCGTCGCGACCACGAAACCGCTTGCGATTAGCTTTCGCAATCTCAAGTTGTGGTTCTACATCCAACGTAGGGATTAAATCGCAGTTCTTCTCCATAAATTGCTGTATTGGACCATTAAGGAGAATCAAAGGACAATTTCCTTGTCTATCCGATCGCGCTCCAGGAGTGGCGAACTGGCCGCGTCCATTCCGAAAGCTTGGGAATCGACTAAACTCTGGAGGGTTAACCATGCGAAAGCTTTTTCTTCTGATCTCAGTTCTGCTTCTCGGCCTCTCGTGGGCTGCCGCGCAGGACACACCAACCAGATCGTCTGCTTCAGGACAGAGCTCGCGTACCGGCGCCGGCCAAATGACCGTTGAAGGCTGTCTGAGTGGCTCGAGCGGGAACTTCACGCTGACCGATAAAAATGGAACGGCCTATCAACTGACCGGCGACACCGCGAAACTGAGCGAGCACGTCGGGCATGAGGTGAAGGTCACCGGTACCTCGGGTACGGCGGGTACAGGCGCATCTGGTTCGACCGAAACATCGGCTTCAGGCGCCGCAGGTCAGACGCTGCAAGTTACTTCCTTGAAGCACATATCGAAGACCTGCAAGTCTGGCGGGACGGGGATGTCACACTAATCGTCGCTGCTGACGAAAAGCCCAGCGGGAATGCTGGGCTTTTCTTCTGCGACGTTGATTCGGTGAGCGATGTTCAGTTTTATCAGGCCGCCTCGCGGGAGGCGGAATGCGCGCGGTCGGCCTCAGGTTTGCCGTGCGCGGGCCGGCGGATTTCTTGTGCCTGGGATGGTCTCTCCTCTATCTTCAGCGCTGGTATGGCGACCGTTCGCCGCGTGCGGATCGAGTGATAGATCGCTTCGACAATGCGAATATCCTCCAACCCTTCGAGCCCTGAGGTTCCGGCTCTTTGTTGCGCAGAATGCAGTTTGTTCCAGCTTCTTTCCGTCTCCCGAGACCAGCGCAACGAGTTCCGAGTTTCGGGCGGTTTGAATGCAGGCAGCACCGCCCCTTGCGCGATGTGCCCAAGGCCCACCACCGCGTACCGTACTTCTGTTTTCGGAGAACGCGTCATCATAGCTCCGTTTATGTTATGCAGCGCGATCCTGCACCGCCTTGCGCACTCCGGAAGAATTCGGACAGTGCGCGCAACAGAACATTCGGTTTCCGACTTCTACTCCGTGCCCGATGATCAGGCACGAGCAATGGCTGCACTTAGGGGCGACTGCCTGGATCGCGCACTCGAAACTGTCGAACGTATGTCGCTTCCCGTTGATATGAATTTCAAAGCTCTTGTCGTATTCATTCCCGCAAACTTCGCACGTAGCCATTTCCGACTCCTAGCTTTCGATGGTGTCCTTGATACCTCTGGTCCCCCTCTCCACATAGACACACAGAGCGCAAAGTTGAATCAGAATTAGGGTGCGCAATATCGGCCAGGAGTTGCATAGCCTTGAGGCCGAAGCTCTTCAGCCGTTCTACGCCGCGAAAGCGGAGGTGGCGGACCACGCCGATTCTGACGGGCGCGGGTCGTTGCGTCCGTGGCCCGGCTGCTTGGACGCGCCAACATATCTCTTTCTCATGTTTTCGGCAATGCTGAGTGCGCGCGTGAAACGCTCTTCCGCCCCTGCCTTCAATTGCTGCACAAGTTGGCACCGCGGATGGTTCAGAAACGCCTTGGCAATCGATTCAAGCTCTTTCCAGTCATGCCACTCCCCGATTGCATCCTTGACCTTGCCAAGAGACTCCACGAATTCCCGATTACGCGCGTTTTCGACCAGCCGCAACAGATTTTGCAGTTCCTTTACCTTGAGCCGGTACGGATGCAAGTTCGATCGGTTCAGAGTCGAAGGATGTTCCAGATCGGACAAGAGCCGCAAGGCCGTGGACGTGATATGGGAGGAAGTCGCATCGCCGCCGGAAGTCGATTTCGAGATACTTTTCTGGATCTGATCCGAGGTGCGCTTTAACCGCTTACGAAGGTCAGGCGCGCTGTCCTGCACAGCCTTGCGGAGCTTCCTGGCTTTCTTCTGTCGCTTGGCCCCGAGATGCTCAAGTAGCCGTACGGAGCAATCGTCTTCGTCCTCCGACGGAGTTAACTCTGCGGCGCACCCTGTGAGTACATCCATATCGCGGACTTTGCCAGCGCTCTTTCGCAGCCGGGAAACCCGCGTGAGAATCTTGCGTTCGTTCTGATCCGGATCGATAGCCTGCAACGTTGCTTCGAGGCGGCGGGAGTTCGTGCGCAAGTCGTGTACCTGTTTCGGCGCAGGTTCACCTGCCATTTTCTTGAGGACCTTTCGCAGTTTGCGAATCGGCTTGTCGAGTTGATCACGATCAATTCCCATGGCTGCTTGGATGATGCGCCAAGAAGCCGCGTTCACGCGAAAAAGCCGAGAAATACGAACAGGTTATGGCGTAGGGATGTGAAATCCGACCGCAATTGCATCAGATGCCTGCCCATCAGCCGATTGCGGTTTCGTGAGGTGGTTTACGCGCCTTCCTAACGATAGCCCGGTATGGTTCGATCCTGTTTTTCGACCCCACAATCGAAAAGACCATTCTCGAGTGAAAACGGAAATCTCCAGAGAGCCAGCCGCGAAGGATCTGCCAAACCAGACATCTGGCGACCAGCCGGTACTTCCTGCAGACCTGGTCGAGCAGGCCGCTGAAGAAGTCGAGACCCTCCACGCATCGATCAAGATCGGTACCGTAGCCCAGATCGTGATCGCCCTGGTTGCAACCATTGGGCTGCTCTATTTGCTCAAGCTCGTCTGGGTCACGATCCTGGCCTCCATCCTTTTGGCCTATGTGCTCGAGCCGCCCGTCGCCGCGCTGGTTCGTATCCATTGCCCGCGATGGGTGGGAGCAATGGTTGTCACTACGTTGACCGTAACGCTCTCCCTGGGCCTGGTCTATTTTTCTTACAACCGCGCGCTCGATTTTGCGAGCGATTTACCCCGTTACTCCGCTGCGCTGCGCACGACTGTTGGGAACTTTCGTGGCCGTGTCGATAAGATCTTGAACCAGGCCAGTTCGGCGGTAGAGCCGCCAAAGCAGCGTGAGAAGCCGGTGCCCGTACGCATCGAGCAGTCCCAAGGTCTAACCCAGATCCTGTCCGAAACTGGCGGTACGATCATCGATGGCTTGCTGGCCATCAGCTTTGTTCCGTTTCTGGTTTATTTCATGCTAGCTTCCAAGGAGCACGTTTATGCCAGCACCGTCCGCCTCTTTCCCAAGGAGCACCGCCGGGAAGCTCACCGCACTGTCGGCACCATCTCTGCGATGATTCGGAGCTACATACTCGCCAATTTCGTAGCTGGCCTGGTCGCTTCCGTCATCTGTGGGAGCGTGTTCTGGTATCTCGATATCCAGTACTTTTACTTCATCGGTCTTATCAGCGGGTTCGTCACTCTGGTTCCCTACCTTGGCGTTTTCCTCGCGCTGATTCCTCCGCTCGCAGGCGGGCTCGGCAAGTTGCACGAGGGCGGATTCATCGCGGTGATAGCGACGGTTGTCAGCATCCACCTGGTCACCATGAATCTCATTTACCCTCGCGTGATCGGACCGGGCCTCCAACTCAATGCGCTGGCCGTCAGTTTGTCCCTGTTGTTTTGGGCATGGGTCTGGGGCGCACCAGGCTTGCTTCTGGCGATTCCGATCCTCGGGGCCCTGAAAATCATTTTCGATCACGTGGAGCCGCTGCAACCTCTCGGTTCGTGGCTAGGCACTTGATTCGCTAAACCGTCTCAGATCAGTATTTAAGCAACTTTACCCCTGCGTATTTCATCTTGAACATGACGTTTCTTTGACTTGGCAAGATGCGGCGCGCTGCTCTGGTCTGCAAGTCACAGGACGAAGGGCCATAGCTCGAGCTCAGCCAAGGAAACAATGGTCATTCAAACCGAACCCATCGTGTGGCCAGGCCGGCCCTATCCGCTCGGTGCGACGTGGGACGGCGAAGGCGTTAACTTCGCACTCTTCTCAGAGCACGCAGCTGCGGTCGAACTCTGTCTCTTCGACCAGGCCGGCCGCCGCGAATTGCACCGTGTCCGGGTCAAGGAACAGACCGATCAAGTCTGGCACTGTTACTTGCCCGAGGCTCGCCCCGGCCTTATCTATGGCTACCGCGTCCACGGCCCCTACGAGCCTAATAAAGGACTCCGTTTCAATCCGCACAAGCTTCTGCTCGACGCGTATGCCAAGCAAATTGTCGGCGACCTGAAATGGAGCGACTCTCATTTTGGTTACCGCATCGACAGCAAGAACGCCGATCTCTCCATGGACCGCCGCGACAGCGCTCCCGGCATGCTCAAAGCGATGGTCGTCGATCCCGCTTTTACTTGGGGAACCGATCGCCAGCCGCGCACTCCTTGGCATAGAAGCGTCATCTACGAGATGCACGTCCGCGGATTCACCATTCAACATCCCAAAGTGCCAGCCTCGTTGCGCGGCACCTACGCAGGACTGGGCACAGCTCCCGTCATCGACCACCTGCTGAAACTAGGCGCGACCGCCATCGAACTGATGCCCGTCCATTACTTCGTCGACGACCGTCAACTGATCCAACGGGGCCTGCGAAATTACTGGGGATATAACACCATCGGTTTTTTTGCACCCATGTCGCGATATCTCGCTACCAGCTCCATCAACGAATTCAAAACCATGGTGAAGACGATGCACTCGGCCGGTATCGAAGTGATCCTCGACGTCGTCTATAACCACACCGCAGAAGGCAATCAACTCGGCCCCACGCTGTCGTTCCGCGGCATCGACAATTCCGTTTACTATCGTGTTCCTCCGGATAATCCCCGCTACTACACCGACTACACCGGTACGGGCAATACTCTGAACATGCGCCATCCCCGCGTGCTGCAGCTCATCATGGACAGCTTGCGCTACTGGGTACTCGACATGCACGTCGATGGATTCCGCTTTGATCTCGCAGCGACGCTCGCCCGCGAGCTGCACGAAGTTGACAAGCTCGGCGCCTTCCTGGACATCATTCACCAGGATCCCGTGCTCTCCCAGGTCAAGTTAATCGCTGAGCCGTGGGATCTCGGGGAAGGCGGATATCAGGTTGGAAAATTCCCTGTAGGCTGGGCCGAGTGGAACGACCGCTACCGCGACGCTGTCCGCTCCTACTGGAAGGGCGACGGCGGCCAGATCGGCGAACTCGCCTACCGCATCACCGGATCCAGCGATCTCTATGCCCGCAGCGGACGCCGGCCCTACGCCAGCATCAACTTCGTGACCGCCCACGACGGATTCACCCTGCAAGATCTCGTCAGCTATAACCAGAAACATAACGAAGCGAATGGCGAAGAAAATCGCGACGGCACCGACAACAACCGAAGCTGGAATTGCGGCGTCGAAGGCCCTACCGATGACCCAGAGAGCAACGCGCTTCGCACCCGCCAGAAGCGCAATCTACTTGCAACTCAGTTTTTATCGCAGGGAGTCCCCATGCTCCTGCATGGAGACGAACTCGGCCGCTCTCAGCACGGAAATAACAACGCTTATTGTCAGGACAACGAGATTAGCTGGGTGAACTGGGATCAACTGCAGAATGAGAAAGAGCTTCTGGTATTTACCCGAAGGCCGATCCCGCTTCGCCAGAATCATCCCGTCTTCCGCCGCCGCAATTTCTTTCAAGGGCGTGGCATCAAGGGAGCGGGCATCAAGGATATCCTCTGGCTCCGCCCCGACGGCCGCGAAATGACCGACGAGGAATGGAACCAGGAACACGCCCGCACCCTCGGCGTTTTCCTCTCCGGCTCTGCCGTTGATGAAATTGACGAACGCGGTCAACTCATCACCGACGAGAATTTCATCCTCTTACTGAATGCTCATCATGAGGCAGTTCCGTTCTCCATGCCGTCGCTTGCATCGGGCATGGCCTGGGTCACCCTGGTGGATACTTTCTGCAACTGCTCTCGTGCCCCAGGAACAACGTACGACGCGATGATGACGTATCCCTTGCAGCCTCGATCGCTAGTGCTGCTGGTCGAGCGTCAGGGCGACCAGATTCGCCAGGATCGCCGCAATGGATCGTAAGCACTCGATGCCCTTCGGCGCCGAAGTCCTCGCCGATGGCAGCGTGCGGTTCCGCTTGTGGGCACCGAACGCGAACAGCGTCGATCTCTGCTTGGAGGATGGCGAGCGCGGAAGTTATCCTCTACTCCCGCTTGACAATGGCTGGTTTGAGCGAATTTCACCCGAAGCCCGCGCAGGATCGCTGTATCGTTTCCAGATCAATCACAAAACCGAAGTCCCCGATCCGGCTTCCAGATTTCAGCCCGAGGACGTTCATGGCCCTAGCGCCGTGATCGACCCATCCGCCTTCTCGTGGAAGGACGAGGATTGGCGCGGACGCCCCTGGGAAGAAACCGTCATCTACGAGTTGCACGTCGGCACGTTCACTCCGCAAGGCTCGTTTCAAGGCGTAGAAGAAAAGCTGGATTACCTTCGCGACCTTGGTGTGACCGCAATCGAGCTGATGCCCCTGGCCGATTTCCCCGGCCGGCGTAACTGGGGTTATGACGGCGTTCTGCCTTTCGCTCCTGACCGTTCCTACGGCGGTCCGGAAGATCTCAAGCAACTCGTGCAGTCAGCCCACGCCCGGGGCCTCACGGTATTCCTCGACGTCGTCTATAACCACTTCGGGCCCGAAGGAAATTATCTGCACGTCTACGCGCCGCAGTTCTTCACCGATCACCATCGCACGCCGTGGGGTGAAGCGATCAACTTCGACGGTCCCGACAGCCGCGCCGTTCGTGACTTCTTCATTCACAATGCTCTCTATTGGCTCGAGGAGTATCACTTCGACGGCCTTCGTTTCGACGCCGTTCACGCTATCGTCGACGACTCCGAACCCGACATCCTGACGGAACTCGCCCAGACCATTCGCGAGCGATTCGCTACAGACCGATTCGTCCACCTTGTAGTCGAGAACCTTGACAACAACGTTCGTTACCTTGGCCGGGACTCCGGCGGCGCCGTGCAGTTGTACGATGCGCAGTGGAACGATGACATTCACCATGCCATGCACGTGCTGCTTACCGGCGAGTCCGAGGGCTACTACGCCGATTATTCTCCTGATCCGATGCCTCACCTCTGCCGCTGCCTTGCCGAAGGCTTCGCCTATCAGGCAGATTACTCGGAGTTTCACCGCGAGAAACGCGGCGAGCACAGTCACCATTTGCCTCCGACCGCATTCGTTTCCTTCCTGCAGAATCATGATCAGGTAGGGAACCGCGCCCTCGGCGAGCGCATTACCCAGCTTGCACCTTTCAAGGCTGTGAAGTTGGCGATGGAGATCCTGCTCCTCGCACCACAGGTTCCATTACTCTTCATGGGCGAGGAATTCGCCGCATCCACGCCATTCCTCTTCTTCTGCGATTTCCATGGAGAGCTGGCTGCCGCAGTCACTAACGGCAGACGCATTGAGTTCGCCCGTTTCGGTAGATTCAGCTCTCCCGACGTTCGCGATTCCATCCCCGATCCCAATGAAGGGAGTACGTTTCAGAGATCCAAGCTCAACTGGGAATCCGTTCGCGACCAGGCACACAAAGACTGGCTTCATCTTTACCGCGAGCTTCTCGCTGTGCGGCAGAGCAAAATCGTTCCACATCTCGGGGCTTCGGCTGCAACACGTTGCGGCGTCTCCAGCGGAGACAATCGTTGGATCTGTGTGGACTGGATCTTGAATGACGGAGCCGTTCTGCAACTCCGGGCCAATCTCGGCAACCGGCCGCTGACCCTCTCGGCGCCTGATGCCGGAACGCCACTCCACTCCAGCAGTCGGGAAGCCGCTGCCGCATTTCGGGAAGGTTCGATCGCCCCATGGTCCGTTATCTGGGCCCTGCGGTCATAGTCAGCGAGGTTTGGATTCGTTGCACCACGCAAAGAGCATCGCGCAATTCCATCAGGTTTTCCCTCGGAGTACTCAGGAAAAACCTGTATGGAGCCGCTCGCTCTCGGCTTTTATGGTAAAAGTGGTGTGTTGTATCCCGGCCTTGCGGAACGTGCTCCCGAACAATGAAGCGGCTCGATCAAATCCCGACTGCAACGTACCGTCTCCAGTTGCATCCTCAATTCACCTTTCGTGACGCCACCGCCATCATTCCCTATTTGAGCACTCTCGGCATCAGCCATTTCTATGCTTCTCCGTATCTGCGCGCCAGGTCCGGAAGCATGCATGGGTATGACATCATCGACCATAACTCGCTCAACCCCCAGATCGGTTCCGCGCAAGACTACGAGGCACTCGTCTCCGAATTGCATCGCCACGGCATGCGCCAGATTCTCGACATCGTGCCCAACCACATGGGCGTGATGGGCAGTGACAACGCGTGGTGGCTCGATGTCCTCGAAAACGGCGAGGCTTCCGCCTATGCCGAGTTCTTCGACATCGACTGGGATCCGATCAAGGATGAACTTCAGGGCAAAGTCTTGATTCCAGTCCTCGCTGAGCAGTACGGCAATGTGCTCGAAAAGGGAGACCTGAAACTGACCTTCGATGCTGAACGCGGAGAGTTCAGCATTTTATATTACAAACATCGTTTCCCAATCGATCCCAAAGAGTATCCCCGTGTCCTGAGTCTTCACGTTGAGCGCCTCCAGGAGACGCTCGGCGCTACGAACGAAGATGCCCTCGAGTTGCAGAGCATCATCACAGCGTTCAGCCACCTCCCGGATCGACGTAACGCCACTCTCGAGCAGAAACCCGAACGCAACCGCGAAAAAGAAGTCCAGAAGCGCCGTCTGGCGGCCCTGTGCGCCCGTTCAGCACAGATCAGGGAATTTGTGACACACAACGTGAGCACGATTAACGGCAATCCCGAGGCTGCGCGCAGCTTTGACACGCTGCACGAACTTATCAAAGCGGAGCCCTACAGGTTCGCGCAATGGCGGGCCGCGGCCGACGACATCAACTACCGACGCTTTTTCGATATCAACGATTTGGCTGCGCTGCGGACTGAAAATGACACGGTCTTCAACGAAACTCACAAGTTGATCCTGCAACTCCTGGCGGAGGGAAAGGTCGATGGTCTCCGTGTGGATCATCCCGATGGCCTCTACGATCCCGCGCGATACTTCGAAACATTGCGAGATCGTCTTCGAGCGGAGCTTGATCCGCAGAACCGTGAAGCTTACCTGGTCGCTGAAAAGATCCTCACCGGCAAGGAACGCTTGCGAAACAAATGGCCCATCGACGGCACTACCGGCTACGAATTCGGCAGTCTGGTGAATGGACTTTTCGTCGACAGATCAGCCGCCCAGACTATGGAGCGGATCTATCGCTCGTTCACTGGAATCACGACCGATTTCGCAGACATCGTCTACCTCTGCAAGAAACTGATCCTGAAAGTGGTTCTTGCCAGCGAACTGAATGTTCTTGCCAACCTGCTCAGCCGCATCGCATTGGCCAGCCGCTACACATGCGATTTCACAGTAAATGCACTGCGCAGTGCGCTCGGTGAAGTCATCGCCAGCTTTCCCGTCTATCGCACGTACGTCAATGGTCCTGAAGTATCGGAGGAAGATCGCCGCTACGTGGAACAGGCCGTTGCCGTCGCAAAAAAGAGGAGTAACGCCGCCGACCTGAGCGTGTTCGACTTTATCCAGCGGATTCTTCTCATGGACGTCTATGGCAGTGAGGCGGGGTGGTACAAACAGGCGGTTCTTCGCTTCTCCATGAAGTTCCAGCAGGTCACAGCCGCTGTGATGGCCAAAGGGGTTGAGGATACCGCTTTTTACCGCTACAACCGGCTTGTCTCATTGAATGAAGTGGGCGGAGACCCAAGTCAGTTCGGGACCACCGTGGACGATTTTCATCGCGCAAACGAGGAGCGGCTCTCTTCTTGGCCCGACTCGATGCTTTCTACCTCGACCCATGATTCCAAGCGCTCTGAGGATGTCCGCGCGCGCATCGATGTGCTTTCCGAGATGCCCTTGGTCTGGCTTCTGCATTTACGCCGCTGGCGCGACTGCAATCGGAGTAAGAAGCGGGTAATCGAGGATCAGCCCACTCCCACTCGAAATGACGAATATCTGCTTTACCAAGTTCTGGTCGGAACGTGGCCGCCGCAGACGCTCGACGATGGAGGTTGGAAGACCTACTCGGAACGCATCAAGCAATACATGCTGAAAGCCGCCCGCGAGGCCAAACAGTACACCAGTTGGGCCAATACCAATTCGGACTACGAAGCGGCACTTACAGATTTCACACAGTCCGTTCTCGACCGGTCGACGCAGAATCGTTTCCTCGCTGACTTCGATCAGTTCGCCCGGCGCGTTGCTCGCATTGGCGTCTTCAACAGCCTTTCGCAGACTCTGCTGAAACTCACCTCGCCCGGAATTCCAGACATCTATCAAGGAAGCGAGTTGCTCGAATTCAGCCTGGTTGATCCCGACAACCGCCGCCCGGTCGACTACGAACGGCGCGAACAGATATTCGAACTGCTCCCGCGCGACGGCAGCGATCCTCATGATCTGGCTCGGCGCGTCCGAGACCTGCTCTCGACCTGTAAAGGCAATGCGGCAAAGATGTACCTGACGTCGAAGACTCTCGCTTTTCGCCGCGAGTACCCGGCCGCCTTCCGGCGCGGGAGTTATATGCCGCTAAAGGCAGCAGGCGAAAGGTCTGAGCACGTAGTTTCGTTTGCGCGTCATCATGACAGCTGCACGATGGTAGTTGCCGTCCCGCGTCTCTGCGCCAAGCTGATGGGCGAAGCGTACGACACCGTCTGTGAAGAGGGGATCTGGAAAGACACCGTTCTGGAAATTCCCAACGCAGGTGTGTCCTGCTATCACAATCTCTTTACCGGAGAATGCCTGCCGCGGAAAGCTGAGGAATCATGCCGCGTCCGCATCTCGGATCTGTTCCGCAATTTCCCCGTAGCGGTCCTCGTCGGCGAAGGTGTGAACCCAGTTCAAGGTTGCACCAACTCATAGACTCATCCGCAAACCACCAAGATTCGCGGAGAACGGAAAAAGAAGTTCTTACCATCGTTAAGCTGCCGGTTCCGGTTACGCCTGACGCCTGACGCCCATGTATACTCTCCTTCTGCAAAGGAGACCCTCATGCAAAGCCGCGTCACCGGTACGACCATGCCGGTTCTGGAATTCATCCTCGAGCCGAACGAGTCCGTCATCTCGGAAGCCGGAGAACTTTCATGGATGAGCGCCTCCATCCAGATGACCACGCATACGCAGCTGGCCGGTGGCGGCGGGTTCTTCGGCGTGATAAAACGCGTGGCCGGCGGCGGATCGATTTTCATGACGGAATACCGCGCCATGGGGTTCCCCGGCGAACTGGCATTCGCCACCAAGCTTCCTGGACATATCGTCCCGGTGGAAGTCGCACCCGGGAACGAGTACATGATCCACCGACAAGGATTCCTCTGTGCTACCCCGCAGATTCAGATCGGCGTCGCTTTTCAGCAGTCGCTTGGTGCAGGAATTTTTGGCGGGGAGGGATTTCTTCTGCAGCACGTCAGCGGACAGGGAATCGCCTGGCTTGAGCTATCTGGAGAGTTAGTCGTCCGCGACCTGAAGCCGGGAGAAAATCTGCGAGTCCATCCCGGGCACGTCGGCGCATTTCAATCCAGCGTGTCTTTTCAGATCACCACTGTCCCGGGTATCAAGAATATGATCTTCGGCAGCGACGGCCTCTTCCTCGCTTCACTCACCGGTCCTGGAAGGGTCTGGCTGCAAACACTTCCGATTGCGAAACTCGCTCACGCGATCGAGAAGTATCTTCCGCGCGAAGCTCCGCGCCAGACAGTCGAAGGAGGCGTTGTCGGAGGAATCGTCGGCTCCATTCTCGATAACATGCGATGAGTCCATGCTTGCCTGAATTTTCTCGGCGCATTCTTCATGGATGATTCGAAGATCGCCTTTTTCCTGACAGCCATCCCAGCACGCGGCTGGCGAACGCGTCCGAGAAGCCGAAGCGCGCCTTGGCCCGGGAATACAAATCAACGGCTTTCTTATCGAGCCAAATCATTGCGGCCTTCCCAACGCTGTCCTGCGGGCGCGCGAAGTAATCCGTGGAGCGCACGTTGAATCTGTCGTCGTGCTCGACCGTGTAGTAATACAACGCCAAACTCTTGCGCGCGACCCCCTCAGGACAGGTCAACGGATCTGGAAATCCATGCAGTGACTTCTCATCCGTCGTAAATATAAGGGCATGATTCAGCAGCGGCGGATACTTTGCCGCACAGCGCGCGATCCCGCCGCCCGGTGCGCGCTCCCACAACTCGATCGATCCTCCCCAGGCTTCATCCCATTCCGGGTTCAAATACAGAATGAGATTGACTCGTCGATGCCAGTGCGGGTGGAAGTGATGTTTCGAAAAATCAGTATGCACGTTGAGATATCCACCCGGTCCCGACTGATGAAGTCCTCCACCCTCGAGCATTGGGTCGGCCAGCAAGTCAGGAATCCCCGTCAATTGCGAAACCCAGGCCACAAATTCAGGAGAATTCAGTTGATCGGTCACAGATCCGAGTATGGCAGGGAATAGCTCGCGCTTGGGCATTCCCAGCTTGTTTTCGTTGGCGTGCTTGTACTGAGTCCATGCATCACTGCGCGCATCAGGAAACTCGCGGGAGATCTCCCGGGCGATACCGGATTCAAGGAAGTCCTTCAGCAGAATGTGCGGACAGGGACGGTTTTCTCGATATTGCTGAGCCAACGCGGACAAACGAGGCTGCCAGCGCCCGAAAGGAAATAGTCGCGTCTCGGCCGCGACGCTTCGTACTGTCGACATCAGATGGAACCCCTCCGTATTTCTACCGATTCTATCCGATTCACAGATTTCGCATACCGTGGACGATGCGAAGTCATGGAACTCGGCAGACGCGCACCGCAGAATTCTGGTATGGACATTCCAGCCCCGGAACGCCGGGCTGTTGCCGAATCATCCAGTTCGTGCCGTACTCCTGCTTGAGTCGCGCGAAGTCCGAGATGCCGAGTTTATTCCACGGACTCTGAGCGTTCACTTCCGCCAGCCAGCGGTCAGCCAGAAGTGGGAACATGCTCACGACCCCGTTGTCCTTCACGGCGTCGGCAAGACGGCTCCTCTGGGCAAGGCAACGAAAACCGATCTCGTCTTCTCCCTCGATGTGCATGTAGTCAGGATCCATGGCGAACACTGCATTAATTGGAGTGTTATAGCGCGCCCAGAGAAAGGCCTGGGCCCAAGGATTTCTGGGCGGGTGCCCGGGCCACTCCACAGTAGCGCTGCCGGGAAACAGCGATCGCTGGGCAAAGTACATCCCAAGGCTCAACGGTACAAACAGGGCAAGCCAACGCCAAAGGCGATTTTTGAGCACGAGTTCGCCGAGCAATCCGCCGACGATCACGAACATCACCACATAGAGAAGGTGCAAGCTTCTCAGCGGCTGCAGGCGTGCCAAACTTTCGAAGCGTTCTGGTACGTCGACCACCAAAGCGGCGACGATATAAATCACGTCATAGATGATAAAAGCGCGGCAGAGCCGCAGCAGGTTGGTCCATCCCTTTGCGCGTGCGATCTCGCCAAACCAATAGAACAGCCCGATCGGGGCAACCAGTCCGATCAGTTCGTACCACGCCCAATGCTGAATGTAGTGGTATCCGTGCAGCTTGGCCGCTTCGTGGTACGCGGGAGAGGACTGCGTCAGCGGAATCGCAAACGGAAGCATACCCGACACGACTCCCTCTGATCGGCCCTTCGAGCTTATCGGCCAGAAGCGCGACTCATATCGCTTCATGAAAACCAGTAACGCGCAGAACGAAAAAGCGTACGTCCACATGAGCGGATGCACACTCGCAGCAAACACAATCCACAGCAGAGCCTGGACGTATTTCGACTCCAGTGTGGACGCCACCGCGAAGATCACGGCAAAAGCGGCCAGGTTTCGCGGATTCAGATACTGGTCCATGATGTACAGAGCGGTACCGGCGACTGGTAAAGACAGCAATCCTGCAAGCAAAGCGACGGAACCCAAACGGGCACGCGTATTTGGAAAACACAATCCGCTAAGACGCCAAACACCGAGCAGCAGCAGAAAAATCGATGCCACGTGCCAGAACAACAGGCCTACTTCAAAGGGTAAATGCGTAACCCGAATGAAAGTGGCTATGAGATTTGGAAATAGGGTCATGCTGGCATGGGATTGAAAAAACTCCTGTCCGACAGGAAATAACGAGGGGTTCAGGAGGCGTTCGAGACCGGGAAGATAAATCTCCGCATCCTCAACGTAGGGGTGATACCCGTGGACGAATAGCGTGGCAGCACTTGTACAAAGCAATAGGAAAGCAATGTTGGATTTTCTCAAAAGAATGTATTCACCTGAAAAAAGGCTGCAGCCGAGAGACTCGCGGCCCAACTGTTTAGTATAAGCGCTTCAAGTTTGCTGCCGACCATGCCGTCAGCATTGCAGCATCTGAAGGCCGGGTTTAACATCTAACTACTCAATGGCAACCGGTACGCCACCCTGCGTTACACCCACCACGCACACTGCGGTGAGCGGTCCGCGCCGCATCACGATAGGCCTTGCTGAGAATCTGAATTTCGTCTTCGACTCGTTCTGCAGCAACAAGATGCAGTTCACACTCACTGCCCTTGCGATGGCCGTTGGTACCGCCTCGGTCATTCTCGTTTCGACCATTGGGCTAACCGGGAAGCAGTACATACTGCGGCAGTTGCAGGCGATCGGAACCAACATGGTGCACGCCGAGTATGAGGGCGGAACGAATCATATCGACTCGTCGCCTGATCCCATGACAATTGAGGATGTGCGTGCCATCCGCGAGCAGGTTACAAGCGTGGTGGCTGCATCGCCCACGGTGAACCTGGTCGATCGCATCAGCATCGGCGGCGGCAAGCAGAGCGACATTCTGGTGCTCGGTGTCGATCCGGAATACACGCGCGTTCGCAACCTGAAGCTGCTAGCCGGGCGCTTTTTCGATACCGAAGACTCGTCGGCGCACAACAAAGTCGGCGTCGTCACAGAAAAACTCGCGCAAAAGCTCTATGGAAGGTCCGCCCCTGCGATCGGACAGATCATCAAGCTCAGTGGCGGGCTGCCATTCACTGTGGTGGGCGTGTTTAAAGAGAGCGTTGACACGTTTGGCCAGTCGGAAATTGGGGAAGATACGATGCTCATTCCCCATACCGTGAGCCGCTTCTTCACTCCGACCAACTCGGTGAATGAGATCTACATTTCGGTGGCAACGCCACAAGACGTGATACCCGCCACGGCTGCTATCAAGCACGTTCTGCAGTCTCGTCATCGCGCCGAGTCGGTTTACAACGTGCAGAACCTTACTCAGCTTCTGACGGTTGCCGGCAAAATTGCCGACGCGCTGACGGTGATTCTGATGCTGGTTGCATTCGTGACGCTTCTGGTGAGCGGCATCGGCATCATGAACATCATGCTGGCCACTGTGACATCCCGTATTCGCGAAATTGGAATCCGCAAGGCGATCGGCGCGACCAACCGCGAGATCCGATTGCAGTTTCTGGCCGAAGCAATCACCATCTCGATGACCGGAGGCGTCGTGGGGATCGTAACCGGTCTGGCCATTCCGTACTCTGTACGACTCTTCACCGACTTTCGCCTGCCGATCTCTGGGCTGTCAGCGATCATCGCCATCGTGGTGTCATCCGTTGTCGGGATGATCTTCGGAACCGTTCCTGCCACCCGCGCATCGCAGCTCGATCCGGTGGAAAGCTTGCGTTACGAGTGATAGAGCGAGTGCTGATGGTCCGGTTGTAGGTACCCGGCAAAAAACTCCAATTCCGACGCAGCGGTAATCTCTCCGAACTATCAATTCTGCCAGTCCTTTCGCTTGGAGTCCACAGTTCACAATGTCGAGTTGAAGGTGTGTTCGCGAACCTCGAGCCTCGATGATCTGGCATCAAGAGCTCATTGAGACGGCCCACTCGTCCTGTTTAGCCATCTGCGCATCTCTTTGTTCTGAACGTAACAAGTCCAAAGGAACCCGACATGAATGTTCGACTCACTGTTCTGAGCCTTTTCCTTTTACTCGCAAATCCGCTGCTAGGCCGGGATAAAACCGACATCATGGTCATGAATAATGGCGACCGCATGACTTGCGAGATCAAAGGACTCAGTGCGGGTGTTCTCTACGTGGCGTTCGATTACATCGACGGAACAGCGTCCGTTGATTGGTCCAAAGTCGCCCGGCTGGAAAGCTCGCAACTGTTTGTGGTGAAGGCCGAGGATGGGTCGGTCTACACAGGGACACTCAAGACTCCGGAAACTGGCAGCGGACGCCCCGTACAAATTACGGTTGTGCAGACACCAAACCAGGAGACCTTGCTGAATCAATCACAAATCACGCAGATGATTGCTACGTCCGACAAATTCTGGCAGAGATTCAGCGGCTCCCTCAGCTTTGGCGTGATCTACTCCAAAGGAAACCAGTCAACGCAGTACAGCCTGGGATCCCAAACCGCATATGTTCGGGAACGTTGGGCTGCCGGGGCCAATTTCAGTTCGAACCTTTCTTCGAGCACTGGAACGAGCGCTTCCACCCGAAATTCGCTGAATTTGAGCGCCATGCATCTACTGCCGCCAAAGAACTGGTTTTACGCAGGAATCGGCGATTTCCTGCAGAGTTCGACGCAGGGAATTTCGCTGCAAAGCACACTCGGCACGGGGGTTGGACGGTACTTTAAGAATACAAATCGGGCAAGCATCGCGGTCGTGGGGGGAGGTGCATGGCAAAACACCAACTACCAGCAGTCTGGTCTTCCCCCAAACAACGAAAACATTGCGGCTGCGCTGATCTACGCGGAGGCGAAATTTTTCAAATTCAGCAAGACAAGCCTTAACGTGACCGCCTCGCTCCTGCCCGCTCTTTCTGATCCGGGACGCGTTCGCTTCAACACGAATGCAGCGTATTACTTCAAGATCTTCGGCAACCTGAGGTGGGATGTTTCGTTTTACGGGAACTGGGACACTCAGCCGCCCCCCGGATTTTCCGGGAGCGACTACGGAACCAGTTCAGGGCTGAGTTGGACCTTCGGCCTGAAGTGAGAACGGCTCAGGTTTAACTGGCGCGCGAGAGCGTCGGCTGGGGACTCTTCTGCTCCACGTTTTTTTCCTTGCGTAAGAAATAAAAATACGCGGCGACACTCAGGGAATTGGTCAGCACGGCGATCACGTTCCAGGCAATCACCGGCCGCGACAGGATCAGCAAGCCATAGTAGACCCAAAGAATCTGAAATGTCGCCATGATTGCGACCATCCTCGGGTTCATTCCCTGCGTGGACCGACGCCTCAGCATCGCGATCAGATCCGGCAATGCTGCGAAAGTTGTCCCGAAACCGGCAACAAACCCGACGATCTCTGACCTCTTGAATTTCGGAACAAGCAAACTGGATGTGTCACGCGGCACCAAACCTTCACAGCCGCAAAGCAGCAGTATGCCGGACGTGAGAACAAGCAGGATCAGTATTCTAGAACGAGGCATGGTCCCCTCCCTGGTTAACCACGGAATGTCAGAGTTGAACTGTACTCTCCATGGCGGGTGCGTACAGTCCAGTTGATAGGCCAGAGGACGAAGGGGTTTCCGCAAGCTGCACGAGAGTCCCACATCTATGAAAGCCGGCAAGACGTAGGGCACCCCGGTGTTATTG
>Ga0126378_10000948_pt1 | contig 21551 bp, 36 predicted proteins | sample PanSoiMetPlot_23_FD_92587 | JGI IMG/M metagenome (GOLD analysis project Ga0126378, IMG submission 92587) | Tropical forest soil microbial communities from Panama - MetaG Plot_23 | ecosystem: Environmental > Terrestrial > Soil > Tropical forest > Bulk soil | place: Panama | collected 2016-02-17
CGGGTCGATAGGGAGTACGAGCATGACGTCGCCGACGTGCTGTGGTTCGCGGTCTTGGAGGATCGCGAGCACGCGCCGCGCGTCGTCGTCGCTGAGGTCGGGTAGTACGACGGTCGGCACGTCACAGCCTCAGTAGCTCGAGGCGGGCGGCGCCGTGCGTGTCTGCGTGGCGTTCGGCCGATGCCCACGTCGTGAAGGTAGCGCCGCAGGTTGCGCAGCGGTAGCGGTCGGTTTTCGGGCGTTTCATGGTTGCTGCTCGTCGGCGAACAGGGTTGCGGGTGAGCACGCTTCGAGGTAGTGCGCGAGGTCGGCGCCTGCGTAGATCAGCGCGAGCGGTTCGGCGTCGGGTCCGTCGTCGTCGTAGAGCACGATCGCGTCGTGCTCGCGTCGGGCGCGCCACGGTCCGGGCGGCAGGTATTGGGAGAGTTCGCGGAGGCGGTCGAGTGTCATCGTTCGAGTTTCCGTACGTGTGACGGCGCGTCGTGTAGCTCTGCCCACCAGCGCACCTCGCGTTCGACGTCGTGTGCGCGTGTGAGTACGACGACGACGACCGCGGCGACGCAGCACACGCCGATCGCGAGCGCGACGACGAGCGACGTCACTGCTCGACCTCGAGCTGCTGCTGCTCGTCGTCGGCGGGCGGTACGTCGGCGTGCGTGTCGCCGGGTGTCGGTAGCGCGTCGAGGTGGCCGATCACGCGGTCGGCTTCGTCGACTGTGAGCTGCTTCGTCGAGGTGACGTCGTGGCCGACGATCTCGACCTCGAGGCGCCGTCGTGCGTCTTGCGTCGCGATGCCCTTGGCGCGGAATAGTGCTTGCAGGCGCCGTAGCTGCCGGTCGTGCAGCAGCTGCGGCGCCCGCGTCGCGTCCGTCTCGAGCGGGGTGGGCCGCTCGAGATCGTCCGTCTCGCCGGGTAACGGCGGCAGCGCGGGCACCGCGAGCGGAGTAGCAGCGGGTGCCGTTGCTGTCGCCGTTACCGTCCCGCGGCGTGAGCGCCGCGACCGCGGAGCGGGCGAAGCCGCCGCGATCGTCGGTTGCTCCGCCTCGAGATCTCCGACTTCCTCGAGCGCGCCGATACCGCCGATCACGTCCGGGAACATTGCGCGGCATAGCTCGGCCGAGCTGCGGGCGCTCAGCATCTGCCGCGGGTACGCGCGCCAATTCGGTTTGCCGTCGAGGCGGGCGCGGCGGGCGTCGTCGAGTGTCCACGTGACGCGTGTTGTTTCGTCCGTGGCGGCGCGTCGGCCGCACCACGTGACCGACGTCGTGCTCTGCGCCTCGAGCCAGATCGCGTGACCTGCGGCGAGTACGAGCGCCCGCTGCGCCTCCGCCGAGACGAAGACGCGGCCCTCGATCACGTGTATCTCGTTCACCGCGACGAGCGGTCCGAGTCCGATCTCGTCGCCGTACAAGACCGCGGCCGTGATCGCGGGCGGATTGTTGCGGTAGGCGCGCGGCACGAATTCGGTCGGCGCGATCGTGCGGGCCAGCTCGGCCGCGGGTGCGAGTAGGTCGATCCAGCTGCGCAGCTCGGCCGCGGGGGCGACGTCGGGGACGCGGACAAGCGTCACAGCAGCTCGCCCTGCGTCGGCGCGATGCGGTCACGGAGCCGTGACATACAGCGCGAGCACGCGAGCCGCCCGGTATTCGTGCGGGCGACTAGGCCGTTCAGTCCGCCGCCCGCGCTGCGTCCGCGCAGGTGTTCCCAGCCGGTGACTTCGCGGCCGTTGCGTTGTAGCGGGTCGAGCCGCTCGCCGCAGATCGCGCAGCGTGCCATCGCCTCGAGGGTCACGACGCGACCCCGTCGTGAAATATCGGCGGCTCGAACGCGTCGCCGACCGTCGCCGCGCGCGGCATCGCCCGGAACCGCGCGACCTGCTGCGCGTACAGGAACGCCCGGAACGTCTCGTCTGAGACGTCGACCGGGTGCACGTCGTAGCCGTCCGCCCGCAACCACACTGCGACGGCACGCGCGATCGGCGGCATCGGTTGCTCTTTGCCGTTGCGCACGATCGTCTCGGCGTGCGTGTACGCGGCGAGCTGCAGCGCCGTTTCGGGCCATATCCCGGAGGCGCCGGTTTTCCAGTCGACGAGCCACGTTTCGCTGCCGACGTGTGCGAGCAGATCGATCGTGCCCGCATACCGCCACTGCCGATTGAGCACCATGGCTTCCGCCGCGATGTCGACGACGTGCCATTGCTCGACGAATTGCAGGTAGGCGTCGACGTGGCCGAGCAGCTCGTCGGGCACCTCGACCTCGACGCCTTTCGCGAGCTGCGCGGCGAGGTCGTGCACGGCGGTACCGCGCACGGCGCCTTTGCCCCACCGCTCGAAGCGGCCGCGCTCCATCTCGTGCAGACGTTTCGCGAGCGGCAGCTCTGAGAGACGGTCCCAGTTTTCGAGCGTAAACGCGGCCGTTTCTTTCGCGCTCGCGTCGATCAGATTCGGTTTCGGTACGCCGTTACCGATCACAGCCGTAACGCCGTCGACGGGTTCGCCGTCGTCGTCGACGTATCTGTGACCGGACCCGGCGCGGATGCGACGCCAGGTCACCGCGGGGTTACCCGGCCGCGGCGGTCGGGTCGTCGGCTTGTGTCAGCAGGCGGTCAACCGACGCGCGTGTGATCCGAATTCCTTTGACCACGCCTGCGCGTACATAGTCGAGCCGTCCGCGCTTGACCATTTCGTAAACGGTCTTCTCGTTGAGTCTGAGGTGCGCGGCTACCTCAGGCACAGTCATATACGGGCTGTCGCCGGTCACTGTGACGGACCCCCTCTGCGGCTCGTTCCATGATTACTTCCCCGTCTGGAAACGTCGCCCGCTACGCGTTCGTCCGCCCGTGAGATCGCGTCAGCACGAGCGACCGTACGCTGCGACCGTGATCCGTGCAAGAGGTAACGCGGTGCCGTGACGCGAAACGGCACCGCACGCTCCCTATCGGGTCGTACGGTGCCGTCACGTCACGGACGTAACGTCAGGCGTCGTTAGGCGCCCGCCGCGATGGTCCGCCACGTGCCCTCGAGCACCGTCGACGCACCGTCGTCGACGCCGCCGAGCACGTGCGCATACGAGCCGAGCATCGTCTGCGTACTGCCCCACCCGCGCGCCGCCGCGGCGACCGGGTTCACGCCGCCCGCGAGCATCGCCGTCGCCGACACGTGCCGCAGATCGTGAAACCGCACGTCGGCGGTCACCTTCGACGCCTTGCGCGCCCGCCGCCACCGCTGACCGAGCGACCGCGGGTCGACGTGATCGCGCTCGAGCAGCGTCGAGAGCACCGCCCGGTCGCCGAGATCGTCGTCGGCGTCGACGCCCGCACGAGCCGCCTGCAGCAGCTGCCGGGAGTAGCGGTCGGTCAGCATCGCGACGCACGAGGCGTCGACGCGCACGTGGCGCGGGCGCCCGGTCTTCGTCGACTTGCGCACGAGCTGCGTCTCGCCGCGGGTGCCCTTGAGCGGGCAGCGGCTCACGCTCTCGGCGATCTTGACGACGCCCGTCACGAGGTCGACGTCGCGCCAGCGCAGCGCGGCTAGCTCGCCTTGGCGGGCGCCGGTTGCGATCGCGAGCTGCGCGATCTCGCGCACCTCGAGGTCGCCCGCCGCGATCACCCGGGCGACGTCGGCCAGCTCGAGCGTCTCGTGCGCTCGCTCCCGCGGCTTCGCGCCGAGCACCCGGGCGCCTTCGTACTGCTCGCGCCGCACCCACCGCAGCGACGGCCGGGCGACGTCGTTTAACGCCGCCCGGACAAGCGCCCGGATCAGCTTCACGGACCGAGTCGAGAGCGCCCGGGCGCCGGGCGCGTCCGTGCCGCTGAGTAGCTGGCTGTAGTACGCGGTCAGCATTTCCTCGTCGAGACGATCGCACAGCGTCTCGCCGAGCCACGAGCTGCGCACGCGGCGTGCCTGCTGCGCGTAGCCGAGCCGCGTATTGGGAGCGAACCGCGGACCGTGCAGCGAGAGATACCGCTCAACCGCATCGCTGACCGTCTGACGGTCCGCCGCCGCGGGGCGTGCCCGCAGCTGCCGCTCGAGGTCGAGCGCCTCGTCGTGCGTCTCCGTCGATCTGCAGACCCGCTGACGCTGCCCGTCGTGCGAGCGCCGCTCGACTGTGACCTTGTGGCGGGTCGCCGTGCACGCCTTCGCGCACGCCGCCCACCCGGTGCCATTGTGTGACTGAATCACGCCGCTCCCCCTCGATTGAATGTCGGCAAAAAGCCGCAATGCTGCTGCGTCCAATCTTGAATTCGCTCCGTCGCCGAGAGCGGCACGGAGCCGCCCGCGAAATACGCGTAGGCCGCGCGCAGCTCGCCGGGCGCGTTGTCGACGCGTTCGCGCTCGGCGCGGGCGACTGCGACCGTGCCCGTGACCGACGCATCCGCCGAGCGGTAAACGGCGTCGGTCCGTTGCATCAGACGGCAGTACGCCGCGTCGTCGGCCGAGACGGTCGTCGTCGTGCTCGAGCTGCTGCTCGCCGTCGTGTGCGTCGAGCTGCTGCAGGCGCCGAGCACGCCCGCGGCGAGCACCGCCGCGACGAGGTGTCGCGCCCGCATCACCGCACCGCCTTGAGGTACACGTACGCGGGAACGTCGACGCCTGCCGCGATTACGCCGTCGCGGATCGCGCCGAGCGTGCCGAGCAGCACGGCACGTGTCTCGCCTTCGACGTAACCCGTGCCGCACGCCTGGTCGAGCGCCCGCAGGATCTCGAGCGCCGTCGACGCGTCGAGCGGCACGTGCACGGTCGTCTCGTCGGCAGGCTCGAGCGCCTCGCCGATCGCGTCCGCGTACGCGGCGCGCTCGTCGCCCTGCTCGGCGTTGCACCAATCGCACAGCGTGCCGAATTGCGAGTCGAAATGGAGGTGCGTGCCGTCGCCGTGCTCGTGCGACGTCACGCGGTGCTCGCCGCTGCGGTCGACGAGGTACGCGCCGGGCAGGCAGACGCCGCACACGCCGTCGACGATCGAGCCGTGCGAGCCGCACTCACGGCAGCGCGTGCACGTCTCGAGCGTCTCGCCGCACCATCCGCACGTCTCGTGGTTTTGATCTGTCATCGCTGTATCCCTTCGGAGTTGGTCCGCCGTGTCCGGGTTGTCCGGGTGGCGGATCAGGTGGCGCGCACCCGATCAGGTGGCGGTATCGCAGGGTACAGCGGCAGGGTCAGTATTGGATAGTCGCAGGTCAGGGTACGTGACGGGTCTATGCAACACAATCGGCAGTTATGCCGCCACGACGCTCTGACCTGCACAAACGCGCCGCACGAGGTGGCGCGCGGGTGGCGCGCCCGCTCGAGCACCTTCGGACACGGCGTCCGGTACCGGTAGCCTGGTCCGCCCGGGCGCGCCCGGCGCCGCGGTGGCAACCACCTTCGGAGCGGCGCCGGGCGCCCCTTGCTCAGACCGCGCCGTCTCGCCGCTCGAGCGCCCGCACGAGCCGGTCGAGCGCCTCCGTGATCCGCCGCACCCGCCGCTCCGTGAGCACGTGGTGCACGACGACGACGACCACCGCGAAGGCGCCGCCGAGCACGTCGACGAGCGTCAGCTCGCCACGCCCCACGCGAGCACGCCCGTCGCGCCCGCTCGCCGCACGAGGTCGGTCGCCTCCGTCGCGAGTACCGGACCGCCGCTCGAGGCGTCACGCTGCGCCACGAGCACGAGCTGCGTCACGACCTCGAGCGTCGCCCAGGCGGGGCCGAGCTGCAGCGTGCCGACGCCGCCCGCCTCGAGGTCGAGCTGCGCGGCGCGCGGCCCGCTGTAGCTGCGCGGTGGCGGCACGGGCGCGAGCCACACGTCGACCCGGTGCCGCTCGGCGCCGCGGTTCACGAGCGCGACCGTCGCCGACGCGAGCCACACGCCCGCAGGCAGCGCGAGCTGCACGACCGACGCGAGCACACCGGGCGGCAGCGTGACGTCGCCGTCATAGGGCAGCTCGACGCCGAGCACGTCGCGCACCGCATCGCGCCCGGGCGGACCGGGCGGACCAGGCGGACCCGCGGGACCGGGCGGACCCGGCGTCGCCGCGAGCGCGCCGCGCCGGTACACGAGATCGCGCCGCTCGCCGTGCAGATACGCCGACTCGACACGCGCCACGCTTACCGTCCCTTGTGGTGGCGCGTCGAGATCTGCGGGTAACGCTTGTTTACCTTGCGCTCGACCGTGCGGTACGAGCCGCTCGTCTTCGACTGCGCCGCGCGCGCCAGCGCATTACGCGCCCGTTTCGGAGTGTCGATCGGGTACTTACGTTGCTTCGGGTACGCGAACGCGCGCGCGGGGAGGCGCCGCCGCACCGCCGCTCTCATTGCTTGGACCGCATCGCGTACGTCTCGCCCTTGACGCTCACGAGGTCGTACCCGCGGCCGCTGCCGTCTGACGGCGCCGCGAGCACGCGGAAACGTCGGCCCGGATCATTGCGGGCAGTCGCGGGCAGCGAAAAATACGAGCCATAGAACGGACCGCGCACGGTCCGCACGCCGCCGTCGTACTGCAGATCCCAGGCGCCCTCTGCGGTCACGAGCCGGTCGACGTAATCCTTATCTCCGGGCACGTCCTCACCTCCGGTCGTAGGTGGCGGCGCGGGTGCGCTCGAGCCGCTCGTGCCGCGCAGGCACGCGTCGACGACCTCGCCCCACCGTTGCATTGTGCGGTCACCCGGGCAGACCGTGCCGCTACCGGGCGAATTCTTGTGTGCGCGTACGGTCGGCTGCGCGACGACGTATCCGTGCGCTCGAGCGTCCGCGCAGATCGCGCGCAGCAGCTCAAGGTCGCTGTCGGTCACGGCCGCGTCCATCCGATTACCGCTCAGGCAGATATCGACACTGTCGCCGTTGAAATTCAGTGTGCCCCACGACGACCACACGTCACGGAACCGCGCCCACGACGTGACGCCGAGTCCGTAGGTATACCCGCCTTCCGCGAAGCGGCCGACGTTATCTGTCGGTACGCCTGCGCCCTCGTGGTGCACGGTCACGAGCGAGACGGGCGACGGCATTACTCGCCGTCGCTCTCGTCGCCGACGTCGTGCTCGGCCTGCTCGGTCTCGTCGTCGTGCTGCTCGTCCTCGTCGGTCGGTTCGGTCGGCTCGGTCGGTTCGGTCGGCGTCATAGCTCCCTCTTTCGTCTGTCGGAATTACTGATACCAAACGACGATGTTTGTGGTCGCGGCTTGTGACGCGATCGGCGCGCCGCCACCCGCGAAGACACGCACGACGAGCGACGTCAGGCTCGACGACGATTGATACCACGAGCAATACCACGGCGTATTGACCACTTGCGCGATCACGTTGAGCACGCCTGTCAGCACAGGCATACCGATACTCGCGGGTGTCACGATCACGTACCCGTTGGCGTCGGTTGTCGCCGCGATCTGCGCCGTATAGATGTTCACGGGCGCGGCCGCGTCGTAGGTGCCGAGTACCTGCTGCCGTGCGGCCGAGCGCGTCGTCGCCGGTTTCCACGCGCTGCCGTTCCATTTCCATACCGTGAGCGTGTCCGTCGTGACGCATAACGCGCCGGTCGGGGGCGGCACGGGCGTATACACGGAATCGCGTTGCGCGACGTTCGTAAACGTCGGCACCGTCTGATTCTGCAGGTAGCTCTGAAAATCGGGTGACGTCACTCGCTCGAGGTACGCCCACTGTTTCCACGGCATCCGCGGTACCTCCTTATGAGACGAGCCGAGCGACGTCGAGCTGCGTATCCGGGTCGTCGAGCACGAACGGCGTGAACGCGTTCGTTGACGAGAGCTGATATACGGCCGTCCAGTCTTCGCGGTCGACTGAGATCTTCCATCCGCGCACGATCACGTCGCGTTCGATCGACTCCGACAGCGGCCCGGGCGGGTCGACCTCGACGTGCCAGCGGTCGAGGTACGCGGCCGCGATCACGATCGGGAACAGGTGCGCCGCATCCGCGCGCGGGAGCACGGTCAACGCGTCGACGCGCGCGAACGGCACGCCGAGCGTGTTCAGCACGAGCGACGCCCACGACTGCACGTCGACGTCCGCGGCGAGCACAAGCGTCGTATTCGAGTACCGGTGCGGCAGGTACTGCTGCACGGAGGCCGTGTCGCGCACGGATTGCACGGCGCCGCCCGGCCGTTGTGCGTCAATGATGTTGCGCAGCAGCGCGTCGTCGACCGCGATCGTGACGTCCTCGTAGCGGGTCGCGGACGGACCCCACGAGACGACCGGCGCCGCGCCCGACGTCAACGCGTTAAACACCGTCTCGCGGGTACGGAACGTCGCCGCACCCGACGGCGCGATATACACGGCGCCTAGCTCGGCGTCGCTCACCGCGAGCAGCTGCGACCACGCGTCGCCTGAGAGGTCGGTCGCGGCGAGCGCCCTGCCGCCTGCCGGTATGTCACGCGCCGCGGACCATTCGGCGTTATCGAGAATGCGGCCGACACGCGCCGCGGACGTCTCGCCCGCGCCGACGAGCGGCGCGACCGGCTGCGCCTGATACGAGGCGAGTAGCGCGGTGCCGTCCGTCGCGGTGACCGTGACCGTGCAGTCAAGCGTCGCCGGGTCGTACGCCTGCACGAACGCGTTCGCGTTACCGGTAAACATCGGCTGCCACGCGGTGTCGCCGACGTTGCGAGCCTGGATCAGCACGCCGATCGTCGGCCGCAGCGTCGCGCCGTCCGTGCCGACGTCGTAGGTTCCCTCGTTATTGCCGAGCACGACGACCGCGCTCCCCGCCTCCCAGCGCGTCAGCACACCATCCGTGCGGGTCGCGCCAAATTGCCAGTCAAGCGACCGCACGTCGCACGTCACGTCGATATACGGCGCGAGCGGCGAGCCGAGCGCGCCGTAGTCGAGCTGCCCGTACGTCGGGTCGTCGAGCGTAAAGATCGGATCGGCGCCGGTCGCGCTGCCGATCGCGAGCAGCACCCGCACCTCTGCCCAATCGGACCACAGCGTGTCGAGCATTACGCCGCGCGCCAGCTCGAGCCGTTACGCCGCTCGTACGCGCGGATCGCGTCGACGACCGCCTTCCCCGCCGCGGCCGGGTCCGCGCCCGGCGCGACGTTGACCGTGATCGAGTATTGATTGACGCCGCCGCCGCCTTTGCCGACGTCTTGTGCGCGCACGACGTACTCGCCGCCGTGCACGATCGCCGGTACCGGCGCGCCGATCGGTCCCGGTATATATCCGCCCTCTTGGCGGCGGATCACGGGCGGACCCTGCGCGCCCGGCGCGAAAAACGTGCCCGTCGCCGGGTTCCACGTAATCGACCCTTGCGGCGTCGACCCGATGACCTGCAGCGCGAGCGTCTCGGTACGCGGCCGTGCCGCGTTATCGAGCTGCGCAATCAGCTGATCGAGATACGACCGAAACGGCGTACCCGGCGCGATGTTGTCGCGTAGCCGGGCGAGCGCGAGCCGCTGCGCGTCGGCGGCGTCACGAGCCGAGAGCGTCTTTCCGTGCAGATTCGCCTGCTGCACCGCCTGCTGCTCCGCGGAGGTCGCGACGTTATCGATCGCCGACTTCACGTCGTTCGACGCCTTCTCCCAATCGCGGTTCGCGGTCGCGTTACGTCCGCCATCCTTCGCCGCCTCGAGCGCCTTCGCGTTATACGTGTCGATCGAGTCACTCACGCCGAGCGTCGCGTTATCGAGCGCGATCGTCGCGTCGTGTGTCCCGATGATCGCGTCGGTTTCGGTCTTCTCGACCTTCGCTCGTTCCTGCGCCGCCTCGATCGCCTTGTGCTGCGCGGCGGTCTGCGCCGCGGTCGCGTCCGTCTCGCCCGACGTCGCGGCCGAGAGTCCGTCCGTGATCGTCTTCGCCTTGGCGCTCGCGTCGGTCAGCGCCTGCCGATCCTTCACGCCTTGCTGCGTATTCTGCGTGCCCGCCTCGAGATCCTTCGCATATTGCTTCTGCGCGTCGGCGAGCTGCTGCGTCGCGTCTTTCGCCTTCTTGCCCTTTTCGCCGAACAGTCCGAGCGCGGTGCCCGCGATATTGAGTCCCGGTGTCGCTTTCGCGACCGCGCCGACGATGTCGCCGATACCGAGTCCGAACGTATGCGCGTGCGAGCTGGCCGTCTCGAGTCCGCTCGAGATCTTCGTAAACGCGGACGTCCAATTCTCGGCGACGGGCACCATCGCCGACGCCGCGGTGTCGAGCACCGGGAGCAGATCGTTCCCGATCGCGACCTGCAGGCGGTTCGTTTCCGCCTTGAGGGTAGCGAGCTTCCCGGCGTAGGTGTCGGCATACTGCGACGCGGCGCCGCCGTACAGGTCCGTGATTTTTTGTATCGCGGTCTTCGCGTCGATCGTCTTCCCGGTCGCGTCTTTCTGCGCGATGCCGAGCTGCGCGAGGCCGCGCATCCGTCCCGCCTCGATCGCGACGAGCCTTCCCGTCGATTCGTCGAGCGTCTCGCCGCGGGCGCGGGCGACGTCCGCCGCGAGGCCCATAAGTTTCGTTGCTTCGCCGACGTTGTGCGTGACGGGCACGAGCTTCGCGAGTGACGATTCCGTGTCGGCTTCGTTGAAACCCAGCGCCGACATTTTGTCGTCCGCGGCTTTGACTTGATCGCCCCACCCGGACACGGCGGCGCCCGTGTTTTTTACGACGACCGCGAGCCGCTCGTGCGCCTTGTTGAAATTCTCGGCGGCGTCGACCGACTGTTTCCCGAACGCGAGCGCGGCCGCGCCACCCGCGGCGAGACCGGCCGCGACCGGACCGGCCATTGAGTCGCCGAAACCGACGCCCGCGGTGCCCATCGCGCCGAGATCCGATTCGACTGTGCTCGCCGCCTTCGCGAACGGCAGATGAAACGTGCCGAGCAGACTGCCGAGCTTGCCGAACGTGCTGCCGAGCGTCGACCCGGCGTCGCCGATCTTCTTTCCGCTGTCGCTGACCGCCGTCGCGGCCCGGCGCGCGCTGCGTTCGAGCGACGTCGCGTCGCCGAGCCATCGGACCTTGAGATCTCGAGTCTCGCCCGCCATTACGTGACCGCCGCCCACCGCGCGCCGAGCGCGTCGAGGTGCTCGAGATAGATCGCCGTATCGTCGAGTCCGCGGGCGCGGATCGTCGGGAACAGGAAATAGCCGTCTCGGCCGCGGTGCGGCAAAAATTGCATCGTCTTCGAGCTGCCGCGTCCGCCGAATTCGGCGCCGTAGATCAGCGCGCCGACCGGCGCCTTACGGTGCCCGACCTTGCGGGCGCCGCCCATCTGCAGCGCCGGTACGCGGTCACGGGCGACCCGTAACGACGACGCCGCGAGCGGCGCCTGCTGCGGCAACGACGCGCCGACGTGCGCCGCCTGCGCGGCGGTCTTGCCCGCGATCTTGCCCGACGCGTCGCGCAGCTCGGCGTTCGCTTCTTTGCCGTAGGTGTTGAAGGCGCGCAACGTCGGCGCGAGTCCGTCGATCTCCATCGCCGCGATTGACGTCTTGACGACCGGCGTCTTCGCCACCGCGTGCTGCCGTTACTTGCCGCTCGACGCGCCCGCCATCGTCGACGCGGGCGCCGCCTCGTCCGCCGCGAGCAGCGTCGTCGACGGTACCGGGTCGCCGATCAGCGGCAGCGACGCCGTAAACACCGCGACCTCCGACTGCGTGCCGCCGATCTGACCGGGCACGCACACCGCGTTACCGGACCACTTCGGATTGGTCGCGCTCACCGCCTCGTCTTTGCAGACGAGCGTGAACGGTTGCGTTGTGCGCCGGTTGGTGAAAAGGAACATGAGCAGCGCGGTCGTGTCGTACGACTGGAACCCGTCGAGGTCGAGCGTCCACTTGATATCGCCGGGCAGCTCGGCCGGTCCGCACAGCGACCCGGCGTCTTTCATCGTGATATTCGGCGTCAGCTCCGCCTTCGATAGCTCGCACGTCACGTCGGTACCGGGCGTGCCGAGCGTCACGACCGGGTTAATGAAAATGAATGCAGGGTTCGCCACTGTGTGACCTCCGTTAGAAAACGATCAGCGTCTCGCAATCTGCGGCCGGGAATTCTTGCGATCCTCGAGCGAACATCGTCGCGACCGTGCGCACCGGCCGGGCGTCCGTGACGACCGCGCCGAGCGTCCGATCGGCGAGCAGCGCGTTCACGTACGCGGTCTGCAGCTCGTCGAGGTCGAGCTGCGCCGGGCGTTGCGCCTGCGCAGGCGCGAGCAGTTTCACGACGACAAGCGCCGTCGTCAGTCCCTGGTACGAGGTGTCGTCGAACGTGATCGAGAACGCGCCGACCAGCGCGCACGGCGGCGCGAACGTGTCCGCGAACCACGGGCTGACCCGCAGCGGCGCGCCCCCGTAGGTCTGCGCCTCGAGCGCCGCGACGAGCGCCGTGCGGGTCGCCGCGAGGTCGACGTCAACGCACCGCACGGTCGCGGTCACGAGAGCACCGTGTCGCGCCACCGCGCCTCGAGCGCGTCGATATCGACATCGAATTTCGGGATACGCGCGACGCCGATATCGCCAAGCGGAATGATCCCCTCCGGTGACGCCCGGCGCGCGTACAGGCGGGCGACGCGCATCAGCGCGCCGAGATACAGATCATGGTCGACGTGTGAGACGACGATCGGATCGGCTGCCGGGTCGTCGGCCGCTGACGTCATCTGCACGGAGCAACGCGCGAATTGTTGTGTCATCGCGGCGTCGACCATTTCCTGCAGCACCGCGTCGTCGATCGCGTCCGTGATCCGCAGGTACGTTTTCGCGTCGGCGAGCGTCAGGTACGAGAGCACTACCGCCATACGTTCGGCGCGGGCGCCGCGCCGTGCGCAAGAGACGCGGCGCCCGTTACCGTCCCTCCCCCTATCTCGTCGGCCGGGCGCGGCCACCCGTCACGCCGCCGCCTGCGGGTGCTTCGTCGGCCATCTCCGCCATGGCGGGCATCGTCGTAATCACGAGCTTGCGGAACGCGGACGGCGCGGGTGTCGCCTCCGCGAAATAGCCGTAATACGCGACCTGATAGCCGAGAATGCTCGGCTCCGTCACGCTCACCATGCCGCCGACCTGCTCGTAAAACTCGGAGTAGCTCGAGATACCGACAACGGCAGTCTTCGCCGGGAATTGTCCGTCGACGACGAGCCGCAGACCGAACGGGTTACCCGCCCACGTCGAAGCGTCTTGCTGCCCGTACGCGTTCACGGGTGTCAGCACCGGGAACAGCGGCCGACCCTGCGTGTCACTCAAGAGTCCGAGCGCGCGCCACACGTCGGGCGAAACGAACAGCGTGTCGGGCAGCTGATTCGCGCTCGACGCCGCGACCGCTTCCGCCGCCGAGTAGATCGCGCCGAGCCATTGTGCGGGCACCGTCGCGTCGGCGAGCGCGACCGTGCCCGTCACCGCCGTAACGAACGCCGCGCACGCCGCGTTATCGGTCTGCAGCGCGTACTGCCCGGCGAGGTCGTCGATCACGATCTGCAGAATTGCCGGGTCCGTCCAGTCGCGATCCTGAAACGAAATGTCGAGCGTGCCGCCGTAGGTCGCCTTGGTGACCTGCAGACCGGTGATCGTCATTTTCTGCGACGGCAGCGCCACTTTCTCGCCTGACTGCGGCCCTGCGATCGTGTGCTGCGTCACGGTCGGCCGGGAGAACGTCTTACCGCCTCCGGGCATCGGCCGCGACGTGATCGCCTGCAGGAACGGCCGCTGCCGCATGACGAACGTGACGACCGGTCCGAGGATCGGCGTCGGCAGAATCCCCGGGTTGTCGGCCGTGGTCTGATCGGCACGGTCGAGCCGCTGCCGGGCACGGTCGTACTCGCGGTCGGAGCCGTAACCGATGTCGTGGCCGCGTGCGATCACGTAGTCGGCGAGATATTCGCCCGCGGAGCGCCACAGCTCCGTCGCCGCGGGCGGCGCCGCGTCGCGCTCGACCCGGCCGGGCGGCTGTGCTTGTCCGCTGCGGGCGAGCGCGCCGTGCACGCGGTTACGTAGCTCGTCGCCCCCCGCGCGCGACTCGAGGATCTCTGTCCACTCCGTCGTCTGTGTCTGTGACCGCTCGAGCGTCGAGCGGGCGTCGGTCAGCGTCTGCTGCTCGACCTCAGTCGGCTCGCGGTCCTCGTCATTCAGTCGCTCAAGAATTCCGTCAATCGTCGCGAGCGCGCCGTCGCGTTGACGTTCGAGCCGCTCGATAAAACCGGGTACGGGTGCAGGCATCGGTACAACCTCCGAAACGTCGTATGCGTTTCGCCGGGTGTCCGTGCTCCGTCGCCGGGTGTCGCGTCCCTAGGTCGCGGGTGTCGGCCGATCAGCTCGCGGGGTGTCGGCTTGTCTGCTCGAGGGTAAGCGTCTGCCGCCACGCCTGCCAGTCTTTCCGCCACGACCGCGCGGCGTCGGCGCCGGGTGTCGACGCGCTGCGCACCGCGAGCGGCTCGAGCGTCGGGTACGCAGGATCGGCGACGACCGCGACGTGGTGCAGCACTTTCACGGTCTGACGTACCGTCACCACACGGCCGTCGCGTCGCAGTGTGCGAGACGCGCCGGGCGTATACGAGACGCTCAGACCCGGTAGCTGCCCGTCGCGGATCTTGTACGCGACGAGCCGCGCGGCCGGGTGCTCGTCGGGATCGTCGAGCCGCCATCTGCCCCACAGCCCGCGGTCGCGGTCTTGTAGCTCGAGCGTCTTTCCGATCCATCCGTCGAGGTCGCGGCCGTGCGGGTAGCGCAGCTCGACAACGCGCGGCGCCCGGGCGACGTGACGAAACGCGCCCCGCTCGAACGTCTCGAGGTACGGTCCGTCGCCGTCGTCGACGAGCGCCTCAACGCCGTACGGCACGGCGTAGCCGGTCAGTGTGCGGCCGTCGCCGTCGACCTCGAGCGACGCGTCTCGTATGTAGTGCTCGAGCTGCGCTCTCATTGCGTGCCCCCTACTGCGGTGAGTACCGCACCCGCGGCCGGGTTCACGGCGCCGCCGATACCGACTGGCACTCCCGGAGGCGGAGTCGCGGTCGCGCCCGAATCGGCCGCGGCGCCGGTCGGCGCGGCTAGCTCGTCGGGTGCTTCGCTGAGATCGATCATCGCTCGCGCCTCGTCGAGCGAGATCACGCCCGCGCTATACAGCGCGATCGACTGCGTCGCGCGGTCGTTGACGTCGGGTCGCAGTAGGCCGATCGGATCGAACCGCGCCGACGTGCCGCGCGCGAGACACTGGCTCGAGAGCTGCTGCTCGACCGGGATCAGATACCGCATCACGGTCGTCTCGATGAATTGCTGATTCGCCTGCGTCAGGTTGCGATACACCATGCCCGGCGCGTCGAGTCCGAGCATGGCCGCGGGTACGCCGAGCGCGAGCGCCAATGCTTGATTGTTCCACTTGCGCGCCTCGACGAGCTGCGCCGCCACCGCATCATTCGGCAGCACCGTAATTTTGGTGCCCATCGGCGTGACGACCGGCTCGCGTGTCCCTGCGACCGCCGACAGAAATTTTGCTTTGAGGTCGTCGGCTTGTGTCTGCGTCAGGTCCGGGTTCGGGTGCTCGACGTGCACGCTCGGCACGGTGCCCGTCGCGAAATACTGCGCCGCGAAACGCTCCGCCGCGACGGCCGCGTTCACGAGATCCGAATTCCCGGTCAGCAGACCGCGGCCGATCAGCTCGCCCGTCCCGCGATTGATCGCGACGTGAAAGATCTCGGACGGGTCGTATTGATCGGCGCCGATCTGATACACGATCTGCCCGCCTTGCACGAGCACGGACCACCAGCCCGGACGGATCGGGAACATGACGCGCGGCCACCCGTCCCACCCGGGGTCGCCGAGCACCGCGACGTAGTTGCCCCATAGCGCGAGGTCGCGTATTACCTCGTCTTCCCAGTCGGCGAGTGTGAGTCCGGTCGCGCGCGAGTCGCCGGTTGGTGCGCGCAGGATCTGCGGTGTCGGCACGATCGGCGCGGGCGGTGTCTGCGAGTCGTCGAGCGCCTGCAGCGGCATCTGCACGACGAACGAGCTAATGAGCTGCAGCGACGCCGCGACCGCGGGAATCGCGAGCACCTCGTCTTCTGAGATCGGCGGACCCGTAGTCGGCCACGTGCCCGACGTGACGCCGCCACTCATACCGGCCGCGATTGCCTGCCACAGCATCTCGACGCCGCCCGCGCCGCCGATCGGGAATGACGGCGCGCCGGTCACTTGCGCGCGCGTGTCGGGCGGAGGCGGAGGCTTCGCGCGCTCGAGCTTGCGCTGCGCTCGAGCTGCTCGCCGCAGCTCGCCGCGTTTACTCACGCTGCCGCCGCTGCACGTTTCCACAATTCCACAGCGCGCCGTACACAACTAGCGGCAAATAGCCGAGCGACGCTCCGTCACGTTGCGGTCGTGCTAGTGCGTGACCGCGTATGCGACGAGCAGCGCGCCGCCGAGCACGCCGAGCACGGTCAGCACCAACAGCGCGCTCACCAGCTCGATCTCGTGGCGCGCCCGCCGCACCCGGGCGACGGTAGCTAGTAGGCGGTCCAGCTCGCCGGGCGCGTCTTTTGATCCGACGCCGCCCAGCGTGCGACCGTGATCGCGCCGAGCGGGCAGATATCGGCGAGCGACCGGCGCGCCCATACCCAAACGTCGCCGATGTTCCGACGTCGAGCTGCGCTCACCGCGTCGTCGAGCACGCCCTGCGTCCGGTGCACGAGCCGCGCCGCGAGCACGTCGTCGTATACGCCTGCGCAGGCGTGCGCGTAGTCACGTCCGCCGCACACGACGAGCGGCACGCTCACCGCCGCCTCGAGATCGCGCGCCAGCGCGCCCGCAGGTCCGCCCGGGTCGAGCGCGACGCAGCGCGCCGGGTGCGCGGCCGCGAGCTGCGCGACGCGCGCCACGAGCCAATCGACGCCCGGCCGATGCTCGAGCACCTCGACGTGCACGCGGCCGTCCGCGCGCGGACCCGCGACCGCGATCGCGCCACGGTGCCGCTCAGGCGTCACGTCGACGCCGAACGTCACCCGCGCGCCCTCGCTGATCTCGCTCGCCTCGTCGACGCACGCCTGCCAATACTCGAGCGGGATCGCCTGCGCCACGATCTCAGACGGCCGCGGCCACACGTTGAGATACGACCGCTCGAATTCGGCCGTGCTTGTCTTCGTCGCCCACAGCACCCGCAGCTCGTCTTCGCGGAACCCGTAACCGAGCGACGGGTGCGCGGCGCGCCACACGGCCGGGTCGGCCGGGTCGTAATCGTGCGCCTGGTCGTCCGCCGACCACTCGAAATAGCACACGCCCGCCGCGCCCTGCCGACCCAACGTCATCCAACGGTCGAGCCACGTGCTCTCGGCCGTGCCGCCCGCGGACACGATCCACAGCTGCCGCCACGGCCGCGTCAGCTGCGCCGGGCGCGCCGCCGCCTCGAGCGCGTCGCCCTGCAGCGTGTCAAACGACCACGCCTCGTCGAACACGACGAGATCCGCGTTGTGGCCGTGCAACGCCGTCTCGGTCGGCGGAAAGATCTGCAGACGCGACGACCCGCGCCGCGCCCACACGCCCTCTTTCCCCGCACCGCGGTACAGCCGAAATTGGGAGTCGAGCAGATCACTCGAGGTGATCGCCGGTATCCATTCGTCGCGGAACGTCCGCGCCGCGTCTTCACGCCGCTGCGCCGTATACCACGCCCGCAGGTCACGCTGCCGCCGAGCCGCGGCCAGCGCCCGCGCCAGCACGAGCAGCGTCTTGCCCGCACGACGAGGCACGACGAGCACGACGAGCGGGTACGCGAAACCGACGCCGCTCTCGTCGATCTCGCCTGACACGTCGCCGACGAGCCGCTGCCACGGATACGGCCGGTCACCGCCGCGCAGCAACGCGAGAAACGCCGCGACCTCGAGACCGATCGTCGGCCGGTCGCTATTCCTGCTCGTCGCGAAGCGTGGCGGACAACCGAGCGAATGCGGCATCCCACGCGTCCTCTCCGGTCGGCGCGACCGGACCGCCGCGCAGCTGTTCGAGCACCACACACAATCGACCCGCGAGGGTCGCCGTTATGTACCTCGAGCCGTGAGGGTCCGTATGTTCGTCGTCGATCTCGTCGGCGAGCGTCCGCGCGAGACCGATCAGCGCCTCGTCGACCGACTCGAGCCGTCCGCTGCGCCGCAGCGCCCGCACAGTCACGTCTAGCGAGCGCCGCACGCGCCGCGTCGTAGACACCGCTCGAGCGTGACAGACGCGCTCAGCGGGCGCTAGGCGCCGTCTGCTGCGCCCTGAGCCGCAAAGGCCCGGGCGGCGCTCGGAAGGAGACTTTGACGGACGACGATCGAGTGAGCACCTGCCGCCCAAAAATTGGGAGGTCGTCGACGAGCTGTCGCTCGCGCTCGAGCGCGGCACTCCGAATTTTGCGGCGCTGAGTCACCATCCTCGCGATGGCACTCCGAATTTTGCAGCGGTGCGGCGCCGCTGCGCGAGCCTGCCGCCGTCTGCGTAGTTGCAGTGTCGGCACGCGGCCTTCAGATTCTGAGGGTCGTAGGGTGCGCCGCCTTCGGCCAGCGGTATGACGTGGTCGACTGTGTCGGCGTAGGCGCCGCAGGTGCAGCGCCATCTGTCGCGCTGCAGGATCTGCAGGCGCAGGCGCTGCCACGTGCTGCCGTAGCCGCGTTGGGTTGTGGTGAGCTGCGCGCGGTTCACTCGGCGGCGTCGGGTGCGCCGACGTCGAGGTGCGCGGCTTGTGCGTCGAGGTGCGCGGCTTGTGCTTCGAGGTCGGCCGCTTGTGCGCGCAGGTCGGCCGCTTCGGCCTGCAGCTGATCCTGTTTCTCGTCGGGGTCGACGGGCGTCACGGGTTCGAGTGTCGCAGGTTCGCGGCTTATCGACTAGCTGTCTGCTGACGGGCGGTTAGGGATACTCGCTCTGCCGTGCGTGACTGTGCTACACACTGCGGGTCCAACCACGGGCAGCGGGTCGAGATTGGGAGCAGCAAGGTGGCTCGTCGTAATCGTCTGCTCGAGCGGCTCGAGTATGAGCGGTGCCGCACGTACGGGCACGCCTGGGACGAATTCACGCCCGATCGGCGTCTGCCTGATTGGGGAGTGACGCTCGCGCTGCGGTGCACGCGTTGCACGATGGAACGTCTCGACGTGATCGACGCGTTAGGCGACGTCGGGGCGCGCCGGTACATACAGCCCGCGGGTTATCACCTCGCACGCGACGAGACGCCGTCGCGGCAGTCGCTGCGCCTTGACCTGTTGAGTGAGCGCGAGTCGCGCAGGCGGAGGCGGTAGCCGTGGCCGCGACTGCACGAGCACGCGAGCCGGTCGAGTGTCCCGAATGCGGGCGTGAGATCGGCCGCAACAATCTGAAACGGCACCTCGTCGCGCGGCACGGCGCGAAGCCGAGCACGAGCGGCGCCGGGCGTGCGAAGGGTCAGACGCTGACCGCCGCGCAACGTAAGCAGTTCAACAGTCGCATGGAACAGTCGCGGATCGTCGGCGCGTATCTCGAGCAGCTCGACGTCGAGTCCGAGCAGCGTGCGAACGGGCGACGCTATTCGTCGCGTGGTGCGCATCTCGGCGCGCTCCCCGGGTTCCCGAATTTCTCCGCCGATCCTGACGAGATCGAACGTGCCGCGGCCGCGATCGCCGAGCGGGCGCTCGAGGTGCCGTCGTACGTGAAGGCGCTCGAGCTGCAGCAGCGGGTACTCGAGCTGCGCCAGATCGCGGGCGAGCTGCGCGAAGGCGACGCCGATCGGCTCGAGCAGCAATTCGTCGAGGTCGCGGCCGCGTGGGCCACGGAGCGCGGGATCTCGTATCAGGCGTTTCGGGTGATGGGTGTCCCGGCGCGGGTACTCAAGGCGGCAGGGATCTCGCCGTGACCGACGACGACGTGCGCGTGCTCGTGCAGCTCGTCGTTTACTGCGACGTCGTGATACGCCGCGACGGGCAGCTGCCGCTCGAGTCGTGGCGGGTACAGCTCGGCGACGACGAGCAGGCGGCGCTGCAGCGGCTCGTCGACGAGCTAGGCATCTGACGCCGTGACGCCTGAGACGGCGCGTGCGGTCGAGACGCTGCTACGTCTGCGGTCGCGTGTCCTCGACGCCGACGTGCGCGCCGGGCAGCTCACCCAGCAAGAGGCGACGGCCCAGCTCGCCGCGTATCTCGCCGAGCTAGTACGCGTCGCCGAGATCGACGACCGCTAGGTGACGTCCACGACGACCGACAGGTACACGCCGTCGCCTAGGTGCTCGTAATGCGTCGGCTTGTCTGCGTTGACGGCCGCGCGTGCGATCTGCGCGGCGACCGGGAGCGTCATACCGGCGTCTGCGAGCCGCACGATCAGCGCCGCGACGCGCAGCTCACGCTCGGACCAGCGGCGCCGTCTGCCCGACCCTGCGCCTTGCCCGTACGGCCGCAGATACCCGCAGCGCGCCCAATAGTCGAGACGCCGATACGAGACGCCCAGCGCCGCCGCCGTCGTGCTCACAACGGCAGCGTGTCCCGCACCGCGCGCACCGGGTCGTACGTCGCCACGACCTCGACCGCCTCGACGAGCGCGGCGTACGTGCGGTCGACGCTGCAATACGCCTCGAGCCATGACGCGCCGTCAACGCCCGCGGCGCGCTCGAGCGCCCGCACGTAGTCGACCGCCGCCTGCTCGAGCGCCGTCACGGCACGATCTCCGCCTCGACGTGCACCACGCACGCGACCCGCCCCCGCCGCACCGTGAACGACGGCAGATACCCGTCGCCCGTCGTATGCACGTCCAGCTCGCACGCGTCGTCCGTGATCGCCCGTATCGACCCGACCAGCAGACCCGCCACGTAATGCACGTAATCGTCGGCGAGCAGCTCGAGCCGCTCCCGCTCACTCACCCGTACAGCTCCGCTAGCTCGTCGAGCACGCCGAGCAGCGAGTCGTGCAGATCGACGACCTCGAGTCGCCGGGCGCCCGGCCGCGGGCGGTAGTAGCCGCGTTTTGGGTCGTCGAGATTGTGCTCCGACTGCTCGCGCTCGAGCGCGACGGCCTCGACGTCTCGCGCCTGCTGCTCGCTCGCATACCACTCGACCGCGACGGACGCGACCCGCGGATACCACCATTTGCTCGCCTTGTGCTGCGAGAGGCGGCGGGCCACGTTGACGGTCGAGCCGACGTACAGCAGTCGCCCGTAATCGTCGAGCAGTCGGTATACCGCGCAGCGTCTCACAGCTCGCCCCGTCGCATCCGCGCGAGTAGCTCGGTATTCGCGGCTTTGTTCGCGGCGCGCTGCTCGTCGGTCATCGGCGGCAGATCCCACCGTGACGCGTCGCGGGTCTCGCGGTCCGTCGCGTCGCGTAACGCCGCGTCGCGCGTAACGCTTTCCTCCGCGTCGCGTGACGCGTCGCGTAACGCTGGGGTTTCTACAAAGGGGAGGAAACCCTTAAGGGTTTCCCCCCTTGTAGACCCCTCGAATTCCTCGAAATTCTCGAGATCGTCCGCGTTACGCGTAACGCTTTCCGCGTTACGCGTAACGCTTTCCTCCGCGTTACGCGTAACGCGCTGACGCTCTCGCCATCGTCGTTGACGGTCCCGGTTCGTGGTACGTAACGGGTCGATAGGGAGTACGAGCATGACGTCGCCGACGTGCTGTGGTTCGCGGTCTTGGAGGATCGCGAGCACGCGCCGCGCGTCGTCGTCGCTGAGGTCGGGTAGTACGACGGTCGGCACGTC
>Ga0126378_10000949_pt1 | contig 21543 bp, 18 predicted proteins | sample PanSoiMetPlot_23_FD_92587 | JGI IMG/M metagenome (GOLD analysis project Ga0126378, IMG submission 92587) | Tropical forest soil microbial communities from Panama - MetaG Plot_23 | ecosystem: Environmental > Terrestrial > Soil > Tropical forest > Bulk soil | place: Panama | collected 2016-02-17
GCGGTTTTACATCAGGGAGTCGGCGGCGTCAGCTGTGTTATCGCTTCTGACCTGCAGCTTGACTGCTTCGGCCCTGCTCCGCTGACCTCGCTGTTTCGCCGTCGTTGCGAACGGCCTCTTCGCCCGAAGCCGTCGCCGATTCTCGCGCACTAGCCCAGGCAGTATGCCTACCTGCGGTGAGGCGTCCGTCAGCGTCCGCTCGGGTGACTGGCCGATTGTGGCGTCGGTTCCTCACTCAGTAACCCACGGGCGAGCCCGGCGCGGCCGGGCAACTCAAAACGGCATACTGGCGGATCCTGGAAGGTGGGCTGACGCGTCTACGCTAAGGGGAAGGAGTATGCCGTGCCGAACGATGCCCACCTCCCAGATGACGGTCCGCTCGCGGTCGCGGGTCAAGTCCAGACAGCGCGTCGCGGGCGGCAGCTGCAACTCGCTGTTACCTTGCTCGGCATCGCAGCCCTGGCGACGTCGGGATTGGCTTTCGCGGCGGCGCTGCGGTCGTCGGCCTCGCTCCGGATCTCATGCCAGTGTGGTGTGCCGGGCCCGGTGACGGCGTCGGAGCTATCCCGGGCGCACTGGTCGGCGCTGCCGCGGTCGCCGCTCGGCCCGCGATCGGACCCGATTGTGGCCTGGACCGACCCCTTCCTCATCGAGCTCGGAGGCACCAGGAACGGCGTGATCCAGCGGGATGGCGCCGTCTTCGATGCGAGCGTACAGCGCTGGCGACGGATCGCCGCGGTGCCAGGCTCGATCGGGCTGAACGGCGCAGTATCGGTCTCGACGAGCCCGGTGAGCCGGCAGCTGTTCGTTGCGAGCGACAAGGTGGCCGGGTTGTATGACCCGGTGACCAACCGGTGGACGACGACGAAGCTGCCCAGGCAGCTGGCGGGCCTTCACCTGATCGCTCCGGTCTGGACCGGCTACGACGTCATCCTGGCGGGGACCTCGGGATCGGCCGCGAGGCCGAGGCTCGCCGTCGCCGCCTACCAGGTCGCGGACCGCCGCTGGCAGACGATCACCCCGCGCCTGCCCGCGCGGCACCCGGCCCGCGCGGTCTCGATGGTCGCGACCTGGCATCGGGTGATCTTGTGGTCGATGTGGTCGCGCCGCGCGCGCACGCCGGACGGCCACATCTTGTCAGGCGTCGACGTGCGGGTGCTGCACGACCACATGCGCCAGTGGACCCCGATGCGCCACTGGCCCCAGCACCGGGTCGTCGATGGCGCCGTGTTCGCCCAGTTCCAGATCCTGATTCCGCCCGGTCAGTACTGGTACGGCGGCCCTGGATCGTCGGGCGAATCCCCGGCAAGGTTCGCCGATGCCGGAAGCCTCGCCGATGCCGGAAGCCTCGCCCTCACCGCCATTCCCGGCAGCCCGCTCGTCACCGGTCCGGTCACCCAGCCTGCGATCTGGCTCTGGAACGGCAACACGGTGCTAGCGGCCAACGTCAGCGGCTACAGCGAGGCCGCCCCGAACGGCCGCCTCGGCAGCCTGGCTGCATATGACTTTTATTCCGGCCGCTGGCACGTCCTGCGGCGCGTGCCGGGTGGGCCCGCGCTCGCGACAGCACCGTTCTTCGCCCGGCAGCAACTGCTGGTGCTAACGCTCGACGGCCGCCTGCTGTTCTTGGGACAGCGACTTTAGGACTGATTTTCGCCGTGCGGGAGCTGAGGCATAGCTTCGTATCGCTGCTCTCTGACGCTGGCGTGCCGATCGAGCAGATATCGCGTCTCGTGGGGCACAGCGGAACCACGACCACGGAGACGATCTACCACAAGCAGATTCGTCCCGTCCTGGTCCAGGGCACCGATGTCATGGATGCGATTTTCCCGGCGGCCAGCCGTGAAGGTTAGTTACTCATTTAGTTACCCGGCGCCCGCAGATGGCAGGCTACGGCCATCGTGTGTGGCCTCTGAGCTGGTCGGGGTGGCCGGATTTGAACCGGCGGCCTCTTCGTCCCGAACCGAGCGGGTGCGTGTTCGGTGGCGCTGATAGCGGGTACATCCGCAGGTCAGCCTCCTTGGACTGGAGGCGATCACCGCGTCTGACCCAGCATGACGGTGGATGTCTGCTCCCAATCCGCTCCCAGGATAGGCTCGGCTCCAGCTCAAACCCGGAAAGGACCGCCATCCGAACTGGCGGATTCTAGGGGTACCTCTTCGGCACGAGGTCCGCCCGAGCAATGGTCATCCCTGAAGGGGCGGAGCCGTGTCAAGGGGGGCTTGACCTGCCTTTTGCGGTGCGTGGCGAGCCGCCGGCCGTCCTCGGTCATCCGCACCAGCACGCTGCGCCGCCGGTGCAGGTCCATGCCGACGACCTGCCGTCATACGCTGTCTCCATTGGGGCCTCCCTACCTTGGTGGAGACGGATACTTGGCGACTTCCAGCATCCGCCAGTGAGCGGGAGGCTCCGCCCCTTCATCGCATCAAGAGTTGTGGCTGGAATGACTTGTTCAGCTGTTACAGGTAGAGCAGGGGGGAGCCCTTCGGAGACCTTCGGCGACTTGCGGCACCACGGCGGAAGGATCTTAGAGGAGAACCGCTTGCGCTCGCCGGTGGCCTCCTCGACGCGGCGGTCGTTCACGCGCGGGGCCCGCACCTCGACCGGCCCGGCCGCGGTGACCATGGTGCGGGGCCGGTGGTGGCCGTTGCGGACTACCAGCCGGCGACCCGCCTGGTCTGTCTCGGCGCCAGCTCGGCTATGTACTGGCTGACTTCGGCCTCCAGCGCGGCAGCGAGCATACGCCGGCCGCCCTCACGGACGATCTCGTCGATCAGGGTGCCGGACTGGGTGGAGCCTTCGTCGGTGACTACGCTGAGCACGGACGTGCCTTCCCGGCCCGCGCTAGGAACGCGGGCCCACTCGGTGACCATCAGGATCATTCCGGAAGCTACGCCCTCCGCGTTCCTCCCGGAGCCGATCCACAAGTCCTGAGCATTGCTCGGTCCGCCCAGCGTGGCGATCGAGATGCCATCAGGAAACGTGCTCTGGCGTCTGCAGGTCGAACGCCGAAGACGATGGTTCCCGAGACGACCCACTCCTCGGGCTCAATATGCTCTCGACTCCCAGCTACCAGCACGATTTCGACGCGATCCGCGCAGCACCAACCCGCATCGTGGTCGGCGTCGGCGCGCAATCGGCGAAGATGATGGCTGGCCGCGCGGGTACTGCCGTGGCCGAACGGCTCGGGACGACGCCGGCCACCTTCCCAGGCGGCCACGACGACGGATTCGTCGGGGGCGGGGCGGATGCCTTCGCTACGATCTTGCGCGATGAACTGGCCGACTGATGGCATGCTCGGCGGTGACCTGGCGAAGCGCACGTGGTCTAGCCGCGACCCGGCGCCCCTTACGCCTACGAGTAGGCGTTTGGTCGCGGCGCGAGCGGGCGGGATTCGGCGCCGCGATCGCGCTCGTTCCCGCGCGCCGGTGAGGGCTCGCGCGGGGGTAGCGGTGCGGCTCGCCTGCGGCGCGGGGTGAGGGCGGTGATCCAGAATTGGGCGGGCCGGCCCAGGTAGTAGGGCGGGGCGGTGGCCGGGCGAGGATATGCCCAGCCGGGCTCGGCGGGTGCAACCCGGTCGATGGGTCGGCGGTCGCAGTCGGGAGGATCGGGGCTTGCGGTGCGGCCGGCACGGGCGGCGCCGGGGGTACTTGCCGGGCTGGCGGGGCCGTGCGGGTGCCTGTTGTCGCAGGTGAGGGCACTGATGGGCGCGTTGAACCAGTGCCCGGCCGGGCACCTGATCATCACGGCTTCCAGGGGCCCGTCGGTGGAGCGCATGATGAACCGGCACCGCACCTCGGCGGGGAGCCCGCATCGCAGGGCGCCGTACTGGCCCAGGTGGGCCGGGCAGTCCAGGAACATCATCGGAGCTCTCCGGTGCCAAGGTGGTGGGTCGCGGGCATGGTCGCCGGTGGCGGCGGCCGCGGTGAGGGCCTGCGGCGTGGCTGCCATGGCGCGCGTGTCCGCCCTACCGGCGCGGGTGCCCTGGCCGCCGTCGCGCGGCGGGCCCGCGGGCGGGGGTCTGGCGTCCAGGCCTGGATCAGGTAGTAGACGACGGAAGTGCGCATCGCGGTCTCCTCGGCGGCTAGCAGCGGGTCAGGTCGACGATCTGGATGCCGAGCCCGTTCTGGACCTGGATCACTTGGTAGTGCAGCGCGAACAGGGAACCGTCCGAGGCCTGCCCGTGGGCGGTCAGGATCGAGCTGGTGGTGGTGTTCTGGCCGCCGCCGATCACGAACGTGGACACGAAGTGCCCGGTGATGACCGGCCCGGCGTCCAGGGTCAGGACGAAGTCCCCGGTGACGGTGTTGTGCAGGCTGAGGGTGCCGGTCGGGCGGTCGGTCTGCTCGAACACCGCGGTGTAGCTGATGACGGCGGTGCCGGTCTGCCCGGTGCACGCGTCGACGAACCCGATGGTGCTGGTGGCCTGGACCACCTGACGGGTGACCGTCGCGCCGCCGTCCGCGAGCGCGGTCCCGGCCGCCGGCAGCAACAGCGCGAGGACCGTTAGCAGGCCGGCCAGCCTGGCGAGTGTCTTCACGGGTACCTCCTGGTGATGTTGTCGGGATGCGGGTTAGTCAGCACACCAGTTGGGAGCCCGGCAGTCTGGCGCGGAACTACGGTTTCCGGTACTTGTTCATTCCTCTGGGTCGGCTTGTGGACGTTTGCTCGCAGCACGCGCAGGGCGATGCTCGGACGCAAGAGTGACTCGGGGCGTGCGACCATGCCGGCGACGGCGATGAAGGCGCCGGAGAGAGCGGCGTCGCACTCAGCGGCTGCGTGCAGCCGGGCAAGGTACGCGTTGACTAGCCGAACCTGCCTGGTGCGGTGTCCCTCGACGCCGGGGAAGACAAGGTCGCCGCCGACGGCCATGGCCCAGGGCGCGTCGATGACGCGGGCGATGTCGCGGAGGAACCGCCGTGGCTGCGGCTCGGCCGATCGCTGTAGGTGCTGGCGCAGCGTAAGCGCTTCGATGGCGGCGACGGTCATGCCCTGGCCATAGATCGGATTGAAGCTGCACACCGCATCCCCGACCACGAGCAGGCCATCTGGGAAGCGGGCCAGCCGTTCGTAGCGGTGCCGGACGCTGGCCGGGAAGCGGAAGGCGACCGGGTCGTCCAGCGGCTCGGCATCGCGAATCGCCTGGTAGATCTCGGGGAACTGCAGGGCTCGGGCAAAGGCGAGGAACCCGTCGGGGTCGGTCGGCGGGTGATCACCCAAGATGCCGCCAAGGGTCAGCATCGCCTGGTCGCCGCCGAGTAGCTGGAGAACTCCGCCCCGGGGATGCTGCGGGGTGGCGCCGTGCACCACCACGAAATCGCCGCCGAGGACATCGGGCCGCAGCCGGTAGATCCGGGTCGCGTAGCCCAGCCCGATCCGCACCTCGTCGCTCCTGGGCCGCAGGTAGCCGAGCGCATCCAGCCATAGCGGGGTGCGCGAGCCGCGTCCGGTGGCATCGATCACCAGGTCTGCGCCGAGCACCTCTTCGGCGGCGCAGCTGCCGGCGCGGTGGACCACGCGCACGCCGGTGACGCGGCGGCGGTCGTGCGTTGTCGCCAGCCCGGCCACGTCGCACCGATCAACGAGTGTGACGTTGGGCAGGGCGCGTACCCTGGCACGCACCTGGCCCTCGAGGACTGGACGGCTGGCGGACAGGGCTACTAGGCCCGTGTGTGCCTGCCGAAGCCGGTGACCGCTGAGATACCAGCGGGCGTTGGCCAGCATATCCCCGGCGGGTATCCCAAGATCGACCAGATGAGCGGTGAATCCGGGGAACAGCTCTTCCAAAACCTGCTGCCCGCGCGCCAGCAGCGCATGGACATGCCGCCCGTGCGGGACGCCGCGCCGGTGCGCGGCTGCCGGAGGCAGATCGTCGCGGTCGATGACCGTGACCTGGGCGTAGGCGTCGGCGAGCACTCGGGCAGCGAGCAACCCGGCAATGCTCGCGCCGAGCACTACCGCCCGGTCCCCGATCTGCCTGCTCACCTGTGGGCAGGGGATGAACTCGTCCATGACCAGGCTCCTGGTGTGCGACGGTGTTGTCTGCCAAGAACCATCGAGGATCCCGGGGCCCGGCCGCATCGCAGCATGCTGTGGTTCCGCGACCGCAGCGCCGGCGGGACAGACTCGGCCGGATAGCAGGAAGCTGCTATCTATTCGGCCAGGCCCTGGCGGGTCGCATAGGCGGCGGCCTCAGCCCGGTTGGCCACCCCAGTTTTGGTGAAGATGTTGCTGACGTGACGGAGCACTGTGTTGGGGCTGATGAAAAGTGCCTGGGCTATTGCGCGGTTGCTGGATCCGGCAGCGATCAGCCGCAGGACCTCGACCTCGCGGCCAGTCAGCCCGGCCGGCCAGGCTGGCACCGGCGCGGCCAGTTCCTCGAGCAGCGAGCTTGCACGTTCGCCCAACCCGCAGATGCCGAGCGCCCCAGCGATAGCAACGACCTGTTCGAGCAGCGCTGCAGCCTGCTCCCGATCCCCAGGTCGGCCCAGGGCGAGCAGCGCGCTGGCCTGCCCTTCAAGGCTTCGGCCGATGATGGGGCGGGCCTGCAAACAGTCGGCAAGCGTGATTGCGTGCTCGAAGCGGCGGACGGCACGCTCAGGGCGGTCGAGGGTAAGGTCCAGCAGCCCTAGGAAGTAAGACGCCGGGCCCACGCAGATTGCGCCGGCGCGAGCGATGGAGATGTTGCGGTCGGCGTAGGGCTCCAGCAGGCCGTAAAGTTGGTCGGCGTGCTTGGTGTCGCCGAGGCGGTGGCAGGCATAGGCGAGCATCGCCAGGCTGAGACTCCATCCCGAGTACCTGGCCACCGCGGCCAGGTCCCCCGCGGTCAGCATGTCGACTTCCGCCTGCGCCTGGCTGGCCTGGCCGGCGTCCGCCAGCGCGGCGGCGAGAGCGGTACGGAACGGCAATCCCGGGAAACGGGTCGCCGCGTCCAAGAGGGTCTCGACTGTCTCGCCGTAGCGGCCCTGCACGAACCTTAGGCCGGTGATGACCGCAATGTAGTAAGGCGTCACCGCTTGGTCGCCGGCCCGCCGACCGATCGAAAGGCCCTGCGCGGCTTGCTCCTCGGCCTCAGCGAAGCGGCCCGCCAGCAGAGCCCTAGTGGCGCGGGACAGCGGCAGCTGCCAGTTGTGGTGGAGCTGGCGCAGTTCCCGAGCGGTCTGTTCGGCGGCTGTCAGGTCGGCGTCGAAGCTCGCCCCGTCACCCAAAGCCAGCAGGTCGCCGCGACGCAGGCCAAGGCCGCGCAGCGCCATCGCGCGGTCGCCGAGCTGCTCAGCCAGGGAGACCACCTCGGTGGCTACAGCGAGCCGCTCATGAGCTCCCTCAGCGGGATCTGGCCCCCAGACAGCCAGGTGCTGGTCGTAGAGCACGGCCGCCAGCGTCGCCGGGTCGCCCAGACGCCTGGCCAGATGGACCGCTTCGTTGCTGAGTTCCAGCCGCCGTTCGGCCTGGGGGGTGAACAGCAAAGCCTTGGCCAGCCGGGCCAGCACCCGCGCCCGCAGCGAGGTGTCGGCGCGGCCGAGGGCCAGCAGGGCTTCCTCTAGCAACCCAACTTCGACCTCATCGACGATGCCGCTGGTGAATTCCATCCCGAGGCCAAGTCCGGCCTTGGCGAGCTCCTCCGGCGCGCCAATCCTCCTGGCCAACTCCCCGGCCTGCTGATATGCGGTGCGGGCGCCGCGGACATCGCTGGCAGCCAGCCTGGCCTCTGCCACGGCCAGCAGCAGCTCACAACGCTGCTGCTGGTCAGGGCGCTCGGCCAGCTCCAGCGCGGAAAGGGCGCTCTCGAACTGCCGAGCTGCTTCCTCCCATGCCAGCACTTCCAGGGCGCGTCGCCCTGCCAAGGTGGCCGCCAGGACCGCCCGGGCTACCTGTCCGCCAGGTGCGGCGGCCACGAAGTGGTGGGCCAGCTCGGACAAGTGCGGCCCCGGATCAGCGCCATGCACTTCCTCCAGGGCTTCCCCAACGCGACCGTGCAGACGCACCCGGCGAGCCGCGGGAAGGCCTTCGTACACGACCTCGCGGACCAAAGCGTGGGCGAAACGCCAGCGGCCAAGCCCACCTGGGACCGCGGCCACGACCCGGGCCGCCTCGGCGTCCGCCAGCAGCCTAAGCAGCCGCTCGCCGCCTAGGCCGGTCGCCGAGCGCAACACCCGCAGCTCGAAATCGCGGCCGACGACGGCGGCGACCTCCAACGCCTGCCGGCAGCCGCCGGAGAGGCGTGCGAGCCGCTCGGCAACGACCGCTTTGACACCTTCGGGCAGCCCCGCCGCATGCGGCGCACCCGTCTGGCCAGCTTCGAGCCGACCCTGGCTGGCGAGCAGGCGGACGACCTCGGTGACGAAGAACGGGTTGCCGTCGGTCCACCGGTGCACAGCAACCACCAGCCCCGGCGACGGCTCCACCCCGGTGACCAGGGCGACGAAGCCTGCCACCTCGTGCTGATCCAGCCCGTCAAGCACCAGCCGGCGCCGCCGCTTCCCGTGGGTCAGGTCCGCCAGCACCGCCAGCAGGGGATGACCCCCGCCCACCTCATCGTGCCGATAGATGCCGACCACCATCACGCCCGCATCCTCCAGCTCGCGGCCCGCGAACCGCAGCAAGGCCAGCGACGCCGCGTCTGCCCAGTGCAGGTCATCCAGGATCAGCAGCAGCGGCTGCCGTGCGGCCGCCGCACGCAAGAAACCGGTCACGCTATCGAACAGGCGGAACCTCGCGGCCTCAGGCTCGATCGGCAGCGGGTCCGGCAGATCCGGCAAGCGGTCCCGGACCGCTGGAACCAGCTGGGCGATGTCCGCCGCGCCAGAGCCCAGGTCGTGACGTAGCGCCGCTGCATCGGCGGCCTTGACGTAGGCGCGGATGAGCTGGACCCACGGCCAGAACGCCGCCGCGCCCTCCCCCTCCCAGCAGCGGCCCCACAGCACAAGGACACCACGAACGGTCGCCTGGGCCGACAGCTCCTCGGCCAGCCGGGTCTTGCCGATACCGGCCTCGCCGGCCAGCAACACAACCCCGCCGCGACCCGCGGCAGAGGCGTCCAGGTCGGCGTAGAGCGCGGCCAGCTCAGGCTCCCGGCCCACAAACGGCGCTGACACCGCAGCCACCTCCACGCAAACGAGCCGACCCTAACTCGGTCATAACGCAGGGCAAGAGCCACGTCCACTTCTTCAAGCACAGTCTGGCCGGCCATGTTGCGAGCCGGTGGCCCAATGTGGTCGCCTTTCCTCGGCCCGCAGCTCGCCGACAATGGTTGCGGGCTACCGCTACCCACGAGACGCCTACGTCACGGCCACAAGGTCTGGATGGACGAGGATGGCATCGCCGACGTGCTCAAGGCCGAGCGACTTGGTCACGAAGAGGTCGGCATGCGCGGCGTCTACGGCCATGTAAGTCCGGCCATGCGGTCCGAGCTGAGCGCAGCCCTGCAAGAGCGGTGGGAACACTCGCTAGGCGATCGTGCGCGACTAGCAAGGGGCTCGTCAGTCATGGCTACGAACGCGCTCCTCGCAGCCTGGAGTGGTCACGAAGGAGTCCGTGTCTCGTCACCTAAATCTTGATCTCGGCGAGTTCCTTCTCGAAGCCATCGAGATGCAACGTGTACTCGCACAGTTGAGTTATCAAGTCGCGAGCGAGCGGTCTCGGATGGCGCGCGCCCCTCGTCGGAAGCGAACGCCCACCCCATGAACTGATTCGACTGCCATGAACCCGGAAGTACCCGCAGCCCTTCGATATCGATCATGGCGGTCAAGGGGTGCTGGTGGGAGTCTAGCCATATGCCGAGCTGAGCCGATGGCTCGTCACAAGTCGGCAGTGCGAGGTCTGTCGCCAGGAAGTCTGCGAATGCACCCGGTACGGCGAGCGCTTGGCAGAACCGCCTATGCCACGCAGCCAGGTTCGATGACGCTGCGGCTTGGCCATTCGCCTTGCGTGGTTCAACGTAAAGGATCAAGGTAGCCGCTTGCCCACTGCGGCCATATAGGGACTCGCCCGCGATTGGCGGCAGGAATAGGGCCGAAGCAACTGGCACGCCCTGGAGAGGGTCCTCGTCGAGCGTGAGTGCGGCTTCAAGCGTTCTCGGACCGTGGCCGGCTAGGTTCTTCCATGACATGCCGGGCTCGATCTCTGTGAGCGCCTCGAGAAGCTGCTGTACGGCAGGCGATGCTAGGAACGCGAGGAATTTGGCCCGCAACTCGGTGCCGCTGGTCGCGAGGTCGATCGGCTGACAGCTGACCAACATCCCAATCTTGACGGAGGGCCGGGCGTCCTGCGCTGGCCGTTCTCCGTACCTCGGATGTGACACGCTCGTGTGTGTCATAGCCATCAACGACGGCACCTTGCCACCGTCTGAGGTGTGGCACCAGCGATCGGTGATCACCGGCCATGGTGCCGATCCGGGTCCCTCTACTTTGGCCTCGGCGATCGGGGCTGAGGGTTCCGTGATGAAGTAGCCAGTCTGCTCGGCTGCCCTGCCGTCATGGTGTGCAGCTTCACCTTCCGTGCCGACACAGAGTTGGGCGTCGGCGTCCGAATTGCCTAGGAGATAGCCCAGGCAACCGAGAGCAGCTAGGCCGAACAAGAGGATGTACGGCCACCACGGTGTGGAACGGCCAGCAGTTGTTTCGGCCACGAAGTAGGTACCGGCGGTAGCCAGGGCGACTGCCGCCAGCCCGCCTCCCGCCGCGCGGAGGCATCGCAACATGCGCTCCAGGGTAGGGCGCTCCGCGTTGTCCTACTGCTGCATGCACGTGGGTCTACTCTCAAGGCACAGGCCGCTGCACTCGTTGAGTCATCTGCCTGCTTCGGCTTTCACGCTTCGTAGTATGCATCGGTGAGGCGCATACAGGATGCTGCAGGCGTCGCAGACGAGTGGAACGTCTCGGCCGTCATCGCCAAGTCCCTGACTTGGGACTCCTCGGCCTTCGTTCGAGCGCCGACGAGGCATCGCCGGTCCAGGTTTCACAACGAAGCGATGGCATGGCAGCAGTTCAGCCAGCTGGGCGGCTGGGCTGCTGTGAGATCCTACGTTGACCAGTCCGCTGATCGCCGCTCCAGGCGCAAGGATCCAAACCGGATCGTCGAACTCCACGCAGTGATCGGCGCTATCGGCGAGCAAGCCGGCTTGTGTTGGACTTTTGAGCAGGATGCGCAGCGCTTCAGTGCCACCCGCAGCAAGATCAGCGAAGAGCATCACCGGTTGATCTTGCGCGCTCTCTCGGAAGCCGGTGGGTACTTCCTGCTCGGAGCTTCTCACAGCCTCGGCAACCTCGGCCTGCGGGTCGCACTTCTCGAGCGGATGGCCGCCCCGATGGTCCAGGCGGCAGCACCGAAGGCGGACCTAAGCCCCGGTTCCGAGGACAAGCGAGCCTGGTTTCCGCTGAGTACAGCGAGCAGGGTCTTGACCAAGGCGGCGCAAGCGTCGGTCAATGTGCCCCTGGTCCGGATCGCAGACGCCATCTCTGGTCTGGCCGGGGACCTTCGTTACGTGGCCCTGGATACCCGACGGGGCATGGACTACCACCGCCTCCGACCGCAGTCCGTGCCGCAAGCATCACCGAGAGGCGGCGTATCGCAAGAAGGCAATGGCATTGTCACGATTGATCTGCCCAATCCAACCCTGGATCCTGAGGCGGATGCCGATCAGGTCCACGAGATGCTTGTCCACGCCATGGAAGCCCTACGACGTTCAATGCTGGCTGTCCGCAACGATGTAGCTAAGGCGCTTAGGGCTGCAGGTTACTGGTATCACGAGCCAGCGCCTCGGCCACCTGCGCGACGACGGAAGCAAACAACGTGAGTCTGCTCGGTGCCCCGCTCCGTGGGCTCCGGACCAGACTCGCTCCCGAACTTGCTTCTTTTCGACTTTATCGACTGCTCCCAAGTCGCTCCCAGATTAGGACATGCACGTACCGCAGGAGTCAGGGTTGATGGTCGGAGCAGACTCTGACCTGGACGAACGTGGTCGGGGTGGCCGGATTTGAACCGGCGGCCTCTTCGTCCCGAACGAAGCGCGCTGCCAAGCTGCGCTACACCCCGCGCGACCGCGTAGGGAGTCTAGCCGATCCGCGGAATCAGCGTGAGCACGGTTGCTTCCGGCCGGCAGGCCAGCCGTACGGGGGCATAAGGGGAGGTCCCGAGCCCGGCCGAGACGTGCAGGAAAGCACGCTTGCGTGGCCCGGGGCCCGACGGATGCTGGTGCAACCCTCGCGCGCGAGCCGAGTCGAGTCCGCAGTTGGTGACCAACGCCCCGAATCCGGGCAGGCAGATCTGGCCGCCGTGAGTGTGCCCGGCGAGCAGCAAGTCGAAGCCGTCGGCGACAAACCGGTCCATGACGGACGGTTCGGGCGAATGCATGACGCCAAGCCGCAGGTCGGCGGCCGGGTCGGCCGGCCCCGCGATCTCGGAGTACCGGTCCCTGTCGATGTGCGAGTCGTGCACGCCGGCCACCTCGACATCGAAGTCGCCGACCTTGATGCGGCCACGCCGGTTGCTCGCGTTCATCCAGCCCGCCGCCTCCAGGCTCGCGCCGAGCTCAGCCCACGGCAGGTCAGGAATGTGTCGGCGGTGCTCATCGGCAGTTGTCCGCCAGATGTAGCGTGCCGGGTTCTTCGGCACCGGCGAGTACAGGTCGTTCGAGCCGTACACGAAGACGCCAGGCCGGTCAAGCAAGGGGCCGAGCGATTCAAGAAGAGGCGCAACGGAACGCTTGCTGGCAATCGAATCACCAGTATTGATCACCAGGTCCGGCTCAAGTGCGTCCAGCGTGCGAAGGAACGAGAGCAACCGATGCCGCCCCGGAGTGAGGTGCAGGTCCGAGAAGTGCAGTATCCGCAGCGGCCTGGAGCCAGGGGGCAGTACGGGAACCTCGTACCGGCGCAGCGCGAACCAGTTGCGCTCGATAACGGCCGCGTACCCGAGCACGGCTGCTCCGGCAACGGCGGCACTTCCCGCCAGGGCATGTGGGCGCATCCCCTTATGTTGCCACGCCAGCAGTATTGGGCCGTCCCGCACGGACCATCAGGACGGGCGACCGGGCAGGATTAGCGTCATGGCTGAACTCAAGGACCGTTTGCGCGCCGACCTGACGGCGTCGATGAAGGACCGCGACGCGGTCAGGACGAGAACGTTGCGGATGGTGCTGACCGAGATCGCGAAGGAAGAGGTCTCCGGAGCGGCGTCGCGCGAGCTTCACGACGCCGAGATCGAGCGGGTCCTGGCCAGGGAGGCCAAGCGCCGCCGCGAGGCGGCCGAGGCGTTCAGCGGCGCCGGCCGGGCGGATCAGGCCTCAGCGGAGCTGGCGGAAGGCCAGGTCCTCGCCGCATACCTTCCCGAGCAGCTTGACGATGCCGGACTGGCCGCGCTGGTGACGGCCGCCATCGCCGAGACCGGCGCGACCGGCCCGCGCGCGATGGGCCAGGTGATGAAGGCCGTGACACCCGGGGTGGCCGGGCGCGCGGAGGGAGCGCGGGTCGCCGCCGAGGTTCGGCGTCAGCTGACAGCCGGCTGAGAAGGCCGCAGCCTGTTGGCCCGGCGTCGGCCGAGCTACCGAGCGATGACGTTGGCGGCCCTGGCGCAGCTCGTGGTGGCGCTTCCCCTGGGTCGACGGGCAAGGCAATCTGGTCGTTCCCGTTCGCTGCGGCATGTCGAGGCGTTTGTGTCAGTGGCGGCCGATAGCTTCGCCGCATGCAGGTTGAGATGCTCGCCGATTTCGATGTCGCGGCATTGGCTGAAGCTGTGGGCGCCGCCGCATTCGCAAAGGGGTTTCAATACGCCCAGCAGCGGGCTGTCGTGCACGCCGAGTGGGACTCGTCTGAGGATGCGCTTCGCGGGCTAGTCCGTGGGCATGGCGGCAACTTCTACGCGACCGTCGCCAATATTTCGCTTAGGCCCGGGTTGCCGGCGGACTTTGAGATGGCCGAGTGCACCTGTCCTGTCGGGTTCAATTGCAAGCACGCCGTGGCGCTGATTCTCACGGCGATGTCGGCTGCGCCGGTCGGAGCCGTCTCCGAACGGCACGCACGCGCTGAACCGGTCACGTGGGACCGGACAATGGATCTGCTGATCGGAGGCCGCCAAGGCGCTCCCGGCACCGGGCAAGCCAAGACGCCCCTGGCCATCGAACTCACGCTCATTCGAACTGCCCCGCCGGCAACCCGGCGCGCCGACGCCCCTGGGGTGCCGCAATATAGCCTGCTTGGCCGACTGGTACGCGCCGGCAAGAACGGCGGTTGGGTCGTTGGCGGTCTGAGCTGGAGCAAGCTGGAGTCCCTGCGTTATTCCGGTGACTTCCCGCACGAGCAGGTGCGTTTGCTAACCGAGCTGTACGCGCTCTACAGGTCCGGCCACGGCTACTCCACGTCTTACGGCTACTCATATCGCGACGACCGGTCGATGGATCTATCCGGATTCGAGTCCCGCCAGCTCTGGCCGACGCTGGATGCCGCCGAGGCGGCCGGCCTTCAACTCGTCTATGCCGGCAAGCTCGGCGCTCTCGGCGGGTACGGCCAGGCGGAGCTGTGCCTGGACGTGACGCGCTCGAGTCCGTCGGACCCGCTCGCCGTCACCGCCGTGCTCCGGGCAGCGGACACGCCTGGCGAAATTGTGCCGGTGAGCTTCATCGGGAGCGAAGGGCACGGCGTGGTATATGCCGACCGCGCCGAGGTAGATGCGGGCGGGGATCCCAACCGCTGGCGATTCCGGCTTGCGCGGCTCAGCGCCTCCGTTTCCCCGCAGCTGCAGAAGATGGCACTGGCCGGGCAGCGGCTGGAAGTCCCCGCCGCCGACGAGCCCCGCTTCCTGGAGAGCTACTATCCGAGACTCCGACGGGCAGCCGCGGTGATCTCCTCGGACGGATCCTTCACGCCGCCCGCAATTGAGGGTCCCGGCCTGGTGGTGCGTGCCTGCTATGGCCCCGGGCACGATCTGGAAATCGGGTGGGAGTGGGCGTACCGAGTTGGCGACTCCGCCCTGCGAATCCCAGTGGACGATGAACAGGCAGACAGCGCATACCGCGACCCCGCTGCTGAGCGCGAGCTACTTGCGAGTCTCGACCTGCCCCTCGACCGGTTCGGGCTGGTGCGAATTGACCGCGGAGCGATCGGGCTGTCTCAGCCGATCCTTATCCCGCGGTTGCGACTGACCGGCCTCGACACCATGCGTGTTACCACGGAGTTGCTGCCCCTGCTCGCGCACCAGCCTGGGCTCCTTGTGGAGATCACCGGCGAGCCCGCCGACTACCGGGAGGCGGGCGACTCTCTGCGCATCGCCGTTGCCACGGACGAGGTGGCTGGCGACACGGACTGGTTCGATCTGGGCGTCAACATCACCGTCGAGGGACATGAGGTCCCATTCCTCGACGTGTTCCTTGCGCTGAGCCGCGGTGAGCCCTACCTGCTGCTCGCCGATGGCGCCTACTTCTCATTGGACAAGCCTGAGTTGCAAGCGCTTCGCAGGCTGATCGAGGAGGCAAGGGCGCTGCAGGATGCTCCTGCAGAGCAGCTCAGAATCAGTCGGTATCAGGCCGGATTGTGGGAAGAACTGGCCGGACTCGGCATTATCGACCGTCAGGCGTCATCGTGGCGGGAGCAGGTCACAGGGTTGCTGTCTTCCGGGGACATGCGCCGGTCAGCGGCCCCGCGAGCGCTCCGCGCACGGCTTCGGCCGTATCAGGAGGACGGATTCGGCTGGCTGGCGTTCCTTTGGGAGCACCGCCTCGGCGGGATTCTCGCCGACGACATGGGGTTGGGCAAGACGCTGCAAGCGCTGGCCCTAATCTGCCACGCGAAGCAGGAAGACCCCGGCGGGCCGCCGTTCTTGATCGTGGCGCCGACATCCGTGGTGTCCAACTGGGCAACCGAGGCCGCCCGATTTACTCCTGAGCTGAAGGTGGTGCCGGTCTTGGACACCCAGTCCCGCCGGGGCCAGGACCTCGGCGACCTCGTCGCCGGTGCCGACGCCGTTGTGACGTCATATACGCTGCTGCGAATCGACATCACTGCCTATGCCGGGCTTGGCTGGTCGGGGCTGTTCCTTGATGAAGCGCAGAATGTCAAGAACCGCCAGTCAAAGATCTATCAATGCGTGCGGCGGCTGGCTGCCCCGGTCAAGATCGCCATCACTGGCACGCCGCTCGAGAACAATCTGATGGAGCTGTGGTCGCTGCTGTCGATCGCAGCGCCCGGATTGTTCCCGAATCCGCACCGATTCAGCGATTTCTACGCGGGCCCGATCGAGAAAAAGGGGGACGCGGAGCTGCTGGGGCAGCTAAAGCGCCGGATCAAGCCGCTGGTCAAGCGCCGCACCAAGGAGCAGGTTGCCGCTGACCTGCCGGCCAAGCAGGAACAAGTTCTTGAGGTCGAACTGCACCCGCAGCACCGCAAGGTCTACCAGACCCATCTCCAGCGTGAGCGGCAGAAGGTTCTCGGCCTCATCAGCGACTTGGACGGGAACCGCTTTACGATCTTGCGGTCACTGACCAAGCTCCGTCAGCTCAGCCTGCACGCCGGCCTCGTGGACGACGAGAACTATGATCTCCCGTCCGCCAAGATCGACGCATTGCTCGGCCAGCTTCGGGAAGTGACGGGCGGCGGGCACCGGGCATTGGTTTTCAGCCAGTTCACCGGGTTCCTTGCGCTGGTGCGCGAGCGGCTGGATGCGGCGGGCGTGCCGTACTCCTACCTCGATGGCAGCACGCGCAACCGTGCAGCGGTGATCGAGGGCTTCAAGGGCGGCGCTGCTCCGGTATTCCTGATCAGCCTCAAGGCCGGCGGGTTCGGGCTGAACCTCGCCGAGGCTGACTACTGCTTCCTGCTTGACCCGTGGTGGAATCCCGCCACCGAAGCTCAGGCAGTCGACCGCGTTCATCGGATCGGGCAGACCAGAAATGTCATGGTCTACCGGCTCGTCGCCAGGGACACGATCGAGGAAAAGGTCATGGCGCTCAAAGCGAGGAAGGCGAAGCTGTTCTCAAGCGTCATGGACCAAGGCGATGTGTTCAGCTCCGCGCTCAGTGCCGACGATGTCCGCGCCCTCCTCGGCTAGGAGGTCGCCCACCCCCGGCCTAGGGGTGGTGGCCGCCTCCGCCGCCGCCTCCGCCTCCGCCGCCCTTCTTCTTCTTCGGCTTCGGGGGCGCGATAGGCGCGCTGCCGGATCCTAGGCCGAACCAGTACGGGGTCGGGGCGACGAAGTGGAGGGCGGGCCCGAGGAAGGCGCGGACGAAGCTGTACTCCCAGGTCGCACCAGGCGCGTTGTCGCCGAACATTTGGCCAGGCGCGTTGAGGTATCCGCCGGGGTACTCCCGGTAGTCCGCCCGATAGCCGATCATGGCGCCCGTGCCGGTCGGGTTCAGCGGGTTGAAGACCGAGACGTAGGCAACGAGCGTCGGCGTGTAGCCGGCGAACGCCGCGTAGTAGCCGCCGTTGGCCGTGCCGGTCTTGGCTGCGGCTTGCCTGTGCAGGATGTTCCGGCCGCCTGCCGTGCCGTTGACCAGCACGCCGCGCAGGATGTAGTTGGCCGCGTCGGCGACGGTCTTGCGCATCACACGGTGGCAGCCTGCCTTCTGAACCGGCAGGTTGTGCCCGTGCAGGTCGGTGATTCGGCTGATCGCGATCGGGCGGCAGTAGACCCCGCGGGCGGCGACGGTCGCATAGGCATCGGCCATTGACATCGGCGACACGTTGACCGAACCGAGCGTGAACGACGCAAGGTCGTCGGCGGCCGGCTCGTAGCCCGGCTTGCCGTACTTTCCGATCGTCTTGAGCAGCGATGTGCCGTCGGCGCGGTGCAGGCCCATGCTGACAGCGGTCCTTACGACATTGCACAGTCCGACGTGCGACTCGAGGCTGACATAGAACGCGTTGATCGACTGGGTGGTGCCGTAGTACAGCGGGATGTTGCCGCCGCCCGGTTCGGCGTTATGGACCGTGAAAGGCAGCAAGGACGTCCCCTGGCAGTTGGTGAACCCGCCAACCGTCATGCCATCGTGCACGGTCAGGTGGAAGCCGTACTGGATCCCGTGCTTGAGCGCGGTGATCAGGGTGAAGATCTTGGACGACGACCCGGTCTGGACGCCGACGCCGCCGTGGTATTTCGTGTCGACCGCGTAGTCAATGAAGTTGTGGCCCGGTCCGAAGCCATAAGGCCGGTCCACGGCGATCGCTCGGACGGCGCCGGTACCTGGCTGGATCATCACTTCGGTGTCGACGTTGTGGCCGGGGTTGTAGTACGGCCTCCTGGCCGGGACTACGTAATTGACCGCATTCGTCGCTGCACGCTGGTCTTGAGGGCTCAGCGTCGTATGGATCTTGAGCCCGCCCACTGTCTGCATCTCGTGGTATGCCTTGGCGTACGCGGGGTTGTTACTCAGTTGCGCCAACACGTAGTCGCAGAAGTACGCGGCGTCTTTGACGTGCTGGGCCGTGCAGCCACTCTGCAGCGCCACTGTCGACCGGTGCAGGCCGAGCGGCATGCTCTTGGCCTTCTTCGCCTTGGCCCAGCTGATGTACCCGTGCTGCGCCATCGAGTTGATTACCTGGGCGCGGCGATCCAGGGCGGCCTGTGGATGGCGGAACGGGTTGTACGCGGTCGGTGACTCCACGATCCCGGCGAGCAGCGCGGCTTGAGTCAGGGTCAGCTTCGCGGGCTGCTCTGAGAAGTAGACCTCGGAGGCGATCTTGATGCCGTAGGCGTTGTTGTCGAAGTACGCCACATTCAGGTAGGCGGTGAGCAGCTGGGGCTTGGTCATTCTGCGAGCGACGTTCGCCGCGATCCGCAGCTCCCTGATCTTCCTGGCTGGGCTGAACGCCGTGCACAGCTGGGCCGCCTGCGCGTTCTTCGCCGTCAGGACGCACGCGTTCTTGACGTACTGCTGCGCTAGGTCAGAACCGCCCTGCACGGTGCCGCCCGACAGGTCGTTGTAGATCGCGCGCAGCGTCCCGTGCAAGTCGAGTGCTCCGTGATGCCAGAACCTGTAGTCCTCGATCGCGACGATCGCGTTGCGCATCACCGGCGCGATCTGGTTCCACCGCACCGGGTCCCTGACGATGTCCCGCGGGTAGTAGTCCGCGATCACGTGGCCCGACCTGTCAAGCAAGACGGTCTTGGTGGGCACCTGGCCGAGGCCCGCTAGCGGGAGATTATTGAACGTCTTCGATGCGTCCCGTGCGGCTATTCCCGCGACTCCGACGACGGGCAGCGCGACGGCGGCGGTCAGTACGCCCGCGCCGACGGCGAGGGCAGCGAGCATGCCGATCGGCTTCACGCCGGCGCGGCGAACTGTTGAGAGCACGGGGAACAGGTTAGTCTGCCCGCCAGAGTAGTCATGGGAGGACGCCGAAACGGAGGACATCCGCCGCCATATATCCGCTGAGACCATGTCGTAGCTGTCCGTCGTCAGGTGACTACGGACTGTTTTCGCGTCTAGTCCAGAAGGGCTATACGGGAAATGGGCATGCCGGGGACTAGCGCTATGAGCCCGAGTTCCGTAAGTTACTCTTTCGCAACCATCGCTCGGGGTGCTGCAGTGCGGCCGCATTCCGATGACCCGCCTCGATAGCGCCATCCGGCGTGACGACCCGGCAGCGGGCGTGACGATCAGGAGGAGTTGGGCCACATGTGGATCACGGATTGGACCGCGCGTGCCGCGTGCAAGGGGACTGACCCGGACGAGCTCTTCGTTCAGGGTGCGGCGCAGAACCGGGCCAAACTGATCTGCCGAGGCTGCCCAGTCCGCACCGAGTGCCTAGCCGACGCGCTCGACAACCGCATCGAGTTCGGCGTCTGGGGCGGCATGACCGAGCGTGAGCGCCGCGCGCTGCTGCGGCGCAGGGCCGACGTGGCCTCCTGGCGCGAGCTGCTCGAAAGTGCCAGGGATAAGTACGAGAGCGCGAGCGAGCTGGTCGCCAGCTAGGGCGCCCGGACGGGCGTACCAGCCACATCGGCGGAACTTTGATGCTGCGATAGCGACATCAAGAGTCCGCCGATGTTGATGTCTTAGAGCGGGACCGGGGGTTCTGTTCCGCGCTAGGGCGAGCGACCACGAGGCGGCCATTTATCGGGAGTCTGGCGCCCTAGTTGCCCGCGAAGGATGCGCCGATAACGCGGAGTCCGATCAGGTCATGCACGTCGTCTGGCTGGGCGGGCACCTGGGCCATGGGTACCAACGGGTGGGCGGCTGTGAATCGCCTCGCTAGCCTGCGCTCGGACTCAGCTTGGTGCATCCGCTCGGCGTGCAACCGGAGCGCGGTAATTCCGAGCGACGTCGACTCGCCGTTATCGGCGTCCTGCAGCGCCTCGGCGGCGGCAAGGCTGCGCGCGGCCGACAGCCTTGCCGCTGGAGAGCGATGCACCCGGTTCAGCATCAGCCCCGCCAGCGGCATGTCCTCTTGCTCGAGGCGCTCAACGAAGTACGACGCCTCGCGCAGTGCGTCGTGCTCAGGCGCCGCGATCACGAGGAAGGCCGTTCCTGGCGCGCGCAGCAGCCGGTAGGTGTACTCGGCCCGCTCCCTGAATCCGCCGAACATGGTGTCCATCGCCGACACGAAGGTTTGCACGTCTCGGAGCAACTGGCTCCCGATGATCTTGGTGATCGCGCCGGTCACCAAGCCGAAGCCGGCGTTGAGCATCCTGAGCCCGGTCCTGCCACCGAGCTTGGCGGGTGCCACAAGCAGCCTGAGCAGCCTGCCGTCGAGAAAGCGGCCGAGCCGCTGCGGCGCGTCGAGAAAGTCGAGCGCCGAGCGGCTCGGCGGCGTGTCGACGACGATCAGGTCCCATTCGTCGGCGCGGCGTAGCTGGCCCAGCTTCTCCATAGCCATGTACTCCTGCGTCCCGGCGAAGCTGGAGGACAGCGACTGGTAGAACGGGTTCGCGAGGATCTGGGCGGCGCGGTCAGGATCGGCGTGGGACTCGACGATCTCGTCGAACGTCCGCTTCATGTCGAGCATCATCGCGTGCATGCTCCCGGCCCCGCCGGCGCGGATTCCGTTCACCGGGCGGGGAGTGTTATCGAGCGAGTTCAGACCCATGGACTGCGCGAGCCGCCTGGCCGGGTCGACGGTCAGGACGACGACATGGCGCCCGCGCTCCGCCGCCCTGAGCCCGATCGCCGCCGCGATCGTGGTCTTGCCCACGCCGCCCGAGCCGCAGCAGACAATGATCCTCGTTCGTCGGTCGTCGATGAGCCGGTCGACTACCAGCGGGGCAGCGCTCACGGGGCGGCCACCGCGCCCCCGCGGCTCGCTCACGCTGTGTCTCCCGCTCGCCTCCGGGGCGCCGGGAGGTGCCGCCTTCCCTCGTCGCTCGGAACTCGCTCCTCGGTCCAGGCGACACCGCGCCCCTGCGGCTCGCTCACGCTGTGTCTCCCGCTCGCCTCCGGGGCGCCGGGAGGTGCCGCCTTCGCTTGTCGCTCGGAACTCGCTCCTCGGTCCAGGCGACACCGCGCCCCTGCGGCTCGCTCACGCTCTGTCTCCCGCTCGCCTGCGGGGCGCCGGGAGGTGCCGCCTTCCCTCGTCGCTCGGAACTCGCTCCTCGGTCCAGGCGACACCGCGCCCC
>Ga0126378_10000950_pt1 | contig 21534 bp, 12 predicted proteins | sample PanSoiMetPlot_23_FD_92587 | JGI IMG/M metagenome (GOLD analysis project Ga0126378, IMG submission 92587) | Tropical forest soil microbial communities from Panama - MetaG Plot_23 | ecosystem: Environmental > Terrestrial > Soil > Tropical forest > Bulk soil | place: Panama | collected 2016-02-17
AGGTGTTTACGGCTGTCAGCGCATGCACCTGGGCGGTGGTGAGGCGGGCGGATGCGGCCCAGGCCAGTTCCGGCCGCCACGCTGTCGCCCGCGCGAGGACGGCGGCGCCTGGCTGCGGCGAGGCGGCTGCGAGGATCACTCGTTTGGGCAGCGGAGGCTGCGCGGTGCGGTCGGTGGTCCGCGAACATGTGAGTACTCCGGCTTCCTCCAGTGCGCTCAAGGCAGCGGCCAGGTCGGCACGCCGTCCGGGCCGACCGGCTGAGGCGGGGTCGGCTTCAGCGTAAAGCTGCCAGATTTCGTCAAGGCGCAGTGTGCGCCTTGACCATGCCTCCAGCGCGACAGCCAACCGTGCCAGCCGCCCGGTCAGCGGCTCGCCATGACACGAAGGTGGCTGCCCTGCTGGCTGGCCCTGTCCGGTCAACGGGAGGAGCCATTTGCGGCGGGCCGGAGGAATAGCCGGCTGGCGGTTAGGGCACCTGCCTGATCGCTGGCGTCGCCGTCCTCGAAGCTGGCGGGGAGCAGCCTGCGGACCTGTTGGGCGACCCGGATGTGTTTGAGCCCGGCCCGCAGGTCGGCGTCGTTGCGGAGCCGGATCCACAACGGGAACGCGGCTAGTGCCCGGTCATCGGCCAGCCCGGTCGTGTAGACCAGCTGCACGCCCAGCGCGGATGCCACCATTGTCTGCATATCCAACAGGTAGCGTGCGTTGGCTTTCCCGATGGGGTTGTCCAGGAACAGCACCCCGGAGTGGCGGCTGCGCATCTGGCCGCGCTCGTTGGCCTTCAGCGCTGCCAAAGTGCAGTACAGCATGATCGCCGCGGTCAATTCCTGGCCGCCAGAGAACACCTCACGCATGCCCTCGACCGGGACGGCTTCGTCCCGCAGGATGGAGTCGGGTTTCAAGATGGTGATAGCGAACCCTCGCGGGACCGCGGCGTGGACTGCCTGCAGCAGCAGGGCGAACCCGTCCCGGCGGGTGGCCCGGGCTGACGTGCCACGGGTCTGGTTTCGCTGTGCGGTCTGGGGGGCGAGGGTGTCGATGAGGTCGCCGACCCTGATGGCGATCATGGCGGCGTCGGGCGGGGTGAACTGGATACGCCGGAATTCCTTACCGGCCCGGTCTCCGAGTGTTGCGGGCAGCCTCGAGAGGCGGGCCGCGGTTCGCACCGTCCGCAGCGCCTGATCCACCAGGGTGGCAAGCCGTTCCACGATGGTTGCCCGGTGCCGAGTGACCGCGTCCAGGTCGGTCTGCAGCGAGGTCCGTCGTGCCAGCAGTTGGCCGGCCCAGGTGTGCGCTTGGGCGGCGACGGTCTGGACAGGGCTATCCAGCAAAGCGGTGCGAGCCGCACTGCCCATCTTGCTGTACCGATCCTGGCGGGCGAACTCGGCGAGTTCGGCGTAGGCATGGGTCTCGGCCCGCTGGGCCTCACCCTCCGCTGCTGAGGTGTCCTTCAGCTGCCGGAGCGCCTGCTGGGCGAGCCCTTTGGCGTCCGCGCTGCTGCCCGCAAACGGCGGCTCGGTCACGGGAGGCCCTGCGGCGGCTGCGGCGCTGTCTAGGACGGCGGTCAGCGGCTGAAACGCCATATCGAAACCGGCGGCATGCTGCTCGGCGGCGTCGAGCCGGGCGCTGAGAGTGGTGATCTGCGCGGTGATTGCATCGAGGGCTTCCTGCGCCGTGCGCTGCCCGGCGGCGGCTTTTGCGGCCAGCGTTTCGCCATGAGCGACCGACGTTGGCCGCCACTCGCTTGGCAGCTGGATCCAGGTGAGGCGGCCAGCCTCCTTCGGTGACGCTTCGCTGACCGCCTGTTCGAGACGACCGGCCGCTCTGTCCAAGGTGGCGCGGCGGGTCGCCAGCTCGGCGCAGCGGGCCCGGACCACGATAACGGCTCGCTCCCAGGCGGCGTGGTCAGCGCCATCGGGGCCGGCGAGCAGCATGCGGGCCGTGCGCAGATGCCCGGGGTCGGTGATCCCGAGGGCGTCCCGCAGCTCCTTGGCGTGCGCGGCCGCCGAGTCCGCGGTGGTTTTCAGCTCGGCACCCGGGGCGGCCGTAAGGTAGCTTGCCTGCGCGGCGTCATAGCTTGCCCGCAGCTCCGGGATGCTGCGTCGCGGGACGATGTCAGCTGGCACACCGGTCGTTGATTCGACTACGGTCATGCTGGCACGCATCCGCGCTGCGACCTCCCGGCGGCCGCTCGCCGCCAAACGCTGGTCGGTTGCCGACCTCTCGGCGTCGCGGCGGCGCCGCGCTGCGGCGGCGGCGCGCCGATCCCGGTCGCGGGAGGTCTCGGTGAGCGGTTCCAGCGACTTGGCGGCAGCAATGGCGGCTGCGTCGGCGTCCGCCAAGCCGGTCATCGCGGCGACGCGGTCGGAGGCGTCCCGCTCGGCTTGCCTGGTAGCCTCCAGCGCGGCGACCGCGTCCTTGTGCTCTTGCTGCAGCGACGCCTGCCTTGCTTCGGCACTCTGATGTTGGCCTCCGATCTCAGAGGCTCGCTGTTGGGCGGCAGCGTGCTGCTGGCGCAGCGCCGCCAGGTGGCCGGGCGGATTTACCGCACGCCAGGACCGCAGGTCTGCTTGCGCGGTGCGCAGCGCTCCGGCCTGCTTCTCCGCCTCGGCAATGATCGCAGCGCGCTCGTTGAGCTGGTCCGACAGCTGCTGGCGGCGTTGCTCGGCAGCTTCGGAATCGAAGAGCGCTGGCGTGGGATCAATCACGAAGCTGGCTGGAGCGGGCGTGTCATCGCCGGAGTCGCCGGGCAGCGTAAGCAGGACCGCCCCGGAGCCGACCTCGATCGCAGCGGCCGGCATCAAGCGGGCATCCTCCAGCACGGTGCGTGCGTCCGGTAGCTGTGCCGGATTGGTAAGGATGATCCCGTCGGCCAGCGAGGGGTGGGCGGAGATAAGCGCCATCCGCTCGTCAGCGTGGGCATTGTCGCGCAGGTAACGCCACCCAGGGTGGGCGGGAATGCGGGCCGTGTTGAGCCTGCAGACCGCGGTCTCCACGTCAGGACGGGCAGGCAGCAGGCCACCGTCACCGAGCGCTTGAAGAACCCGCTCGTCCTCTCGCTGGGCAACACCGAGATCGTTGAGATGCTGCTGGTGTACGGCGATCGCTGTGCCAAGGGTGTCGATAAGCGTGTCGGCGTACTCGTCGAGTTCATCGATGGCCAACGGCTCGTCTGGCGCCGCGCCGACAGCGTCAGCGATCGCGGGCACCGCAGCGAGCCTGGCGGCGGACCGTTCGGCGGCCACGAGCTGGCGGCGCGCCTCGGCTTCTTCGGCGGCGGCGGCTTGCCGCTTGTGCCGCAACTGCCGTTCGAGGGTGACGGCGGCCGCAGCCGCGGCCTCGAGCCGCTCACACTCGTTTGTCGCCGCGGTCAGCTGGCTCAGGCGGCCCTTGTGTTCACGCTGGACGTCGGCGAGCAGCGCTGCGACTGCGCCGACCGGTGTGCCGGGCGGCATGAGCCCTGCTTCCGCTGCGGCCAGCAGTTTCTTTTCTGTTGCGGCGATCGTCGCCCGGGCAGTGCGGGCTCTTTCATCCGCTTGTTCCTTTTCCCGCAGCGCGGTGTCCCGTTCCTCGCTTGCGCGGCCGGCATCCGCGTCCAGCTGGCCGGCCTTTGCCTCCAAGTCGGCTGCGGCCTGATCGGCTTGTGTCGCGGCGGCTGTATAGGCGGATAGCAACTGGGCTGCCGCGCTATCTCGCGCTCGCAAAGCGGGGGTCGCTTCGCTGTCGGCTGCGGCGAGCAGCTGTGCTGCGTGCCCGGCACGTGCGTCGGCCTCGGCGCTTTCCGCGACCTTGGGCACAAGCTGCCACGCCTCATGCAGTTGCTGTTGGCTGGCTAGTTCTTGCCCGGTTTGTTCTAGTTCAGTCTGGGTCTCCGCCTGCTGTAGCTGCAGCGTCTGGCGCCGTACTTCGTTGGTGAGGTCACGTGCACGGTCGCGATCGGTGGTGCGGCCGGTCAGCTCGGTACGGGCCGCCATGAGCTGCCGACCTAGTTCACGGGCCGCATGCTGCTCTTGATCGCGGCGGGCACCGATGGCCGATTCGAGCCGCCGGGCGGCATGACGGGCAGCGGTGGCCTGCGCCGCAGTCTCCGCGGCGGCAGCGTGCGCGTCTGACAGGACTTCCAGGCCGGCGATGGCGCCGTCCAGAAAATCCCGTTCAAGAACCATAGTTTCCCGTTCGGCGAGGGTCGCCGCCCACTTATCGAACGTGCCGGCGACCGCGATCGGGTCGGCGGGGTCGGTGACGGTCTTCAAGACCCAGTCGATGAAGTCGGCGGAGGAGCGGAATGTGAACGCATTGCCCGCGTCGCCCTCGTCCACGTTCATTGACCGCTGGATATCAAACAGATCCGGTTCCAGCCCAAGTTCACGCAGGTGGCGGGCCCAGGCACCCGGCTCCTCCGCCATCCAGTTCAGCTGGATAGCCGCGTGTGCCTCGTCAAGCTCAGCGAGGGCCTCCTTGTACCCCTCGAGCCGCCGACGGCGGCCAGCGTCAGAGATCGGCAGGGTGTCCAGGGACACCTGCAGGCCGGGGCGCAGTGAATACCACGCCTCGATGAGCGGGCTGGCGCCGGCGGCAGCCCGGGCGCGGCGCTGGAGGACCTTCGCGGTGATGACCCGGTCGCCGGTGACCGGGTGCATCCATTCCAGCGCGACGTGGCCGGTGTCAGTCTCTAGAACGAATGGGTCCAGCGATGCCGCCCGGCCGCCGACAACTTTGCTTCGGCCTGGCAGAACGACGGAGAACAACAGCTTGAGCAAGACGGTTTTCCCACCGCCGTTCTCCAGCATCAGCAGCGCCACCGGGGACGGGCGCCGGGCCGGGGAACCATGGAGGGTGGCGGGGCCCACGGGTGGCCCTACGCCGGACAGATCCAAGGTGACGTCGGTGTAGCGGGCGCCCCGCGGGCCGATCCCGGCCAGCCGGACCCGGTTGAGCTCGTACATCGCTGGGTCCCTTCCTGGCGGATGCTCAGAGTTCGGCGACGTCTTCGGCGGTCCAGCCGACCACTACCAGGCTGCCGTGCCCGTCGGACACCCGGCCGACTCCGAGGCGGACCAGTTCGTCGAACATCCGGGCGCCGGCTTCCATGACCTGGATTCTGTATCTGGTGGTGGTGCGGTAGACGCTGGCGCCCTCGTCGTCGCGGCGGACGAGCATGCCCTGATCGGCGAGAAACCCGAGCGCCTTGCTGACTATCCCGGTTGTCGATGAGGGGATACGGCGCCCGTCGCTGGACGATGGGGTTCCCGCGCGGCGCTGGTACACGCGCCAAGCCGCTTCCAGGTCGGGACGGTCGACCGGCGGGTCGGCGTCTTCACCTGCTTCGACGGTTTTCTCCGCTAGCAGGCGGGCTGCCTCCCTCACGAACAGGTCAACCCCGTCGACGGTGATTCTGCCGACGTAGGCAGGGTTGGCCAGGTCGGCCGGCCGCGGGTAGGCCATCGTGGCGGCACCAAGATGCGCCAGGGCATGCAGGACACGCTCAGCGGCGCGGCCCTCACTGCTGGTGCGCTTGGCGTAGTGGGTCATCCGGACTGCGAACGGGGACTCGTCGGTAGGGGCGGCCACCAGCCCATGGCTGTCATCAACATCAATAACGAGCAGGTCGAACCCGGCAGCGACCGAGGTGACCGCCGCAGCGAAGGTGGGGTCGCCGCGATACCGCCGCACAAGCGCGGCGTAGTCAGCATCGCGGGCTGGCTTGAGGCGGGGACGCAACCCGAAGGAGATCAAGCGCGCAGCATCACGGGTATCGGTACTCATATCAGGCAGCGCCTTCCTGGACGGTCCTCATGTCCTCCAGATGATCCAGATCGCCGTAGCCCGTGCTCTCATCCGGTACAGGGAGGCCGGGCTGCACGGACGGATGGAGCAACTCGGCTCGAGTTACGAGCAGGTCCGCGCCCGCGAACTCGGGGTCATCCAGCGTTGTCCCGTCATCCACGGCGATGATCACGTGCGGCTCGCCATGCTTGTGGGCGGCCTCTATTTCCTGCGCGGCCAGGACCAGCACCCGGATCACTACTAGCAGCGGCAAATCTTCCACACCATCTGTTTCGGCCTCCACGGAACGGGCGCCCGCCAGCAGGCTGGACAGCCGCTTCGGCTCGCCCGGAACGAGCGCCAGCGCCGCGTCCAGGGCTGCGTAGGTGGATTCGCTGAACCGGGGCGGTTCTTCCAAGTCGTCGAGGTCGGGTTCGGTGATGGGCTCGCCGAGCAGGTCTCGTTCGGATGGCGGCGTGATCAGCGTGTCAAACAGGTCGGCTAGGCGCAGAGCAAACGGGACAGCGACACCCGCCGAACAGGTGAAATAGGCTTCAAGCGGGAGCAGCGCCATCCTGATCGGGAGCGACAGGGCGGGGGTGAGCAGCTGCCAATACAGGTCGAGGGACCGGGTTGCGGTCGGGACGCCGGTGAACGTCTGGCGGGCCTGTTCAGCCCGGAATCTCTGGCCGGCGGTTTGCAGCGCGGCCTGCAGCTGCGCGTGACGCCGCAGGCAGTCACGGACGACCTCGACCAGTTGTCCGGCCTGCTGCTTGCGCTCGGGAGTGTCGGCCGTATCGCGGGCCTCGGTGAGATTGATCAGGATCGCATCCTCAGTCCGGTAGCGGTCCTCTATGTGGGTGAGGGCCTCGTCGAGGAACCTGGGCATCTCCTCCACCCAATCCACGTTGCGCACGTCGCGGGTTGTTGCCTCCAGGCGCTGCCGCAGCATTTCGGCGTACCGGATCGTTTGATAGCGGGCTGCTTGCGCTGCTGCCTGCGCATCGGACAGCCGTCCTCGTTTGATGAGTATGTCCAAGCGCAGGTCGGCGGCGATCTGGGCGGATTCGATGTCGATGTCAAGCGCCCCGACCAGCACGTTGACCGCTTCGTTGGAGGCTCGCAGGTACAGTTCCCCGTCGGCGTCGAACGTCTCCTCGAGAAGCTTGAAGTCGAAGCTGCGCCGGTCATACCCGGCCGGGCCCGCGATGCCGTAGATGGCACGGAAACCGCGGTCAGCGCTGCCAACGTTGAGCAGATTATCGAGCACCCAGGATGCCACCCGCGCGTGCTCAGCCTCCGGCCGGTCAGGCGCCTGCGCCGTGGCGGCGCGGGCCAGATCAGCCAGGACCTGATCGGGGCGGGCACCCCGGTCGAAGTCCATCGCAATGGTGACCAAGTCGATCGCGGTGAGGGCGAGCTCTGCCATCTGATAGATGCCGTAGTCCGCGGTCTGCACGGAGTTCTTGCGGGCGTCGAGGTCGTGCAGCGGGGCGGTGCATGCCAGCGCCTTGACCCGCAGGGCGAACCCGCCGTCCGAGGATTCCGACGCCGAGCCGGTGTCGATCACGCCGACACAGTAACCGTGGCATCCGACAGTTTCCGGCTTACTGTTTCCAGACGGCATCTGGTCAGTTTTCGGTTGCGTTGACATTGTTCGAGTCGTTCGTAGCGAAATGCGGTCGGTACTGAATAGGACCAAGCCTGGCTATGTGATCGGCCGTGCCACGAATCGTCTGGCGTTCGGCTCCCATCATCACCTCTGATGGCCTTCCCAGAGGGTTGCGAAGCTGGCACCAAGCCTCGCTAACCACTGGTTTCTGACACCGCTGTTCGTCCTCCGGCCGATCGGCGGAGCGCGCGGTACAGCAGCCGTGGGTCCCCGAGGTGCCGGCGAAGCTGACGCTCGAGGCCGGAGATCGGGTACAGGTTCTGCGGGGCGCGAGGATCCTTGTACTGGGTTGAAGCGAACCGTCCAAGACATCGTTGGCTTACCTTGGCAAGCTCGATAACCTCGGTGGCTCGTAGATCGGCAGAGCACTCTACGCGCACCACGCCAGCCCACGGCGCGCCCGCTGCCCCCGGCAGGCGCAGGTACCAACTGTGACGGTCCCAGCTCGTCCCCATCAGGAACACTGGGGTTCGCTGCCCGGGCCTGAGACCTCCTACCAGCGCATTCAGTTCTGGGGGCAGGTAGGTGCTGCGGTGCGACTTGATATAGCCGAGGGTCCGTGGCAAGTGCTGGCGTCCTCGCAGCGGCCCGTCCACTATGAGCAGGTCATCTTGGTCCGGAACGCCATGGTCAGCCATCGCGGCGCGGGCGCCGGCGGCGGTTACCGCCTCAATTTCACCCAAGCGGCGCTGCAGCGCCTGCGAGAGCGTCATCGAAAGCGGAATGCCCGAAGCGGCTGCGGTGTGGCAGGCCGTGTATACGCCGGCCCATGTGATTACGTCCACGGCGTACGGGGCGACGGTGAACAGACCGCGTCGTGTCTCGGCAAGGACGAGGTGGGCCTGTCGCCCGCGGCAGCACACCGCTCCGGCCGCGTACGATGCACACAGCGCGGCGGTCGCCTCGTTGGCCGGGCCACCGCCGGGAGAGTTCTCCTCGATCCAGACGCGGGCGTCGATGCGGCGCACCCCATCGACGAACAACATTGCCGTCGGCAGAGGGGAATCAGTGTTTGGGTCTATCGCCCGCCACTGGGTGATAGGCAATTCCACGGTCACGTCCACTCTGGCCGTGGATTCGCCGAGGTCGTCCTCCAACTCGAGGCTAGCGCCGTACGCGGGGTCCCATCCGTCGACGGTGAACCGCATTCCCGGCCCGTTCCGGCTGGAGGCGCCGACGCTGCCGCGGCTGATCTGGATGCCGTTTGTCATGCTGTGCCTTCGGTCGGTGGCAGCCCTTCGCGGACCACAGTGGAGGTCCGCGTGTCCCGCGAGACGCGGAACCTGACTGGAACCCGCTCGGCGAGAGCGGTCACATGAGTGATCACGCCTACCATCCGCTCGCCCTGCGCCAGAGTTTCGAGGGTCGTAGCGACCACCTCAAGGGTGTCTGGATCGAGCGTGCCGAACCCTTCGTCCAGGAAGATCGAGTCCAGGCGGGCGGCACCGGCAACGGAGAGGGCCGAAATTTGCGAGGATAGCGCGAGCGCCAGCGCCAGCGACGCCTGGAAGGTCTCCCCGCCTGACAGCGTGCGCACGGACCGGCGGGAGTCGACGTCCGCGTGGTCAATAACGTAGAACTCACCGTCTTCGTGAGTGAGGTCAAACTGGCCGGCGGACAGTCCCGCCAGGTTCTTAGACGCGTGGTCCACGAGGGCGTCCACCGCCGCGGTCACCAGCCAGCGCTGGAATCGGTCGGAGCGCAGCAGGTCCCCGAGCAGCTTTGCCACACGTTGTTCTTCCTGCGCTGCATCCCGCTTAGTGAGGAGGTCGTCTGCCTGAGCGCGGCGTTCCACTATGCGGGCAGTGGCGGCGCGGGCTCGCTCGACAGCCGCAGCTACCTCGCGAGAGGCGGTGGTGGGGACGGCGGCTGGCAGCAGGTCAAGCCCGCTCGCAGCCAAGTCCGCGCTCAACCGGGCAGTGAGGCTCTCCGCCTTCGAGCGGGCAGCAGCGACCGTCTCGTTTGCAGCGACGATGGCGTTACCTCGGAAGGACGCTTCGCGGGAAGCCCAGTTCTCCAACGTTGTCCACGCGGCTAGCACGCTGGTGTCGCCGAGCGCGGGCGCGCCGAGCGTAACAAGCGGGTCACGGGCCGCGGACAACTGGGCGCGAGCGACAGATTCGTCCTGCTCGAGGGCGGCCAGGACCTGTTCTGCCGTGCTGCGGTCCGAGCGAGCCTTGAGCAGGCGCTGTTCAGCGTCTGCGGCCGCCGCCTCCAGTTGGCCACGCAGAGCGAGTTGAACCGTCACCTCAGCCTCGTCCGGAGCGTCCCGCAGAAGCCGGTCCAGTTCGTTGATGCGGCCGCTCAGCTCGCTCAGCCTCGTCTGGGCGTCTTGCTCTTGCTTGGCCGCTGTTGTCGCATGGCTGCGGAACTGAGCGAGGCTGTTTTCCGCCTCAACGAACTGGGTTTGGGAGGCCTTCAGTTGTTGTGCGGCCTTCTGTGACGCCGGGCGGGCATTGCTCAAGTCCGTTGTGAGTGCACTGGCCAGCGTGGCGGCCCAGGTGAACAGGCTGGTCCAGGCGGCTGCCAGCCCGGTGTCCTCGACTGGCGGTGCGCCCAGGCCAACAACGCGGTCCCGGGCGGTGCGCAGTGCCCGGCGGGCAGCGTCTGTTTCGTTCTCGACCGCCGTCAGGACGTCTTGGGCATTCTTGGCTCGGTCACGTGCCGCGCCGAGTGCCGATGCCGCCGTCCTGGCGGTCTTGTCTAGTTCATGGCGTGCGTGCAGGGCGACGTTCACCTGCGTCAACGCCTGCTCTACTCGCGGCTGCTCCTGATCGATCGTGGTGGGATCGTCTAGGGCCGCAGCGGTCAGTGACCCGGGCTCGTGGGTGAGGAAGTCGGCCAAGGCTGTTAGGCCTGCGCCTGACAGCGGGCCCGACTGGACCGCGACCAGAGAGGTGATGTGCCTGGCGCGCTGGCTGATCAACGATTCCAGCGTTTGGGTGGCTCTCGCTTCCGCTGTCACAGCGGCGGAGGCTCTCTTCTGAGTTGTCTTCACCGCCGCAGTGGCCCGGTCGAGTTCGCTTCGCGCGTCCTCGATTGCCATCGCGTCCAATGGCGCGGGCAGTGTGGTGACCGCCTGGTCGCATACGGGGCACGGCTGACCCGCGACAAGGTGGGTGCGCAGGTCGGCGGCAACGTGGGCCCGGCGGGTCTGGTCGAGGCGATGCTGGCAATCGTGGCGGGTCGATTCGGCCGACTCCAGCGCCGCATCTGCCGACTCTCGCTCTCTGCGGGCCTGTGCCAGCTTCGCCCGGGCCTCATTCAGATCGGCCGTGAGGCCGTGCAGATCGCTGAGGTCCCGGACCGCCTGCTCCAGCGATCCCAACCCGACGGCGGATTCAAGCGCGGCACGGGTCTGGCGATCATCGCTCTCGGCGGCTTCAAGCAGCCTACTGGCGTCCCGCAGTCTTTCATCTGCGGTGCGAGCGCGCTCGTCGAGCAGGTCCACCCCTTCCGGGACGGTCACCGCGGTCAGCGTGGCGTGTGCGGTGCTCAGGTCACATACCGCCTGCTCCGCGGCTTCGGCCTTGCGGGCAGCTTCGTCTCGCTGTGTGCGCAACTCCTCCAGCGCAGCCGAGGCGTCCGCGACCTCGCTGTCCGCGCGGCGAGCCAGCCTGGCTAGCCGAATGGCGCCCTCTTGCACGGAGGGGAGTCGCGCGGCACACTCAGTTTGCTCCTTGCGGCGCTGCTGTGCGAGTTCCAGTGGTGCGCGCTGCGGGCCGCTGGCCAGCGCCTGCCGGGCGTCGGCGTCGGCGTCGAGCGCTAGTCTCTCCGCGGCCAGGGCTTGCTCAACGTCGGCGCGGGTGCGGGCCAGGTTCTCGTCGAGGGAAGCAGCACCGTCCGGGACACGCACCGCTGCCAGAGCGGACTTTTCTCGTTCCAGGCGCGCGAACTCGTCCTCGGCGTTGGCAAGCTCCTCGGCCGCGACATGGATCTGAAGAAGGGCCTTGTCCACCCGCTCGTTCAGCGCTGCCAGAGCCGTCTCTGCCTCACGGGCGACGTCCTCGGCCTCCTGCGTGGCATCGTGGAAAGTCGCCAACGTCTCGTCCAGGGCATCGGCGCGTTGCGCGGCTGCGCTGGCCTGCTGGTTCGCCCGCATCATTATCTGCCGGTAATGCTCTGCACCGAGCAGGCGGAGCAGGATCTCCTGCCGTTCGCTCGCCTTAGCGTGCAAGAAGGCGGCGAACTGGCCCTGAGGCAGTACGACGCACTGGCAGAAGTCCTCATAAGACAGGCCGAGCAGGTGTTCCACGGCATCCGCAACGCCTCGGTCTTTGGCCAGTACCTCCGTGTTCTCACCTGGCTCCGCAAGGCCGTGCGGGTCCAGGATCCGCTCCAGGGACGCGGCCCGCTGGCCAACCTGCCCCCCGACGCGGCGCAACTCCCGGGCGACTACGTAGCGCTGGCCTTCGGCCTCAAACACGAGCTTTACCGTTCCCCTGGCCGTTGTCGGCGCCAGAGCGAGCGAGACCATGCCCTTGCGGCCCCACCGGGGTACTGACCCGTACAAAGCGAACGTCATCGCATCGATGACAGTCGACTTACCCGAGCCGGTCGGCCCGACCAAGGCGAAGAAGTCGGCATCGGCGAAGTTCACCCTGGTCGGCATCCGGAATGAGGCGAACCCATTCATATCCAGCGCGATTGGGCGCATCGTGGTGCTCCTTTCCCGTCAGCCGGCTGCTTCAGCGCTGGTGACTTCGTCGTGCAGCTCGGCGAACAGCGCGGTCACGCGCGGGTCCGCCACATTCACCGAGGCGCAGTAGTCGGCGAACAGCTGTCCGGGAGTCCGCATCACACTGGTCATGTCGGAGTGGCCGGGCCGCGACGGGGCGGCGAACTCAGGGTCGATGCGGACTTCAAGCGCATTCGGCAAGATTGCGGCCACGTCGTCACGCAGCCCTGCGCGGGTGGGCTCGCGTACCCACACCCGCAGATAGTCCTCTCCGAACGAGGCAGCTTGCGCCTCCAGTTCAAGGAGCGTTCCTCGCACCGTGCGCAATCGTCGCCCAGAAGTGATCGGGATGTCACGCACACGCGCCGGGGTGGAAGGGGTCGCCTCGACCAGGCACACCATGCTCGTGTTGTCCTGCTCCCCGAAGTCGACAGCAATCGGGGATCCGCTGTAGTGCACCGGGCAATGCGACGGCAGCGACTGCCTCCGGTGAAGGTGACCAAGGGCCACGTAATGCGTCGAGACAGGAAAGATGCTGGCCGGCACGCTGTACTCGAAGATCGACTGGGCAGCCCGCTCGCCGCCGCCGAACGTGCCCCCAATGCATGTCAGGTGGGACATGATCACGTTGACCGTGTCTTCACTGAAACCTCCGGAGAGGGCGGTCACCAGCTGGCGGATCATCTCGTCATAAGCGCGCACGTTTTCCGAGGGGGTTTGTGTGACGATCTCGGCAGCCCGCACCGCGTAGCGCTGGGTTAGGAACGGCAGGACAGCGACCTGGACGTCCTCGCCGCTCGAACGGGCCTGGAAGCGGACCACCCCACCTTTGTCAGCCGGGCGGGCAGCGCCCACCAAGGTGATGCCAGCGACTCCCATCAAAGGCCGGTAGGCCTCGAACGTAGGGCCGTGATCATGGTTGCCCGCGATGGCGATGACCTCTGCTCCTGCCTGCCGGAACCGCAGCAGCGTCTGGACCACCAATTGCTGTGCCTGGGCCGAGGGTGTCGCGGACTCATACACGTCTCCAGCGACAAGAACAGCATCGACCTGCTCCTCCTCAGCGATGGCGGCGATCTCGGCGAGGACGGAACGCTGCTCTTCCAGTCGATCGCGGCCCTTGAGGGTCTTTCCGACATGCCAGTCGGAGGTATGCATGAACTTCACAGGAACTCCCTGTTCCTTTTGCGTGCTGCGGGTGGAATCGGCATAGTCGCGGTGGGCTGCCGGTGCTGCGGCAATCGCCATGTCCCCATGCGGCTGCTTTGGCCGTTTGGGGGTCAGCATGCGGCATGAGTTGGGATTGCACTAGAACGGCGGGATCTCGCCGTCGTCCACGGCAGGCAGCCTGCCGAACGCGTCTGTTATTTGGTCGCCTGCCTGGCCACCGGGCTGACCGGCGCCCAGTCCGCCGCCTGAGGCGGCGGATGCCCGGGGTGGCGCCACGCATTCCGCAAGCCGCGTCGCCCAGGCGGGGAAGGGAAATTCCACCGCAAGCGGAACCGGGATCTCCGGCTGCGAAACGAACATGGCGCCAGGCTTGGCCAGCGTTGCCCGAGCCCGCTGGGAGGCGGGCAGGAATCCGTATTCAGGCCGGGCGGCCTCGGCTGGGTCGAGGCGGCCCACGACCCGGATGGCCGAGTTGGAGACGACGCGGCGCTCTACTTCGCTCGCGGTCTGCTGTGCCCCGATGAGGATGATCCCCAGGGAACGGCCTCGTTCGGAAATGTCAAGCAACACTTCCTTGATCGGCGAGTTGCCTTCCCGCGGGGCGTACTTGTTCAGCTCGTCGATCATGGTGAACAGCAGTCCGCCTGGGCCGGCGTCCTCTTTTCGGGCGGTCTCGGCTGCCAAGACGACGCCGACGACGAACCGCTGTGCGCGGTCATGGAGGTTGTGCAGATCCACCACCGTCACCTGCTGGGCTTGTGTCGAGATCTTCCGGCCCGCGGCGCCAGTCAGATCGGCACGGATGATCGGACGCAACGGCCGCAGCGACGAGCGCAGCCGCCGGATGAACGCGTTGATGGTTCCCAGACCGGTGACCGGCCCTGCCCACTGCGGGCGTGTCGCCTCGTCGGTCAGCCGGTCAACAATCACATCGACTAGCTGCTCGTATGTGGCCACAACGTCGTCGTCGATCTTCACGCTGCCGTTGTCGCCATACGAGATGGCGTCCATACGCAGGCGCGCGGCGACCTGGTGGATCACCATCGTGTACTGGTTGCGCTCGTCCTCGGCGTCGGCGAACACGTACGGCAACAGGTTCTGGGAGCAGAATTCGGCGATCGTCCACCAGAACGCCTCCACGCCACTGGTTCGCCCGGTCACATTGGGCCGCCCGGTCTGATCCTCGGGGATAGGCGGGGCGTAGAACGCAGCTGAACCAAAGGGCTCGGCGGGAAGCCCAAGCGCGACATACTCAGCGCGTAGATCATCATCCAGGCGAACGTTGGGCTGATCAAGGAAGAGCAGGTCCTCACCCTTAACGCTGAAGACCAGTGCTTTCGCGTTGACCGCCCGGTCACCCAGTGCTCCGGATTGAAAGATCGAGCGCAGGAGGAACAGCGCGAAGCTGGTCTTGGTCGCCACCCCGGAGATCCCGCTAATTGAAACGTGCGCGCCTCGGGTTCCGTCGAGAAACTCCATGTTGATGTAGATGGGCCCTCCATCCCGCCCACGTCCCACCGGCACCCGGGAGGTCATCTGGTCGAAATACAGGGCCTGGGCCCGCTCCTGCCCACTCGCGCGGCGCACCAGTTCCCCAGGCCTAGGCGGGACGTAGACCTCGGGCTCAACCCGAGTGGTGCTCACCTCGGCGATTTCCTGCACCTGGGCGGGCAGGACCCCGTCGGAAATGAGGAAAACGTCGGAGCCGAAGCTCGCCCCTTCATGCCGAGATCTGACTTGGGTGACCACGCCGCTCGTCAGGACGGGGCCGACTTCCGGCACCTGCCGCAAGGTAACCACCACATCGTCCAACTGCAGGTAAGAGCTGTCACGCACAGCCACCGAGAATTGCAGGGGGGTCGAATCTTCAGTCCCCACGACCTGTCCCACCAGGTCGGCAGACCCTCCAGTCTGACCGTTCCTCCCGGTTGAATCAGCCGTCGGCAGGGGCAGGCCGGCAGCGGGGACGTCCGCCTGCTCGGTAGGGGAATTTTCCGTCACGGGGTTCCTCCGCTATTCGCGTCATTGGATTCGGTTCGCGGGATGGTCGGCACTCTAGTGGGCACTCGCAGGTAGGACCGGTCTACCGCCTCAAGCCGGTCCTCGGCAGAATTGCGGAAGCGGCCGTTTCGTGGGGGCCGCCGGACGCCGCGGCGTCGACGGCAAGGCCGCTTCGACGTCAGGTGCCAGCCACGCCCGACCGGGCAGCGGTAAACGCGGAGCCGTATGCCGCCGCCCATGTGCCGGGCGAACCATAGCGCCGCGGCTCTTGTCTCGTGTGCGATCTTCCCGCACCAGGGGCAGGTCCTGGTCAGATCCATAAACGGTCACGTCCTTCCGGGTGCGCCCGGTGCCTCTGCACATAGGTTCCGGGTGCCCTCGAAAAGTCCGACCTGGAATCAGAAGGAGATCAGGTTTTCTTGGCAGAGGGCTTGGCGGCATTAAGCGCAGCCCTGACCCGCTGCCCACGCTGGTGACGTTCTCAGCGCGCAGACAGGCGGGCAAGATCTCGTACGCGGCGTTCAGTCGATCATCCGCAATCGGCAGGGAGACGGGTCGATGGTGGTCAGGAGCGGACGGGCCATGTGGGTCAGCGACACCACGGCCTGGCCGGGCGCCAGCGCTGGGAGGCGTCGCCACTGGCCCTCGTCGATGCCGGGAATGACGTGCCGCAGGCTGCGGATTACCGCCTCGTCGTTGATCTTGTGCAGGACGTGGTTGTTGACCAGGCCAAGTACCTCGCGAGGCAGGTGCTGAGGCAGCTGAGTGACAAACGCAAGGGCAAGCCAGCGCTTGCGGCCGCGCTTGGCGATCCGGGACACCTGCTCGAAGAGGATGGGCATCTTGGCGATGCGGTCGGCGGAGAGAAACTCGTGCGCCTCTTCGATGATGACCATCACCTTGCGGGGCTGGCCGCGCGCTCCTTGGCGCTCCCACGCCTGGTAGGCAGCGTCCTGGGCTCGCTGGATGTGTCTCAGCATGTCGGCGATGACGATGTTGTTGATCGTCGGGGAGTCGGTGCCGGACAGGTCAACTATCGATACCTGCCCGGGGCGGAGCATGGCGGCGTAGTCGAGCGCCGGATAGCGGGGCTGATCGAAGATCCTCATGCGGTGAAGCCGCCACAGCCGCGCCAGCGTGGCCCGCCAGCTGACGGCGTGGCTGGGTTTCGTGGCGTTCACCCGCTTCATGATGGCGGCCATGGCCTGTGAGCCCTTGAACTCCGGGTTGTACAGCTCCAGGTCATCGGTGCTGGCGTGGTCCGCTACAGCGAGGAACACGGTAGCCAGGTCGATGATCTTCGAGAGAGTGAGGGTCGGGTAGCCCTCCTCGAACTCGTTGAGCTCCCAGACTTGGCGTTCTTCCTCGGGAGTTGTCGGGAAAATCTTGAGGTCCCTCAAGACCTGCTTGGCCACGTCGACCGTGCGCAGGAACCGCTCCTGCTGAGCATCGCTCATGTTGACGATCTCGGCCACGGTGTAGGGGGACAGGACCGAGAACGACAGCCCGAACTCGGTGCGATGTGGATGGTCGCGATAGGCGGTATCCGTACCCACTAGGTGGAACAGATGCGTGTTCGGCACCCCGGCCGGGGCCATGCCCCGGCGTTCGAGTGCGGCCACCATGGCCTCATCGTTGGCCGGCTCGCCGATATGCACGTACTCTCCCTCGGTGTCGAGCAGCACCACGGCCATCCCTGCAGCCTGGGCTTGGGAGATGAGCCGCCCTATCGTGGTGGACTTCCCGCCCCCGGTGGTGCCGAGAACGGCGAGGTGGCGAGGCAGCACCGACTTACGGTCGGAGGGGATCCCGATCGTCACATCCGGGTCACCGATCAGCACCCCCAGACGGAGATCACCGTCGGGGTGGAGCGCGGTCAACTTCTCCTCGGGTCCCAGCACATGGACGGGGCTGTTGGGCAGCGGGCGGAATCGGGGCGGGACGAGGCGCCCCTCAAGTTCCTCGCCGAGAAGCTCTACCTGAACCCGGCCGTGGTAGCGCGGCATCAGGATGCCGCCGCGGACGCTGGTCGTGACGATAACGTTGGCATCGGCGCGCAGGCCATCGGGCTCGGCAAAAGGCCCTGAGGTGACGATGCCGAGGTAGCGGCGTCCGTCCTCGGAGGTTATCCGCACCATTGACTGGATGGGCACTGCCTGAATGGTGTCCTTGGGCAACAGGACTGTGACTGATCCGTCCTGGGCGCCGGGGGTGTCGAACATGGTGCGCCCGACCGCCCCGCGGGCCTCTTCGGGCTCCTGGTAGCCAGAGATATCAGTGATCGGCTCCAGGAACTCCTTAGGGAGTTGGGTGAGTTCCCCCTCGTCACTAAACAACGCGAGGTCTTCTTGGGGCCGGCGGGCTGGCGTCTGTTCGGGCATGGGCGTTGCTCCCTGGCTGACTTGACTCAGGTTTCTGGGGCTTCAGGCATGGGCGGTAGTGGTTCGTTACGCGCCGCATAGGCGGCCTGGATCGGCCCCAGAAACTCCTCTCGGCTGAAGGCCGCTGTGCAGAACTGCTTAGCCATATCCAGCAGCATCGGGTAACCGCGGTGCTCCTGGATGACGGCGTCGGCAAGAGCGATGGCGGCGGCCTGGGCACATAGTTCCTTTTCCGCTGGTGCGTAGAACACGTACGGCGGGGCGTGGCTGGAGGCCCGGAACACGCCCACGGCCACCGCCTCGCCAGCGCTGGCCACGAACTCCTTAGCCCGCTGCAGTCGGTGGCCGCGGAGATGGCCGGCCTCGACCATCTCGGCGATGTAGGTCCGCAGCTTGTGGACCACAGCAAACTCCAGTGGGGCCAGCGCTCTGCCGATTGTGAGAAGGCTGCGGTGTCCCCTGGTTGGAACGAATACGAAGCGGCGGTAGGTCACGAGCAACTCCTCGAGCATGTCGAGGCTGGGCAGGACGAGGTCCATGGCTCCTGCGCCGGTCAGCAGCTCATATGGGGCAGGGCTGCCGCTACCCATCCGCCAGGCTGCTTCGGACATTTTGGTTAGCACTGCCCGCTCGGCGTAGGAGGTGATGCCCCGCCGACCGAGTTCGGTGAGCTGGTCACGGGTATCTTCGGGTCCTCGCGGGGAGTGCGGGTCACGCAACTCCAGCAGTTGGCGGGCGAGTTCAACGGCGTTGGCTGGCGTTCCTTGCAGATCCCGCCGGTACAGCCGGTGTGCCCAGGTGCCTTCTTCGCCGTGGTAGCCGACGAGGGCGATGCCTATCTGGATGATGGTGAGCGCCAGTGATTCATGCACCTGCACGGTGCTGTCGCATGCGTCGACATGTCCGGCGAACAGGGTGCCGCGGTGGATCTTTTCCAGATCGGGCAGGGATACCGGCCATACGCCGGCGAGGGGAGGGGCGCTGGGGCGGGTCGGGTCGCGTAGCTGCGGGATGATCTGGGCTCTGATTGCGGCGGCCGCCTGATCCTCTTGGGCGAGTGCGTGGCCAATGTGGGTGTCCAGTTCAAGCCGCTCGTAGAGGCCTTGCAGGTCGGTGCCGCCGTGCCAGGTTCTAAGATCAAGGACGTGCTCGAGCGGCTCGCCGAAGGCCTGGGCGAACCCTGACGCGTCCAGGTTGTCCGGGGCGGACAGCTCGTCAGGCTGCGGGGCCTCGCTGTCGTCCATTCGTTTCTCCTCGGCTACACCAGGCCGTCCATAAGGAGATTCCGCAGCCGGGCGTTAAATCCGATACTTACCGGTTGAAAAAGCCTGGGCGGATGCCGAGTGCAGTTAGGCCCGCTCTTGCTCGCACCTCGGCGGCGTCCGGCGGCAAGTTGAAATGGTCAGCTGCCGCCTCGGCAGCCGCGGCTAGGCGCTTGGGGTAGCTCACTGGTTGCGGCTGTGGCTGCCCGCGGAGCAATGTGAGCAGCTCTTCCCAGGGCGCGAGCAACTCCAGTGCATAGCTTGACGCGGAGTCTTCTACGCGGATAGTGGTTTCTGCTGCGCCACCATCATTATGGCGATGTAGCAGGTGCGTATGCAGTCCGAGCGGTGCCCGGGCAAGCGCGGCCCGGGCCCGATCTGCGTTAGTAGGCCGTCGGCGTCCGTCTAGCACTTCAAGAAGTGCGGGCTCCTCGCGCAGCACCCGTTGACGGGGCACGAGGTAGTCGAGAAGCAGGTGCCCGTGCTCATGGGCGAGGGTCAGTCGGAAGTCCGCTTCAGGGAGGGTACCGTCGACGAAGATCACCGCCTGGCTACGCCAGGCCACCAGCAGGCCGCGGAGATCCCCAATACTGTCAGGTAGCGGAGGGGCGCCGCGATCGACCAACCAACGGTTCACCATTGCGAACTGCAGTTGCGGCAGCGACACGACGGCAACAGGCGACGCCCACACCAAGGCAGCTTGGACGTCGCGTCGATCTCGGACCTCAGGAGGTGCCGCCTGCCATGTCGATTGGGCGAGTTCCCGGACAGCAGTAGCAGCCTCCGAATCAGGCAGTTGCTCTGCCGCCGTGTCCCGAGCCGCAGCCAGCAGGCCTACCAGACCGTCGTCAGCCTCTTCAGATCTGCTCATCTCTCGGGAGCCGAGAGCAGCGAGGACTGTGGCCTCACGCAACGCCGCTGCCAGCGCAGTGCGCTCGACCCCGACATAGGCAGCGATCGTGCTGACATCAGCGAGGAACCGGTTCGGGCGCGGTGCCCGACAAACGAGCAGGCGGTGCAACGAGGCATCGCTCATCTTGAGGCTTGCTTGAATCCGTCGCTCGCCATCCGGGGTGGCCGACAGCCATCCGGCCATGAAGCCCGGCTCGTCGCGCAAGGCGGCGCTAACCGGACCAAGATCACTCGGGTCGGCTGAGTTTGCCACGGATCACCCCCAATCGTTTCCTTAGGCGATCCTTGTGCCGGTTCACCTCTCTGGCTTGCGCGCTGCTAGGTAGGTGCGCAATACCAAGGACCTCAGCGTATGGGCCTGTGTCGCGGACGCCTGCGCCCAGCAGTTCGATCAACTGGCGATCCTGCTCGCTGAACTGCCCGAGCTCGTCGCGGGCGCGCTGCAGGATGGCGGACGACACGTCAAAGCGATCCACGGCATCTAGCACCTCCTCTTCCACACTGAGATTCCGGTCGTCGCTACCGAGTTCGACCACATCGCTGCCGGGTGACTCGTGCTGTCGGAGACGAACGCGAGCATCCCACTCGTTCCTGAGATCACCAGCCACGTCTTGCCACAGATAAGCCAGAAGTGGTCCCCGTTCGGGCTGATAGCGCTCGGGTTCGGCCAGGTACCGGGCGACGCTCAGGCCAATCAGCGATTCCACTGAATGCGGGTCGGGCAGCCGCGCCGAGGCGAAGCGGCGTAGCAACGCCGGCAGAAGAAGCTCGGCCATCTTAGCGGGCGCAGTCGGGTCCTCACCGGCTACAACTGCCTCGTGGAGCTCGCGCAGTCTGGCCGGGTCGGGATCATCCCTGCTGCTCATAGCACAACAGCCAGTCCGGTCGGTCGCCTAAGGACCAGTACATACTCGGTTCGCATACGTTGGCCGAATGCCGCCTCCAGGTAGGGCATAACCCGGCGGTGGTCGTGGATCGTGCGCTCCCGGCTGTCGACAAGCTCCAGTCGGCGATCAGGCGACGCGGCGTCCGCGACTTCAATGAGAAGCCGATGGGTCGGGATGGGCACCCGACGGACGTTCGACGGGCAGACCACAAGCACCACGTGGCCGCCCGGCCGGGTCACCCTGGCGCATTCGGCGAGCACCTGGCGCATCTCGCGGAAGTACCTGTGCACGATCCACGCACGGCGAGGGTCCCTCACCAGGTCTCCGACCACCTCGTCCACCCCGGCCAACCCAAGCGGCGGCGGGGTCAGTTGGTTGGCAGAGACTTCGGCGAGAGGTGCTCGTTCGCTGCCGACATATTCTCGACCGAGCAGACGGTACTGATCGATGCTAACGCCAAGCACATCGGTCATCCATGCCACGGCGAACAGATGAGCGCGGGTGTAGTCCAGCGCAGAGCAATACGGAGGTGAGGTAAACACGAGGTCAGCCTCGCCGTCTGCCACCTCCAGCGCACGTGCGTCCTTACCAGCAATCTCAACATCGGGCTGATCGACACCGTTTGCGCTGAGCCGATCTTGGTATTCGGCCATCATCCGCCGAGCCCGCACCACTCGGGCAGAGAATCGGGTGAGGCAGCGCGGGTCTTCATCCCATGCTCGGTAGTGGTGCCGCGAATGCACCAGATCACGGGCGTTCGCAACCGAGGTGCGGGCGACGATCAGCGAAGAAAAGCACAGCCAT
>Ga0126378_10000951_pt1 | contig 21532 bp, 23 predicted proteins | sample PanSoiMetPlot_23_FD_92587 | JGI IMG/M metagenome (GOLD analysis project Ga0126378, IMG submission 92587) | Tropical forest soil microbial communities from Panama - MetaG Plot_23 | ecosystem: Environmental > Terrestrial > Soil > Tropical forest > Bulk soil | place: Panama | collected 2016-02-17
AACTGCGCGGCCGGCGGGTCTTACACGGGCACCTTCAATCAGGTGCAGGCGTTCGTGGTCGACGAGACGAACGGCGCCTGGGGCACGGCGATCGAGGTGCCCGGGTCGGGCGCGCTGAACGAGGGCGGGGGCTGCCGTCGAACCTGGGGTGGAAGACGACCTGGTTTTCCTCACATCCGGCGACGAACAAAAAGTCCGCATCCTCGGCATCCAGAAGCTCGGCGATCGCGTCCTGGCGCCACCGCTGCCGCCCGTCTGGCAGAGGCTCGCACCAACCGTTATCGGTGTCAACGGCCTTGTAGCCCATGACGGCGAGCGCTTCGATGACGCTGGACTTCCCCGTCCCCGACATGCCGGTCAGCAGCACACGCTTCACCCCAGCGAGCTTAGGACGGCCATCTACCGGGAGTTGCGCCGCTCGCCGGAGCGGGCGCTACGGAGACCGTTCGAGTCGCTGCCGCTACGCGCCGACGCGGCCGTCGATGCGTTCTCGCAGCAAGTCAGCGTGGCCGCAGTGGCGGGCATACTCCTCAATCATGTGGACGAGGACCTCGCGCAGCGCGATTGTGGTGCCGTCTTCCATAGTGCCTTTCACACCGAGATCAGGTGAACCGGCGACGAGCGTCTCGGCGAAGGCGACCTCTTCGCGCCAGGCCCGCCAGGCATCAGCGACGACCGCCGGGTCGGCCACCGCGCCGAGCCAGTCAGCGTCTTCAACCTCTTTCGACCAGTACAGCGGCGGCGTGTCAGCCTGCGCCATCACCCGCCGGAACCAGTTGCGTTCTACGTCGGCTAGGTGCCGGACCAGGCCGAGCAGGGACATCGTTGATGGCGGCACCGACCGCCTGGCGAGCTGAGCCGCGTCCAGGTCAGCGCACTTCATCTCGATCGCCAGCCGGTAAGCGCGCAGATAGTCAAGGAGCGTCGCGCGCTCGCCTTCCAGTTCCGCCCCCGCCGCGAACCTCGGGTCCTTCGCCGGGTCCATCCACATATTGGAGCCAGCACCCAGCGCATTCCACCGTTCCGGAACGTCCTCACCGGCATTGTCCTCAGTCATGGCCACCATCTTGTCGCACTTGCCGCACCCAGTCGGCGCGGGCGCAGCGAGCAGGCGCCCGGCCGGATACTCCTTCCGCGAAGTAGGTCAATGCGTGTCATGGCGTGGCTTGCGCCGGGTCGCTGGGGTGTGGCGTGAGCGGCGTGATCTTCACGGTCATCCATCGGTTCATGGGCAGCGATTCGATGGTTGCCTGCATCTGCGCCCCGTCGCGGGCACGCCACAGGCCAAGCGCGCGTGAGCGGCCGGGCAGCCGCCACAGCCGCTGTAGGAGGCCCTGCGCGGCCAGTTCCTTCGCGCGTCCCGCCTCGAGCGCGTCGACCTCGCCGACGGTGTCGGCGGGCGTGCCGTCCGGGATCGCGATGGTGAAGGTGGTCAGGAACTCCTCGCCGCCAGCCTCGGTAGGCAGCGCCGGATCGTTCGGGTGCGGAGCGAGCGGGGTGACCTCGTCGGTGCGCCACACCCGCAGCGGCATCGAGGCAAGCACCTGCTCGAGCTCTGCGTCGTCTGCGGCGGAGAATAGCCCAAGCGACCGCCACTCGCCAGGCTGCAGCGGCGGGCGCCAGAGCCGCAGCAGGCACCCTTGGGCGGCGAGCTCACGCGAGCGCGCCTCCTCGCGTGCGCGGACGTCCGTGACCGCCTGTTCTGGCGTCCCTTCGGGAACATGAGTGGTCATTGTGACGAGGTATTCCATGGTGGCGCCTTCCAGATCGGCTCATGCCGTCGAGTCCGGTGGGTCGGCGGGTATGTCAGGGAGCATCCATCGGCCCGGCGAGGCCGCGGTAGGACTTCTCGGTTCTGGTTCCATCCCTGGACCGGCCAATGCTCGCCGGCGTCGCCCAGCTTCGCGAGTCCCGGAGCCGACCCATGCCCGAACGTCATCGCGTCAAACGCACCCGGGCGGGGTTGATCTTCGCCTGCCAAGACGAGTTCTGGTCTACACCGGAAGCGATGGGTTGTGCATGTATTGTCGAGCCGCGATGATCGGCGCCGTCATGCAGTCTCGTCTGGCAGGGTGACCTTGAACGCTGATTTCACCACCGTGGTTGTCGCGGTTCTTGGAGTAGCCGGGACGCTGTCGGCGCCGCTGCTTACTCAGAGGATTGCAGCCCGGACAAGGCAGCAGGAGTACGAGTTGCAGCGCGATCAGCGCCGAGAGGAAGCTGCCGAGGCTCAGCGCAAGGATGCGTTCTCAGAGCGCAGAGCGGTCTACGCCAAGCTGAACACCGCCGCTCGCCAGTACACCCAAGAGCTTCGGAACTATCTGCGGATGATCGCGGACAGCGAGTTGACCGAGCAGGGCCGGGATTCTCTTGCCGGCGCGCGGCAAGCGTTCCGCGATGTGTACTCGGACGCGCAGATGATCCTGCCGGACCGCGTCCTGGATGGCGCGGCGATCGTCAACGCTAATCTCGGCGAGGCATATGGGATGATTCGGCGGTTGGCAGCCGGCACGGGCAGCGCTGGGGACGGCGAGGCCGAAGAGACGATCGATCAACTTCATCGCTTCTGCAGCGTCACGCTGTACGACCATGTCGGTGATCTACGTCAGCTCATGCGCGAGGACCTCGGCATCTCGCCGCCCTCCTGACGAAGAGCCGCTAAGGTAGCCGGACACCCGATCGCTGAGCAACTCCGCATCTGGACGTCCCAAGCCAGCGTTGAAGCCCGGCCCGCCCACAAACCACAACAGCGGCGTCGCTCCGCCTGGCACCACCTCAACGCTCGCGTCGCCGCCGGGCACCTACACCTGCACGGCAGCAGTTTCACATGCGCCAGGCGTGGTGGAGCAGTACCAAACCGCAGCCAAAGACCGCCACAGTCGGCGTCCTAGGCCGAACTTATTCGGCGATTGTGATCTGCTTCTTGTCGAAGGCGACATATCCGCTGTAGTCCTTGCCGACGCGCTCGAAGGACGCTGCGTACGGGTCCGGGTAACTCCACGCTGCGTCGTGGTGGGTGGAACCACGCACCGAGACGTCGTGATACTGGGCGACGCCCTTCCACGGGCAGGTATAAGGAGTCGGGCTGTCACTGAGGACGCCAGCGCTGATCGACGAGGGCGGGAAGTAGTAGTTGCCCTCGATGGAGATCAGGTCCGACGCTGGAGCATCCGCCACGACCGCGCCATCGATGATGGCCTTCATGTGCCGTTCCCTTCTGGCTGTCACAGGTTGCTAGCGTCAACTCCGCGCTGGCCATGTGACTTCCCGGCCGTCGGGCTCACCTCGCCCCGATGGACATCGAACGAATGGCGGCCTAAACTCCGGACCGGAGCCCGCCGCAGCCGGACGACCTCAGGGAGATCGCCTTCTTCGCGCGAACGCAATGGAGTGGGCCAGCCCCCCGGGAATGTAAGGCGCCATTGAACCTGATTCCGGCGGCGGGCCGTTCTTCCTATGATGCTGCGGCCAGTGCTGACGCGGTCCTCGTTTCACCGCTTCCGGTCATGCGCATGGCCACGGCTTTGCCCACCGACGCATGCCGTCCGCTGGGCAGCCTGCGCGCGCCTGCGGGGAAGGAGGCAGATAGGAGATAACGCCAGAACGGCCAGGGGGGTGGATCCCGCTCAAGGAGGAGTGATTATGCGATCAAAGCTCCTGGTCGCCATGACGGCAGCCGCCATGCTGATCTTGCCGATCGGTGCGTCGTCCGCCGCCATTTCCGTTACGCACACTCGCGCTCAGTCGGCCGCCGATGTTGCGCCGGCCATTCCCGGCACGTCGAGCAACTTCGAGCTGATTGGCCACAACTCGTTGTTCAACCGGGGCATGAACGCGGCCGCTGCCATCTTCGGCAACTACATGTACGTGGGCAACCGCACCGACGCCTCGAATACTTGCCCGGACGGCACCACTGGCTGCGACCACCCGCATCCAGGCATCCTCATCCTCAACATTGCTGACCCAGCCAACCCCACCGTCGTCGGGGAGATCGGCCCGCCGTTCGCCGGGAACGTCGGCATCACCACACGCGAACTGCGCGTCTGGCCACAGAAGAAGCTTCTGATGGTAATGACCTTCCGGTGCAGCCACTTCATTCATGCCTGCCCGGCCGGTACCGACAGTCAGTTCCCGTTCAACATCGAGTTCTTCAACCTGTCCGATCCGGTGCACCCCAGGTTCATCGAGAGCTACGTGCCCACCTCGGCGGCCGGCCGTCACGTCAAGCCGCACGAGATGTACTTGTGGGCCGATCCGAACAACCCGGACCGGGCCCTTTTGTGGATCTCCACCCCGACCATCTCGACGAACCCCGCCATCCCGCAGATGATGGTCGTCGACATCAGCCAGGTACCCTCTGGCGGCCCGGTCCAGGAAGTCGCCGAGGGGAACTGGACCAGCCAGTTCCCGGGCACCAACTTGCCGACCTACCCGTTCGACCCGGCAAGCCCGACCGGGTGCGGGCCGTACAACTGCAACCTGTTCGTCCATTCGATGGCGCCGACCGCGGATGGCGAGACCACATACATGGCCATGGAGGCCGGGCAGTTCCTTGTGCTGGACACCGGCTCGGTGGTGGACGCGCCTAGTCCGCCCACCTCGGTCATCAACCTGAACGGCGACCTGCTCACCAACCCGGTCAACCGGCCGGTGTGGGAGCAGACGCCACTGGACCCCGCGGCGGTGCCGAACGAGTGCTTCAAGGAGTGCCCGAACGGGCACTCGGCCGTGCCGATCCCGGGCACGGACTACGCGCTGACCACCGACGAGGTCTACGGGACCTTCACCGACCCGAGCAACGGCTGCCCGTGGGGATGGGCGCGCATCATCAACGTCGAGGACCCGGCGCACCCGGTCATCGTCGGCGAGTACAAGCTCCCCGAGGACCAGCAGTCGTTCTGCGGCAGCCCTGGCGACGATCCGCTGACCGACCAATTTGCCAGCTACTCCTCGCACAACCCCACGGTGCTGCCGAACCTGGCGTTCGTGGACTGGCACTCCGGCGGCCTCCAGGCCATCGACCTGAGCGATCCCACCAACCCCACCCAGGCCGGGTTCTTCGTTCCCCAGCCGCTTGACACAGTGGCCACAGAGGATCCCGCGCTCAGCCGAGGCGGCAATAAGGTCGTGTTCTGGAGCTACCCGATCATCCGCGACGGACTGATCTACGTCATCGACATCCGCAACGGCCTGTACATCCTCAAGTACACAGGCCCGCACGCAGACGAGGTCGCGTCCATCAAGTTCCTGGAAGGCAACTCCAACCTCGGCGACGCCGTGCGGCTCGGCTCCTAGCCGCACCGTCGCAGTCATGACCTGGGGCGCGCGGCCCTACGGGCCGCGCGCCCCAGCGAGGGCTGACACTCAAAAGGCTGACGTCGGCGGCTGGGCCGCGCGCCGTCCGCCTCGGCAGTTCCATGTACAACAGCCATTCCCGAAAGCGCGGCGCCGCCCTCACGGCGGGCCTGCTGCCACAGCCTCCCCGTCCGGCCCGACGGCCGTGTGCGTGGTGAGCCAGTCCAGCAGCGGACGCAGCCGCTCGCACGCGCGGTATACCGGCTCGACGTCTCGCACGAGGTCGGACTCGAGCTCGCGGGCCGCGATGAGCGAGCGGTGCTTGAGCAGGTCGGCACGGGGGTGATCGGCTGGGTAGCCGCGCGGAACCCGCTTCATGACATCGCCGAGCATCTCATGCCCGTCTTCTGCCAGCGATGAGACGAGATCCTCCAGCTGGCGCCCGGTCTTGTCTGCGGCGGCTGCTGCACGAAATGACGCGATCTGCTGGGGGCGGGCGTACCACCAAGCGGCCTTGATCTGGAGGCCGTCGAGGTTGAAGCCGAATCCGATCTCGATGCTGCGGGCCACGCGCACGATCGCGCACTGGTTCTGCCACCAATAGGCGGTGCTGGCGTAGCGCCATACGGCGAAGTCCTCATACCAGGGGTCGACGTCCGCCAGGTCGTTGAGCAGGTCAATCATCGGCTGCCGTACGAGTTGCTCGCGGTCACGCCGTAGCCGCTCCCGGGTCTGCTGCGAGGGCTCGCCGCCCAACTGCATCAGCACCGCGTACGCCTGCTCCGGCCAGCCGTGGAAGCGCTCCGGCACGTCCGCATGCTATCGCCAGCAAATGACACACGTCTTCGGTGCTGTTCCGTGCGCCCAGTGCGGCGAGCCGCTAGGTTGCGCTTCCGGCGGCCTAACGAAACGACGAGTTCCGGCCAGCCGCCTTTCTACCTGGCCTCCGGGATATCCATCAGCAGGCCAGCCGACCACATGGCTGCCCGGAGCGGCTCCATCCCGGCGGCCTTATGGTCGTGCCCGGCCAGCGCCGGTTCCGCCGTGACGGCGGCCGGCATCGGCGGCGCGGAGTAGGGCCATTGCGGCGCCAGACCCATCGCGACGGCCACATCCGGCACGCCGGCACCGGACCGAATCGGGTCGAGGAACGGCAGCGGCCGGCAGGCAGCGAGGATGACCTGGAAGAGGTGGTCCACGCGGCTGACGTCGCGGATCGCCGCGCCACGCCGTTGCTCGGGCCGGAATCGCGGATGGTGGGCCAGGATCAGCGCAGCGGCTGCCGCCACATGTGCCGCAGCCGCGCCGCTGCCGTCAAGCGGGCCGTAGCTCGCGGGCGGCAGGCCGGAGACGATAGCCACGCCGGGAGCGCAGCAATCCAGGCCAGGGCTGGTGCTGGCGAACGCCGGGACGAACAAGCCGTCCGGCGCAACCTGCGCGCCGATTTGCGCGGCGTGGCCGCTGTCCGCAGGGAACGAGCCTAGCTGTCCGACGGCACCAACGGCCAGCACGCCAGGTTCCGCGGCAGGGTAGGCGATCGGCCCGGCTGAGTCACCAGCCGCTGCGATGCAGGCAACTCCGCTGGCGCGGGCGTGCTGGACCTTTTGGCTCAGCAGCCACGACATCTCGGCGATGCCAACGGAGATCAGGGCAACGTCAACCTGGAGATCGATGCAGTAGTCGAGCGCTTCGATCAGGTCGGACGCCCGGCCGCCGGGCACGGCGCGGCAGACGTGCACCTCGGCTTCCGGCGCGAGCCCGACTACGCCGGTCCCGTCGTCGCGGCCGGCGATAAGTACCGCCTCGTGAGTGCCGGTGCCGAGCAGATCCCGCCGCCAGCTCTTATCGTCCTCTCCGACCACATCGCGTCCGTTGGTGATCCGGTCGGCGAGATCCGGGTGGCCATCCGCAACGCCGGAGCCCACCAGCGCAACCCGCACGCCGCTGCCCCGGTGCGTCGGCGGCAGCCGGCCGAATCCCATGGCGCGAGCGCCCCATGAGTCGAGGGCGCGTTCCGGGAAGTCCGGATACGTGGTGGTGATTCGGTGGCAGACCACCGCGACTGGCACGCCCGGAGTCAACTCCGGGCGGATGATCCGCGTCGGCCAGCAGCCGCGAGCTGGGCGGACCAGCATGACCGTTGCGCCGGCCGCGGCACCGGCCGGCAGCACGAGTTCCGCCTGGCCGTCGGCGGCGGTGAAGCCTATGGCCGGGAACCCGGGGCACAGCACGGACACGGCAGCGTGCTCCACCGGCCGTCCGCCATCGTCGCGCACCCGCACAGTGATCTGGTCAACTTCGCCAGCCGCTGCGACAGATACATGGGCGAAGGCCGGGTCCGCCGGAATGCCGTAACTGAGCCGCTGGTCTGTCTCGACATGCAGGTCGGGCTCACGAGCCAGCGCGGCCGCGCGCTCGGCGGTGGTCTCGATGACTGCGATGTGCGGGTAGTTGCTTGACGCGCTGGCCGAGCCAATGGTCCGGGCCACGGCGATCTGAGCGTCTTGATCCAGCCGGGCGGCCAGGGCCCTGGCATCAGCTGGCGGCGCGGCCGCCACCAGGTACCGCTCGGGCCTAGTTCCGACACCGCGTCTGCCCGTCGGGTTCGCGCGGCTCGCTCTTGCGTGTCCGTCGGGCCTTTCCGACTGCTGCCTGGCTTCGGCCGACCCGCCAGGTGGCCGCTGCTCAGCCCGGCCGCGCTCGGGTGGCTTGCGCTCCGCCATTGTCTTTCCTTCTTCCGTTCAGGTCGGGCGTGTCTTCCGTTGGGCGGGCGTGGCACCCGCAGATCGATCGGGTACCACGCCCGAACGGCCGCATCACACCCTGGGATGCATCACAGCTCGGGCAGCGCCGGGTAGGCACGGCGCGCAAGCTGCAGCATCGAGGCGACACCTGACAGCTGGCGTTGCGCCGCGCCGTACTGCCGGGCCGCGTACAGGTGCGCGGCCGTGGTGAGAGCCGGGGCAACTTGCTCCGCCACCGGCGGAGCGACCACGGAAGCGGCGCGCGTCCAACCGTATGTGTGCTGGAGCAGGGCTGCGACCTGCTGACGTCGTGCCTCCGGACTGAACGGCCGAGCCCCGGCCGCTGGAACCATCACTGTCCGCTCTCAGGAAGCGAACTGGTAGGGCGACTGCCACGCAAGCTGCTGCTGCGCAACCAGTTGCGTGATGAGTCTCGGCAGTACTTGCTGAATCTGCTGCGCGGCAAACGCCGCGACCTGCGGCAGGATCATCTGCTGGATTGGCCAGTGAAGCTGGCTGGCTAGCTGTTGAACCTGAGCCGGGACCTGCATGGAGTATGGCTGAATGCCATAGGGCTGCTGGATCCCGTAGGGCTGCTGCGTGCCGAACTGCTGGATCCCGAATGGCTGCTGGATCCACGGCTGCGCCATGCCGAAGTACTGCTCGACGCCGATTGGCTGGGGGAATCCCGGGCTGAAGGCGCCTTGCTGCGGCTGCAGGCCGACGCCAGCCAGACCCTGTCCGGTAAGGCCCTGGGTCGAGGCGGTCATGACTGAAACCTCCTTTGCGGGACGGTCTACCGGACACGTCGTCCGGTGCAGTCGGATAAATGTCCGACGTCATTGGACACTACGTCTATGCTCGCGATCTGGCAAGGCTGATCTTCGGTCGAGTACTGTTCTCGCCGTGGGAACCCTGGTTATGGCCGTGGGAACCTGGTTATGACAGATCCGGGAATGGATGCACTGCGGCGGCTAATCCGCGCCCGCATGCAGGAACTGCACCGGTCGTACGGCGACGTGGCGCGCCGCGGCGGGCTCCCGCGGTCGACCGTGCACCACCTGGCAACGCACGGCCTGAGCGGCCGCCTGCCGAGGCCGCTAACGCTGGAGCACCTGGCCACCGGACTTGACCTTCCGCTCGAAGTCGTCCGGGCCGCTGCCGCTTCCGCGGCCGGCTTCGTCCTGGCCAGTCAGCCCTCCGGCGATCCGGAGATCGAAGTGCTAGTCGCCTCGCTCTCCCGCCTGAGCCCGAGTGACCGCGAGCACGTTGCCGCTCTCGTGCGCTCCCTGCTGGCTGCGGCCAAGTCATCGTCATAGCGGCGGTGGAGCCAAAAATGACACGCCGCCCCCTAGCGCATGACCTAGGACCGCAATAGCGTGGGTCGGAAGGACACGAAATGGTAACGAGGCCCAGCCGCAAGCGAAGGAGGGCGTTACGCGGATAGTTCGCTGGACCGGTCCGCCGGCAGTCGTCCGGGTCAAAACCCCGGCGGACGTCACCATCGCCATCCCCAGGCACCTCGCGCGTGCCGAAGTGCTCGATCTGGCCAGCCTCGTCCTCTCCCACGGTGAGTACCGGGAGTTGTGCCGTGCCATCGAGCGAACCGCCCGGCGGGGCGGCTCAGCCCAGCGACCAGGTCCCCCAAGGCTCGCGTAGCTCAGCCCGCCAATAACGAGAGGGACGGCTTCCGCGCATGCTCGGCCATTTGTGATACGACGACGGGGTGGAATCTAAAGGCCAGGTCGTCAAGGCGATGGCAGTGATCCGGCGGCCACACGATGCGGCGCTGCTGGTCTCCGAGGACGCCAATCCATCGGGGGAGCTGTTTCACCGGCCGCTGGGCGGTCATGTGGAGTTCGGCGAGTACGCCCTCGATACTGTGCACCGCGAGCTCCGGGAGGAGATCGGGCAGGCTTTGACGGACGTGCGGCTGGCGGGCGTGCTGGAGAACATCTTCCAGTGGGACGGCGCGACGCAGCACGAGATCGTGTTCCTCTTCACCGCTTCGTTCGCTGATGAAGCTGCCTATGAGATTCGCGAGCAAGTCATTGCCGATGATCATGGCGGGGTCCACGTGATCTGGCGGATGCCCGAGGCAGTCACCCCGCCCCTGTACCCGGTCGGTGTAGCTGACATGGCCGCGCAGGGAACGTAGGCCCGCAGGTCCAGGCAGCATTGAGCTCGGACGGACCCGGTCCTTGCTGTTCAGGCCCGGTCGAAGCCATTAGGCTCGGCGCTCAGGAGGCGCGAGCCCGCCTGCTGGTGCCTTCGACACCCGTGCCCATGGTCCGCTTCGGCGCCGATGGTGGCTGATCGCGCTGGGCACGATCGCCGCCGCGTGCTTGATTGTGGCCGGCGTGCTCGCGCAGATCTACCAGCCAGCCGTGTTCGGCGGAGCATGGGGAGCTTCCTTTCCCGGCCTCCCTGCCGGGGAAGGCTTGCGGCCAGTCAATACATTCGGCAGCTCGAACGGGGACATCTATGTGCCGCCTCAGCGCGGCGTCTTCACCGTCACTGAGAGCATCCAAAATTCCGGTCCGCTGGCCGTCACGATCGAGGCGGTCACCGTCTCGCGGCCACAACAGCTCGGCACCACCCCATGGCCGCTGACGCCGGCTGGCTGGCCGATGTACCTGCCCGAGTACGGCCCGCGGCCTAACGAGGGAAGGCCGATCGCTGGCCTCACGCTCGGTCCGGGCCAAGCGATTCTTGTTGGCATTCCAGCTCGCATGAGCGGCGCCTGCCACGTGCCAAATGGGTGGACAGGGCTGAAGTTCTTCTATGTCAAGGAGCGGTTCCTGATCTTCACGCACTGGGTGGCAATCCCGCTGGGAACCCCGCTGATATTCCATGAGCCCGAACCTCGCGGCGCGGGCATGGCATGCCCGTGACGTGTGGGCATGGTCCCTCATCTGCCTGGGCGACCTCAACCTGATCGCCGGGTCCGGCCGCGAACAGCTCGAAATCCCCGTCATCGCCGACCCCTGATCACTTCGGGCAACAGATGAGGCGCATGAGTGATCGGATCACTGTTGGTGCCGGAAGCGCCAGAGTTGTCGCCGTCCTGCGCAATCCGCCTTGCCCAGCTCAGCGTCTCAAGTATGTGGTCGAGGACCTGACGCGCAGGAACTTCTTGGTGCTGGCTAGGGCATCGGCAACAGCCGGAGCCGCCGGCTTGGCCGCGGGCGGATGCGCGACCGCAAATGCACGCCGGAGCGCGAGCCATGGTGCGAGCCGCGGGAGCCGCAGCGCGAGCCGAGACGGAAGCGGAGTCGTGAGTGGCTGCGCGGACATGACCGATAGCTTGACCGGGAGCCCGGCGGTGAGCCGCGGCAGCGTGCGCGAGGCTGTGCAGGGCTTCGTGTCGCGCCCCGATCTGACCCCGCCGCTGATCACTGTGCACCGCCGCGGCAACGTGCCTGGCGCCAGGTACATCTTCCTGGACGCGCCGTATTCGGGTCCCGGACACGGGGGCGCAGTCATCCTCGATTCGCGCGGCGAGCTGGTGTGGTTTGGGCCGAACACGGCCGTGCACCACAAGATGGACTTCAACGTCCAGGTGTTCAACGGCGAGCCGGTGCTGACCTGGTGGCAGGGAGAGGTGATTCAGGGCCACGGCGAGGGCGTGGCGGTCATCGCCGATTCCTCCTATCGGGTGCGGCATGTCATCCGCGCGCACAATGGCCTGATGGCCGACCTGCACGAGTTCAACATCACTCCGCAGGGGACGGCCCTGATCACTGCCTACCGCACGCACGCGAACGTCGACCTGCGCGTGCGGGGCGGCCCAGCTAACGGCCACGTGCTCTCTGGCGTCGCCCAGGAGATCGACATCGCGACCGGGGAACTGCTGTTCGAGTGGGACAGCTATAGTCCCAGGCACGCTCCCGTGCCGGTCTGGGAGACCTACGAGCGGGTCGCGTCCGGCTGGGGCACCTCGGCCATGCCGTTCAACTACTTCCACATCAACTCCATCGCTCAGGACGCCGACGGAGACCTGCTCATCTCGTCGCGGAACACCTGGTCGGTCTACAAGGTGAGCCGGAAGAACGGCGCCATCGTGTGGCGGCTGGGCGGCAAGAGGTCCGACTTCAGCATGGGCCCGGGGAGCACCTTCTTCTGGCAGCACCACGTCCGCCCGCACGGCCACGGCACGTTCACCGTCTTCGACAACGGCACGACCTACCGAGAGACGCACTCCAGGGCGCTCGTTCTGCACGTCGACACCGCGGCGATGCACGTGAGGCTCCAGAAGGCGTACATCCACCCGGGAACCGTGATACTCGCCGCGACGATGGGGAGCGCGCAGGCACTGCCGGACGGCGGCATGTTCGTCGGCTGGGGCGCTGCGCCGCGCTTCTCCCAGTTCGGCGCCGACGGCCGCCTCCTGCTGGATGGGATCATGCCAGCCTATGCGCAGTCATACCGGGCGTTCTCCAGGGAGTGGACGGGCCATCCCGCGGAGCTTCCGGCAGTCGCGGCTCGGCGCGGAAGCGGCGGCGCGGTCATATACGCGAGCTGGAACGGCGCCACCGACGTGACCTCCTGGACCGTTCTCGCCGGCCGGACGGCAACCTCCCTGTCCGGAGTCGGCTCCGCCCGCCGCGCCGGGTTCGAGACGGCGATCGCTGTCCGCGGCGCGGGGCCGTACTTCGCAGTCCGGGCCAACGACGCTTGCGGTCGCCCCTTGGCGACGTCATCGCCGGTCAGGATCAACTGAGCCGCCGGCGCAGCGCGGCCGCCTCGCCGCGGTACGCCGGGGCGTAGACCCAGGTCGGGGCGCCATCGACGACGGCGATCAGCACGTAGCCGGGCGTGTGCTCGACTGCGCGCTCGATCTCAGCGTCCTGCCTGGTCCCATGGCCGCCCCACATGGAGATGAGGTCGAACCAGTGCGCTCGAATCGCTGCCCGGTAGCCGGCGATGCCCTGCAGGTACATGCACCCGGGATGGAGGCTGAAGCAGGCGGACCCGCGGACCTGGCCGTGAGAGTCTCCGCCGCGGCCGGGGATCGGATACTTGATGTAAAGGTCATCGGCGAGCTGATACCAGTGAATACCCAGCCCGTCAATGTAGATGAGCTGTTCGTTGGCCAGCCCGCCAATTAGGAAGCGTCCGTTGGGCAGCCTCAGGTAAGGCCGGAGCGTGCTGGCAATCTGCAGCGTCGTTTCAGAGCCACCGGCCTCATACGTTGACCTGGCCGTCAGGCTGTAATGGATTCCGAACACGACCGCGGCGCAGCAGAGGACGATTGGTGCTATCCACGACACCAGCCGGCGGACGTGAAGATGCATGGCTATCGAGCCGGCCGCGGCGCATGCGAACCAGGCGGAAAAGTCATCATGCTTGCGCATCGATTCGACGGTGTGGAGATGCAGGCCTTCCACCGTGACGATGATGCCCGCCAGGATGAGCAACGATATCGTGGCGATTACTTTCGGGTCGGTCTTGGCGAGCACCGCTAGCAGCAGCGCGAGCAGCGATGCAGCGACGAGCGGTCCGATCCATTTCCAGGTGTCCGCCAGAATTACCGGCTCTGCCGCCCTGACGGCCGCGAAAACGGGAGATGTTCCGCTCCTGCGCGATAGCGTGGAGAACATGAGACCGCGCAGATAGGCGCTGCCTGCGAGAAACAGGAACAATGAGTCGAGCGTCAAGGTCGCTAGTCCCAGTGACCCGATGCGCTTGGCCGCAGCTTTCCAGCTGCTCGCTTGAAGCGCCGCGAGAGCGATGACGACCGGATCGAAGATGATGGTCATGTACTTGGTGGCGTTGGCAAGGAGCAGGATTACCGGTGTAATCAGCAGCCACTTCGCGGGCCGATTGCTGGCGTTCGAGTCAGATGTGCGCACGGCGCAGTATGCCGCGATCGATATCAACATGAGGGACATGCCGTCGTAGGTGGCCAGTGCCCCCAGATCCTGAGTGAGTCCGAGGCCGGCGAACAGGCCGGACGCGAGTAGCGCGGACCAGTATCCGAAGAGCTTCCTGGTCACCAGGAAGAGCATGATGGTGGCAATGCCCATGAAGACGGTGCTCATGAGGCATACCGCTACCAGGCCGCCGACGGAGTCGGCGACTGCGGCCAATACCGGATAAAGGACCGGCGCCCCCGAGAACGATGTCTCGTAATAGGGGCTTCCTCCGCCGTGCCAGAACTCGTAGATCAGCTGATGGCCGGCGTAGATGTACCTCCCCTCGTCGCCGGACGCATAAGAGCCCGAGATGAGCCTGGCCGATAGCAGCGCCTGGCCGATGAGCACGATGGCGAGCGGCAGCCAGTACAGCCGACGACGATAATGCGGAGCGACAACCGGCGCGCTGAGAGGGCGGGCCGTTACGGTGATCACGCGGAGGTGCCCCCGTAGCAGCGGGTGATGGCGGCCGCTCCGGCCGCGTGGGCCCAGGCACCGGGGGTAGCCGACGTCGGGCTGGCGAAGTGGGTGCTGAGAGGAAGCGCCCAGAAGTAGATGCCGTGCAGGCCGGTTGTCATCGCGGCACGGCAAGCCGCGGTGAACCAGCGAGCCTGGACGCTCGGATCAATCTTTCTGCCGTAGGAGCGGTGCACCCACGGCCGGCGCCATGCGCCGTCGATGGCCGCGATGCTGACCTCTGTCAGAACGGTGCCATGCGGCAGGCGTCGGTCGAACGACTTCCAGCCACTCAGAAACGGCGGATGGATCGGGTGATAGGCGTCGATGGTCTTGAACGCGCGCCGGCCCCCGGACGAGCGCGCCAGGCCAGTCCTGTCGTTGTTGGCGTAGGCCAGCCTGCCGTGGAATACCTTCGCGATCGCCCGGTCGAGGACGTCCCAGCGGGGCGAGTTGCCGAATTTGGCGAACTCGGCGCCAACGATGAACTCGCCGACCTTGTTTGCCTGGGCCATCTGGGCGTAGGGCAGCAGGAAGCGGAGGTAGCTGGCGAACCATGCGGCCGGATGGGCGGGCTGCCAGGTAACCCGGGAATGCCCGAGGCTGGCTTCGCTCAGCAGTGGCCGGAGCGAAACGTAGAATCCGGCGCGCTCGGCGTCGTCGACGAAGAGCGCGAGTTCGGCAGGCGACGGCGTCCGCCCGGTCGCGAACACGCGGGACGAGGCGCGGCCGCTCATGAAGAACGGGAAGGAGATCGACAGGGAGTTGGCGTTCAAGGTCTTGACGTATGCGACTACGGCGGCGGCGGCGGCCGAGAAATCGTGGTGCGGATAGGTATACGCGTCCACGGCAATGCCGCGCTCGAACGCCGGCCGCTTGACGGTCACGCTGGCCGGGATGGAAAGCGCCGGGGACGCCGGCACCGACCTCGGCTGAATGGCCTTGATGTGCGCGGCCGCTGTGCAACCCGCCACGACGAGCGCGGCTCCCAGCGTGCTGAGCAGAAGTCTGTTCATCTGGTCTTCCTGATCGTGCGGAACGTGCGCGGATTGCCCATAGCCAGCGAGATCACGACGGAGGCGAATGTCAACACCACGCTGAGCGGGAGCATCAGCACCGCGAGCACGGCGCTGAGCAGACGAGAATCGTCGTCACGGCCGGCGTGAGCCGAGCTGGCGCCGATCCAGCCGCACGCAAAATTCACGGCGACCCAGGACAGCACGGAAACCTTGGCGTAATTGAGGATGCCGGCAGTCGCCGGGAGCCGCCCGGTCACTCGCAGGTAAATCCCGGCGGCCGAGCAAGCCAGGCCGAGAATGCCCAGAATGTATTTCGCCGAGACGAGCACGGCGCCGCTCAAGGGCATCACCGACCGGCGCCGGATGGCGTGGACATCGCCCCAGAGCCACCGGTTGCGCTGGACCAGGAAATCGCTGAGCGACCACGGCGAGGTCACCTCCGCGTACTCGTGGAACCAGCCCCAATGCAATCCGTGACGGCGAGCGTGCTGACCGAACGCCAGGTCCTCAGATGCCACCAGGGGGTGATCCCAGGTGATGAGCTTCTCGGCGCGCCCCGTCACGGCGAGCCCCTCGCCGTGAACGTGCAGCGGGCGGTCGAGGATGCCCTGGAAGACCGAGCAGTAAACCAGGCAGGCGTGGGTGCGGAAGTCATCGGCGTGGCTGGCGAAGAAGTGACCTAGCGGTGGCCCCGAATAGGCCGTGCGAGGGGTGATGACGCCTTGGGACAGGTCGTAATCCGCGCTGAAAGCTCGCTCGATGTACCGCTGGGTAACGCTCACATCGTCATCGAGGAAGAGCGTCTTCACGTCATCGCGGTCCAGCCCCAACGCGCTTCTGGCGCGACGGGAGTACTCAAGGGCCCTGGCCTTGTTCCGCGATTTGACGGTGAAGCTCGCCGGGACAACGAGGACATCGTCAGCCGACGGATAGTCAGTGGGCCGGCCGGGCTCGGTGACCACCCACACTCGGTAGTCCATCGCGAGGTTGTAGCCGCGGATCTGGCTGATGATTTCGCTGACCCGGCCTGGCTCCGTGCCCGTCGTGGTGATCTGGATGATCAGCTCTTTGAATCTGCCCGGCGCCTCCCGGTACCGATAGCGGTAGTGAAGCTGTCCCGCCAGGAGCAGGCCGAGTTCGGCCACGGGAGCCATCCACGCCACGGACACGATGCTCCAGGCCGGCCGCCAGAATGCGACCGCCGCCGGCAGCAGAAGGAGCGCAGCCGCCGCGATAACTCCGGCCGCGAACCCCTTGCCACGTCCGGCGTCGTGGACGGCATGGCCGCCGGCTTCCGGCGCATCGGGGGTCAGTACCCTCAATGCAGCCGGGCCCAGCGGCGCGGAGGCCCCGGACGCGTTCGCCGCCCGGGGCGGCGGGCCAACCACATTCCCTCATCCCCGTCCGCGCCATTCCTAATTCCACCGAGGTCAGGTGGACTTGCGGAATGACATGACCACTAACATGCGGATACCACATGGACGGCTCATCGGGCTTCAAGGTTTACGTGAGCAATTGTCACTACTAATGGATCAAGATCTTTAGGCTCGTGCACCGCCCGGTCTCGAGGGCATCTCCGCGATGAAGGTCGGCGAGGGACTTGACCGGTATGGATGGGCCTGGTGTGGTTTGCATGTGGGGTGGCCGGTGCCGTTTGTTGGCCGTGAACATGAGTTGTCGCGCCTGCTTGCGGCGGTTACCGGGACCCGCGATTGCTGCTGGTCGTGGGCGATGCCGGGGTTGGCAAGACCCGGCTGGTCGAGGAGGGTGTGCCGCGCGCTTCGGCTGCCGGGCTGGTGGCTGTCTGGGGTAGCTGCCTGCCGCTGACGTCAAAGCTGCCGCTGATGCCGGTGGCGGAGGCGCTCGGTGAGTTGAGCAAGGTGCAGGAGGGCCGGCTGCTGGAGGCCGCGCTTGCTAGGGTCAATGAAGATCTGTCCGCACGGTGAGCGCACGGCGCCATAGCGACCGTGAGCCGTGGATAGGAGTGGTGCGCTGTTGCGGTCGCGCGCGGCGGGCCCGGATAGCGGCCTGGACCAGGAGCGCACGCTCGGCCCGGCGGTGCAAGTCGGCGGCCTGAGCCTTTGTTATTTCGTCGCGGATTAGTGGGTGCATTGTGGGCCTCCTCGGTGGTGTAGCTGGACATGTCCCGAGGATGCGGCTACCGCGGGCCCGCGCGAATCTGGAGATCGCCCAGACTCCGGGCTGGCAGGTGTTTAGATTTGCGGCGGCCGGTGTTTAGGCACGGCAGGACTGATGCGGCCAAGGAGACGACATGCTGCCTGATCAGTCGCGCTCCTACGAACGCCTCGACGAGTCTGATCTGGCTCGGCTGGGTCGCGCTGCGGACGCTGAGCTCAAGGCGTTCTTCGCGCGCAACCCGCACCTTGCTGGCTGGCGGGACCGGCTTCGCATCGTCGCCCTCGCGCAAGGTAGCGCCGAGCACTATCTGCGTGGGCGCCGGGGTATCTGGGACCTTGACGTCATCGTCTGCTTTGCCGAAGACCCGCGGCTCCCGCGCCTGTTCCGGCGGATGATTATTTCCTGGGACTGGGGTCCTTCCAAGTTCGGGCGCTGCCCGTACGACCCGCCGGAATACACCGGCCGAGCCGTCGACATTGCCCTCTGGGTCATCCCCGACCGGACGAACGCAGTCGACGGGCTGCGAGAGTGGCTAACCGCGCGCGCAGCCAAACACATCAATCCGCAGCGAAAGCCCGACCTCGCACACGAGCCGGTCGTGCTAATCCAGCCAAACTTCGGAACGGTCCCCTGGGACCCAGACGTCGTTCCCCCGCCCAGCGCGAAGGCCTCTGGACATCGCAAACCTCATGGCCTGGTGCCGCCCTGATCGCGAGGCGCCACCCGGACGCCGCGTTACCGGCGCCGGGCCAGTCGGCGCACCATTCGCGGTGCGGCGAGTCCCGCGACGAGGGTGGCCAGCGGGATAACCACATCGACCAGCGGATCGCGGATGGGCTTGAACACGGCGGTCCCTTCTTTGATCTCGATATAGCCGACCGGAGCGGCTGACGCGCCGCCGCCCCCGCCGCCGCCCTGCGCGGCTTCGGCCTCTTTGCGTGCCCTGCCGGCGCCGGCGCCGAAGCCGAAGCCGATCCTCGCCACCGGGATGATCGTGATTCCGGCGCGCGCCACCGGTTCCCCGAAGACGGCCGATACCGAGGCTTTGCTTCCCAGCTTCTCTGCCAGACGCTCAAGGACCTCAGCGGCGGGCCCAGCCGCGCTCGCTTCGGCCTGCTGCTGAGCCTCAGCGGCGATTTCTGGAATGGTCATCGTCTATCCTTCCGCAGCCAGCTAGACCTCTCACGTTATGCCGCTGCGCAACAGACGCAGCAGACCGACAGGAGCCGAGTGCCGAAAAGTCCAATACATGCTGCCTACCGCTTGGCAGTCTGAAGGCATGAACGGACAGCGGCTCCCCGTGCGGTCGTTGCTCAGCCGGTTGCGGGCGCGGCAGGAACTGCGGCTCGCGGCGGCGCTCTCGCAGGCCGACCGGCAGATGGCCGTCGGATGGTGGTCGATGCTAATCGCGCGCGGCCTCCTGCCAGCCGCCTTCTCCGTGGCCACTGGCGTACTGGTCGGGGCGATTCAACACCGCTCCAGCCTGGCGGTTCCCCTGGCCATCGTTGGCTTGGTGTTCATCTTGCTGCAGGTTCTCGCTCCGCTGCACACGGCGGTCAGTGCAAATCTTGGCGACAGGACCGCGGCCTGGCTCTACGACCAGCTGACGGAGGCTTGCGTTGCCGTTCCCGGTATCGGCCACCTGGAAGACCCTGAACTCGCCGCCGACCTTCAGGTGGCCAGGGACTTCGACCGAGGCATGACCGGGCCGCCGCTGTCTACATCGATGGACTTCATCGCCGGAGGCCTGGTGGACATGGTGGCCGGCTTTGCCCAGGCGTGCGTGCTCTTCGGATTCGCGTGGTGGGCGCCGCCGGTCCTGGCCGGAGCGTGGCTCGGGACGCACTGGCTGCTGCGTGAAAGCGCGGTATGGAAGGACAGGAATACGGAAGAAGTGCGGCAGGCTCAGCGAGACGCGGACTATGCATACCGGCTGGCCGTGGACCCGCCCGCCGCCAAGGAAGTGCGGATATTCGGGTTGCCCGATTGGGTGCTCGAGCGCTTCCTCATCAGCCGACGGCGGCTGCACCAGCTCCAGTACGAGGCGACGAGGATGCGGGAGCGCTCTGTGCTTGCCAGCCTCGCTCTGGTCTTGGCCGCCAACGTCCTGGTGCTATGGCTGCTCGCGTCAGCGGCGCTCGATCACCGGCTGGCCCTCGGGGCGCTGGTCACGTACGCTTCAGCAGCCGTCGGCACGTCCATGATCGCCTTTGGCGGACTGAACTGGGCGCTGGACGGCGCGGCGGCTCCGGTGGCGGCTGTCGCCAGGCTCAAGGCCGCGATGGGCGCAGCAGGCGCGATCAAGTCCGGCGAGCGGCCCGCCGACGACATGCCAGCCCACCAGATCAGGTTCACGAATGTGACGTTCGCCTACCCGGCTGCCCCGCTGCGTCCGGTGCTGAAGCAACTTGACCTCGAGATCCCGGCAGGGAGTTCGCTGGCCATCGTCGGCCAGAACGGCGCAGGCAAGACCACCCTGGCCAAGCTGTTGTGCCGCCTGTATGACCCGCAGTCGGGCGCTATCGAGGTCGACGGCGTCGACCTCAGGGACCTCGATCTGGCCTCCTGGCGCCGGCGCGTCGCGGCCGTCTTCCAGGACTTCGCGCGATTCGAGTTGACGCTCAGGGAAAACGTGGCGCCCCGGCAAACTGCCGGCGGTATCCCCGGTGCGGTCGATGAGGCGCTGGATGAGGCAGTCCGCGCCGCGCTTGTCGAGGCAGGAGCCGGGGCGCTGGCAGACCTGGACACCGTGCTGGCCAAGGGCTACACCGGCGGCACGGAACTCTCTGGCGGGCAGTGGCAGCGCGTGGCCCTGGCGCGGGCGCTGTCGGCCGTACGGCTGGGCGCCGGTCTAGTGCTGCTCGACGAGCCGACCGCCCAGCTTGACGTTCGGGGCGAGGCCGAGATCTTTGAGCGGATCCTCGCGGCCACGAGATCATGCACCACGATCCTGATCTCGCACCGGTTCTCCACGGTCCGGCACGTCGACCGGATCGTGGTGGTGGAGCACGGGGCCGTGGTCGAGTCAGGCAGTCACGATGAGCTGATGGCATTGCGCGGCAGGTACTGGACGATGTTCTCGCTCCAGGCGCAGCGATTCGCCACCGGGACGCCGGAAGAAGGCGAGGAAGAGGTGACCTTCGATGTCCTCGCCTGAACCGGCGGCCGCGGACGCGGACCGGCTTCCGCCAGCGCTCGCGTCGATGTGGCGGCTCTGCCGGCTCGGATTCCGTTACGAGCCGGCGCTGATGGGCGTTTCCTTCGTTCTCGCCCTTGTCGCTGCGCTGCCTGACGCGCTCCTGGCGGTCTGGTTCAAACTGCTCGGCGAGGGGCTGATCGACCACAAGCCTGGCCTGGTCCGGTTCGCGGTGATAGCCCTGGCGGTCTCGGCCGTGGCGACCTGGCTGCTCCAGACGGTGTCCACCAGGCTGCAACGGCGCTTCAGGGACAAGGTCACCATCGCCCTCGAGTCGCACGTGGCCCGGCTTCAGGCAAGCATCACGACGATCGCGCACCAGGAGCGACCTGAATACCTGGACAGGTTGTCGGTGCTTCGAGAACAGATCTTCACCCTCGACCACATGTACATGTCGGTGTTCGCTACAGCGGGCTGGATCCTTCGCCTCGCCATCACGGTCGCGCTGCTGGCCACGGTGAACCCGGCGCTGGTGACGCTCGTCGTGTTCGCGATCCCGACAGTCGCGGCTACCTCGTGGCGCCCGGTCGTCGAGCGCGCCGCCCAGCAGCGGGCAGCGCAGTCAGACCGCCTGGCCCGGCACCTGTTCGAGCTGTCCACCACAGCTTCGCCTGGCAAAGAGGTGCGGGTGCTCGGAATCGGGCGAGCGCTCGCCGAGCGGCGCCGGGCATCGTGGGAGCGCTGGTACCGGCCGGTCTCGGCGGCCAGGACACAGTCCTCCGCGTGGTACGCGGCCGGGTGGGCCGTCTTCTCGCTCGCCTTTGT
>Ga0126378_10000952_pt1 | contig 21531 bp, 12 predicted proteins | sample PanSoiMetPlot_23_FD_92587 | JGI IMG/M metagenome (GOLD analysis project Ga0126378, IMG submission 92587) | Tropical forest soil microbial communities from Panama - MetaG Plot_23 | ecosystem: Environmental > Terrestrial > Soil > Tropical forest > Bulk soil | place: Panama | collected 2016-02-17
CGTTTGCTGATTATCTAACGCGTGACGAATATCGCAAGTTCAAAGAGACCCAAGATGACAGCTATGTCGGGATCGGGATGGAAATTAAGAAGGAGCGGGACGGCCGCATTCTTTGTGTGCCCTATCCACGAGGTCCCGCGGCAGAGGCAGGTATTTCAGTTGGAGATGAGCTGAAGAAGGTTGATGGCATTCCAGTCTCTGGGAAATCTGTTTTTGCTGTGGCCTCGATGGCGCGCGGCAAACCGGGAACAGACCTTAATTTAAGCATTTCAACGAGAAGTGGCATAGATAAAGAGGTTAGAGTAAGACGCTCAGGCGTTACTATCAACAGCGTTTCTACCTATCAATTGGGTAAAATCCGGGTTATTAAAATTATCTCCTTTACCCGGGATACCAAGGATAAACTAAGACGCATTCTCAAGACCTGGGAGAATGGCAAGCCGATCATTATTGATTTGCGCGCCAATGCCGGGGGGGATCTGCACGCCGCCATCGATTCCGCCATGCTTCTTTTACCAAAAGGTAAGAGAATTGTCTCCATCGAGACCAGAAAGCAACCTAAAACTTATGAGAGTAACGGCGGGGCCGTTAACTTAAGTTCTCCTCTGTATCTTTGGCAAGACGAGGCGACCGCCAGCGCGGCGGAGGTTTTTATAGCGGCCCTCACTGAAAATGACCGAGCTGTTTCGATCGGACAAGCAACCTTTGGTAAAGGCACAATGCAGGATATTGTCGAATTGAGTGACGGATCAGCGATGGTTTTAACAACAGGGCACCTGGTGACTCCTCGCGGTGCCCGCTACGATGGCGTCGGGCTGGCTCCTACCTATAGAGTTTCCGGCGACACGCCAGTGTATGTAACGAAAGTGGAAGAACTAGCGGGTGTGAAAAGCAATGGTCGCTCGAAATAAAGATACAATAGCTTTGTCCCGTTTGAATCGTCGAAACTGAGTTTGTCCAACTGGAAAGAAAATGATCGGTAAAACCATTCGTAGCTTTCGGATTGTCTCAGAAATCGGCAAGGGCGGGATGGGAGTTGTCTACTTGGCGGAGCACGTAGAGCTTCCCAAACGTTTTGCGATCAAAAGTCTTTCGAAATCGTTGAATAGTGATCCTCAATTTCGTAGCCGATTTTATGAGGAGGCTAAAAGGCAGGCGATCCTCGATCATCCAAATATTGTCCAGGTTACCGATTTTTTCGAAGCCGAGGGACAATTTTTTCTTGTTATGGAATTCGTGGACGGCCAAGATCTAGGAGAGCTTATCAGAACAAAAGGTAAATTGCCCGAACACGAAGCCCTGCCGATTTTCCAGGATATTCTCAGGGGTCTGGCTTTCGCGCATAGCAAAGGTGTTATCCATAGAGATGTAAAACCATCAAACGTCCTCATCGATAGCCAGGGTAGAGCTCGCATTATGGACTTTGGGATCGCTATTTTAGCTGGAGCAGGAGATCAGCGAGTTACGGCCACAGGAGTTACGGTGGGATCGCCTTGTTACATGAGTCCTGAACAAATCCAGCGTCCTCGGCAATTGGATTCGCGAACCGATATCTACTCCTTAGGGATCGTACTATACGAAATGCTTGCCGGAGATGTCCCGTTCAACGGAGAAACCGACTTTATTGTGCAGAACCAACAGATTCATGCTCCTGCGCCCAATCTGCACCAAAAGAATCCTGAAATCTCTGCAGAACTGGCTAACATTGTCTTAAAGGCGATGGCAAAAGATCCAGCCGAGCGCTTTCAGACTTGCGCCGAATTCCTTCAGTGTATCCAAGAGTATGAACGAGAACGAATACAGCAACCGTCGTGGAAATGGCAGAAAAGGCTGCTATGGGGACTCGCAGCAACGTTGCTCGTAAGTTTAGGGATCGTGATCATCATGAATTCGAAGAAGCCTCTGCCTCCGGACGGTCGGGGTACTGATGAAGCAGTGCAAAGCCAAATTGCTTACAATTTGGTCCAGACTGCTTCAGAAAAGGCTTTGATGATATGCCGGGAGTTAGGTCGCGTTGAACTGAAGCGAAAGGGTTTAGAGCTTGCCGGGCAAATCGACTCCTCTACGATGGATGCGCTCAAGAAACAGATTGAGGACATTGATAAGAATATAGTTGACGCGATACCTATCTATGAAGATCTTATCGGCCGGCTTGCAAGCTTGAGAAACAGCACGGTGGACGCAGCATTCGAGGATTATACCCAGTCACTGACAAAGAAGTCATCATTTGCACAGATTCCGATGACCCGGATGATGAAAAGTCATTATGCACGCTATCGCGGTGGGAACAGGGGAGGAGTTGATGTTAGTATGATGCGCAAAGATTGTGAGCGGCAGTCTGGTAAAGACACGTGATTCTGCTGGCGGAGTGGATTTGATGTGACTTGCCGCGTAATTTTGCCTTGACGCCTCAAAAAGTAATGATAGACTCGGTGCGGCTAAAACCGAAACAATAATAAGGAGGTTCATATGGCAGATGCAGGACTTCGCCACGGGCGAAAATGCTCTCAGGGTCATTCTATGGATCCGAGTTGGGACTCCTGTCCCTATTGCGAAGCCGAACAAAGATCCAAGGAAAAGACTGGATTTAGGGCCGTCGACTCCTCCGACCGGCAAAGAACTGTGGTGGCAGGGATCACGCCAGGTTCGCCCCAGGGAAACCGGGTAACGAAAACGATGTCGGCTCCGCCCGGTCAAGGCGGTCAACATGCCGAAGCCGATACGCGCCGGATAGTAGGAGTTCTGGTCACCTATACATGGGGCCGCGATGGCCAATTGTTCCCGATTCGGGAAGGGAAGAATTTCATTGGTAGAGGCGACGTCAGTAGTGAAGCGTTTCATCGCCCCTGTGACGTTCAGATTTCCCACGACCGGGAAATGTCCGCAGAGCATGCATTAATCCTCTACCGTCAAGGCGGCTATGAGATTCTCGATCAGGCCACTTCTAACGGGACTTTCCTAAACAATGTTCCACTAAAAGCGAATCTCGGTACAGAGCTGCCAAACAACTCAGAAATCAAGACCGGGGCCACGCTATGGACTTTTGTTAAAATACCGCAAGGCTCTGAGGAAGTGCCACTTCGACCAGAGCCGCCTGAAGAAAGAAGACGCGACGAAACGGTTGGCAAAAAAGGAAGTGGCGATACGACCGTGGGTTAGGACAATTTCGATTCTAACTTCTTCGTTTTTCATCCTTTTCTAACCCAGTACCAGCATCAGGATAGGCAGAGCTTATGCGCTTCGATAGAGGCGTTAAATCGTTTGGTTTACGTGCTTTGCCGAAACTCATCTAAAAATTCGGAAACAGCTGACCGTTGGCATGATGATTTAGTGGCGCTCTGAATCGAATGCATCGGACAATGGGGAGCAGTGGTACGCTTTAGGAGGCTGTTCAAATGAATACACAAGACATACTCCAAACGATTGCTTCTTCTTGGCCGTTGATCACGCTAATTTTGGCTGTCTTCGCCGCTATTATTTTTCGGAAAGAGCTTGGTGGGCTGATTGGCAAGCTTACCCAGCTCGAATTTGATCCCCGTAATCGCAAGTTCAAGCTAGTTTTTGGTGAGGAGGTTAAAAACGTAAAGGCGCGAGCGAAAGGCGTAGAAACTGAAGTCGCAGCAAGTCGTATTTTGCCTACCGCCGAGCGACTGACGGATTTTGCCAAGCAATCGGCACGCGATATCGTTCTTGAATCCTGGGGGGCGATCAAACAGATCGTGTACGATGCCTGCATGGTTAACAAGATTTCCTTGACTCCCACCACTGGAATTCACGAGGCTGTGCGCCGGTTGGTCGAGGCAAAAGTACTGAAACCTGAGCTCGACGGTATCATTAACACGCTCAACAAGCTCGGAGACCAGCTTGCCAGTGATACGAGGTTAAGGCCAAGTCAAAACGATGCACGAGACTATAAGGAAGTCACGTACGATGTGGTGGACTGGATGATGCTCAACGTCCTTTCCCGCCCGGCAACAGAGGAGGCGAAGCCTTCCGTAGCAACTCCGCGGCGTGCAACAATCGTCAGCGACTATTTTCCGCAACCCCAGCCGGGGCGTCCGGCGGCAATGCTTGGCGGGATCGGGGGGGTGGCGCGGGCTAAGCAGTTTCCCATCGAAAAGGAGCATTTCCGGATTGGGAGAGACTCGGATAACGATTTGCGTATTTCGGGAGACGAATTTGTATCAGGACACCACGCTTATCTTCGTTACCAAAAAGGTACTTTGCTTCTCGGTGACGAAGGTTCTCGCAACGGCACTTTTCTCAACGAAAAGAGAGTTGCGGGAGCGGCCTCCATGGTTCATCGGGGGGACCATATTCGGATTGGTAACGCGGTTTTTCAGGTGTTAGAGGCGCCGCCGAGTCAAGCGCTTGACAAAGGAAAGGATGACAAGCGGTCGATCGTCGGTTAGGCCGGCCTTGCATCGATGATTGCATTAAAAGGATCCAGCTAATCGCAAGAGCCCATCAGCAGTCGCTTAAAAGGACTTTCGGTTGAAAGCAATGGACGCAGACTCTTCACAGTTGGAAGTCGGGGCTTGCTCGGAGACCGGGTACGTGCGCGATGAGAACCAGGATCGCATGACCGGCGACGTGGGGCCGTTGGGGCCTTTTTATATCGTGGCCGACGGTATGGGTGGGCACAAAGGGGGCGCCCTGGCGGCTCAGTTAGCCATACAAGAACTCACGCAACAGATCAAAGAAGCTCCCGCAACCCAATCGGTTGAGCAGGTTATTCAAGCAGCCTTCAAAAAGGCCAACGAAACCATCTATCAAAAAGGCCATGCCGGGGATCCGGAGGTCGATGGTATGGGGACAACGGCAGTCCTTTTGCTGATCTCGGGAAAGGTTGCCAGACTGGCGCATGTTGGTGATAGTCGAGCTTATCTTTACCGGGATGGTGAGCTTAGGCAGCTAACGACCGATCACACTGTGGTCCAAAAGATGGTGCAGGCAGGAATGCTAAAGCCAGAAGACGCGGCCGACCATCCAAATGCAAACGTACTCGAACGTGCTATCGGTACTCACGAGAGCGTGGAGGTGGATATTAGTAAGGAGGTAACGCTCACGGACGGCGATGCCATTCTTCTTTGCTCGGACGGACTCTCGGGTTATGTGACTTATCAGGAAATTAAATCTACTCTCCAGCCTCCCTCGACGTCGCAAGAGATCGTGACACGCCTGGTCAACCTGGCTTTGCAAAAAGGCGGAAAAGACAATGTTACGGTTCAGTTTATTCAATACGGTCCGCGTAAAGCGCAACAGCCCGTCGAGTCACCCAACCCGGAGAAACCTATTACGGCTACGGCAGTCGTGGGTGCAAGCAGCGCTTTAGCACAACCGAGTGAACGAAGCGAAGCACGGCCTCTTGAGTCAACCAAGATAGAGAAGCCTACTACGATAACTCCGACCAGACCAGGCTTTTATTCATTCCACACGGTTGCCGCGCTCATTGTTGGGGCGGCGATATCTGCATCCGGACTCTACGCGTTCATGAACAAGAGAATGGTGGAATTTCAAGGACAATTGGAGGAGACGAAAACTGCGAGAGCCCGTGCCGAAGAGGAAATGAAGTCGTTAAAGGAATCTGCCAGTAAAAGTGTAATCAAGTGGCAGAAAGAACTAGAAGAGACGAAGACTGCCAGAGCCCGTGCCGAGAAGAGAGTAAAGGAGTTGGAGGCACAGGGTAGCAAGTTACAAAAAGAGCTAGACGAGACGAAAACTGCCATGGGCCGTGCCGATAAGGAAACGAATAGGTTGAAGGCACAATTAGCCCAGGCCGAGCAATCTACTAATAAAATTACAAGCAAGTTGCAGAAAGATTTAGACGAGGCGAGAACTGCTAAAGCAAAGGCCGAGACGCAAACAAGTGGTTTGAAGAGACAACTAGAGGAAAAGGAACGCCAATTGGAAGCAGCCAACAGCGAGATTCGAAGCCTCAAAGCGAGCCAACCAAAGGAATCCCCGAAGGCGAGCGGAACGGAGGGGGCCACGGCGCCAGGAAAAACCAGCGGGCTGGGAGCTACAACGGGGCAAAAGGAGACGTCCGAAACGAAATAAGGTTTGGATAGCGGGAGGCTTAGCAGTACGGGCCAAGGATGCAATCGAATTAGCAAAGGGAAAACAGGTGGTATAGCATCTGAGGCCGGACTATAAGTAATATTAAGCATAACCGAATGGCATAGAAAACTGGAGCAAAAAGGCGCGAAAGTCGGAAGCTAAATGGACGCCTTCGAAAACTCGTTACAGCATCTGCTCGCTGAGCTGGAACGGATCGACCTGCTCATCGCGGCGCAAGTCGCCCGCGCGCGCCAACTCTATACCAACGACGAGCAGTTTCGCGGCCTCTATATATCCGAGGAGGAAGTCAACGCGCTCCTCAAGCAGCCCGTTGGTTTTCCTCGTTGGGCCCGAGGGCAGATTGCACTCGGGGATCTTGCAGCCAACCTCGAGAATATTAGCAGGCAGATAAACGACAGAAAGCAACTTAGTGTCCAACGCGGTATTGAGCTCAGGCTCCACAGCCTGCAGCACCTCTTTGGACTCAGTTCATTCGAAATCGACGCGCTCCTCGTTTGTTTCGCCGTAGAGGCAGACCTTCGGTACGAACGGCTCTATGCATATCTCCAAGACGACGTCACCAAGAAGCGGCCCAGCGTAGATTTGGTTCTCAGTTTACTCGCTCCCTCTATGGAGGCCAAGTTTGCGGCCCGCTCCTGTTTTGGTGACAGCGCTCCCTTACTGCGCCATCATTTGTTAGAGCAAATCGAAGACCCCTCACAACCTCACCAGCCGTTACTAGCTAAGTATTTGAAGGTTGACGGACGGATCGTGAGATATCTACTGGGTTCAGACGAGTTGGATCCGCGCCTGCAACCCTATGCGATGCTGCGCGACCCACAAGTGCACCGCGACGCGCTGCTGGTGGATGACGATGCCAAGCGCGGTATCGAGAAGTTTATCCAGAACAGCGCAAGCGCTGGTGAAGCAATTATTTATTTGCAAGGGCCCTACGGAGCCGGGAAACGGAGCACGGCTGAGGCCGTATGTAGGGAATCACGGCGGCAACTCTTGATCGTGGATCTGGAGCGGTTAATAGCCGAAGGCGATGCGTCATACGCGAAGGCGTTAGGTTTTGTTCAACGAGAAGCAAAGCTCCATTCAGCAGGGGTGTACTGGCAAGGCTTTGACGCAGTTTTAGCGGAGGAAAAGAAGGGGCCGTTTAAGACCTTTCTCGGCACGTTGGAGGATTGCCCCGCCTTGACTTTTTTGGCTGGCGAGAAAGTCTGGGAGCCTGCTGATGCTCTGAGCGGCGTTCCTTTCGCCCGCGTTGAGCTACGGAGGCTGAACTTTTCTGAGCGCTCCCGGATATGGTCAGCAGCGCTCAATGGCAGCCAACCTGTGACGTCCGATATGGATGTGCCTGCGTTAGCAACCAAGTTCAGATTCACTGGTGGTCAGATTCGAGATGTCGCGGCCACCGCGGAAAATCTCGCGCGATTGCGGGATACTGAACATGCGAGAATTACGACGCAAGACCTGTATGAGGCAAGTCGTCTACATTCGAACCAGAAGCTCGCGACTTTGGCTCGAAAGATCACACCGGAGTACAAATGGGGAGACATAGTACTTCCGGCGGATCGTCTGGAGCAGTTACGAGAAGTCTGCAACCACGTCAAATATCGCGACCGGGTGTATAGCGAGTGGGGCTTCGGTCGCAAGCTGTCGTTGGGCAAGGGTCTAAGCGTTCTTTTTGCCGGTCCGTCTGGCACTGGCAAAACCATGGCGGCGGAGATCATTGCCGGCGAATTAGGATTGGATCTCTATAAAATTGACCTGTCGACGGTGGTGAGCAAATACATCGGCGAGACCGAGAAAAACCTGTCTCGTATATTTATCGAAGCTGAAACATCCAATGCCATCCTGTTCTTTGACGAGGCCGACGCTTTGTTCGGCAAGCGCAGCGAAGTCAAAGACTCGCACGACCGGTATGCGAATATCGAAATCGGCTACCTACTCCAACGCATGGAAGAATATGAGGGCGTGGTCATCCTGGCGACCAACTTTCGTAAAAACATGGATGAAGCTTTCGTACGGCGCCTGCACTTTACAGTGGAGTTTCCGTTCCCCAATGAAGAAGATCGGCGCCGAATCTGGGAACGCATTTGGCCGCAAGACACACCAAGGAGCTCAGAGTTAAATCTCGACTTCATGGCGCGCCGTTTTGAACTTACCGGAGGCAATATCCGCAACATAGCCTTGGCTTCCGCGTTTCTCGCCGCTGACAATCGCAACATTGTCGATATGACCCACTTGCTGCATGCAACCAAACGTGAGTACCAGAAGATGGGAAAAGTGGTTTCTGAATCTGAATTTGATTTGTCGCGAGCCGACTAGGACTTTCGATCTCGAGGAAACCAAATTACGAAGTCAGCAATGCGGGGCGTAAAATAAATATGCAAAGGAGCAGTCAGGTGCTTCATACCTGTCCGCTTGAGTTTGGATGAGAGTGGGTCATGCGAGGGTACCAAGGAAGATCCCAAGAGGAGAAAATGATCAATAGAGCTCGCTCGTGGAATCTTGGGGAAAAGCCCCTGAAGCCATCAGTTGGCTGGCAATCTGGAGCAGCCCTACCCTTGGCGTTTTCTTATCCTGAAGGTGCTATGGTCAGCACAACACAGTGGAAATCAATCGCATCAAGGCTTACCGCTGCTCGGAGTCCGTTGCTACAGATGCAGCGGGACTCCGGAAACCACTACGTGCAGCGGATGCTGTCACTGGCCGGGCAATCTATCGGAGAGGAAGGAGAAGAGGCCATCCAGCGAAAAAAGGGTGGCGGGCGCACACGGGATGGTACAGTGCGTCAGCAAACGGGATCATCGTTGCAGGCGGGCCTTAGCAATGTGCGCGTGCACTATGATGCCCAAAAAGTGGAAACTATTCGGAGGACGAGGGAGGTCGCAAATAGGGAGCAACGATCTACACCTAGCGTGGACCGCCAGGGTCTATTTCGTCAGGAGCGCGAGAAAAATGAAACAGCTAGCAAGTTGGACGTCGTAACAGTGCAGCGGAAAGCGCAGTGCCCAACGATACCGGCCCCGAAGATCTCTGCCGCCGAGTGTCGAGACCCGCGCAAGCGGCGGTGTTATGAAGGGCCGGAAGATGACATGACGACATATGTCCAAGACCCTGACACGGGCGAGTACTCGGAATGCACGTATCAGCAATACGTGTGCGAATGCTACGACAAGAACCTAGACGAAGCCCGCCCATACAAATGGTATGACCCATTCACCTGGTTACCGCCGAAAATCATGGGCGGATATAAGGGCTGGAGCAAAAAGCCGGAGTATTGAGGGCCGGAGAGAAAGCTGGAAAAAAATTAGGGTTGGACTCCAGATCCTCGACTCAAACATGTGTCCGGATGAGGAACTGGTTTTCATCCGGCTGCTTGATGTTTCGATGTAGGAGGTACTGTTATGTATGAACGTGATTTCAAGGTGGGGTCTGGTTTCAAGACGCATTTGGCTCGTCAAACGACGGAATTAACTGAAGAGGAAAAGAAGAAAACGCTCGGCCAAGCTGCTTCTGTCCAACGCAGTTCCGAACGCCCCGGCCGGTCGTTACTTCAGTTGCAACGACAATACGGCAACCGTTACGTCCAGCGCGTTGTGACCTTGGCCAGAGCCACGGAGGGTGAAGGGGATGTGATGCCCGATGTGGAACGCGCCATCGAGAGTAGCCGCGGTGGCGGCCATTCGTTAGACAGCGGCATTCAGGCGCAGATGGGACATGCACTCGGCGCCGACTTCGGCGGCGTCCGGGTTCATGCCGATGCGGGGGCTGACGGCCTGAATCGTTCGCTGAGCGCCAAGGCGTTTACCACCGGACAAGACATTTACTTCCGGCAGGGAGAATACAACCCGGGTAGTTCCAGTGGACGATCGCTGTTGGCGCATGAATTGACACACGTCGTACAGCAGAACCCGGACAAAGTCCAAACGAAATCTGATGACGACGGTTCTCAAGGCGGCTGCATTTGCGGTGCGTCTCCTACTTCCGGGCCACAGATGAAGCTTACGGTGAGCGAGCCCGGAGATCAGTACGAGCAGGAAGCGGATCGAACAGCCAACGCGGTAATGCATCGCGAGCAGCAGGGTAGCGCCGGATCGTCGCACGCGCAGTCGCTGAATCGGCAAATGCCCGAAGAAGATAAAGAAAAAAAGTTACAAGGCAAATTTCGCGACGACCAGATTCGGCGGCAGGTGGAGGAGGATAAAGATAAAAACAAGCTTACGTAAAAGACCCACAGTTCCCCGATTCGCGATGGCTGGAAAAACGAAAAGAAGTTCGGAACAGAGCTCGTGCATTGATTCCAGCAAATACAAAACCGGGTAAAGCGCTCAATACAACGGAGATGGGATTCATCGCAAGCTCACGGTCAGCCAGCCGAGCGATGCGCTAGAGCGCGAAGCGGACGATGTTAGGAGGGCATTTCACACATGAAGAGCAACAAGTAGATCAGAGCGAACATTCGGGTCTTCAGCGTCAACCTAAGCCACTGGCTGAGGAAGAGAGAAAGAAAAAAGAGATGTGATCTCCCCTAAGCCAATTGTACTATCGCGTTGCCCGCGCTTTCGGTGAAAGCCCGCTCGGTTTGTTGACGACTTGCTCATCGTACGATCTTTTGGGTTCTGAACATCACCAAGCTTCAGGGAGCAATGGAGTAACCACTTGCGGCGTCAAGTCCGCTTTTTGGATACCGGCTGTCCATGGGTGATTCACAAACTACGAAAGCTGCGGAGACGACTCGCGTTCAGCACAAGATGGAGGAGCGTCCTCCGCCTGAGCGCGTGGATGCATCGCGTGCGTTTGCCGAAGCCACGCTGTTCCGCGCTGCTGCCAGTGACGACCCCACGACACCGCCCCAACATCTGGCCCGTGTTCTCAGACGCCTCACCGCGACTCATCAGACCGGTTTCCTCCTTCGATGCCAACGCCACTACGGCAATGCCTACGTGCAGCGGATGGTCTCTTCCCGTGATAACGGACACTCCTCTCTACTGGAACAGGAAGAGCCCATTGCGCGACAGGTGACGGCTTTGCAAAGCGGAAGGGCGCCCGATGGGGTGGCCACAGCCCATGCAGAACAAGCTGCTTCGTTGGGTGGACCGGAGAATATTGCAGTACAGACCAAGCCGCTGGCGCTATTAATCACCCCAAACGTGCAGCGACAAAAAGAAAAAGACGACGAGGAAAACAAACCGCTCCAAAGCAAATCTGCTGAATCGCTGGTGGGCAGCTTTGACGCTGGAGAGGAGGTCGAAGCCCGACTCAGCCAGAGCAAAGGGCGCGGCAGTCCCTTACCGGAGTCGGTACGGGCCTACATGGAGCCGCGTTTTGGCGCGGATTTCAGTGACGTACGTGTCCATACGGGCAGCGATGCCGTCCAGATGAACCGGGACGTCGGTGCCCACGCTTCTGACATTTATTTTGGTGCTGGCCACAGTCCCTCCAATTTAGCCCTCACCGCACACGACTTAACCCATGTCGTGCAACAGTCTGGCGGCATCAACGAGGTTGGTCGCCGTTCACCTAACATCGCGGATGGGCGCGGTTCCGGCGATGTGGCTTTGATGCGCCAGGCGGCTGCGCCTCCGCCTGCCGCACCGGCTGCGCCTGCCCCCGCTTCGTCCGGCACCCGCGAAAAAATCGACCGAGCGCTCAAAAGCGGGCAATACCTCGATGTAGCGGAGATTAGTGATTTCGGTCCCGCGACCGACGCCGAACGCATATCGCTTTCGCGGATATGCATATCGGGTGGATATGTGGCGCCGCAAGACGCGACCTCGAAAGTCCATCTCATCTGGTCGGGAATGGTGGAACGCTTGCCGAACGTTGTCGAAAGCAACGTTTCTGACTGGGAATCGGCAACCAAGTTCTGCCCCAGACTGTTATTACTTCCGCCCGTCGTCAAGGCGAGGGACGACTTCCAGGCAGTACTGAATTCGGTCGCCACCAACAATCTCCAGGAGAACCTTCAGTTCGTCCAGAACCGTAAACAACTACTTGGCCTTGGAGAGGAACAGCAACCGCTCAGCCCACCGGAACAGACCAAGCTCCGTCAAAGCATCCAGAAAATCGCCTGGCACGCGTGGGAACTGCGACAGAAACAGAAGGCGCAACGGGAGATGGTCGTTGGGTACGCCAATCAAAATCTCGGCTTTGGCGTCACAGAGTGGCATTTCAACCCAGGCCAACCGCCGCCGGTCCGCGAGACGCTCTTCAGCACGCCGCCACACCAGCACGAATCCGTCAAGGAAGCTTGGGATGAGGCCGAAAACGAGATCACCGGCCTCGGCAATGACTACCCGGAAATCTACGCAGCCGCGATGGCCGACGAGGATGGATCTGCTCTGCTACACCTTTCTCGCGTTACATCCGAACACTTTGGCGAGAATGTAAAACAGCAACTCCTTACACTCGAAAACAACATCAAGGACGTGCAAGCGATGATCGCCGATGGACGGCTTAACCTGCTCGACCTCGGCGTGCTTCATCAGGCGATCTTTCAGGGGGCTGGCGCCGCGGCCGGTCACAACTGGGCTGCGGGATTCGACCAATGGGTAGCGAAAAAGCTCATCAGCGAGCGGAAACAGGGCAAAGAGGCGGTCCGCAGCCTGCTAAAGGGCGTGGAGACGGTCGCTCTCATCGTGGGTACCTTCGCCGGCGGTCTTGGAAGATTCGTCGCTTTGGGCGTAGCTGCAGGCGCGCAGGCATTCATGGCCGGACAGGACATTGCGGAGGCTAGCCGTCAACAACAAGCGGCCCGCGCCACTCCTCTTAAAGGAACGGCTCTGGTTTCGCGCGTTGAAGCGGACGCCCTGAAGGCCGAGGGGATCGTGAAGCTGGTTCAAGCGATGATGACGGCCCTGATGGCCGTCGGCGCCGGAGCTTCAGCCTTGCGGACGGCGCGCCTGGAAGCGCTCGTTTCGGATCCCGCTCTCCTCGCCCGGCTTCGAGCGCTTGCGAACGATGATGCCGTGCTCGAGAGGCTGTTACGAAAAACCAACAATCCGGAAGCCCTTGAAACGCTCCTCAAGCAGGCCGGCAGCGCGGCGAAGGCCGAAGAAATGCTGGGCACTGGCGGCATCGATTTCAGCAAACAGCTTTCGTCCGCCGGCGATAAAGGATCGCTCGCGGGCCGCGGCCAGGGCTTCGGCGTGTTTGAAGGCCGCGTGCCCGGCGTTGCCGAGCCTGTCGCAATCAAGGTGTTCCCAAAGTCCGAAGAGGCATACTTCCTGAATGAGATGAGGAGCGCAGAGCTGGCGAGCACTACTAGCAGAGGCCCGCGGTTCTACGGACGGGTTGAGGCCGGCGAAGACAAGCTCGCTTTTGCTATGGAAAAGGTCGCCGGCGAGTTCGTCGATCCCACGACGAAACTGTCCGTCGCCGCGCGAGAGAGCGTCACCGCTCAGACCGCACAGGACGTTCGAGATTTTGGGCGCGAGATTCTCGAAAGAGGTCGATATTCGCAAGGCGATGTTCAAGGCCTCGTCGATAAAGGACGCTGGCGACCAATTGATTTTGGCTCCTACAAGGAACTGCCGAACCAGGCGACTGATCCCGTCGGTTACGCCGACGCCATCCGCGCGCACAACAACGCCGTGAACGCGGAAGCGGAGATGTTAGACAAAATCGCGAAGGAAAACGCCACCCGGCCGCCCGGAGGTTAAGAGAATTTCAGTTGCAACCCTCCGCCCAAGACTCGCTCCAATTGTTTTTCTTCGCGACGGATCACTGATGGTGATAAAGAGCCGAGTTCGCAATCGGGACTCATATCATCTCGCCGCCCTGATTGCTCATGACAGGCTGCTCAGTGAGCCTACTCCATTGCGCGTGAGCATGACTGGTTCCACGATGGGTCAGCGCTTCGTTATCAACACGGAGGCGTTTCGTGTCGGTTGCGACTGCGATCTGATTATTGAAGCCGATCCCCTTATGTGTCGAGATTGCACGCGTGTATCCACCGCAGCGACGACATTCTGTCCATCACTGATCAACACCCCACAAATGGCACATTCGTTAACGACAAGTCTTTACAGGATGCACCCGTGACGTTACACGTCGGCGATTAGATCCGGATGGGTGAGTCGATATTCCGGGTAGCACAGAAAGGGAGCGAACGTCACCAACGTATTGCTGCCTGAACCCCGCCGGCTCAGAACCGATTTCTGTTTTCACTGTGGGAATGTTACTGTGGCTCGAAAGACAATTGGAAATCAGATGCCTGCCCGGCTGCGCTTAAAATCGCCTGAGAAGAGCATGCCGCGGGTTCCGCAGCGCCGCTCTCGACCCGCTTCTGTCGGACCATTCCAAGGCCGACTTCATCCCGTGCTCCAACTGCAGCGTGCGGCAGGAAATCGGTGTGTGACGCAGCTGATTCAAGCGAAGCGTCTTGCACCGAAAGCCAAGCTTGTTGCTGTTCAGGGAACGCCGACGCTTTACCGTAAACTCGCTGCTGCGGATTCGTTGCTGCCGCTGCAGCGGTTGTTGGGTAACCGGCATGTAGCGCGTCTGCTGTCGACACGTTCGCCTGGTGAGAACCTGCTTGCGGCCGTGCGCATCCAGAGACAGCCCGTACCGTCTGCCGGCGATGTGCGTGAGTTCGTGCTGTCTACGATCGACTACCTTAAGTCCGCGGCTGAGTTCTTCGCGTTGGCAACCCTCGATGCCGCCCGATTCGAGAAAGTTATCAACAACTGGTATGCGATGGTGGTTGACCGTGAGCACATAATCAACGATCAGCTCGGCGCAAATCCGGGGCTAATATCCGCTCTTAGGACGGCCTACATGGCGGCGCTAAGAGCACTTATGACACGGGCTTCTACCGATTTGAAGCGATCGCAAGCCGACCTTTATCGTGAGAATAGGGGCCGTGTCCCGATGTGGGCGTGGCAGACCCCTCATAGAATGGAGACTGGAATTTCCACCCCCATCGCCGAAGGCCGGGTGAAGAATGCCCGTACCGGGGAAGTTACCTTCGCGACCAATGGTTTCAACGTGACGATCTTTCCCGACGCAATAGACCGCAGCTTGGGCTCGAGCGGCAAGACTCGCATCAACATAAGCTGGGGCAGTATCGGATACAGGTTTGGCAGAGATGGTCGAATTACCCGCGTAACCGGTCCGGGTGCTCCTATCGTTCACATTCGCACACGGTACGGCCCGCGCGCCGATCCCGGCGGTCCTTCAGCCTACGGGCGTGGCACAACGCCTGAGGACATTGCGGGCGGGAAAGTGACTCCGGCAAGCACGACGCTGCGCTTTCACGAAGGTAGCCATGGGTTGGATTTCGTCGAGTTTCTGGAAAGAAACCCGCCGCCCGCATTCGACGGAAAAATCGGCATGACGGTAGCCGAGTTGCGCGCGGCGCTCGCCGCCTGGAGGAAGGCCACGACTCAGTACAGTAGTGCCATCAACGCCTTCAGCACGAGCCACACCGATTGCGTAGGAACGACGATCGACGAATTCAAAGCGGCCCAGGCGAGACCCGGTCAGCGGATAGAATTGGAATGCGGCCACTAAGCACCGCGGCTAGATTTGCTTCTTGCCTCGCGCCGGTTCTGGCCGCAGTGGTGTCGACGGGAGCGGGTCGTTACCGCTGTATGCGGATGAGTTCGACCCAGGATAGGATCCAGAGTCGATGAGCTCGTTATCTCGACAACGTCGGCGAGTATCGCTTCGGTATGTGAAGCAGCGAAAGGCGCAGCGACAGTTTCGCGCGAACTCTCTTCCCTCACTACAACCCGATATTCATCCTATGCTTCAACTGCAGCAGATGCTAGGAAACCGGAGCGTAGCAGAGCTGGTGCAATCGAAGCGGCTTACCACTCACGCGATTGGGAGGAACGTTGCGTTCAAAGCCGTAACTAAACCGATGGCAGATAGCGATACCGCGGAAGGCGATCGCGCCATTCAGCAAAACCGGGAATCGCTGGCAACGACTCAAACGGCTGGTCCTCAATCGATGAATAGAGGCGCTGGAGCAACGCTACGCGATGACCGCCTCTCATCACCCCGCCCCCGTGCACCCTATGGCGTGAGCAAAACGGGTGAGAAACATTCATCTTCGGACACCGGCGGCTTAACAACCAGACAAACGCCGTCGCGTAATTTTGTTCTGGTTCCGAAACAAGGCGCCGGCGGCGACAAAGCGTCTGTTCGCCAGGAGGGGAAGCCGACGCAGTTTCGTGCTACGGCGGCCGACAGCGAATTCAGAGACCACGCTGCCGAAGCAGCTCCAGCAACGACCGGCGGGCTGTCTTCGACTCGTCAGAAAGCGCCTGCCGCTCCGGAAGAAGACCCCGCCTTCCAGCAAGTCGTAAAGCAGTTAACCAACAAATCGGCACACGAGAAGAAGCCGCTAACAACGCCGGAGACAAAACAGCGGGAAACACGACTCGCGGCAAATCTATCGCCTGACGAAATCAGCAAGCAACATGCGTACAGCGAACATCTGGATAAGCTCGATCAGACGCAGCCTCATGAACTGACTGTCGAACAGTTCATGAGCGAGTTCAAAGCTACGACCACGAAGCTGGCGGAAACATTGCCGAAGGACAAAGAACAACATGGCACCGTCGGCACCGCGGCCAACATGGCGGCGGCAAAGGTGATCGCGAAAGGTGAGATTGCCGATCAGAGTAAGATTCGCTCCGATCCGTTACGCGCGGAATCGAAGAAGAATGCGTCGGATTACCAGGTATCGCAGGAAGAGAAAACTCGTGAATTAAAACCCGATCCTGTCGGCAGCAGTGAACCCGTCAAAAACCCGCAAGCTGCGGCACCAAAGGCGAAAACGGATGACGAAATTTCGTTGGATGATAAGAGCCGCTCTCTGGATGATGCGTTGCTGAATCACAACGTCCACGGACAGACCATCAACATCGATGAGGGCTCCCTGGCTTACCCGGTCTCAGGCGAACAGACGTTCGATGAAGCCGGCGCAGCAAAACGCAAGGCGCAAGAAGAAATCAAAAGAGCCAATCCGAGATACCGCGAACAAGAGCAGCAAGTAATTCGCCAATCACAAACCGATATCCGATCCGTTGTGGACACCGGATTGCAGAGCCAGCATGGCTTACGTGGGAACACGTTCAATGAAGTGCTAGGCACGCAGAAGACGCACAAAGCCAATATCGAAAGTAAGAAGCGGGCTGTCTTCAAGGAAATCGAAGAGATCTACGGCAACACGACTGAAAAAGTCAAAGCGGAACTGAAGAAAGTCGAAGCGGTCGAAGACACTTTCGAAAAAATCGTGAGCGACGCTGAAACCTATTTCAACGATAAGGCTAAACAGGAGTTGGAGTACATCTACACTCCGGGAATTCTCGATTACAGCGATTGGAAAGACAAGCAAGAGGCCGAGATCAAGCAAGAATACGAGAAACAAAAGCGTGAAAACGGGAGTGACGGATATCATCTCGGTGTAGATCCTTTGTACTTCAAGGCACTGAGAATAGTACAGGACCGATACGCAGAGAAGTGGTTCGTGAACATGAAAAGCTTCTTTATCGACGACGTGAACAGACAAGTCGCCGATAGGATCGCAAAGCCGGTCGTGGCGGCGTTGAATGCGGCCAAGAAACAGATTCAGGAAGGAAAGGACAAAGTTCAAAGAGCGTTCGCATCACTGGATCCGAAAGAGCAGGAGGAATCGCAAAATGTTCTCGACGCGGTCACCGGGAAGTTCGAACAATTGGAAGAATCCGTCGACGATCGCCAGCGCGAAATCATCAACGATATGGCGCGAGCCTACAATCAGAGCGTCGGTAAGCTCAAGTCGAAATTCGATGAGATCAAGAAAGACGTTCTCACCAGTTGGTTCGAAAAGGCCTGGAACAAAGTCAAGGCCGTCGTCAGCGCGATTATAGATTTTGCGACCAGAATTGTAGAGCTATTGGGCCGGCTTGCCTATCTGGTCGGCGATATCGTGTCGAGCCCGCGCGCCTTCTTCAACAATTTAGTGAAGGGAATCGGTCAGGGCTTCTCCACGTTCGTCGACCGAATCGGTGAATTTCTTGCCACAGCATTCTTTGACTGGCTGCGAGGCTCGGGCGGAGTCGCCATCGCCATGCCGAAGGATTTGGGTCCCAAGGGGATCTTCGGCTTGTTCGCGCAACTGCTCAATTTGACCACCGAAACTATCTGGGAACGCATGGAGGTCGTTTACGACAAGACGATTGCCAATGCCTTTCGGCGTGGCGAGGTCTTGCTGGGAAGAGGGCTGGAAATTTTCGGCACGATCAAAGAGGAAGGTCTCGGCGGGTTGTGGGACGAGATCAAAAATTCGTTGGGGAGCATCCTGGAAGAAAGCCTCGATACGATCAAGGAAACTGTCCTGTATGCTGCCATCAAAAAGGTAATTTTCGAAATCGGCAAAATGCTGGTTCCCGGCGGAGGATTCATAGCCATTGCAGAGAAGGTGATCCGGCTGCTGCAGTTTATCGCGGAAGCGCGAAACAAGATCCTGGCGCTCATCGAATCGTTCGTTGATTCCGTCGAAATGGCGGTCAAAGGCAACGTTCCGGGTATCGTCAAGCATATCACCGGGGCTCTCACCAAGTTTATTACTGTCGCTCTTGACTTCTTGGTCAACTTGTTCGGCTTAGGCAGCCTGAAAGAAAAAGTGACGCGATTGATTGAAAGGATACGAAAGCCGGTTATTAAAGCCATCGATTGGGTTCTGAACAAATTCAAGCCTCTGGTCATGAAGGGGGCGCAGTGGGTGAAAGGGAAGGCCACCGAGGCCAAGGAGTGGGGCAAGCAAAAGCTCTACGGCGGAACCGAGGAGAACAAGAGGGAGCGTCTGGCCAAAGGAATGGCGGCCGGTGTGGCGGCGATCAACAGTATCGAGGGCAATAAGGTGCCGGGACGACTCACCAAGGCTAAACTGGTCGGCCTGCGGCTTCGCTACCGTCTCCCGGTGCTGGAAGCCGTGGCGAAGAACGGCCGGTGGTACGTGCACGGCGAGATTCAGCGTGCCGAGGCGCCGACCGAGAAAATGGAGGCAGGCCCGGACGACAGAGAGAAACTCACAAAAGAGGTTGATGTTCGAGAACGTGCGCGTAGCGAATTAGAACGTCAGTTGCCCGGCGTTCACACGAAACAAGGCGTCAAGGGAATTGTAGAACAGGTTGAAAAAGAGCTCCGGCCGGAAGGTTTAACAAACCTTGAAGTAGGCCCTGAGTCGCCAGAAGGGGTGTCAACGGTCTATGCTGAAGTTGGTTCGAGGGCGCCCCTCGGCGAGTTGATAGAAGAAGCGGCGACGGAGCCGGAGGCAAGGAGCGCAACTGTTCGGACGGCCGTTAAATTGGAGCTTTCCAAAAAGGATGTTGCTGTTGGGTCTCGAGGTATCGAAGCTACACATCCGGGCAGGCGGCCGAGAGGCGGCGCCGTACTTTCATCAAGTACTGACACTGAGCTAAGAATCGTAACATGGAACGTGACCGCGCTTAGTGCGGCGAACCCCTCAGATCATGCTGAGGATCAGTTCGTTAATTGGTTACGTAATGAAGAAGATGTCATGAAGAACTTGGTCTCAATTCAAGTACAAAACTTTGACCTTAGCCCGTGCGATGACTGTTGTGGCGAACTCAGCAAATTATTAGGGGAAATAAGGATTGCACAGAAGACCAGTCCAAAACTCAAGACTGCTGAAATATACTGGCAACAGCTCTATCAGCAACCCGAAAGCTCGCGTGAGCACCACAGCGCAGCTCAAACAACATGGAATGGTATTAGACGCCTTACCAGCGGACGAGGTTGGACTATCCACGCACCTGCCAGCGCATATCCAGTTTCTACTACCGGTCACATACCGGAGGACATCTACAAAAGATGGGCATTCAAAAGTAAGAAGAGCGCCATTGCAACCGTGACACCAGTAGCTCCGGTCGGATCTTCAGGCCCTGGCGCAGCAAGCGCCGGTGTACGGATAAGAAAGGCACGCGAATCTTACTAAACACAACGAACTCTGATCGTGGGGTCCGGTATTTTGGTGGCAAGCGCGCAGCCTGACCGATAAAAGCAAATTACCGAGCCAAACAACGGGTGTGCAGATCAAATAGCCGCCGAATAACATGATCGCGCCCGATGGCTGGCGCTCGGGGCTGTAAGCTGGAGCAACGTTTTCAAAGCCGTTCGCGCCACTCCGATCATCCCTCCCGAGCGGCCGGTGCTTGCCAGTTGTAGCTGATTGACGACGATATTTACTGATTTCCGCGATGAGATCGTTGCGGCTTTTTTATGATCATGGCCAGCGTCAGCGAGTGATGCTGCGGCGTACCTGCCTTCCTCCGGCTACATTGATCGCAACTGCAACCGCTGATTCAAAATTGCCATTTCGCCAGATTCGGCGCTTGGGGACGCTGCTGGGTTTGCAGCGCACCCATGGCAACGCGTTCGTGCAGCGCTTGGTGCAGCGCAAGCTGATCTCGGATTTCGTTGGTAATCTGGTTCCCGCAGCCGCCGGCGGGAGCCGGTGCGAAGGGGCGTCCGATCGACCCTCGCGAGAACAGGCCGTAAGGTGTCGGTGGTGCAACCGGCTGCGCTGGGTGTACGAGTTGGCTACTGCTAGCAAAATGCGGAGACACACAATATAAGATAATCAGAGACTTTGTCCCATGACGAAAACGACCGCGCTAAGAAAATCAACGCGGAAAGTTGCCAGTCGATCACGGATGAGTGATAGGCGGAACGAGCCTGAGAACCAGGCGGCGTTGATTCACCCCTTTTTACGGCTGCAGCAGTGTATAGGCAACCAGGCCGTTGGACGGTTGATACAGGCCAAGCGACAAATAACCCGCCGGGCGGATGGGCGTGAGCAGGAAGCGGATCGGCTGGCGAATCAGCTGATCCGCATGTCTGAGCCGAGAGTTCAACGAGCATGCGCGGCCTGCGAGGCGAGTACAACGTCGTGCCCAACCTGTGAGGAAGAATCATCAAGGATGAAACGTAAAGCCGAACATAGAAACAATATCAGAGAAGGTTGGGTCTCCGATATTTCTGTCGCATCGAGTCGGCGGCGAGATCCGGCAACCCACGGGTTTTTCGAGCCTCGATTGGGCGCTGATTTTAGCCACGTTCGTATGCATACCGATGCGCTTGCTGCCGAGTCGACGCGGGCGTTTGGGGCGGGGCAGTACGGGCCCGGGAGTGACGAGGGAAGAAGGGTTCCGGCCCATGACTTGACGCATGCAGTCCAGCAAGCAGATGGACAGCGGTTGCGTTTGCAGCGCCAGCTAGGATCCGCGCCGGCGGCCCAGGCAGTGATCAGATTAGGTGCAACTGGTCCGATGGTCGCAGAGCTTCAGCGCCGGCTCAACCAAGCAGGCGCCGATCCGGTCCTGGAAGTTGATGGGGTGTTTGGGGAACATACACAAGCCGCAGTCATGGTGTTTCAGCAAACTCATGGGCTGGGGGCTGACGGGATCGTTGGGCCGCTGACTTGGGCGGCGCTCGGCGGCA
>Ga0126378_10000954_pt1 | contig 21513 bp, 18 predicted proteins | sample PanSoiMetPlot_23_FD_92587 | JGI IMG/M metagenome (GOLD analysis project Ga0126378, IMG submission 92587) | Tropical forest soil microbial communities from Panama - MetaG Plot_23 | ecosystem: Environmental > Terrestrial > Soil > Tropical forest > Bulk soil | place: Panama | collected 2016-02-17
ATCGAAAGCGAGCCCGGGGGACCACCAGAGGGATCGGAAGGTCAAAAATCCGGTAGACGGGTGGGAGTTGAGCGAAATAACTGAGCTCCGCCGGGCCTCCTACGTATGCGGCGGTGGGCAGCAGATGATCCTGAAGAATCGGCCGCAGTAAGGCCGAGCTGCTGAAGCGGAGGGGGTCCGCTTCGAGGATGCGCACTAGCTCTTCGGTCGAGATCGTCTCGTTCGAGCCCACCAGAGACCATGCCGGCCCCTGCCTTTCGAGGCGGAAGCGTTGTCCTTCGGCCCGATGCCGATGGAAAAAGAACAGCGGCGAGCCGGTCCGGACATGGACCTGCACGGCAAAGCCCGCGGCCTCCAGGGCTCCGGCCCGCTCAAGCAGAGCTGCCGCAATGCGCTCAGAGTCGATCAGCGCTTTGCGGTAGATCGGAATGGCGATTCTTGCGACGGCTTCATTCCTGGGATCGAAAACGATCAATCCTTCGTCAGCGAAAAGCGCCGCCAGCAATCCGCCGAACGCTCCGGGAAGGGTTTGGCCAGTGCGGTAGTGTTGTCGGATGAGAGGGAGGACCTCTGCTGAGAAGGGGAGCTCGCCGAGGCACTCTTCAAGGGTCGCCGCCAGTTGCTCGCTGTCCGCGCCCAGGACGCGGTGGGCAACCGAAACTCGGTCCCCGGAAGCGGCGAGTTGGTCGTCGAGGGCAAGCCGTTTTCTCGTTCCATCCGGAAGAAGGATGTGACAGTGGTTTATTTCCGGGAAATCGTGATCTTCCGTCTGCAGCCAGAAGACAGGCGCGCAACGAACTTGCGATTCTCGCTCCAAAGCGCGGGCGGCGACGATCGCCGAGGCCGCCTTGTAGAACGTAAAGAGCGGTCCAAGAAATAGGCCCGGCTGTTGGCCGGTGACCACGGCAGCAGCGCGGCCATCGGCCAGCGCGTGCAACATTCCCCTTCGGGCTGCGCTGGGCGGCAGCCGTTCGTCCTGTCGCTGCAGCTCCTCGTGCAACCCCGGCGCGATCGACCTCTCAGCGGCGCGCCGCACATGCGCAACGCGCGCATCTCGATCTCGAAAGCTCGCTGGGAGCAGCGACTGGGCAGCGGCCTCTCCGGCAAGGAAAGAGCGGAAGAAGGGTTCGCCCATCGACTTGATCAGCTCTTGTTACCCTTCCAGTCCTTGAGGGCCTTGTTCACGTCGTCCGCCATGAAGAAGGCTTGCGGGGTCTTGTCCCCGAGCGCCTTGGCCTTTTGCGCGTAAGTCATCGCATCCTTGTACTTCCCCTTGGCCGCCAGGAGCTGGGCCTTGGTCCAGAGGTTGTACCAATGCTCTTTCGCCGCGATTGACTTGTCCACCAATTGCAAGCCTGCGTCGTAGTCCTTGACCGATTCGAGCATGTATCTGGCGGCGGTGTTGTACGGACCCCAAGCGCCCTCGGTCATGGCCTTGATGTTGGCCAGAGCCTGCGCCTGCGTGGCGAGCTTGATTGGGAGAGAGACGCGCAGCTTTTCCCATTCGAGGTCCACCGACGCCGAATCGTCCGTGAAGTCGGAAATCGCGTAGGCCAGCCGCTCGCGGTGGGGAACTGCCTTCGGCAGTACCTGGACTCGTACGACGTCGAGATCCTGTTTGTAATTGGAAGCGCCGTTCTGGTTGAAGTCCTTGTTGAGGATCACTGTCCACTCGGCCGCGGTGGGGATGGCGAAGAACGCGTAGGAGCCCGCGGGTACAGCGCTGGTTCCAATGGTCACGTCCTTGGTGAAGGTGATCTTTGTCGGCTGATTCGCACCGGTGCGCCAAACCTCGCCGTAGGGCACCAGAGCGCCCCAGATCTTCCGGCCTTTCACCGCCGGGCTGCTGTACTCGACAGTGATTTCGGTCAAGCCCACCGTCTGTGACACCTTGCCTGCCGGGCTGGGCCGTGGAAGTTGGAGTTGCCCGAACGCGGAAAACGGGGCCAGACAGAGCAAGGTCATGACAAGCGGGCGGCAATTCATGTTGTGATCCCTCATTCGACGGACCTTCCTTTCGGAAAAAGCGCAGGCGAGCGTTTCGCGCTCGGCGGACGCCTTCATAGATCGATCGGCGCGAGCCCGCCACGACGATTTTCAGCGAGCCGGGCAGACTCGCTGATCAGGCTCAGCCGAGGTCCGTCCAATTCGCCGCGCGCGCTCCGCCGGCAACCATCTGCAATTCGGTAGGCGCGCGCAAGTGCTCCACCGGGGCGGGTGGATCGAATGGCGCCCGTCCGATCTGGTTGGTGCGCCAACGAGGGCTGAAGCTGCCGAGAAAATAGTTTCGGAAACACCACCAGGCGAAGCTCCTGGTGCGAAGCTCAGCCTCGATTTGGCTCTCGATGGCGGTGTGTAGCTTCGGCAATGTGGTCCAGTGCGCGCCCGCCTTTTCGTGATGCGCGGCGTGAAACCCATTGTTGAAGAGGAGAAAATTGAGAATCTTGCCAATAAAGCTGCGCGAGTGGTTGTGAGCCGACCACGGATCCGTGTGCACATGCTGGACGAAGTTGAAGAGCATGATCGTCCAAAGGGCGAACAGCGCCGGACACCCGAAGATAAGAACCCAGCTGCCGATCCCGCTCCATAACCCGAAGCGAGCGCAGGCGATCCCCAGGAGCAGAACGTGCGCTCCGGCCCAGACGACGTATTGATTGACAATCAGCCAGAAGAGCCGCCGGTTTTTGCGTCGCGCGTTGCGAATGTAGGCTTTGATTACGTCGCCTTGAAAGTAACTCGACACAAAGAAGTAACTGGCGGCGACGAGCGCACTGTTTTGATTCGTATACCGCCAGGTGATGGTGGCGTCACCCGCGCGATTGGCGAACTTGTGATGATTGAGATTGTGGGTTGGTATCCAGGCAAAGGTCGGATAGCCGTAGAAAATGGACAAGCTATAGGCGAAGAGATTGTTCGCCCTTCGGCTTCTGAATGTGGGGCAGTGGTTGTGGTTGTGGGCAATCACTCCAGCCGAAAGGGCCAAGTAGCACGACACCGGCAGCAGGTACGGCATCGCATGAGTGGCGAGTTGGGCAGACGCAACGAGGACCATCAGCGCCACCCAGACGAGGGTGCGCCAATCGGCGCGGTTACGGAGCAGCATCAGTGGGGGCCTCGTGTCCAGCGTTAGGCTGCGCGATCTCGGACAGTCTACCCGGCCTGTAGCGCAATGCACGACTATTCCGTCCTGCTCGTTCGGCTTGAACTCCGTGTACTGTCAGCGCGTGTCGCACATTGCAGGGGCTCAGCGGCTGCTGGCTTCCGCTCCCGACGGGAAGGGCGATTCCCCGGGCGGGAGGCGATAAACCTTCACCACGTCCACGCCGCGGATTCGCACCACGTGCCAGGGCTGGCGTTGAGCAAGCTTCTCCACGGCCCTCTGATTGGCCTGGTAGAAGCGACCGGTCTGAATCGCGACGTAACAGATCCTGCCATGGTGGCAAGATTCTTCGGGTCGAGTCATCGAGACGACCAGGTCGCCTCGACCGAAGCGCTGAGCATAGTAGAGGGCCGTCCAATCGATCTCGGTTGAGATTTCAGCTCCCGGCTCAGCGTGTTGGGCGATGTATTCGATCGCCTCACGATAACCGGCATCGAAGTAATCGCAATGCGGAAAATACCAGGTGACCAGACGATCGCCTCCACCGAGTGGGCTGATATAGGTTCGGAAGTGGGGCGCGTGAGACGTCGACGCCAGGAGCTCCGGTCCGATCAAAACGGCAGCGAGCAAAGCGGCGAGCCCAGTGGAAGCAAAGTTAAGGCGCACGTTGCGAGCTCGCTCGATGAGCCAAGCGGCCGTCGAACCGGCGAGCAAGAAGAAGGCCGGGAACACCGGAAGGAACATCCGAGCGTACTTTGCGCCGGTGATCGTGCCTGCGGCGAACAGGACCGCCATCCAGGTAAGCATGAGGCGCTGCGAAGGATGGCGCTTCCAGATGGCCCAAACCAGACCCGCCGCTGAGAACAACACCACGCCTGGCGTTTGCTTGACTGCGGCGAATACCAGGAAGTACCACGGTGGCATACCGAAGAGCCCGGCTTGGAAGACGTTTGGATAGAGACGGCCCATGAAGAGCATCGTCAGGTGGGTGGCCCGACCGCCGTGTGTCGCGCCGCGGACGTAGTCGAAGATGTACTTCCAAGTCGATGGAAGGACGGCCATCCAGTTGAGGGAGATCCAGATGACGAGAGAGATGCCGATCAACTGTAACCAGCGCCGCAGCGGGACTCGGTACGCCGTGTTCGTCCGCGCAAGCCAAAAGACGGCCAGAACCGGAATGACAATCTGGTGCGGATAGTACTTTGAGGCCAGCATTGCCGCCAGCGCGGCGGCGCCACCGACTTCGAAGCGTCGGGAGCGATCTTTCTCCCCATTGTCTGCTGCTGCCTTCGCCTCCGCTAGGCAGAGGCACAGCACCATCAAGAACACTCCGACCAAGACGTCTTCCTTGGCGATTCGTTGGTAGCCAATCCAGGTGACCGACACTGCACCGATCGCCGCCGCGAAAAGCCCGGCGGTGCGTCCGAACAGCCTCCGCCCCAGCAAGGCAACGAGGATCACCGCGACGCTTGCGACGATGGCGTTCGGCAGCCGGGTAATCGTCTCCGGCGCCCACTGAAGCTTGCGCCCGACAATCAATGTCAGGGCAATCAGCGACTTCATCAGCATGGGGTGCTCGAGATCGTCGCCGCCGAAATCTCCTTGTAGGTACCGATTCGCGCTTAGCCACTTGTGCAGCTCGTCGTCGGAAAAGCCTTCCTGCGCCAACCCGTGCAACCGAAACCACAGGCCCACCGCGGCGCACGCCACCAGAACCGCGAGTGCGGGGATACCCCAAGGAACCGTTCGCCCCTTCAGCTCGAGAGCCGAGGCGAGCTCGCTGCCTGCGTCGGGTGCTACTTCCATGCGCGCCTTCTTAAGTCACCTCGCGCATCGATCCAATGCGGGCAGTTGCCGGTCGCGCAGCTTGAATGCGGGCCCACGTTGAGATAAGCGCGCGCGGGGGAACCTCGCCGAGGCAAAACATGGGAAAGCAGCTGAGAACGTTGGTCGTCGCCGTACTCGCCACAGGGACGTTCTTTCCGCGCGTGCTCTTCGCCGACGACGTGGTGCATTGCTTTCCGGGAGACCCGGTATTTCCTTCGTTCGACATGAGCTGCCAGTCGGACGACGACTGTGCGGTCGCGGTCCATCAAATAAACTGCTGCGGCACGCGGCTGGCGCTTGGCATCAATGGCCAGGAGGTAGGGCGCTTCAGCGAAGACGAAGCGATCTGCGAGTTGCAGTATCCGTCTTGTGACTGCGCTGATTTCGGCATTCGGGCGGACGATGGCCAATCCACGTACGACCCCGACGAGCTCGGGGTGGTCTGTGCCGAGAACACCTGTACGACGTTCGTCGCACCAAAATAGTTGGGGCAAAGGCCCGCGTCCCCAGAGCCCTGGGGACACCTTGTGGGTGGTTGCAATGCCGCTTCGAACGCGGGGCAAGGGAAAAACTTCCCGCCCCGACTTGACACTGCCCCCTCGATCCACGAAGCCTGTGGCTCGCTTGCCCCAATATCCGCTCGTCAAAATCGTCGCCGAGAAGCGCCCTGAAGCAGCACGTCAAGCCGAAGTCGCCCAGCTGGAGGAGCTGTTGCGCACGGCGCTTAACGAGGCTCGCGGCGCCTGGCCGACGCTCGACGTGTCCGATGAACAATTCGTCCACTACCTGGCGGAGCGGATGCCGGCGGCCGAAAGCCCGGTGCAGTGGCTGCGAACAGTACAGGTACCCGATCTCTACTTGTGCTCTGCGTGCGCTGGTGGCAATGCCGCGGCGCTGAGCATTTTCGACACCAAGCTGCTGCCTCAGGTCGTCCAAGCCATCGCCAGCATCAACCCCGAGCCGAGCTTCGTCGCGGAAGTCCAGCAGCAGGTCAGGCGAAAGCTTCTGGTCGTGGAGAATTCGCGCTCTCGAATATCCGAGTACGCGGGATTTGGTCCTTTGCTCCATTGGCTTCGCGCGGTTGCCGTCCGCACTGCGCTCAACCTGCGCCGCAGCCAGGGAAGGCAGGACATTCCGGTTCCGGACGAGTCGCTGCTCAATCTGCCGCAGAACGTGGGCGACCTGGAGCTGGACTACCTCAAGACGCGGTACCGGAAGGATTTCACCCAGGCCTTCCAACGCGCGCTATCCCTGCTCACGAGCGAAGAGCGGAACGTCCTGAGGCTGCACTTCGTGGAAGGCCTGACCTTGAGTCAGATCGGAACGGCGTATCAGGCGGACAAGTCGACGATCTCGCGTTGGATTGCCAAGGCCCGCAAGTCTCTGCTCGAGCAGACGCGGGAAGAGCTCTCCAAGAAGTTCCGCCTCGACTCTCGCGAGCTGGACAGCCTGATGTACCTCGTCCAGAGCCAGTTGGACGTGAGCATCAGCTCGCTGTTGCGCCGGACTCGGGCCTAGCTGCGGCCACCAGCTTGCGCCGCGAACGAGCTCGCCAAAACACGTAGAGCGCGACCGGAGAGAGGATCCCAACTGCGCCGTACTTGAGCGCGTCCCGGCGAAACCGCCAAAGAATGGGCTGCACCTGGTCGTCAAAGTTGCGAACCAAAAACGCGCGCCCCAACAATGCACCACCGAGACCTCCCAACTCGACGGACTGGACCAGAACTCGCTGCTGGCCGAGCGTCATCAGAACCGGACTGGGGTTATCACCGAGGCGCTCGATGGGTTTGAGATCGCCGTCGATCGTTGCCACCTGCGTGTGGTCGGGCGCGCGGAGAACCACGCGATCCCCCACGCTCTCCTCGAGCCTGGGCAGGAAGGAATCCTTCACCCAACGCCCAAACACCAGCGCTCCGAGAATCTTGCGACCCCGCGTCACCGGTCGCGCGAAAAGCAGCAGCAAGTCCTTGTCGGACTCGACGGGGGTGAGCACCAGCGGCGCGCGGGCCACCTGGGTTGGAGACCACAGCGCTTCCGCGGGGTGTCCCTCCAGGGCCTGATCGAGGATGTCCAGGCCACCGGGTTTGGCTCCAAAAATGTTCTCGTCGGCGCGGTTGTAGATAACTCGACCCTGGGGATCGACGAACAGCACCACGTCCTCCCCGTCGAGCAAGGGCATGTCCGCCGAGAGGATGAGATCGTGCGAGTAGCCGATTCCCTGATCCTCCGACTCCGCCGCCAAACCCAATCGGGCGTCGAGATCGTCCGCCTTTCCGAGCGCCTCCGACAAGAAGTCCCTCTTCAACACCGCTTGGGCGCGCGTATCGAAGTCCTGTAGGCGCTCGGTGGCCTTGACCCGGAACAACTGCGTCGCACGGGCGAGGTCAGCTTCGACTGCCCGGCGCGCGGAGCTCTCGACGGCCTGCTCGACTCCGAACGAGAGCACGAAGAGGATGAGCGCTGCCGTGGCGACCCAGGCGCGGTACCTTCGCGCATTAAGACCGCGCGACAGCGCCGCCAGCAGCTCGTGCATCGAAGCATGGCGCTCCTCGGGCTCGAGGCTGAGACCTTTCACCAGCACTCGGCGAACCCAGCCGGGGACAGCGCTGCCCTTCGGCGGGGGCGGCACCACGCCGCCGTAGGTCGCTGAAGTTTTGCCGGGGTACGGCCGCGCGCCGTAGACGGCCTCGTAGAGCGAAACGCAAAAGCTGAATTGGTCCGAGCGCGCGTCGGCGCTTTTACCGCGCCACTGCTCGGGCGAGATGTAGAGCGGCGTTCCGGCCAGCACATTGCCATCGAGCGCCGGTGCCGCTTCGGAGGCCGAGTGCTCCTCTTCGCCGGGAGCTCGCAGGCGGTGCGCCAGGCCAAAGTCGGTGACGCGGACTTGGCCCTCGTAGCCGACGAGGACGTTGTCGGGCTTGAAGTCGCGGTGGACCAGGCCGGAGTCGTGGGCGGCGCGCAGCCCCTCGCCGGCCTTGATAAAGATCTCCAGGATTTCCGACCAAGATCGCCGAGCTTCGCCCAGCCAGGCGCGAAGATCGCGCCCGCGGATAAATTCCATCGCGAGGAAGACCTGGTCATTGAAGGTGCCGACATCGTAAACGGCGATGACGTGCGGGTGGGTGAGTCGCGCCATCGACTGGGCCTCGCGAAGCAATGAGGCGCGCAGCTCCGCGGGAGTCCCCGGAAGGTCCGTCCGCAGTAGCTTCACGGCTACCTTCCGGTCCAGCTCCGGATCAAAGGCCGCATAGACCACCGCCATCCCGCCGCGGCCAATGCAGTCCAGCAGCACGTACCGCCCGAGGTTCGTCCCGCGAGGCAGGCTCGCCGCTCCTGGCTGCTCGTCGTTGACCTTTTCATCCTCTGGCGCGACAGAAACTCGCACCACAGTGGCCACCAGCGAACGGCACCGATCGCACTGATCGATGTGACGCTCGAGCGCCGCCCGGCTGTTGGGAGTGAGAAGCCCGTGCAGCGACTTCATCAACTCGTTCTCATCCGGGCAGGGGCTTGGCTCCGTCGAGATCATTTCGGACACAATGTAGCGGGACGGCCGCGGCGCTACCAGCGCGCCCCTCGCACCTGCTCCGCTACTGCGGATAGATAGGCTGCTTTCGATAGGCCTGCCCAAACTTGCCGAGATGCTTGGTGTCGAACTTGGTTTCCGTCACCTCGAGGGCGACGCTCGTCACCTCGCCCGGTTTGACGTCGACCTCGACGCGCACCGGCTCACTGCGGCGACTCCATGCGAACAGCGGATACCGGCCGGCGGGCACGCTGCGCAGGACGAACTTGCCGTCCGCTCCGGTCACCGCGAACGCCCGGTTGGGCAGCACCAAGATGGTCGCCACCATTTCCTCGTGGATATCGCAGTAGATGTCGACCACGCCCGTGCGGCCGAAGTCGATCTCGCGAGACTCGCCCACCCGCGGCTTACCCAGGTCGAACGGACGGGCCTTCGAGGTGGAAAAGACGTTGTGGATCAGCTTGTCTTCGTTCGTGAACTCGACCGTTTGTCCAACGACGATCGGCAGCACGTCGGGAATGAACGTCTTGTTCCGCTGCGAAATCCGGGGCTTCTCGGGCGGCGGAGGTTGGCTGAACCCGGTGATGTAGAGCACGACGCCGGACGCGTCCGCCTTTGGAACAGCCTGGCCGTTCGCGTCGCGGGTGACGACGCGGACCGTCCCCTCCACGGTTCCGTCCATCGCCTCAGCCGTCGCCGCAAAGCAAAACAAGGCGATCCAGGCGACTAAAGAGCGACTGCCCAAAGCAGCCTCGGGATAAACGGCGGGCTCGCCGCCGATAGACCGGTGAGGCCAACCATCGTTCCGGCCGTGATCCAAACTCGACCACGCGTCCAGGACACGGCGCCGCCGGCAAAATAGCGCGGGAAGGAGCTCATGTTGGAGGGAACGCTGGCCACATTGCCTTGGATCTCGGCCAGCACTTCGGCTGAGAGGCGAAACTCCCCGCTAAGTGGATAGGCGAGCCCTCCGCTGAAAGTGCCGGTGACCGGCCTAGGCAGATTCTCCGGCCAAGGAAGGCTGATGGAGACCCCTGCGTCCAAGGAAAGGTGTAGCTCGGTGGCCTTGCCGTAAGTAACGACGAGGTCCATGTCCACGCTGCTCGGCGCGACGCGAGCTTGAATCGCTTGCCGGTAGGAAAACCGCACCAGCGGTTGGAAGCCCCCCTCCTTTTCTCTGGGGAAAAATCGATAGCGCCCTTCCACCCAGAACGATTGCACCGCGGTAGTGTTTGAGGCGGCGACGATCTGAAAGGGAAGGGCGAGCTCCAGGTGATTGGATAAGCCGAACACAGGTGCAAACCAAAACCAGTACAACGCCGATCTACCGACATGTTCCTCGGTGGTTGGGATGCGGCTCTCGGACCACCACCACTCCTCTAGCTCGACGTCCCCGTCGGGAACAATCTCCGAATCGTACGCGAAAAGAAACGGGCGCCGGCCCGCCTCCGCCGCCCGCGGTGCCACCGCCGACACAAAGAACAACGAAAAGAGGATCGACTGAAGTCGCCCCCCGCGTTTACTCCTCGGCATGGCGGGACTTATTGTGTGGAGCCCTCGCCGTGTCAACTCCGAACGGGTGGAATCTGCTAAAGCGTTACTGCTGAGGCGCAGCGGGCGCCATCGCTTCGGGATCGAGGCGGCCTTCGGGAGATCGGCGATAGGTAGTGCCGAACAGCCGATCGCAAATCGGGAACGTGATGTTGAAATTCCAGCGAGTCATCAGCGCGAGGTTGTGGTGGGCGCGGTGATGCTGCCGCAGGACGCGCACCGGAGGGAACCGGCCCACGAAGGTATGCTCGGGAAAGTGATAGGCAAAGTGCAACCACTCGTAGGTCAGGTAGTAGCCCACTCCGATTGCAACGAAAAGCCAACCCGCATTGGGCGAGATAACCAAAAAGAGAATCAACGCGATCGGCGTCGCCATTCCGCCGAGGAAAAAGAGCAACATCACCGGCGGAAACAGCACCATCTTGAAGTCGCGAGATGACTCATAAGACATCCGGTCGTGGGTGAAGAAATGGTGGTGCTCGACCGAGTGTCGGCGAAAAATGACGCCCAGGTATCGCTGCAGTCGATGCATCGGTCCCCGGTGGCCGAAGTATTCGGCGGCGTTCGACACCAGGAAGCCGATCGGCAGGACGAGGAGCTCCTGCCAGCTTGGTTGGCGAACGCGAGAAATGGCAAACGCGATCACCGCCAGCGAGCCCAAGGTGGTGAACGCAAAATGGAGCCATCCCGAGTACCGGGGTCCGATGCTCTTGGCTCGGTACTCCGCTCGAAACTTGTCGGTATCCGCAGCTGAGCCAACCATTTCGTTGTTCCAACGCGAAATATGCCAGGGGCCGGGCCGCCCGTCGACAGGGTCACGGGTCTCCCCCATTGCTGCCGATCGACCGCAGAGCTATCCTTTCTACCGTCGAGGGTCGTGGGGCGCGTTCCCTCGAGCATCAGGAAGGAGACGGGATGCACACGCGACGGGGCGGGATGTCGCTTCGGGCCAGCGCCATCGCCTTCCTCTCATTCATTTTGTTGGCCAGTTGCGCCCAGCCTACGCGCGTCCGCCGTGTGGCCGAAGCGGGCGAATCCGTGGCGCTGCCCGCGTGTCCGTCGCCCGTGCCGCCGGTGCCGGATCAGGCGGCGAGCGAGGGCCGTTACGGCGTGGTGTTGGTCGGTTACACCGTCGAAGTCGATGGCCGCGTCGATGAAATCGAGCTGGAGGATCCGCACGCATCGCCGATGCTCTTCGCAGCCGCGCAGCGCTGGCTGGAGGAATGCCGGGCAAGCCAAAACACGCGGCCGAAGCGAATGAGCGAGCTGCTCAGCTTTCCACCGCCAGGGGTTGCGCCTCTCCAGGAAACGCCCCTGTCGCTGGCTCAACAACCCGAAATAAGCCAGCCGCAGCGCGGCCCGAATTGCACACCGGAGCGACCGCCCGCCGTCGTCAGCGGAGGCGGCAGCATGACGGTGGAGTACGTGGTTCACAGCAATGGGCGAGTCGGCGATGTGACGCTCAAAGGCGGCGATGCCCCGCGCGCTCTGTTCAAGACGATCAAGGTCTGGCTGCAGAGTTGCCCGTACACGCCCGCGATGCGCGAAGGCAAGCCTGTTGCAGTGACAATGGTCGAATCCTTCAGCTTCCAGCGCGGCTAGCGGAGACGCGAGTGGCGAGAGATCACGACGAGGCGGCTTTGGTTGGAACCGCATCCGGCGCGGTCGTTTCTTCCAGCGGCGCGTGAGGCGTGTGAGTTAGGTCCTCTGCCATCCGGATCGCCGCTTCGATCGTCGAGCTGATAACCAACTGCCCCGGCCGCTCCCGGATCTGCGCCTTCTCCAAGGCCCGCATCGGTTGCCTCTGCAGTCCAACGAGGATGGCGGGAATCCGTTGCTTGCGCAGCCGCTCAAGCGAGCTCTCGAGCGCCACCAGGCCGGATGCGTCGATCACCGGCACCTGCTCCATTCGGAGAATTACCGCCCGCGTCTTTTCCGTAATCACGCCCAGCGTCGCCATCGCTCGTTGTGCCGCTCCGAAGAACAGAGGCCCGCTGATGTCGTACACGACGACGCCCTTGGGCAGAGAGCCGCCTGGTAGCGCGGGGTGCTCGCCTTCGGACAGCCTCGCATGAGTCACTTCCGCCATCCGCCTCATGAACAGCAGAGCTGCAAGCACCACGCCGACGCTCACCGATACCACCATGTCCACGCCGACGGTTAGGCCGTAGCAAGTGAGCAGCACCGCAATATCGCTCTTGGGAGCAAATCTGAGGATATAGAAGAAGTGCTTGGTTTCCGACATTCGCCAGGCCACCTGCAGTAGCAGCGCGGCGAGCGAGGCCATTGGCAAATAGCCGACCATCGGCGCGAGCAACAACACCGCACCCAGAACGGTCAGGGAATGGACCATCGCTGCGATCGGAGATCGCGCGCCGGAGCGAATGTTGGTGGCGGTGCGCGCGATGGCCCCGGTCGCAGGAATCCCGCCGAAAAAGGGAGCGATGATGTTTCCAACACCGAGCGCGAGCAACTCGGCGTCCGGATCGTGATTCGTGCGCGCCATCCCGTCCGCAACCACTGCCGAAAGCAGCGACTCGATCGCGCCCAACATCGCGATCGCGAAGGCGCCGGAAGAGAGCTGGCGTATCAATTGGAAGCTGAGCCCGATCGGTTGCCCGTCGTGTCCAGGTACTAACCAGGGAAGCATCGGCATGGGCGGCAGTCGGGGGATGCCTTCAATGACGCTCCCCCCGATCGTGGCATGAAATCGGCTGGCGATGGTCGAGACGTGGAAGCCTGGCGCGAATTTCTCAAGAAGGACCGCCGCGATTGCAGCTGCCGACAGCGCGATCAACGGCGCCGGGATGCGCCGGATGATCTTCGGCGCGGAAAACAGAACGATGAGCGTCAGCAGGCCGATTAGAAGCTCCCAGGCGGAAGCCGTCGGCAAAGCCAGCGCCATTGCGTGGATTCGCTCGAAGAAGTGCTCGGGATTGGACTGCAGGCGCAATCCAAGCAGGTCCTTGATCTGCAGAGTGGCGATCACCGTCGCAATCCCGGCAGTGAAGCCGGTGGTAACCGGGTGAGGGATGAACTCGATGAACTGCCCCAGCCGCAGCGAGCCCATCAGCACGAGCAAGCCGCCCCCCATCGCGCCCGCAATGAGCAGCCCGCCCAACCCGAACTTGGCGTAGATGGGCGCCAGAATCACTACGAACGCGGCAGTCGGCCCGGTCACTTGGGTGCGAGAACCGCCCAGGCACGCGACGACAAATCCCGCGACGATCGCCGTATAGAGCCCGTGCTGCGGCGGCGCACCCACCGCGATCGAAAGCGCCATCGACAACGGCAGGGCAACGATTCCCACCACCAGGCCAGCGAGGGCATCCCGGCGAAAATCCCCGAGCGAGTAACCGTCTCGAAGCACAGCGCGAAGCGCCGCGGCAGGAAGCTGGCGCAGCGGTATCGGAGCAGCTTGAGTGTGATGACGGGTGCGAGCCATTCTGGTCAGGGCAGATTTTACACGATGCAGATCGCTCGGCAGCAATGTGCGTATTGATCCGAGATCGGTTCGGCATGATAAGCAGCGCCTTCGAATGGGCCAGGAATTGCCTTGCCAGGCGTGGAAGCTGAGTCGTCGCCACACACGAGCCGGATCATGAGCGTGCTAATTCTTACCAGCAGCGAGATTGAACAACTTCTTTCAATGGACGAATGCATCGGCGTGATGACGGATGCGCTCACCGCCTTGGCGCGAGGAGCCGTCCATCAGCCGCTGCGGATGATCGTTCAGCCTTCGGCGGCCTCCGGATTGATGGCGTTGATGCCCGCATACATCGGCCAGCCGTCCGCCACCTACGGGCTCAAGGTGATCTGCGTCTTTCCCGCGAATCCTTCGAAGGGCAAGGATGCTCATCAGGGCGGCGTGCTTTTGTTCAGCCCGGATACGGGCGAGCTTCTCGCTCTGATGAACGCATCGGCGATCACGGCGATTCGGACGGCGGCGGTTTCCGGCGTCGCGACCCGCGCCTTGGCGCGCGAAGATGCCTCCTCGTTGGCGATCATCGGCTCGGGCGTTCAAGCGCGCACTCACCTCGCTGCCATGGCCGCCGTCCGTTCAGTTCGCCTCGCCCGCGTCGCAAGCCGCCACTTCGAAAACGCTCGCCGCTTTGCCGAGGAGGTGTCGTCCGCCTGCAGTTTCCCGGTCGAGCCCGTCGACCGCGTCGAGGATGCGGTTCGCGGCGCAGATTTGATCGTGGTGGCGACGACCGCTGCTGAGCCGGTAATCAGAAGAGAGTGGCTTCAGCCGGGCGCGCACGTCAACGCGGTGGGCGCGAGCCAACCCCACAAACGCGAGCTGGACACCGCGACCGTCAAAGCAGTCAGCCTGTTCGCCGATCGCCGAGAGTCGGTGCTCAATGAAGCTGGCGACTACTTGATCGCGGCGCGCGAGGCTGGCTTGGGTCCGGAGCACATTCGAGCCGAGCTGGGCGAAGTGCTGATTGGCGCCAAGCCGGGGCGCACCTCGCGGAGTGAGGTCACCTGCTTTAAATCGCTGGGCCTTGCAGTGGAAGATGTGGCTGCGGCGCAGCACCTCTACCGCCGCGCCCGCGAGGAGCGCGTCGGGCGTTGGGTCGAGTTCTGAGCTTGGGCAACGTTCCAGGGAATATTTCGCCGCGCACAGCGCCTTCGCTCGAGCAGATAGAGCGCGCTCGCCAGAGGATTAAGGGTCTGGTCGTCAGAACGCCCCTGGTGCGACTAGACTCGGATAGTGCGGCGGAGATTTACCTCAAGCTGGAGAACCTTCAGCCGATCGGCTCATTCAAGCTGCGCGGCTCCGGGAATGCATTGGCCTTGGCCGAACCGCTCCAGCTAACCCGAGGAGTGTGGACGGCGAGCGCCGGAAACATGGCCCAGGGTGTAGCCTGGAACGCGCGCCGCCTCGGCGTACCGTGCACGGTCGTGGTACCCGAGCACGCCCCGGAGGCGAAGCTCGCATCCATCGCGCGGCTGGGCGCGACGGTGGTCAAGGTGCCATTCCACGAGTGGTGGCAGGTGATCATCGAGCACAGGCGCGAAGGGATGCACGGTCTTTTTGTCCATCCGGTGAGCGATCCGGCGGTCATCGCGGGCAACGGGACCATCGGCCTTGAGCTGCTGGAGGATCTGCCGGATCTCGACGCGGTCGTGGTCCCCTATGGCGGTGGCGGGCTCAGCACGGGAATTGCCGCCGCGGTGAAGGCGAGCCGCCCGTCGTGCCGAATCTATGCGGCCGAAGTTGAGACCGCGGCGCCACTGGCCAAATCGCTTCAAGCCGGACGTCCTTGCGAAGTGAGCTACACGCCGAGCTTCGTGGACGGAATCGGCGGCAAGACAATCCTCGAAGAGATGTGGCCCTTGGTCAGTCAAATGCTCGACGGCTCGGTCGTTGTGTCATTGGAGGAGGTGGCGTGGGCGATCCGCCTCCTGGTCGAACGCAATCACGTCGTGGCGGAAGGGGCAGGCGCAGCGGCGGTCGCCGCGGCTCTGACCGGACGGACCGGTCGGGGCAAGGTCGCGTGCATTATCTCGGGTGGCAATATCGACCCGGCGAAGCTCTGCAAGATATTGGCAGGCGGCATTCCGTGAACTGGATAGAAGGGCTATCGTTTCCTGAAGATGTTGCCTCGCGCGATCCGGAGCCTGCGCCTCGTCGTCATCGCTGCTCTCCTCGCGGGGTGCAGCTCGAAACCTCCTTGTGCGGATCCAAACGGCAGCAGTTGCTCGGCGAGCAACGCATATCTAGCTGAGGATCCGCTGTCGGTTTGCCATGTCTGCTGTGAGTCAAGCTCCGGGAGATCCGACGCATGGACCGAGCTCAGCCAGACGGCGACGGCATCCGGGCAGTTCACAGGGGTCGCCTCTCAAGGTCGCCCCTACCCAGTGGACGCGACGTTCACCGCGATCCAGGCATCGTGGAACGGCACCTATTTCGTCTTCGACGATACGAGATCAAACCCGACGTTCGGTTACCACCTGCTGACCCGCGGCCGCTCGGACGAAGGCAATCTCGAGATCTACTTCGTGACACCGTTGGATGGCCCGATCAGCACCGCCCCGCTGAACTGCACGATCGCGCGGAACTGAGCTGCGGAACCGTCGAAGCGGCCGAAGCTGCGGCCGCTATTTCAGAAGCGCGGTGATGATCTGCGGCGACTGATTCGACAGATGATCGTAGGTCAGTCCCATCGACTTGAGAACGGAGGCGTGGACATCGGAGGGGTGGATGAGGGTGCCGTTGTTGTCGTCCGGCAGTCCGGTGCTCAGGTTCATCTTGCGGTAGGCCAGGTTGAGGTCGCTCGACCCGCCCAGCACCGCGTTGCCGCGGATGCCGGGACCGGCGACCAAGCAGCTGGAGGTCAGGTGATGATCGCGCCCGTTTCGGGAATTGACCAACGGCGTGCGCGCGAACTCGCTGAAGCACAGCAGAGTGGTGTGATCCCACACGCTCGCCGCAGTGTCCCGGAACGGCTGGCTCTTGAGGTAGCGAATCAACAGCCCGAGTGCCTCGAAGCCGTTCCGCAGCGTGGTCGCGTGATTGGTGTCCCAGTTGAAGTGGTCGTCCATGTTCTGTGCGATTTGGACGGAAACGGCCTGCGACAATCCCTTGCAAAGCGCCTGCGCGGCGATGGCGCCTTTTCCCTTCGGTCCATTCAGGTCGGCGGTGGTGGCAATTTGCATCGCCGTAAACAGGTTCCTCACATCCTGCGACTGCTGCGATGGATTGAGCGTGAAATTGAAGTACTGGGCAGCGGTCGAGTTCGTCATCGTGCGCGCCTTCGCCCGACTGTCGCGAAACATCGCGATCAGGCCACCGCCGTTATAGGTGTGCTGTTCGCAGGTGTCGGCGCTGGTTTCGAAATCGCGGACTGCCGCATCGCTTGCCGATGCGAGCTGCAGGCCCAGCGGGCGCAGAACGTCCAGCACGTCGCTCGCGCTGTTAACGTGGATCGGCGACGCATAAGCGGGCAGCCCGTCGCTGTAGGATTCGCTGCTGATCGCAAGGTTCGGCAGGTCTCGGCTGATGCCCTCTTGATTGGCCACCACCGACGTCAGCGCGCTTCCATTGGCGGTGAGGCCGCGCGGAAACTTTCCGGTAATGAAATAGCGGCGCCCGACCTCGTGCGTGAGCGTCTCCATCGACAGGCCGCGGATGATGCACAGGTCCGAGTAGTGCTCCATCAAGGACGGCGTCACCGCGGGCCCGAAAGTCAGATTTCCCGCCTGCTGCAAGCCGGTGGGGTTCGGCGCCTGCTGGGCGAGCAATGCCCGCACCACTGTGTCAGTGACCAGATCGTACGCCGGATAGATTCCAGTCCCGCCCGACGAGTAGGCGGACTGCGCTTGAAATCTCGGGTCGCTGATGTCGCGCGGGTCCCAGCAAAGCATCTGGTCCCAGCCGCCGGAGAAGTAAACGAAGAGCAACAGCTGCGGATTGTCGGTCGACGCTTCGGCGATACGGGGCAGCAATCCGGAGCGGAGGATCACCGCGCCGCTGGCGAGGCCAGCGATCTCGAGAAACTGTCGGCGCGACCAGCCTTGGATGGAAGACATGCTGCCTCCTAGTAGATGTGGAACTCGGGAGCGGTGAGAAGCGCATTGCAGACGACCCGCCAGCCTTCCTTGACGTCGTTGGCAGTCGGCGCCGCCGAGCCGGCGGAGCCCTGGACCCCGCGCGCGAACAGGTCTCGAAGGGGCGCGACTGTTGTGTCGTCAGAGTCGTCGATCTTCACCCCGTGCAATCGGAGCTTGAGATACCTCAGATTGTGATTCACTCCCGGGGCGTTCGTGCTGGCGGTGTCGGCCAGGTCGACGAAGCGAAGCAGCGATCGATCCGCCGCCGCGCTTCGGCCGTAGTCCGCTCGCAGGACCCGATCGCAAGCGTCGCGCGCCAGGTCGTCCATGAACTTGAGGTAGAGCGGGGAGGGCGAGAGGTCCTCTTCGGTGGTGTCGATGTAATTGGGCTCCCCCAGCGTCAGCGAGACGACATCCAAACCCGGTCTGCCGTTTGGATAGATCCAGGTGACCGGGTTGCCGCTGAGGTCATTTCCTAGGGCAACGGGCAGCGTTCCACGGAGCTGGGCAATGCTGACCCGCTGCGCGCTGGCGGAGGTGATGGTCGGCGGACGAGTTACGGGCGGATGATCCACCGGCGGCGTGGACTGCGGAGGCGAGACACCCACGTTCGTCGAGGGGTTGTTGCCGCCGAGGTTGGCTCCGTCGTTCATCGGCTTGTTGCAGCCGACGGCCAGCAGAGCAGAAGCGCAGAGGAGCAAAGACCGTTTCATTAGCGCACCCTCCGGTACTCAGGCAGCGTCACTACCTGCTGGACCAGCCACGGCAGGCTGTAATTGGAGCTCTTGAAGCCGTCGGCGAGGCTCTGCAGCAGGTCCAGCTCGTCGCTCTGATCGCCGGCGACGCGCATGTCCCGCTTCATGAAATATGAAAACGTGCGTTTCACCGTGCACTGGGCAAAGGTGCCGTCCGCAATCAGCTGTTGCGCCCACTGCCGCGGACCGCCCGGCACATCGCCACCGCCCAGCATGTGGTCGAGGTACTCCGGATGGACATCGGCCCATTGCCGCGTGAGAAGCGATCCAGGATTGTGCGCGTCGGCATGAGTGACGTAGAAGCGCGAGCACATCGCGCTTGGGTTCGCCGAGACGCAAGCGGGATTCAGCAGAGGAAAGATCCTCGTGTCGGTGGTGACCGTGGTTCCTGCCTCGGAAAACAGACCAAAATATGCGGCCAGTGGCTCCAGCGTCGCGTGGCAGTACTGACAGTTGCACCGCTGAGTCAGATCCGCGGCGCCCGGATCGCAGCCCGGTTGCGGACTCAACGTCGCCGGCGGAATGAAGAACTCGCACGCGAAATCGATCCGGAGGCGATTGGCTCGCCCGCGGTCGGTTTGAAATCGCAATAGGTATGCCGGGAGCGTGACCACGCCCGCGTGCGGACCTTTGCGGTCGATTTGGGTCCAGCTCGCGTCGCTCCAATCGAGGTAGGCGATCTCCTCCTCGGGGTCCGGCGCGACGTACGTATTGGTCAACGACAGATTGGTGGCGAGGTTTCGCTTCCAGAAGGAGAGCACGCCATTCTCGTACGCTTTGGTCGAGAGCAGGATGTCGGTATAGGGCTGGCCGCCCACGCTGAGATCGTCGATCGACAGCGCGAGCTGCTCGCGCATCGCCGAGGTAATGGCGGTGTCGGCAACGCTGCTGTAACAGAACTGAAGATTCGGTCCGCAGCCGCAGAGCCTGTTCCCATTCGTCCGGAAGTCTCCGCAGGAGGTCTGAACACCGGCGAGCGCCACGGTGAGCGTTTCCATCGCGTCGTACGCGCAGACTTTGATCGGCGTGCTCGGATTCCAGTACGGCGTGACCCACCGCCAACCCTCATCTTTCACCCCGCCGGTCACGACGACGTACGCCGGATCCGGCTCGTAGTTGGTGCTGCCATCCGCCAACATCACGAAATGCGTTTGCTCGTAGTCGCTGCACAGAGCGCCGAGCGCTCCTCGGTAGGTTCTCGCGCGACCGGTGCTCTGGAGGCTCCAGATCCCGCTTCGCGTCTGCAGGCCCGAGTTCGTGTTGTGGAGCCTGACGTTGGAGACGTTCGGCCAAAACATGTGCTCGTGGTAGCGGCGCATCGCCAGGCGGAAGTCATCGGTTTGCAAGAACGCAGGAACCGTGGAGTCGGGCAGGAAGTCTTGGGCGTCGAGCGATTGGTACTCCTCGATGGATGGGATGCGACCGCGAAGATCCAGCGAGAGCCGCCGCAGCAGCTGATACTTATCGATCGCGCGCGGCGCCTCGCAAATGGGTGCCACGTCCGCGCGAGCGGCGACCGCCACCAGCGCGATTACCAGGGCTGGGATGCACTTCTTCATGGAACCTCCACGCCTGCTCATGGTTGAAGCCCTCCTCCGATCCAGCGGATGACCACGGCATAGTCGGCCGCGGTGAGCGTCTCGACGTAAGCAGGGGGCATCGGGGGAATGCCGATCGCCTGAAGGCGACGGGCGATCAGCGCGGAGTAACTCTTCGCTGTCTCGAAATCATCGAAGTTGCGGACCGGCGCGCCGAGCGTTCCGGTCCGATGGCAAGACATGCAGTGTCGATCGAAAAAGGGCTTCACATCGGATGCATACGAGACAGGTCTACCGGTCAGGACCCTGAAGAGCTTGCCTTGATCGGCGGACCAGGTGTCCCCGTTTGCATCGACCGCGACTCCTAAGCCGGGGCGAGGAGAGGCGGCGGATCCCAATGTCGCAGCGCCACTCGGATCGACGTGCGCCAGCCATTGCGACGTTTCCGCGACGACCGAGCCGAAAGCCGCAGACACGCCCAGAACGTTCACCGGGGTGGAGCCGGCAGGAGCGAACGTTCGCAGCGACACGTCGCCCGCGCGGGTGCGCTCGAGCAGACCGGATTCGCTCGCCAGGTATACGCTGGCGTCCTCCGATCGAGCGAAGCCATTTACCCGCCCCAGCCCCTCGGCGATCAAGGTCGCCGAGAGCTGGTCCAAATCGAGCAGGTAAGCCTTGCCGCCTTGGGCGACGATCGCACTTTCGGTATCGACCGCGATCACCGCCTCTGGCACCGCGGCGCCGTCCCCGATCGAAAAAGTCGTAAGGTGTCCCGCGGAGGCGTGAGCTGCCTCGCCTGCCGCGACCATCCACAGCTCTTCCGACTCGCCGGTGCCGAACGCGTCGAGCGAGGTGACCGGCTTGCCCGCAAGCACGGGCGAAAGCGGGGACAGCAGCAGCGCTCCATCCGAGTCGTGGAAGAGCCCGTTCTCGGCGTAAACCAGCAGGCCGCCCGAGCCGCGTCGGGCCATTAGCGAGACTGACCCAGTGCTCTGCGGCTCGCCGCTGTCTGCGAGCACGAGCACAGCCGAGAGCGTGTCGATCTGCGTCCGCGAGCCGACAAAAACGCCGTCCGATGTGCCAACTGCAATCAGGCCGCTCATTGACGACAGCGCGGAAGGAGGGGCTGCCGCATCAACCTCGACGCGATCGACCGGCGTTGCATCGACGGGCGCGCCATCGATCCTCTGAACGACCGGCCCCGGACTACGCGTGTCGGTGACCAGCACGTTCAGCGCTCGGCCGCCGCATGCCGACGCCGTCAACAATCCGAGCGCAAGTGAGCCAGTCTTTGTGCCAGCGATATCAAAATGACGACACACGCCGACTTTTGGCACAGTGAGAGCTCGCATTTCCGCCTCGCGTCGGCCTTCGGCGAAAGCGCGAAACAAGTAGGCGTTATTGAATGCAACAGGTGAAACACATAGACGAAACGAAAGTTAAGCATCCTTCACGCCCGCACCCACGGTGGAGAGTCGAAAGTCAAAGTCGAAAGTTGAAAGGGGTAAGGTTCGCGCCGGGAAGCATTACCGAGCATGCAGACGTTTCGACTTCGACTTTCAACGTCTCGACTTCAAAACGCCAGCCGCCTCGCGGCTTAGGCCTTTGTCGGAAAGGCCGCCGAGTCGTTGCGAATGGATGCGTCGAGCAACTCAATGG
>Ga0126378_10000955_pt1 | contig 21499 bp, 28 predicted proteins | sample PanSoiMetPlot_23_FD_92587 | JGI IMG/M metagenome (GOLD analysis project Ga0126378, IMG submission 92587) | Tropical forest soil microbial communities from Panama - MetaG Plot_23 | ecosystem: Environmental > Terrestrial > Soil > Tropical forest > Bulk soil | place: Panama | collected 2016-02-17
TGAGCTTCGATCCCCAAACCAACCCGCTCGTCCGCATCGAGGTGTATGAGGAGGTAGCATAATGATCGATCTTACTGTCCGAGAAGCAGCAGTCTTGGCTCGTGTCCTCGAAGTATTGGGCCACCCTGAAGGTCCGTTTGGAGAGCAGCACCTGCTGACTCAAGCTTGTAACAAAACGGCTGAATATCTTATGACTACTAGAGAGGAAGTAGAGGAAGAGTTCGTATCAGCGATGAATAAAATAAGAGACTTCGTAGATGTAAAAGCCAAGGAAGCCTATGATTATATAAAGAAGAACATTAACTAAGGACTGTTCCAACCCAGGAGTTAAAAGAAATGCCCCATTCACCTACGCCCGAGCAAGCAGAAATCATCAAAGCGGTTGCACAAGGACAAGAAAGCCTCATGATTAGTGCTTATGCAGGGACAGCAAAGAGTACTACCCTCGAGATGGCAGCACCAGGAGTGCGGCAACCGGCTCTTGCCTTGGCCTTCAACAAGAAGATTGCCGACGAACTCCAGCAGCGGTTGCCACCCAACTTCAAGGCCAGAACCCTCAACTCGTTGGGTCATCTTGCTTGGATCAGAGCTAACCAGCTCAACAGCGTAAGCCTTGATGGCCGCAAGCTAGGCAAACTGGTGACGGCTGTAGCCAAGGACCAACGTATTCCTTTGACTACTTGGCAGTGGGAGGAGGTTAGGGACGGTGTTGCAGCAGCTATGAGAGCTGGACTAAGCCCCGGTGACGAAGGTAAGCCTCTTATCCTTGATACCCAGGAGAATTGGGAAGAGCTTATCGATCCGGTTGATAGCTCCGATTTTGCCTGCATGTACGATATAGCTTGGGAGACCCTTCGTGCTTCCATCGATCTTGCACGAGCTGGACAGATGTCTTTTGATGACCAGATATATTGCCCGACAATTCTCGGAGGAGCATGGGAGAAATATCCGCGTGTCTTTGTTGATGAGGCACAAGACCTATCCATCCTCAACCATGTCATGCTGGACCTTTGCAGCATGGGACCCGTCACAGCCGTCGGTGATAAGCGACAGGCTATATACCTATTTCGAGGGGCAGACTCCAACAGCATGGACAACCTACGTAGTCTCCGCCCAGTTTGGACCGATCTCAATCTCACCCTAACCTTTAGATGTCCTCGAGTCATCGTCGCACGCCAACAAGAGCATGCACCAGGGTATAGAGCCGCTCCTGCTAACATCGATGGCAGGTTTATCTCGTACGGCGGCACTAACCTCTTTACCGAGGAAGGAGGCTGGACTTGGGACAATCTCAAGTCGCATATGGCTGACATCCCCGAAGCCCGCCAGCTAGCTATGCTGTGCCGCAACAATGCCCCTCTAGTCTCGATGGCGTTCAAGCTCATTAAGGAGGGAATCGGTTGCCAGATGCTGGGCCGAGATATTGGCCGGGGACTTATCCAGATGACCAGCAGGCTTGCTAAGGATGACAGGCTACCCATAGCCAAGTTTACAGCCATTATGAATACTTGGCTTGACAAAGAGTGTGTTATAGCCATCTCTAATGACAAGCCAGACCGGATAGCCAAGCTAACTGATCAGGTCGAATGCCTGAGAGCCACCATCGAGGGTGCCCAGCCTTCTACCGTTGGCGAACTTAGGTCAGTCTTACAGCGGGTCTTCAGCCGCGAAAATGGCCAAGTAATATTGTCAAGCATCCATCGGGCCAAAGGCCTCGAATGGCCCCTCGTCGTGCATCTAGATCCCTGGAGGATACCTTCCAAGCAAGCCTTAGCTGCTGAAGCAGCTGGCGAGTCTGGCCCCATTACCCAGGAGTATAATCTGCGGTACGTAGCCGAAACCAGGACCAAGCATACCCTAGTGAATGCCAATTCGGAGGATTTTGTCTCATGACCAACATTGCCAACATTGCTAGTCTTGTTACTAGACAGGAGCAGGAAGCTCTGTCACGACGGCACAACTACAGTGCCGTCGTGGTACCGCTGTCAACTGGAGAGTTTGCTATCTTCTCAAGCGATCTCACTTCCGAGTCCATGCTAATAGTAGATAACGCTGACGACCTAAGCCTTGCAATAGTAAGTCGAGCCAGCATGCATGACAGGAAGACTCCTTCTAAGGGGAGGCCTGTCGATCTCAATATGAAAGGTCTGCTGGATTAAAAGTATACAGCCAATGTGTTAATTTGGTTGACAAACACATTGGTTTTTGATAAAATGGCAACAGTTCAAAGGGAAGCAAGAAATGAGCTTTATCGTTGTCCAACACTATCAGTTCCCTATCCGAGACCCTTTCACCGAGGGTCATATCCTAACTGAGACTGAGGCCCATGTCCTTAACTGGCACAGGGCTCGACTTATCCAAAAGATAGTAGCCAAATGGGTTGTCGAGACTATCGAAGAGGCGATAGGGTCTAACGGTTCTAATCCAGGCACACTTCTGTCAGTTGCACAGGTTGAAGACCTGACTAGAAGAATTGTCGAGTTTGATGCCGAGTACGAGCTGTCAAGGGCAAAAGAACCCAAAGTCTCTCTCCTAGAATACAATCTTGATCTGCTTGCATCCAATTTACTGTATATTAAGGGAGCGGAAGAACCTTCTCAAGATGACATAGATCGTATTAAGAAGGCTCCCGAGATACAGGCAAGAGCAAGAGACCTCATAAGGTCCGGAACATTTAACCTAGCCGAGCTTCTAGCCTAACCCAAAACCCGAAGGGGAATATTATGTCCGATACTACTGTCACTGCCGATCCTGCCGACCCTGGCACACCTGAGCAACCGCCGACCGTTACCGAGCCAACTACCGATCCGGCACCTGTAACCGAGCCTACACAAGAAGAGGCACCTGAAGCCGAACCGGTCGAAGCTGAAGAGGCAGACGAAGAGGAAGACGAGGACGAAGAAGAAGGCGAGGAAGAAGATGAAGACGAGGACGAAGATGAAGACGAAGACGAGGAAGAGGCAGGTGGAGACGCAGCGTAGCTGTGGCTTCGGCTGGTGAAGGTTGATATAACTAAGGAGGAGGCTTTAAGCCTCCTCCGTTACGCCTTAATGGAGCCACTCGGGCTGCTGGTGTATGCGTCCGAGGCCCAGCCATTTATTCAAGCCCTTTACAGGGCTAAAAGAGAAGATCCGACTCTTATATCTTTACAGATTAGACAGACTCCAGAAGGCATAGCGATATGCCACAACCCGTCGCCTCTTCGAGGCGACTCTGATAGCGATGAAGGAGGCGCTCTGCGCCATGACGAAGAGACTGATCCAGGATACCCGTAGGTTCCACCTATTCCTCTACCGAGCCGATCTCGAATACCTCGAAAGGCGGTTTGGTTCCGGTGCCCCCTCTGCATACAAGCTAGGAGTCGGTACTGCCTGTCGGGAGATCATCCACGAAAGAGTCAAAAGGCTGAGGGCTAAAGAAAACGAGAGGCTCAGCCATATCATCAATACTATGCCTCAAGAAGATGAGGACTTTGAAGACGAAGAGGAGTATGCAGGAAATATGTCAGGAAATCTGTCAAGAAATCTGTGAGGTTCGTTGTGGGTGCAGCGGTTAGCGAGGAACCCTCAGTCGTGTCCTACGGTGAGTATAAACATCGTGGAACTGGAGCCCGGCCGGGGGGACACGCAAAGGAGTGAAACGGAGCAAAGCAAATGAGTGACAGGTCAACTTATCCACCACCAACTAGGACTTTGCCGACAAGCACTGCTCTGAGTGAGGCACAGCCTCTGTCTATGCAGGAGCTGTTCAGCCGCAATCCCGAGCTATATAACGAAGAAAATATAGCCTCTATAGTGCTGCAGATGAGGGACTTGAGGGTCCGGCTGGAGCAGACTTCTACAGCGGCACGGACAAGGGCTCCGTCTAGTAGCCGAGTTCCTAGAGGTGTCGTCCCTGGAGGTATGGGAGGATTGCTCGATGACGACGACGATTGCTGAACAGCCAGAAGCTCGTAATCTCAGCCTTAATACGAGCTTTAGCCAGTTGTTGCCCACGCTCCAGATCTATGTCGACGCGTCAAGCCTGACCGAATTTAAGACCTGCCCTCGTAAGTACTACTATAGCATCGTCTTGGGCCGGCAGCCGACCGAGGAGAGTGTCCATCTGACCTTTGGGACATTGTTGCATTCCGCTGTCGAGCTTTATCACAAGATAAGGTTTACCAGGGACCATACAGTTGGTCACGAAGATGCCCTGAGAGGTGTCGTAAAGTGGCTAATGAATGCTACCTGGGATAAGGCTCATAACCGGCCCTGGACCTCGAACGACAAGTACAAGAATAGGTTCACGCTTGTAAGGACTGTTGTCTGGTATCTTGACGAGAACCAGAACGACGTCCTGATTACTGCCCTCCTTAAAAACGGCCAACCTGCCGTCGAGCTGCCTTTTTCATTTAGGTCGGGCTATATCGCCTTCACCGGTGAAGAGTTCCATATCTGCGGAAAGATGGACCGCATAGCCATCTATAGGCCGGACCAAAACTACTACGTGACAGATGTCAAGACAACAAAAAGCACCATTGGGGACTACTACTTCAACAAGTTTAGTCCTGACAATCAGGTCAGCACGTATAGCGCCGCCGGCAGCTTCGTGTTTGGCATTCCTGTCGGGGGCCTCATCATCGACGCCTGTCAAATCGCCATCGAGTTTAGCAGGTTTAGAAGAGGTCTTATAGAAAGGAGCCAAGCTCAACTAAACGAGTGGCAAGAAAACTTAGGCTTTTGGCTGATGGGCCTCAATCAATGTGCCGAAACAGGCAATTGGCCGATGAATGACAGCGCCTGTGATAAGTACGGAGGCTGTCCTTTCCGGCCAGTCTGTGCCCAAGCCAATCCGGCAGCGGCTACAAGGGTCTTAGAGGGCTCTTATAGAGAAAGGACTTGGGACCCCCTCAAGAACAGATACAGCTTTGGTTAACAGAGAGGAGAGTTTGGCCATGGACAGCGATGAGAATATGAGGCATTGGCGGGAGCTTTGCACTACTGACCCAAAGCATACCAAGCCTTTCCAGAGACCAGGTGGCTTCAAGGGCACAGCAATCAAGCCTATCTGGAACATCATGCGGTTGACGGAGCATTTTGGACCGATGGGCATCGGCTGGGGCACTCACGAGCCCAAGTTCAGCATTATCGACACTGGCAACGGTGGCGAGATCATGGTCTATTGTACTATGGAATGCTGGTACAAGGACAAAGACACTGACGAAGTAGGAGTTTTGTGGGGCATTGGTGGCGACAAGGTAGCCTCAAGACGGGCTGGAGCCATGTTCGCCGACGACGAGGCCTACAAGAAGGCTTATACTGATGCTCTGACTAATGGCTTCTTGCGTCTCGGTGTTAGTGCTGATATCCATATGGGCCTTTTCGAGGATATCAAATACTTAGTCAACGTCAGAGAGCACTATGATAATACACGGGCTATTCAGCAACAGATTGAGGAGGTGAAAGACGCAAAATAGAACTTACAAGCACTCCTATGACTCAATCGGTAATCGTATTCAGCCGGAGGAAAATCAAGCTATGGCAACCGATCCTGTATCTGCTCTCAGACCCTCTGCAAGAGACACTTTGCCCCCGCCAGTCATCCCCGCAGACATCTACCCTGGTGTCATCAAGTCCTACGAGATCACGACTAGTACCAACCAAAACCCGATATTGCGGTTGCCGGTGGGGCTTCTGGACTGGCCAGACACAATAAATGCCGACAATCGGTTCCAGATCGGACCAGAAGGAGAACAGATACCAATCGACCTCAGTAAGAAGCAGTTGCGTAAGGACTTTTTTCTTACCCCTGCTGCTTATTTTAGGCTGGAGAATTTCCTTGTCGCTATGGGTTTTGAAATCCAGACCGACTCCAATGGCAACAAGGACTATGAGACTCCTGTCTCACAACTCATCGGCCAGAAGGTCGGAGTTGAAGTCCAGCGTATCCTCGCCCGCAACTCGAGCGAGTTCATCAACGTCGTCGGGGAGCTAGTTCCCTACCAGCGTTAACCCTGTTTAACTCGAGGTCGGGGGCAAAAAGCCCCCGACTAAGGGGGCAAAAATGTTGTTGTCCGACCAGTACCACACAATTCCCCTTGACCGCATTACAGTTTTAAGAGATGAACGGCAGCGTCGCAAGTTTGAGACCGATGATCTTGAAAAGTCTCTACAAAGAATTGGCCTCATTAATCCCATTATAGTCCGGCAGGAAGAAGACAAGATTATATTGGTTGCAGGAGAGCGGCGGTTTACTGCCGCTTCACGCATTGGCTGGACTGAGATAACGGTCAGGTATGCCCACGAGCTTAGTGTCATCGAGGCGGCTATTGTCGAGCTTGAAGAGAATATAAAGCGGAAAGACCTGTCATGGCAGGATCAGGTCATGGCGGTTGCCAAGCTCCACAAACTGCATTCGGAAGCTGACCCTGATTGGAACCAGGGTAAGACCGCCGAAGCCATCTCCATGACCGACGGCACTATCTCCATTTACCTTAAAGTCTTTCCGCATATGGAGGACCCTCGTATACTGGAATGCAGTACGGTTCGGAACGCCTACGATGTCTTGGATAGGCGAGATAGTCGCCGGAAGGCTGTTGCAAGGGCTGCCCTTCTGGAGGATGATGACGATGAAGACTTTGATGACGGAGGCAGCTATGAGCCCAACCACATCTTATCTTCCAATGATATTGAGGTCAGTGGTGACAAACTCATAATTGGAGGCAAAGACAATGGGGAAAGTGCTAATGGCGCTTTTGAGGTCGAACGGGTTCCCATCACTATATACGGCGACGTAAAGCCTGCATACAGGGCTGCTCAGCCACTTGATCTGGCCGAAAGCATTATTCACGGCAGCTTCTTAGACTGGGCTCCGACCTACACTAAGAGGCGCTTTGATTTCATTCACTGTGATTTTCCCTACGGCAACGAGGTTATCGGGCCACAGATGAAGGGCAATGAACACGAGTATTATGAAGACAGCCCTGAGCTGTATCTGAACTTGCTTAATTGCTTCTGTGAGAATTTGGACAATATCTTGACCGGCACAGGCTGGGTTATGTTCTGGTATGCAGGCCGTATGGAGCAGATGACTAGAGAGATAATAAAGGTAAAGGCTCCATCTCTGACAGTCCAGACCCACCCCCTCATTTGGGTCCACTCGGACAACAGCGGCATCACTCCAGACCATAGAAGACGGCCTCGGCACATTTATGATACAGCTTTGCTGATGTATCGGGGGCCAGAAGCCCACATCCTTAAGGTAAAATCTGATGCCTATAGCAGCCCCACCGATCACAAGCTGCATCCAAGCACCAAGCCTGAGCCTATGTTGCGGTACTTCTTCGAGATGTTTATAGATAATTACACACAGGTCCTCGATCCGACTTGCGGTAGCGGTGCAGCCCTTAGAGCGGCCGAAAGCTTGGGAAGCCCACGAGTGATGGGCATTGAAGCCAATTGGGATCACTGTGAAGCGGCCAGAGGGGCTCTAAAAGAGAGTCGGAATAAGGCCAAGATCTTGGACCGGATGCTGATAGAGGAAGAAGAGGAGGAAGACGAAGAGGAGGTCGAGTAATGAATGCAGTTGGGTATAGCGGTCCTCCTAATCCGAAAATACTTATTGTCGGTGAAGCTTGGGGCGCCGATGAAGAAAAGATGAGGTTGCCATTTGTCGGAGTCTCAGGACAGGAATTGTGGCGGATGCTTGGTGAGGCTTTCCCAGATATTCGTCCTGACCTGCATTCTAATGCTAGCGAGCTTTGCGATCCTCGTTGGGGCCTTGCTTGGGTTCGTCGTCGCAACGACTGGCTTGAGTCCGCATCCATAGGCTTCACTAATGTCCTCAACATGAGACCACCTAACAATAAGTTAGAGGCAATTTGTGCTACTAAAACAGAAGTCGGTAAAGACTATCCCTACGTTGCGTTGACTAAAGGCAAGTATTTGAAGAGGGAGCACCTTCACCATCTGGACAGGCTTAAGGATCAGATCAGTGCGCTTAATCCCAATCTGGTTATCGCTATGGGTAATGCTGCTTGTTGGGCCATATTAGGTACTACTGGCATTACTAGCATTAGAGGCACTACGGTTATGTCTCCGCTAGGGGTAAAAGTCCTGCCAACCTTTCACCCGGCTAACTTGCTGTATGAGGGCCAGTGGTCTAATCGACCCATTGTTGTAGTGGATTTAATGAAAGCTGCCCGAGAGGCAGCATTTCCCGAAATAAGACGGCCTCCTCGGACAATTACTATCAATCCCTCCTTTGAGGAAGTTGAGCAATTCGTTAATGAAACTGTCGAGAATAAGCCGTGGCGGATGGGAGTTGACGTCGAGACAGCTGGTGGCATGATCGACACCATTGGCTTTGCTCGACATGAGAAAGAGGCCTTTGTTATTCCATTCGGTCCCCACAGGTACAGAAGGGGGACCAACTATGTTATGGTTAAGCCTCGACGGAATGGGATTGATGTAACCAATTATTGGACTCTGGAAGAAGAGATTAGGGTTTGGAAGCTTGTTAAGAGGATGCTTGAATGTGGCATCAATCTGGTCTTCCAGAACGGAGTCTATGATATACAATACCTCATAAAGATGGCTATTGCTCCAAATGTTTGTTGTGACGACACTATGCTTGCATGGCACAGTCTGTTCCCGGAGTTGAGGAAGAGCTTGGGCTTTATAGGGTCAGTCTTGACTGACGAGAGCGCCTGGAAAGAGCTAAGTAAGCATAAGGCCGATACAGCTCGGAGGGACAAATGATTACTCTATATAAGAGGGTGGTAATTGAAAGTCCCTATAGCGGGGAAATTGAGAGGAATTTAGTGTACTTGAATATCTGTATATTGGACTCAATAACAAGAGGGGAGGCACCCTATGCAAGTCATAAGCTATATCCCGATGTCCTCAATGATGACGACCCTGAAGAGAGGAGACTTGGAATTGAACTTGGTTTTACCTGGCTACAGATGGCTAGTCTTGTGGCATTTTACACTGATCTTGGTTGGTCTCCTGGCATGTCTGCTTGCCTAAAAGAGTTAAAGGCATTCCGGTTTCGGGTTCCATTCGAGATAAGAAAGGTAAAAGCTGATGTCCTCAATTCAATCGGCGTCTCTTGATCTGCGGCAGCATACCGAGCACGAGATACATCAGATCTACTGTGGGCTTGACAATGCCTTAACCCATGAAAGTCTGCAGCGTGAGTTCGAACTGTTTGATAGCAATACCAACCCGAGACCGTATGCAAAGAACATCTATGATTTTGAAAAGGCGCTCCAAGCGCCCTATATGGATGTCATGCTCAGGGGCTTCGCAGTCGATGTCGAGGCCAGAATTAGAGCATCTGAAGATCTGGGACAGCGTATTGAGAGGCTCCAGACTAACATGAACAGGCTGGCTGCCGCACTGTGGGATCAGGGACTCAATGCAAGGAGTAATAAGAATTTGAGGGATTTCTTCTATGGAAAGATGAAGCTGACCGAGATTATTACTTCTAAAAAGGGAGTGCGCAAAGTCTCCTTAGACCGCAGCGCACTGGAGAGGTTGGGGGAGAACTATATAAATGCTCGTCCCTTTGTTAATCATATTCTCGCAATTAGAGATTTGGCGAAGCAAAAAGAGGTACTCGATACCCAAGTTGACCTCGATAATCGATTTAGGTCTTCATTTAATATCGCAGGAACCGAAACTGGGCGTCCTTCTTCTAGTGAGTCTGCTTTTGGCACTGGCGGGAACGCTCAGAATATTGCACCTGGCTTGCGTCATGTTTTCATGGCTGATCCAGGACATCTCTTGTTCGTGATCGATTTCGAGCAATCGGAGGCACGAGATGTTGGTTTTATCATTGGTTGCCTGTTCGGCGATTGGTCATATCTTGACGCTTGTGAGTCTTTTGACCTCCATACAAGTAACGCAAAGTTGGTGTGGCCAGAGCTTAAGTGGACCGGCGATCCATCAGAGGATAGACAAATTGCCAATAGAACCTTCTACAGGGACTTTACATACAGGGATATGGCTAAGAGAGGTTCCCATTTAACGAACTACATGGGGACTGCTTTCACTATGGCTCGTCATCTCAAAGTACCGCAGAAGGTGGCAGATGAGTTTCAAAATAGATATTGCCGCGGAGCTAATGCAGCTTTCCCCTGCATTCCACTATATTGGCAATGGGCCATCGAGCAAATTCAAACAACCTATAAGATTGTCACTCCTTTTGGACGAGAGCGACATTTCTTCGGCAATACAAGAGATGATGCAACGGCGAGAGAGGCTATCGCGTTTGTACCTCAATCAACCACCTCTGACAGAACAAACCTTGGATTTTGGCGTGTTTGGAAACACCTACCCGAAGTCAAACTACTGGGCCAAGGGTACGATTCTATTACGTTTGAAGTAAAAGAAAACACTGACACCAAAGAGATTGTAAGAGAAGTAGCAAGATTGCTGGCGACCGAGATAAGTGATCCGCGAAGCGGTCGCTCATACTCGGTTCCGGTTGACGTTAAGGCTGGTTATAATTGGGGTTATGTTTCGGAAAATAATCCGAGGGGGCTAAAAAAATACTCCCTCCATTAACTAAATAGGGAGAGGGCAATGTGGCACAATCAAACAGTTCTCCGATGCGTGGAAATGGAGTGTGGACTGACCTTGTTGATGAGTTCCTTCTCTATACAGACAACTTCGAGTCGCCGGACATATACAAGCTGTGGTGCGCTATAAGTATGGTGAGTTCGGCATGTGAGAGGCGAGTATGGACACATATCGGACCTTACGTTACCTACCCTAACCTGTACGTCCTGCTTGTCGGGACGCCAGGGGTAGGAAAAAGCATAATCGATCAGGTTTCGGACCTATTAACCGAGACCAAAGAGCCGGGAGGAGGCGAAGCATTTAGCCTTGCCGCAAACAACCCCTCTCGTGCATCGCTTGTAGACGAGTTATCGAAGGCAGAAAAGGTTAGGATAACCAAAGACGGGACGTATATTTACCACTGCCTAATTATAAATGCTGAAGAGTTCGAAGTTCTGTTGCCTAACTACCAGAGCGACTTCATCTCGCTCTTGAATGCAGGATGGAACAACGTAAAGCAACATAGGGAGACTCGAAGGCACGGCCCTGCCAAGGAAGTATCAATAAGTAACCCTACTATGAGCATTATAGGAGGTGTTCAGCCAGCTTGGTTCGTGGCACACTTTCCAGAGGAAGCTTGGGCAACCGGCTTCATAAGGCGGACTATAATGGTCTATGCAGAGGATAGCGGCCCTCGCCGAAACCCCTTTGAAGTTAGGCCACAGCGGCCTGCTGTCAAGGAGCACATCTTGCAGAGGCTAAGTCATATAAGCAGTTTGCAAGGGCCTCTGAGGTGGGAAGAGGATGCATGCAACCAGATCTCAGATTGGTATATGAAAGGATGCCCTCCGGAGCCGACGCATACAAAGCTGGCCTATGGCTACAATAAGAGTAGGTTTCAAATGCTCTGTAAGTTGGCGATAACCGCGACTATAAGCAGGACTGGTAATCTGCAAGAGGGTATCACCACTGCTGATTTGAGTCGGGCTTTGAGGTGGCTCCTAGATGTCGAGGTTAAGATGGACGATGTATTTAGGAGCATGCAGGGAAGAAGTGATAGCGCGGTTATGGAAGAGCTGCATAGCTTTGTCTTTGCCATGTGGTCTAAAAATGGCAAGGAGGGCGTGCCTGAGGCTAAGATGAACAAATTCCTCATGACGCGGGTAACGTCCGAGAAAATACCTCGGGTTATACAGGTTATGGAAAAGGCCGACATGATCGTGAAGGTGCCTGGAACAGATAGGTGGCTGCCCAGGCCCAAGGACTTAGCCCAATACCACTGATCTGGACAGAGGAGGGAAACATGGCGTTAACAAAAGGTCAGACCGAAATGCTGCGGAGGTTGAGTGGGCGCATGTTGACCTTCATCGACCTCTATAAACAGGACAGTGATGCTGACCTAAATACAGTCCAGAAGCTTGTTGGCCTCGGCTATGCTCGAGACTACGGAGCACAGAAAGGCCGCAGAACTGAAGTCAGGCTACGGATTTGGGGTATCACAGACTCCGGTAAAGCTGTCCTTGAGCAGCAAACGTTCGCCGAGAGCAGCAGTAAGCTGAATGCAGGGCAAGCACAGTTGGGGATGGAATTACCTCCCAAGAACGTTTTGACCATCAAAACGTGGGTCAGACCCATAACGACAAATCAGCTTGCTGAAGTCGGCCGAGCCCGCAAGAAGGAGGTTGTGAATGACAAGAAGGAGGTTTTGAAGGAGGAACCTGATAAAGTCGAAGAGGGTTCTAAAGAACAAGCGGCAGACACATCTAATAAAGTCGAGAAAAAAAGGGGAGGCGGTCTCGGCCTAAGACTCTTCTCTGACCCTCCTAAAAGAGGCACTATGCAATAAGGCTCCCGAAGAAAGTTTGATCATCAATCTGACACAAGGAATAATCAAATGACTACTTATGGCTTCGGCCTCTTACTCCTTATGTTCTTTTTCAAGACCTGGCTATTCTGGCTACTTTTACTTGCATTCTTTATCTTCTTAAGAGGTATGCATCATCCATTTCCCTAAGGTCCGGTATAGGTCATGCCTTGTGGAGACAAGACAGAGGTGCCTTGTGGTAAGCCGACAGCTCCGCCTAAGGCACCCTGTCTAGTTATTGGACTGGAGTAGAGTGATCGGATTGCCCATGGTACGATTGGCATAGCCCATCCAAGCAATGACATTGCTGAAGAAATGCTAGGGTCTGCACCTGCTAATTGTGATGCATAGTGAGCACCCTGCATTAATACTTCAGAAGCAACGCCAGTCGCAATACGGCCTTCTGCTCTTCGCGCTGCATCTATAAGGTTTTCTGTAAAGCTTGCACCGGGAACGACTCCACCTGTAAAGGTATTCTCTACTATGCCTCTTTGGCCAGCATCAGGTATCAAAGACTCTTTAACTCTTGGATGAAGCCCATTCCAATCAGCCCTGGTATTCACATTTGCTAAGTGGGATCCAGCCAATGTGTCCATTTCATCGGGGTAATTATCTCTTAACGCTCCAGCAACTCTAGGATTACTTAGTACAATTCCCGCCGCTGTATCCCCACTTACTCTTCTTCCAGCGATTGAATTATACTCTGCTCTAGTAAGACCCGATGCAGGATATCCTCCAGCTCTAACAGCTGTCTGTAAAGCTTCGCCTGCGTCAACTCTGAGTGGTGTCCCAGCTGATAGATCACCACCTAGAGCATTGACAACGCCTCTGTATGGTGTCGCTCCAACAGCTCTAGCAGCTCCTTGAATGCCACCACCTGTAACAAAGCCTGCTACTGTGCCTGCTGCGGGTGCAACCAGTGGGGCAAGACCACCACTGTCAGGACTTGTTGTACCCAATCTTCTTTGAAGATCAGCTGTCTCAGCAGAAGCTACACCAGATGTTGTACCTGTAGCCATGTTCATAGGGAAGCTGCCAACCCTTGTAAGCGCATTAGATCCAGTAAATGGATAGGCAGCAGTCCCTAAAACTCGGCCGGGGATTAGAAAGCCTGCACCTTCGCCTGCACCTCGAGCCCCAGCAGCAAGATCACGTTCCCACCAGTTCTGTGGCGTCAAGTAAGATGGCGTTATTCCCAGTTGATTATTAATCCTATCAAGATCTGTAGAGGTAATTAGATGTGGACTGACCGGGATAAGACCTCCACTTATCTGGCTTGCAGCAGTATTAATGTCACCAGGAATAGCAACAGGCGACTCCAGCCCCCTAATAAACTGTCCAGTGCCGATACCGATCTCACGTATTGCTCCAGGCGGCATCTGTCCAGTTGGAGTGACGGGTGGAATTTTACCTGCAGTCTGGTCTTGTTGAGTAGGCTCGAGAGGCTTCAAATTCTTTGTGTAGTCGGTAGTTGTCTGACTGCCAATAATCTTCCATGCCTCCTCTGGAGGCATATCTGACGGCAGTGAAACTACATTCCCATCTGCCGTAGGATAATCTGTCCAGCCAGGTGTAGCCATGTCAACCTACCTTTATGGAGACTGTATTGTATTAGGAGTAGCTGGCGGAGCGGTCTCAAATTTGCCCGTTGCCCTATTATAATATCCTCTTGTCGGACCTAATGCCTCTGGAACGCCTTTAGCCTCCATTGGATTGCGAGGTGCAATATCAATACCTCCAAAATTCTGTGGCAGGTTATTTACGTCCATAGACTGAGTAGCATACCACGCAGCATAGTCTTGAGGCTTAAAGTACATCAGCTGACCTTTGCTATCACGCCCTGCTACACCTTGACCCTGTTCAGCCTGCCTAATGAACGGAGTGAACTTATTAACTTTGTCGGCCATAACCTGTAATGCACGACGACCCTGTGTATTAAGCAAATTTTCTATAGCCCTCGGATCAGTGTTCTCGCTAATGCCATTGAGGAATGTCATAACCTCAGCATTCATAACACGACCAGTGCCCTGAGCAACCTGCTTAAGTTGGTCAATAGCATACTGATTAATAAGTGCATGGAACACTTGTTGAGCGCTAAGATCACCACCAATCTTACTAATCATATCATTGACTGTCTTAGGATCAACTTGCAGTAACCTACCTGCACCTTGCAGGAATGTCTCAACATTCGCTCGACCTGAAGCCCAGCCACCAGCAGGGAACTGTCTTAATGCATCTTGGATTTGGTTAAGCCTGTTAGCAATAGTCGGAATTGCTGAGGAAGCAGCATCAATACCCTTATATAGCTCTCCAACTTCCTCCGAACCCTTTTCAGCCATACCCTTCTGCAAAGTAGTCTGGCCAATCCCTGGCGCAACAGCTCCAGTCTGGTCCGGAGCCGGAGGTGCAGCCGCTGGCAGGGCTTGAGTCTGCTGTCCAGGAACTGTCCCTGGTGTCCCTGCCGGAGCACCTGCTGGCGGAGGCTGTACAAGCGTCCCTGCCGGTGGAATAGCAGCTGGTGCTGCCGTTGTCGGTGCCCCACCTGCAAGATTAGGTGGTGTCATTCCTGTAAGATTAGGTGGTGCTAAGTAGCCAGGGCCCATCGGAGGCTGAACTCGGGTGAAAGGCAGCTCTCTGCCATCAGGCATCCTAATCATCTCTACACCTGGAGCAGGCTGACCATAGATACCTCTCATAGTCTCAGGTGACATTGCACCTGAACCCAGTGCTATATTGCTGAAGCGACGCTGGAGTTCGGCACCCCTCTGCTCCATAGGCAGCTGATCAAGACCATCTGTCAGCGAGTTCATATACATATTGAAGCCTGTAGCAGCTCGCTGCTGTACAGCATCAGGTAGAAGAGCAAAGCGCGCCTTAACGTAAGCTTGGTACTGAGTAGGGTCCATAACTCCTATTGGGCTATTCTTGATGACCGTCTCGAGGGCCGAGTTGGCTTGGTTCCCCAAAATCTCGTTGTATCGAGCTTGGGATAAGAGGCCCTCTCTGAACTGACTGAAGGCTTGGGTGGCGAATGGAGCAGCAATTGGGTCTTGCATAGCCCTATTCATGCCGGTCTCGGCATCAGGGCTCGTTGCCATGATCTCGCCAAGCCTCTGCTTGGCAGTAAACTCCTGCTGAAAGAGGCGGTTCTGATTTTGCATATTCTGTATACGACCAACACCCTCCAGTGCCTGTATAGGCCACAGCGGGTTAAAGGCCGTACTGCCACCCTCAGCGACCTGAGGACCGCGGATGCCTAGTGCAACAGTATTGTCAGCCATTACTGACTCCCGTCACCCATATCACCCCCACCAGTCAAAGAATTACTGACAGGACCGACAGGACTTGGAGGCTGCATGGCCCCTGAGAGGGTAGGTGCAGATGGACTTAAAGCCCCTGCCATCTGAGCTGCATTCTGGGCATGCATCTGGAGGCGATCTGTGACATGCTGCTCGGCCATCATCTGGAGGCCTACTATGCCCATACGGTGTCTTATGAGGTTGTTTTCGACTGCTAGCTGCTGCTCAGCCCGTGTAACTGTCACGTCGTGCATTCGTATCCAAGAGGCAAGGCCTTCACCACCTGTCGCAGGCATGTCGCTCATTATTTGGGCCAACTGAGTTGCACCGATGCCATGCCCTACAAGGCGCCCTGCAGCCTCGATTACGTGCTCAGGCCTAACGACGTCACCCATATCCATTAGCTGGTCAAGCTCGATTCGGAGGTGATCCAGCACCTGCTGGGCTTGCATACCAGTCTTGTACTGGGCCTGGACGTTTTTGCCCGCCGTCTCGAGGGGTGATTGACCAGGCCGGCCTCGCTGAGGGCCTCCAGCGGGCGGCGGTCCACCCCCAGGGGGACTTACTGGCATGGTCGGAGTCATGCCCGGTTGTGAGACTGGACCACCTGGGTTAGCACCAGGGGGAAGAAACGGGTTATTGCCACCAGCCATGAGTTTGGCTCCTTATGAGACGTTATAGCCTCCATACGCCGCTGGATTGGCAGCTACTGCATCAACGTATGCATTGGTAGCACCACTAGTAACAGGATTATTCTGAACTGGAACTACTCCGCCACCACCGCCACCAGCCAATAGCTGCCCTAGAAGCTGGTTGCTTGCAAAGGACTGAGCGCCTGTAGAGAAGGCGTTGCCGACGCCTTGGAGGCCAGCAATCTGAGCATTAGCTGCACCAACGATACCCGATGCCTGTGCTGCGCCGGCCCCAGTAATAGCCGAGGTTATCGGACCAAGAGCCGCCTGGTTAGCCCCTGCTAGTGCATTAGAGGCTGTTAGGCCAACGTTAACCCGGCCTCCAAGCATATTAACTATTTGCTGTCGCTGCTGAAGGTCCATAGTGCGCCCGGCCAACAGGTTTTGGACATTAGCTAGGAAAGCTTGCTCCCGTGATTGATAGCCCTGGAGATTGGTCTGGTAGGACTGGAGTGCAGCTGTATTGTTTGCTTGGTAGCCTTGAAGGGCAGTATTGAACGAGAACGGCAGTAGCTGTTGCGAGACATAATCGCCGACGACCTTACCAGCGCCTATTGCTGCTGCTGGGCTTCCACCTAGGCCCATTGCCCCCAACCTTGACTGCTCTGCTTTCTGTGCCTGGTCTATTGCAGTAGCAGCTCCAGGTGTTGCCATTAACTGGGCTTCGGTCGGCTGCCAGCTAAAAGTGGGCAGGTTGGGAAAGCTTGGCATGGTCTCGGTGAACTGAGGGAGGGTTGTGTCGATCGGTTTTGCAAGGTCGCTTATAGCACCTCCGAAGGCGTCTAAGCCAGCTCGGCCAAAGTCGGCAAATGGCTGCAGCTCGGCCAAATTCTGCTGCCGTACAAGGTTGGCTTCGGCTAAAGCAGCCAGTTGAGATTGGGCTTGGATATTCGCTGCCTGTGTTGCTGCCGAAGCTCCCTTCTTGCCACCAGCGAGAGAGGTTGCTCCACTTATACCTGCACCTGCAAGGATAGCTGGACCAGTCCCAATAAAGTGACAAAGATAGTCTTTGATCCAACTGCCTTCACCGAGGACAGGAACTAGAAAGTCATGGTCTGTCATCAGGCCTGTCCTTCATGTTCACTACATAGTTGTAGCCTGACAATCTAGCACCTCGTCTTTCAAAGAGGCGGCCCAAGCTTGCTCCGCGACCCTTCGTCGTGTGATGAAGGTAGGCAAATTTAACTCCCACCCTCTTGAACTCGGCTAGGGCCCTGTCCAGCATCCGGACTGCAACGATAGGATGTCGAGGCTCTACGTACCACGCGCTTTGGTTGACAATGAGGGTTCCCTTGGACTCAAGGTCGAAGTCAAGCAGCCAGCTGAAATAGCCTATCATCCGCTCGTCTATACGAGCGACTAGGACTTGGAATATGCCCTGGTCATTGAGAACTCTCATGCTGTTCCAGTCGGGCCGGAAGTCTCTCTCTTCTTCGACCTCAATCTGCTCTTGTGCTGCCAAAGCTTCTAACTCCTGCCAGACATCAGCTACCCTCTCGAATTTAATTTCTAGTGAAGGCAATTTTTGACCTCATCCATACGGCGGAGGACATCGGCATGGAATAAGTTAAACCTCTCGTCGATCTCCTCTTTGTGCGCCATAACACTGTCAAGGTTGACCTGGATATTGGTCTGCGAGAGTTGATACCACCAGTCGAAATCAAACTCAAGCTCAAGCAAGTATTCGAATAACCATTTCCCGACGACAGGTGCATCAAGGTCTGAGGAGTTAATAGAATAAACGTTAGGCTGCTCGGCAATAACGTCTAGCATAGTATTAAGCTCGGCCAAGTTGGTTAAGTGAGCCTGGTAGCCAAGGTTGAGGACGGACTGATAGACCTCTTGGAGAGGCCTTCTCAAGACGACCGTCTTGAGATGAGGCATCTCTTTGCGGATGATTTGCCACCCGATCATCCCTCCGATCTCCACCGAGCCCCACTGGCCTTCTTCTCTGAAGCCCTTCAAGAAGCCATCGACTGACCGACAAAGCGGAGCCACATCATGCGCCACCGGCTGCAAAGGCCGTGCAAATGGGTAGTTAAGGAAATGGGTTAGCCACGCCGACCGACTCCGAGGTAAGCAATAGATGATGAAGGGCATGACTATGGTATCCCCGCGTTTGCCAGCCGTGTATTGATCGTATTGATTTGGCCCTGGAGGTTGTTATTGTTCGCTGTAATTTGGTTCTGTAGGTTGGTATCCTCGTTCTGCAACGCGGTAATTTGGCCGTTAATAGTATTAATTTGGTTCTGAAGATTAGTATCCTCGGTCTGCAACGAAACTATCTGTGTATTAATGGTATTAATTTGGTTCTGAAGATCAGTATCTTTAGCCTGTAAATTGGGAATAGTTGTATTAAGTAAGGTACTCATCTGGCTTTGGAGCGTGGCAACCTGGCTCTGAAGCGTGGATACCTGACTTTGCAGGGTTGCGACTTGGCCTTGGAGGGTTGATACATTCTGCTGGAGCTGGGTTACGTCATTGTTGACCTGTGTGAGGAAAGCAGCTCTGGTTGAAATGAAGACAAGGAGGTTATTCCAGGGTATTCCTAGTGTGCCGTTATTCGGGTCCATAATAGCTGAGTTATAGGACGGCAGCGTGGTCCAATTAGAAGGTACATTAGGAGAAGGAAATCCAGCAGGCATGTTACGTCCCCATCACTTCTGCGTCTACCCAGGCCCCGTTCAAGGCTGCTGGCCCAGCAATATTGTGACTCAGTTCAAAGATGCGATCGCGAGCGATGCCCATGCCTAGCCACTGAGGCTGCGTAAGGTATTCACCTATAGCTCCTCCGCTTTGGAGGAGGGCATTCCCAAAGGTCCGACCCCTATCATCAGACCACCTCAAACTGACTTGAGCTGGATTGCCATCAACATTAACGGGAGACATTCCACATTCCATATCAGCTCTAAAGGCTGAGAACTGGAGGCGGCGGCCATCAACCTCTTGGAGGCCTTGACCACCCATCATCCGTGCAGCGCCGATATGAGGAAAGGCTCTAATACAGACAAGAGGGCATTCAGTGAAGGGTTGGCCCGCCGCTGGTATAACTCTGTCAGTGTACTTGTCCATATCCATAAAATAGATAGTGTTGTTTTCCCAATCCCCTACTAAATTCACCCCATTAATGAACGCAGTGCAGTTAATTCGGCTACGATTGAGGCTGCCATCGGACGGGTTTGTCCAGCACTCCTGATGCCATGCCGCTGTTGGGTCGGGCTGGCTTGCGTCATAGACCCAGGTTTCATTGCCTGCTGGGAAAGTGAGCATGTAGAAGAGATGGCCATCCAGCTGGTAGGTCATCCCAATCGCGTCAGTAATGCCAACTGTCCGCTGCATCTTCCGGATGGCATCTTCGAGGGCATGATTGGAGACTCGGGAGGCGAAGTAACCTCGGAAGGAAAGGACAACACCTTCACCCTGGAGGTTGCGACTCAGCCAAAAGACGGTAATATCATGGTTGGCAACGGAGTAGGGTGCAGCGATGCCGTTCTCAATATAGGTGCCAGGTAGAGGCTGGAATGGGAAAGGTGACTCGGTAGTGCCACCAGCATCATACCAGATTTCCGACTTGACATCCCCAAACAGGAAGATTTCCCGGCGGTTAACATAGAGACTCTTTAGGAGGTCAGGGTAGATAATCTTGCCACCTAGGAAAGTGGCATCAAATTCCACTGCTTGGGAGGTGGTCGAGCCGAAGAACACTGTGTTGGGCCTATTCCAGATCAGATAGCCATCTATGTAGGCCCAATGTTGCGTGCCCAGGAACGTTCCTGTCGAGTCACTAATAGCTGCGAATGCATTGTTGGAGAGGGTGACTTGGTAGCCTGTTCCCGAGCCATCACCTAACACTAGGGTTGCACCATTGTCAGACATAGAGACCGGGCCACTACTTGTCCCAATATTCCCAAGTAATGTTCCAGTAAAATCTCCATTAACGAAATAGAGGCCATTCCCACTGACGCAATAACCGTTCGTAGTAGAGGAGGCTCGATAGAGGCCTCGAATAGGACCAGGTCCTATTTGAGAGAGGGAGTTGAGGCCGGGTCTCTGATAGTGGGTTGTCGGCACTAAGGCAGACTTGGGATTGACTTCAGAGTAGTAGTTAATGCACCGCTGTGCCGAAGCAATAATGCTTCGGGTAGTATAAGAGCCACCTATGAGGGGCAATCTCACTTACTTGCTTTCTTATTAGTCGTAACAGACTTGGGCATCTTGGTGAGGGGTTTGCCCTTATGCATAGCCTTCTCATGAGCATGCACTCCAGCCTTCACCTTCTTCCCATTGCTTGCCATCTCCTATCTCCCATGTGGAAGACACACCTTTTGATGGTCAAAAATTTCCTATCTTTCTGGACCTTTTGATGGTCAAAAATTTCCTATTGGGCTGGCGGCACCGGCTTCAGATCCATCGCTCCATTCAGCGGGCTAACCTGAATAGGCTCCGAAGGAGTAGGCAGGGTAGCTGCCGCCGCAGCTTGTGCCTGGTTTGCAATGCTCTGGATGAGGGGAGCGACAGTCTCATAAGGCTGCTTTGCCAGCATCCCAATAACCGTGTTCCACTCGTTCAGCGTGAGGACAATCGTGATCTTGTCATCGCCAGTCATAGTTCTCTCCTTAACTGCTAAGCTGGAGGCGGTGTGATTGGGACACCTCCCTCAGGATAAGGCTGGGCTGTATTCCCTGCTGTCTCCAGCCAGGTCTGGTAGTCGGCCCAGTCCCGATTAGCAGAGTCGTTGGGTATCCACGCACCGTCCTCGCGTACCACACCGTCGAAGGTGGGCATGCCCTCTGGCGGGACTGGGGGGAGATAGTATTGGGTCATAGCCGTGCATCCGCTGTCCATTGGCTCTGTATATTAATATTGATTCCTGCTGTCGACGGATTAGCAAAGAATGAAAACTGGTTGAGGCCTCCCAATGCAACGCTTGGAGTTACATCAGTGTTGTCGATTGCATCTCTGACCTTACCCGAGGCGCCGGTAGTTCCAGAGTACATCGTGATAGTTGGATTTGCACGTTTAGTTACCTTATAAGGCTGTATGTTGCTGGCTGTGGTGATGTTGTTCACGGTGATGCCCCACAGCACGAGACCTGCA
>Ga0126378_10000956_pt1 | contig 21496 bp, 21 predicted proteins | sample PanSoiMetPlot_23_FD_92587 | JGI IMG/M metagenome (GOLD analysis project Ga0126378, IMG submission 92587) | Tropical forest soil microbial communities from Panama - MetaG Plot_23 | ecosystem: Environmental > Terrestrial > Soil > Tropical forest > Bulk soil | place: Panama | collected 2016-02-17
CAGCTTGAAGGTCAGAACTATGGGAGGCCACTCGATCACTTCGGATGCCTTGAGTCTGCCACGGTCGTCGGCAGGACGAAGCCGTATTCTTCCATCTTGGCGACGGTTGTGGGCTCCTTCATGAAATCCAGGAACCGCTTTGCCAATTCCAGGTGCTTGGTCGCCCGGATCACGCACGCGGCTTGGATAATCGGCGGATAGTAATTTGGTGGAATTATCACGAAGCGTCCGCGCTCCTTCATTGGCGGCGCGAGCGCGAGCGAAAGCGCCAGAATTCCGGCGTCGGCATTACCCGACTGAACGAACTGCGCGGTCTGCGAGATGTCTTCGCCCATCACTACCTTGCCTTTGACCTTGTCATAAATCGCGCCGTGCTGCATCGCAGCCACCGCCGCGCGTCCGTAGGGCGCATGTGCGGGGTTTGCGATCGCGATCTTGCGAATGCCCGGGTCCAACAACACGTTGAGCCCGCGGTTCAGGTCGAGCTTGGACGCGGCAGGCACCCAGATCACGATTTTGCCAGCCGCGTACTTGTAGATGGTCCCGGGTTCGATCAGGCCCGCCGTCTCGAGCTTTTGCGGGTATTGGACATCTGCCGAGAAAAATACGTCATAAGGCGCACCGTTCTTTATCTGGGAAAAGAAATTGCCCGACGAACCGTATGAGATGCGCAGTTGGTCTGGGCTCTGCTGCTGGAACTGGGCCGCCACGCCTTTGAACGCGAAGGTGAGATCGGCGGCGGCCGCGACGGTGAGGCTCTCGGCTTCGGCAGCGAGCGGGGACAAGCACGCCATCATGATCACGCAGGCTGCAAAAATAGTCGTGCGCGGCGATCGGAATTCGATATTCTTCATGTCAGACTGTCACAATGCTCCGTGGCATTTCGCGCGATCGTCACCATATGCCACTATTCTAGCGATGTGACAATTATACTGGCTGCAACTGCACACAAGGAGTCGTCGATGGCACTCAGCGCGCGCAATCATTTGAAGGGTGAGGTCACCGAGGTACTGCTCGGCACGGTAACCGCGCTAATCACGGTCAAGGTCGGAAACAACCTGGTCGAATCAGTCATTACCAAGCACAGCGCCGAGGAGATGAAGCTCAAAAAAGGCGACCAGGTCACCGCGGTGATAAAGGCGACCGAAGTGATGATTCAGAAAGACTGAGGTGCGCCAGCACCTCATGAGCGCCGCGCGTTGCGCGGCGATCCTCGCCCTCGTGGCGTGCGCGATGATTGCGAGGTTCGCGCGCGCCGGGTCCACTCCGCTACTCGAGGTCAGCGGCGCAGTCCACAGCCAACTCACGCTCGGCGCGACGGATCTGGCCGCGCTAACGCGTGCGAAAGTCAGCGTCGGCGACGAGCACGGAACCAGAGCCGTCTACGAAGGCGTGCCGGCACGGGAAATTCTTCGGCGCGCCGGCGCTCCATTGGGCAACGAGCTGCGCGGACCGAACATGACGATGTGCGTCGTCGCAGGCGGCTCCGATGGCTACCAAGCGGTGTTCGCGTTGGCGGAATTTGATCCGGGCTTCACCGATCAGGTCATACTCGTGGCCGATCATCGTGACGGCCAACCGCTCAATTCCCGCGAAGGCCCGCTACGTCTGATCGTGCCCGGCGACAAACGCCCCGCCCGCTGGGTTCGAGCCTTGACAACTCTAAGGCTGAAGAACGCTCGCTAGAAATCGCTCCCGACCTGCGCGGTGGAAAACCGCACTCTCTTGCCGCCAGCGCGAGGGCTCTTCTTTCGGTCTCCAAATTTGGTCTCCCGCTGGCCGCTTCTGCGTTCGCGAAAACGCCACCGCCTGGCTACGCTCGTCGGACAAAGCTCACGACCAACTCGATTGCCTCGCGCAGATTCTCCGCCTCGGTGCGGCCGCTGCTCTTGCGCGGCTTGAACGAATGATCGCCATCACCGATCCATGCTATCCGTATTTCGCGCGACAACTTGTACCTCGGCACCTCCTCACGACCACCGAAACTGTCGCGCTCACCTTGGACAATCAGCGCTGGAGTTGTCAGTCTTTGCAAATGCTCGGTGCGCGTCTTGGCCGGTTTCCCCGGCGGATGGAACGGGTAGCCCAGGCACACCAGCCCGCGGACTGCCGCTTCATCCGCGACAAGGCTGGCGATTCGACCGCCCATCGACTTTCCGCCAATTACGAGACGCTCTGGGCCCCCCAGCTCTCCGATCGCGTCGCGCCACGACTGGACTAGAACCGCCGGTGGATCAGGGACGCCGCGTCTGCCGGTTTCGCGGCGCCGCAGCATGTACGGAAACTCGAATCTCGCCACCCGGATTCCGGATGCGGCGACCCCCTGGGCGACAATCCGCAAAAAGGGCGAATCCATTGGTGCCCCTGCGCCATGCGCAAGCACGAGGGTCCGATCGGCGGTCATCGGTCCGTCGAAAAGGAAGTCCAAGTGCGGTTGGCTCTAGCTCTTGCGCGGCTCGGTCACCTCGCGAAATGCGCGGATCGCTTCCACCGCGGTCGGCACGCCGCTGTATTGGGAGAGGTGGAAAATGAGCTCCTTGATTTCCGCGGGCTTGATACCCAGGTTCAATGCGCCGCGCATATGAATTCGCAGTTCGGGCCCGCGTCCCAGCGCCATCAGCGCGGCCATCGTGATAAAGGAACGCGTTTTTACTTCGAGCCCCGGGCGGGTCCAGATCCCCCCAAACAACTGCTCGTTGAGAAAGTTGGCAAAGTCCGCATCGAATTCTTTCAGAAATTCGTGGCCCGCTTGCGCCTGCTTCTCGCCAAACAGCTTGGCCCGCAATTCGAGCCCCTTCTTTTCAAGTTCGCTCGCCATGAGTGACTTACCTCCTCTCAATTTTCGATCGGGTGAGAAGCCGCTTGCTTCGCACCTTCACTGCCATCTCGTTTCGTCATTCGCAGCGGAGGCCGTCGAGTCGCGCGCAATCGCGGCCGCGGACCGCCGGGGACCGACGTATGCGATGGGCGCCGGAGTTTTCGCTGTTCCGGCTACGAACCTTATCTCCTTACCATTAGGTCCGAATCTTCACATTGGCCCGGTTCTCCTGCACCGTAACCGCCACCGTCATATCCTTTTCGCCGAGCCCGTTTGCGATCGCCGACAACAGATCCTGCTCGACCAGCGCCGCAATCGGCATCGGCACATTGAGCTCCCGCCCGATCTCGGTCGCCAGGCCCAGATCCTTCTTCGCAAGCCTCAGCGCGAAGGTCACGCGATCGAAGTCGCCAGGGAACACCATCTTCGGCATGGTCCCCTTAAGAAGCATGCCCTGTCCATAGGCGCCGTCCTGCACGACCCTTAGCAACGCCTCCGGCGCAACCCCCGCCTTAATGCCCATGGTAAAGGCCTCAGCCAGCAGCTGGGTGGAACATAACGCGATCATGTTGTGCACCAGCTTGGCAACCGCACCGGCGCCGTTCTCGCCGATGTAAGAAACCTTGTCCCCAATGGCATCGAGCGCCGGCTTGATCCTCTCAAACGCCGCCCGATCTCCACCGACCATCACTGCAAGCGTGGCGTGGCGCGCGCCAGGAATTCCCCCGCTAACGGGTGCGTCGAGCACTTCGATGCCTTTCCCTTTGAACGTGGCTCCGATCCGGCGAATCACGGCGGGCGAGTTGGTCGAGAGATCCGCATACACCGCGCCGCGCGCGAGTTTGCTCAAAATCCCGCCTTCGCCGACCGCGACTTCCTCGACTTCCTTGGGACCGGGCAGCGACGTGAATACCACTTCGCTCTCAGCTGCGACGGCCCCCGGCGAGTCAGCCCACCTTGCCCCTGCTGCCAGATGCGGATCCGCAACCGCCCGTCGAACATCATAAACGGTCAACGAATGTCCGGCTTTGATCATGTTAAGCGCCATCGGGCCGCCCATGTTGCCCAATCCAATGAATCCGATTCGCATCTTCGCGTCTCCTTGGGAGTCGGCGGACTCCTTTCGATCAGAACAGGTGGATGAGCTTCTTTTAGCGGAAGGTGCCTGGCGCCGTCACGCGCTCAGCGCGGCGATACATCGCTCGCGGATACGGCAGGTCTCGTCGCCTCGTGCCTCACCGCGGTTCCTCGCCGAGCCAGCCGCCGACGAATAAAATCCCGGCCCAAGGGCACCTTACATTCCCCGACCTGGGCGGAGTGATCTCCCCTTCGAAAGAAAAATTGCACGATCGGTTCGGGCGGCACAGTGCGGATCGCACCGTCACATAGGTTCGAATGCATTCCAGCGGGTAGCAATGCGCCTCCGGCACGCACGCAAGCGAATATTTTGCGAGCACGCTTCCGGCCGCGGGCGGTTGTGCTTGGTCATCTAATAGATTTCCACAACCAGCGCAATTTCGATCTGCTGTTCCATCGCCAGCAGTTTGAGAAGCGCGCGCTTGGTGCGGCACGTGCCGCGTCTTTCGCGCAGCACTCCGAGCACGTCAGTCCGGCTGGAGTTGCGATCATAGCTAAGCCGATTTGGTAGATTTAGCCTGCATGGTAATGGCTGGAGGATTGTCCCTGGGCCGGGACTCCGCGGCGAGGCCACGCTCTCAAACTGCGCCTTGGAATCAAAGACAGCGCGTCACATCCAATTCGTTATCAGAGATGCGAAGTAGATCTCGCGGCAGCATGATCCAGATAGCGGGGCGCGGGGCGACCTACCCAGGCCGCCCCGCGAGGGCCCATCGGGCACGCATCGTTCCATCGGGATCGAGCTTTTACCCTTCTCTCACATTCCCACACCCTCATGGACCTCTGTCCACTGCTGCCCCTCGTTCAAAAAAGGAGGACCGCAGTGGGCTCGGTCGACACCCCCGGTATTCAACACCTGATCTTCATCGACAAAGTTCTTGGTTCCTTGATTGGTGCTGCCCACCGTCACATGGACCAGCGGAATAAATCCATCCGGGGTGCAAGTAATCGTCGGGATATCTGACGTATCGAAGTTGAATGCGCCACCAGTCTGAGTCAGGATCGCGGTTTCTTTCCCGGGTATTACTAAAGGAAAAGAAGCGGTCCACGGGTTGATGCCCAGCGCGGTACCGATATCGACGGTAACATTGTCGACCGTCAGAGGTTCTTCCGATGGGTTGTCTAACCTGATGGCTCCAGCGTCCCAAGCTTGAGTAGTCGCCTCCAAGGCTCCTATGAAGATGACGTTAGGGCTGCCCTCCCAAGGGCTTGGTACAAATGCGGGCGGCTGATGGTCCTGCGGAAGATCGGTATCGGCATATCCAACGAATACTTTTACCGCGTGGGTATCTTCGGCCAGTGCCACGCCCGACCCCGTCAAAAGACCCAGTGCACAAAGAACTCCAATCAGCTTTTTCACGGTTGATTCCTCCCTCCTTAGATTCGCTGTTTGGAAGACTTTCGATGCAACCGCCCCCTTCGGAGGCCCACGGCTCTGCCTCAGACGCTGCCTACGCATAAAACCTCCCTCGCGCGAATATCGCCACGCGCGATATTTCCGGCACTCCAGAACCGGTTTGAGCCTGCTTTTATCAAAGGCTTCGTCCAGCTCTTAATGGACGGTTCTGCTCGCAAGCCTGAACTGCCCGGTTTGAGTTTAGATAGCGTGCCGCGCCCGATGTCTTGCGCAGTCCCAGTTTGATGAGTTCCTCGGTCATCTGCCCCATGGGACCAGAAGAGTGTCGAGCGGTGGGTCCCAGATCGCATAGCGGGAGGGGTTCTGGTCAAGGGTCTTATCGAGAAAGAAATACCGGGCAGGGTGCGTTGCGCAAAACGTACTCGGTGGTCGACCCGAGCACCATCTCGATGATGCGACTGTGGCCATATGCCCCGATAAATAGCAGGTCGGCCTCATACTCCTGGATGAATTTGATGATTTCCTCGTTGGCGTGTCCACAGAGTAGCTTGAACTCCGCGGGCAGGGAGTAAGGCTCGAAATACTTGCGCGCCTCCTCGAGCGTCCGTTCTCCCGGCTTTTGATCGCGCGCCACCGTGACCACCGCGATCGGGGTTCCCAACCCGCTGGCGAATTCCGCCGCCGCGCGCATCGCGCGGGAAGCCCGCTCGCTGCCGTCGTAGGCGAGCACCAGGCGGCGAACCTCCCGGAACTTCATCGGCGAGATGAATAACGGACGGGGACATTTGCGCGCCACCGCCTCGGCCGTCGAACCGAGTAGCCCGCTGGAAAAGCGCTCGTTGACGCCTCGGTGCCCAATCATCACCAGATCGACGCTCTTGGCGCGCTCGCAGATCTGATTGGCCACGATGCCCATGTCCAATACCGTCTCGACGGGTAATTTCTCGCGGCTGGCGGCGGCCGCAAAGTCCTCCAGCACCGTCCGTCCGCGTGCGGTCAGGACCTCGCGCATTTTCGTGGAAAAATCGAGATATGGTTCCAGACCCAGCGAGCCTGATATATCATGGAAGAACGAACCTTCGATCGACACGATATCCACCACGTGCAATCCGATCAGACTGGCATTGAGGCGATGAGCGATGTGGAACGCGTAGGCCTGCGCGTTGCGGGAGTGCTGGGAGGTATCGATGCCGACCAGGAGTTTCTTGATCATTTTCGCACCCTCATGGTCAGGAGTCCGCGATACCACGGGCCTAGGGGTTTCCTCAAGAGGCGCTAAGAGATGGGCGAGCAGAAAGAATCGCGATTGCTCAAGTTGGTCGATGAATTGTGTGAGGCAGCCGAGCGGGTCGGGTTGGTGGTCAGACGCGAGAAAATTCTTCGCGAAATCGGTTACCGCGTGCGCGGCGGAGCCTGTCGATTGCGGGAAAAAAACCTGGTGATTATCGACCGCGACATGGCACCGGCCGAGCAGCTTGAAGTACTGGCCGACGCCCTGCGCAGCCGCGATCTCGAGTCCCTCTATCTATCGCCGGCGGCGCGGCAGGTCGTGCAGCCCGGTACCCAATCCAGCTAGGGCCTTCCGATGCCGCGTGCAGAAGAAGGCGCCGCGGCTGGCCGCACGGTCGTTGGCCGCAAGCCGCATATCAACGCAGAACAGCGGATGGCCGCCCTGCACGCCCGCCTCAAGGAGCGGGGACTCAAGTCTACCGGCCAGCGCGACGATATCGCGCGCGTCTTTTTCGGCATCGGGCGGCACATCAGCGCCGAGGAACTCTATGCCGAGGTCAAGAAAGTCAGCCCTCACGTCGGCTACGCCACGATCTATAGGACTCTCCGGCTGCTGCGCGAATGCAACCTTCTGCAGGAGCGGCACTTCGATGACGGTCAGGCCCGCTACGAAGCGGTCGACGAACATCATCACGACCATTTTATATGCGAGCGCTGCGGCAAGATCATCGAATTCGAAAACGATAGCATTGAGCGCCTCCAAGAGGCGGTCGCCCGTCAACTCGGCGCACAACTCCGCCGCCATAAGATGGAGCTTTATGGTGTCTGCGCCGATTGCCTATCTGGCCGCACCCATTAGGTAGAGGCTTCGTCAACGAAACCTGGCAGTTTCCGCCGGACCAGGATCACCCGCGTTTTGCGACCGCGTCGATCATCTCCCTTGCCACGGCGGCTGAATCCGATCGAACATGGAGCAACCTTTCGCGGCGGCGGTGGTGCGCGGGCCCTGGGTCGTGTGGGAAGGGCTCAGATCTTAGGTTGCGTTGCACGTAAGCCGCTAGTTGAGGGTGCCGGGGTGCTTCTGCCCTGGGCTGCAACACCGGACCGCATTGCAATCGACCCCAGTCGATCGAAATCCACGTTGGCCCCCGATGTGATCGCGACAGCGGGCCCCGCGGGAACGCCGCCGGAGCACGCGAGCTGCTTGAGTCCCGCTATCGCCAACGCTCCCGCGGGCTCCAAGATTGCTCGTGTTTCCACAAACACGTCCTTGATGGCCGAGCAGATTTCGTCGACGCTAACCGTGATGCAGTCATCGAGGTAGTCCCGGCACAGCGCGAAGGTGGTTTCGCCCACCATGCGCACTGCGACGCCGTCGGCGAAGCTTCCCACCCGCTCGAGCTCGACGCGCCGCCCGGCGCGAATCGATCGTGTCATCGCATCGGAATCGTCCGGCTCGACGCCATATACCTTTATCCCCGGGGCCACGGCCTTGATCACAGAAGCGATTCCGCCCGCCAATCCGCCACCACCGATCGGCACGAAGATCGACGCGAAATCGTTCGCCGCCTGCCGCATAGTCTCCAGGGCGATTGTCGCCTGACCGGCGATTACTTCCGGATCGTCATACGCATGGATGAGCGTCATTCCGCTCTCCGCGACCATCCGCGCGCATATCGCTTCCGCTTGAGAGTAGTCTTCGCCGGCCAACGCGAGCTTTGCGCCATGACGACGCACCGCTTCAACTTTGATCTCGGGAGTCGTCCGCGGCATTACTAGCAGGGCATCGATTCCCAGCACCCGCGCAGCGTATGCGACCCCTTGCGCGTGATTGCCCGCCGAGGCCGCGATGATTCCGCGCGCTTTTTGCTCATCATCCAGGAGCACAATCCGGTTATAGGCCCCGCGCAGCTTGAACGAGAAAATCGGCGTCAAGTCTTCACGCTTGAGCAATACGCGTCGCCCCAGGCGTTCCGAGAGCCCTCGGACCTCATGCAGCGGGGTCGGTTCCGGTATCACCTCCGCGACGCGAGCTGAGAGCGCGCGGGCGAGTATCGTGTGACAGTCCATTGGGTCATCCTCTTTCCCGGGAACGACCACCTCATCGCCAGCGATTTTCGGAGAAAAGGAGCGAACAAAGAAAGGACCCCTCCCACCGAGACGGGCGGGAGGGGTCGTTGCTCGTGCCGAGTTCTAGTGACGCTCGGGACGCACCCCACCCGCCAGGCTAATCATCATCACAATGGCGATGGCTGAGATGCAGTTCATATCGAGCGTTGCGCCCGACACGCTAGATGGTCCCATTCTCCAAGTCAACCGCTCCTCCGCTGCGAGTTCTCCATTCCCATCGTGTTTGGTTCCTCGCTTGAACGGGTTGACGTTGAGCACCGCTCCCCGACTTGGCGGGTGTTGGGTTTCCGGGAGGGATGCGGTTAAGTGAATTTTGGCCATGCGAGTTGTCCCGGAATCCTCGGCATGAAACCGCGAGTGAATTTGATGCTGGTCGCCTTTGCCGCCTTTGCCGTGACGGTACCTTTGCCGCGCCTGGTCGCGGCGATGGACGGGGTCGTGATGAAAGATGGGCGCATGATGATGATGAAGGACGGCAGGGCAACCGAGCCGATGACTGCCGACATCACGATGCCTGATGGAACCAAAGTGACGACCAGCGGTGTTGTTAAGATGAGGGATGGCGAGGAAAAGCAGCTGAACAATGGCGCCATGATGTTGATGGATGGTCATATCATGAAGGGCGGCAAAGCGGTGCCGATGCAGCCGGAGTGAGAACGCTGGTGTGAGAACGCTAGGGAGGCGAATCGATGGCCGACGCGTCCACTGATCCGGGCTGGCGCCTGCGGAGGATCCAGCCCCTCGCAATTCGTCTCTCCCACTGGATAAACATCCCGCTGCTACTGATCATGGCTGGGAGTGGGTTGCAGATCTTTACCGCGTACCCGGCGTTGGGTCCTCGCGGTGCGCAATATGGCTGGTATCCGTTGCAGAACGTGCCGCCTCCGCGATGGGCGAGGTTCGGCGGATGGCTGGCCGGCGCGCGTCACTGGCACTTTGCGGTCGCCTGGTTCCTGGTTCTGAACGGGGTTATCTACCTAATTTATTTCGCCGCGAGCGGCGAATGGCGCCGGCGTCTGTTTCTTCCGGGCCGCGATACGGGCGCCGCGATCAAAATGTTCGCGTACTATGTGCATGCGCTGCGCACTCCGCCACCTCCCGATTTCTACAACGGCCTGCAGCGCCTCGCCTATACTTCCGTGATCGTTTTCGCGATCGTCGAAGTTCTCTCGGGGCTTGCGATCTACAAACCCATCCAACTTTGGTGGTTGGCGATGCTTTTCGGGGGCTACGACGGCGCCCGCGTGATTCACCTCGGCATGCTGGCGTTGATCGCGCTCTTCGTCGTGGTGCACCTGGTCCTCGTGCTGCTCCATCCACGCGCGATCCTCGAGATGATCACCGGAGGCCAGCGTGGGTAGAGTCATCACCCGCCGCAACCTGTTGCTCACTGCCGGCGCGGCCACTTTGCTCGCCGGATGCGAGAAGTCTCCCACCGTCAGGTTCTTCCTGCGGACCATGGACGAATGGAACCAGAAGGTGCAGGGCGCGCTTTTCTCTCCCGCGCGCCTTGCGCCTGAACTTCCGCCCTCCGACACCACGCCCGAAGAAGCGTTCCCGAGCTATTTCATCTCCGACGAAATGCCGTTCCCGCCTGACAACTGGTCGCTGAAAGTCGGCGGACTGGTGGCCAAACCGGGACTATTTTCGCTCGACGACTTGAAGCGCGCACCGCTAACCAATCTGCGCGTGCGCCACCATTGTGTAGAGGGTTGGTCCGCGGTGGCTGCTTGGCACGGAGTGCAAGTCAGTGAAATCGCGAAAATGGCGCACCTCGATCCTCGTGTGCGATTCGTCGAGTTCAAGAGCTTCGATTCCAACTATTGGTCCTCGTGGGACCTTGAGAGCGCACTCCATCCGCAGACTATTCTCGCGTACGGCATGAACGGCCATCCGTTGTACCCCGATCACGGAGCACCCTTACGTCTCTATTCGCCGGTCAAGCTGGGCTACAAGTCGGTGAAATTTCTGACCGAAGTGAACTTCTTGCCCCACCCTACCGGGGGCTACTGGGAAAACCAGGGCTACGAATGGTTCGCCGGCCTCTAGAGACGACCGCCCGCTTCGCGGTTCCGGGTTTAGAGTTTCACCGGGTTTTGAGCGAAGGCTTCGATTTAAAACTCGACGACCATAGCATGATCGGTCAGCTGCAGCTGAACCGACGTCACCCGGCCAGGATCGCGGACTGGGGTTGGACCTTGCGTTATATCGTATACCTTAACCGGATAGGTCGCGCCTAAGTTGATGGTAACCGTGGAGGGTATTTTGCTGGCGAATGCCTCCCCCCAGACAACCAGCTCATACTTGCCGTTGCTCTTCTGCATTAACATCGCGTAGCCGGTCGATGGCATCCCGGAGAACGAGCAGTTTACCCTGCCTGGAGAGAAGGTGGACGAATTGTCCGCCAGGATACTAGTCAGATTGTGGATGTATCGCCCAAGCAAGGTCGGGCGTGCGGGCGTGTCCATTATCCCGTACCCGTTGTCGCCGGTGGTATTGTTGAACATTAGGTAGATAAAGGTCTTAGACCAGCCTTGTTTGTAAGCTTGCAGGTAAACGTCCGTTAGCAGCCGTCCTCGCATATCATCCGATACTGAAGGCGTATTGGTAATTTTCCAGCCAGTCTCAGTCGTTACTTTCGGTACTTGATTCTGGCCCAGGACGTTGATGGGGTAGCCTTTCGCCCAAGTGCCCTGGCCAGGACTTCCACCAGCGCCACCCCAGTATTCGCCATAGACGTCGAAGCAGCCTGCGCAAGTGCCACCACGGTCCACGGACTCCGCCCAAAAGGCCTGATTGTCCTCCAGAGTTTGCCCCGCCGAGCCGTGGCCTTGGACATAGTTATGCGCGTTGGCTACGTCGGCGTACTGCGTACCGTCGGGCATCGACGCGTTGGACCCGTTGGGAATCTTGAGCCACTGCAGCCCGACATTGTCCGGTTCGGCTCCGACGACGGTCATTCCCCATACTGGGATGCCGGCTAACTTTGGGTCGGCATGAACCATCGAGTACAAAGCGGTTTGAAACTGCGCGCAGGGTAGAAAGGTACCATTCCCATTGTTCGCGGAGCACCGGTTGCCTTTGTAGGAGAAGCCGAAGTTGTTAGGCTCGTTCGGTCCTTCCGCCGCCACCAGGGCGCCGCATGCGGCGAGCTCTTCCCATTGCGCCTGGGTGTCAGCCAGATCACCGCCAAGGGGCAGTTCGTCTACCATTGCACCTGTCGCCGAGTGAATCGCGCACAGCGCACTAACCAACCTTCGATTGGTGGTGCCGTCGTCTCGTATATTGCGGATGCCAAGATACCGGATGCCTGCCTGGACGCCGAGCGGTGAATCCATGCCTTGTATTATGTGAGTGCATGCCCCGAGGCTTTCCAGGAAGTCATTGGCTCTGATGGCTTGGATCGCCCTGGCGTCCTCAGCGCTAGCGAATCTGCCGAAGCCTAGTAACGCAAGAGTGGCGCCGGCCAAGAATACGACGGTCGCCCCACTAAACAACACCGTGAGCCTTTGTTTCATTTTGGGTTATTATACAAGGTGGGGCGAGTCAGAATGCTGCATCTGGGTAATCGGCGAAATCGAGAACTAGGCGATGCTCCGCTGAGCGTCTTTTTTCGTTTACAAGTGCTGCCGGGGTTGGGTGAGTCGACACCTTCGTTTTATCCGAGCCACACTAAGACCCGGGCCGACTGGTACGGGTGATCTGCTCGACAACTAACGACAATAGTTGCAGATGTGGAATCCGAGGGCCTCTAGTCTAGCGCTTTACTTTCCGCTGGCACAGTGCGGGGCGAGAAAGACGTGGTGAATAAGGGAGGCGCAGCACGGCCTAAGAAGGTGTATTTAATCGCTCCCTGATGAAAAAGGTACGGGTCACAGTGTCGCTGATTGGGGATTTTATACTGATCGCGGTAGGTTGTCCACGGCTGCGGTACATCAGGTTGCTTCGAAACGCGTCCAACGCTATAGGCAGGAGACCCAAGTAGAGGTACTAGTGGAGTACTCTAAAACGTTCCTGCCCAAGATGCCTGATAATCATTTCGATTGGATTTGCCTCGATTCGACGCATTCGTACGAAGGAATACGTGCTGAACTATTGGTGTTACGAACTAAGGTGAAGTCAGGTGCAATTGTAGCAGGAGATGGTTGGCAGGATGACCCGGCCCATCCGCATGCAAGTACCGCGAAGGCGGGGAGCGAAGCCCTCGAACGAAGAGAATATGACCCATTAGTGACATTGCCCCCTCTCCAATGAACGAAACGGGTGCGCTAACATATGACCGCGAGTGAGCAATCAAGGCTCAAGGCCGGCGTTCGTTGCGGCCTGTTGAGGAAATTCGCTTGTTGCAACGCAACCCAGCGAAGCGTGAGGTCGGCTCTGGTTATGACGCTCCCGCCAAACCTCGATCTTGCGCTAGAGGCGTCGACAAGCGAAAGCAACCAAGCGGTCGCGCGAAAGCTTAAGTAGCTTGGCATCGATGCGGTCGCTATTCGCCAATCGTCCGCGTGCACCGCCCGTAGCTCCACACTCAACTGGGGTTGACGGTGGCCGCCGCGATCTCTGCGGTCGACCGCGCCGCCATCACCTGCCGCTGGAATCCGCCAATCGCTTCCAGCCGCGAGGGCGGTGGCAGCTTGCTCAGGTCCAAATGATTGAGCCCCACCGATCGCAGGCAGTGCGAAGCTGTCGCCGCTGGCACACTCCGCCTCCATCAACTCCATCTCGCTCAGCTCGACCCCTATACATCCGCCCATAATCCAGCTGCTCTTCACTATGTACCCGTCCTGGTACCGCGCAGCACAGCGACGCTCGCTTGCAGCGAGCAATTCGGGGAGAACTGCCCATTTACGCTTGCAAACGAACGTGTCGGTTCTACCTATCACTCGCTTCAGTGAAATCTCAGAAAACTCACGAAATGAACGTGTTGGTAAGGCCTACAGATATAGCTATGGGGCTTGCGCAGATGCGCTTTGCAATTGTAGGTTCGTTAACAGGGTCGGAGCCCAAAGCTTGCTTTCTCTTAGCCATCCATTCCAATAGTCGCCTTTACTATCGGATCCATAGCGTGCCACTGTGAGTTGAGATGGCATCGATCCGCTGCCCATCAGCAGGGGGCCTCCGTCAAGAGTCGCGACGAAGCTGCCCTCCCGGGCATTGAGGCCGGCTCTGAACGCTGTTCCGCTGGGGACTGCGCCCAAATCAAGCTTGGCTTGCACCGTGCCGCCCGAAAAAATCAAAAACTGAAGATGACCGTTCGAATCGCGGTTCAGGGTGATGGTGTTATTCGAGCTACCGTCATCTAATTCCGCGGCGACCTGTGCACTCGCCACACCACCAGGTGCGGTAATGCCACTGACAATCCAGGAAAGACCTGCATCAAAACTCGGAAGATTCAGCTGATTACCGACCAGCGGTTGCATCGCTTCATCCGGTGCGCGAGCTGTCGCTCCCCCGGGTATCTCGCTTACCGGAGTGTAGGCAGACCACTGCGGCGTTTGATGCTGTTCGACCTGCGGACCCCATATGTAAATCGTAGACCCCGTCCCGGCGTACGAAATTCCGCCGAGAGAGCTTGCTAACAGCATCTGTATGTGTACGTCAGCCTCCACGATGATGGTTCCTATGATCGACACTCTATACCATCCCGGCGGAGAGTTCGGGAACTGGGCGTTCGGCAGCGCCTCGATACTACTTCCTGAGTACCAAGTTTGGTCGCTGCCGCTCACGCCAAACGATCTCCCGTTGGCTATGGTTCCATTCTGGAGGTCTATGTCGACCGCAATACCGCTATTGGCCTCGTTATTAACGAAGCTTGAGCCTCCAGTTCCGCATTGGAGTTGCGCAAATCTTTGAGTCCCCTGCTTGAAGAATGCAGAACAGGTCACGCTCGCATAATAAGGACCAGCTGTCCCAACTAAGCCGGGCCCGCCCAGCCCAAACGGATGATTCGTCAGGTGATTGCCGTAGGTGCTGTTGTCAGCGAGCTGCGCCGCCGAAATAGTACCGTCCGGCGCGACAATTATGTTGGTCGTTAAAGCAGAGTTACACTGAATCCCGTTTCCGCACTCGGTGGTGTTGCCCCCTCCGGTACTCCAATAGGCAAAATTATCAGAATCGAGCTGGAGGTTCGGAATGCTGGCCGAATAAAGATAGGAGGTCGAGATCGGGTTGTTCTCCAGGTCGATCCCCCATGCAGCAATAGTCCCACCGTTCCCTGAGTACGATATGTTACCCAATGAGTCTTCGGTCAGCGGAACACACGAGAGATTGTGTGGATTGGGGATTACTCCACTAATTGATACGCGGTATGTTCCGTTTGAATAAGGGGTGATGTTGCTGCCCAAATAGGTTGAACCCGAACCGATAGGCCCTGCGTTGGCCAATGTGCCCGCCCGGAGATCAACATCGACCGCCACGCCGGCACCACTCGCATTTTCGTACAACTGGACCTGTGCGAAGCCTAAGCTACCCGCCCGGAGGAACATCGAGCAGCTCTCCACTTGCGGCACGCCCACCGGCCACGCGTAAAAAGGAATGTTCGGATTGATGCCCACAGGGAATGCCCCATTTATGTAATGAGCTCCATGGGGGCCATTGACTGAATCGTCTACCAGTGTCGCAACGCTATTGGTCCCGTCGGGCGCTGAACCCGAATTGAACATCAAGGAGGCCGCGGACGCGTACCATCGATCAATCCCGCCGGTAAAGATGTTGAAATTTGAGTCCAGCTGTTGATTGACACTTCCCTGTTCAATGAGCAGGCCGTTGAGTGCAAGGGAGCTGGGATTGTAATCGAAGCGCGGAGCATCGATCGGAGCGGTCTGAATCAAGCCATTCTGCCCGACAAAGGTAGCAGATGATGCACGCGAGAAAGCGATTCGCGGATCGAGCACGTTCCTCATCCGGATGAAGTTCTCATCGAGCGCAGGACCCCACCGCATATTTCTACTGACCTTGCTCGGCAAGGAGACCTCTTGCGACGCTACGACAGCCGGCGAAGCGCTTGCAGAATTGGGAGTAGAACAAAAAAGGAGCGCTATCGCCGTGACCAACACGGCCCGCAAGGCGCTAGGAAGTATCGGTACGCGGCGCGACCAAGACGAATACGGTCGCGAAAACCTTACAACGAGAAAGCAGTTGCCCTCGGCACCGATGTGACAGTCAGGCACAAGCGTACCACCCCTTTTCGGCACGACTGGCTGCGCAGGAAGCTGCCAAATGGCTTATATTTATGGTCAACATTTGTTGGGATGAATTGCAAATTGGCGTGATCTTGACATCCGCTCCGAAAGAAAGAGCGACCAAGGCCTCGTGGTGATCCTGCTCGACTTTGGATCTTCTGACCTGGACCCCAACGGTCGGCCGCGCCCGCGGTATTTTTATGCGGATTCGCAGCGGCGAGGTTTTGAGTCGTCACTTCACCGACCGGCTTACTGGCAGGCGGCCGCCGCACTACCCCAGCCGCTAAAGCCGGCATTGTAGACCCGTATATCGCGCCTGACGTCGTTATCGATCGCGATGAACGGGATCGGATCACCATTGCCTAGCGGCGCCGGACGCATCGCGATCGGCGGTTCAGTGCGCAGCGTCTTGAAGTAGTGATATTTCAAGACCAGCCGCCCCGGATCCGCGGCTTTGATCCGAATGCAATCCTGGTCAGCGCTAACGGAACCTGCCTTTCCTGACATCAGAAACGTGTGGCTGCCAGCGACCCCGTAAAGCGCATACGGGTCGCTTCTTTGCAGCGGCACCAGCCCAGCAACTCGATCGAGGTATTCCTTTGCCTCCGCCGACCAAGCGATCAGGGAGCCGACATTGTACGTTTCGAGTTCGCTACGAAACTGATCCGGGCTCAACCTGGGCAGTGGCCTGCCGAACCCGACTCCGTTGCCCAGGTCGGTAAAGCTGAACGCGGTAAAACCTTCGCTGGGCGAGGCGCCGATGATCTCTCGATTGCTTTCGATCGCCCACAGCATGCCGATATCGCTGTTGAAATAGGGTGCCACAACCCCGCCATTTTCATCGACATTCCATCCCGACTCCATCACCATTCGCGAGTCGTGCTCGGACGCCTCCATCCATTGCCAGATTTCTTGGGCCTGATCCGGAAGCGTGCTCGTGATCGGTCCATGGGCTGCAGTCTCGAGCCACAGCGACGCGAACGAGACGAGCGCGAAGAACACCACCGCCGCGATCGCCAACGATTTGCTCAGCTGGCGCATGGGCGTGCGAATCTGTCCGAGCCAATCCCACCCGTCGCGGATACCATAGGCGGCCAGAGGTGCAGCGAACGAGAAAAAGGGCACTTCGAATCGTCCCGGCTCCAGGTTCGCGAGGGCTCCCAGCCCCGATCCAAAGTAAGCCACTACGCCAAACCCCAGAATCGCAGCGAGCCACAAACTAAGAAAACGCTTGCGCAACGGCGCGCGCACTCCGCCATAAGCTGCGGCGGCGGCCACCGCTATGGGTGGAAACGGCAAGCGCCAGCGGAAAAACGCCGCCAGGCTACCGCTCACCGTTGCTGAGGTTCTCCACCAATGGGCGAAATGAACAGCGAGATCCCCGGTCCTCAGGAGCGGCCATAGCCAGCCAAGCGAAATCACGAATGCCGCAGCCAGCGTGGCCGCCATTGACAATAGACGCTTTCGGGTACGGCACTCCGCTAGGCATCCCATCGAGGCGGGAATCAGCAGAAGTGCGGTCAGCGGATGGAGATAGGTCAGCAGGCCGCCGCTGACCGCGACTGCAACCCGACACGCCGGACCCCTATCAAGGGAATAGTAGAGCAGCGCGCTCCATGCAGCACACAGAAAAGAGGCCGCGAAGAACGCGAACATTCCGGCCCGAATCATCATCAGCCCCGGGTAATTGAATGTTCCAAATACGCCGAGCGCCGCTGAAATCGTCGCGATGCTCCAATCGAAGCCAAGCCAAACCGCCGTCGAAGCGGCCGCAGCGGGAACGCACGCCAGGATTCCGATCACGAACATCTTGTAGAGGACGGCAGCCCGGCCTACCCATCGGACCGTTGAAAAACCGCTGCACAACCAGAACCAGAGCGCGACCGCGTCGCCCATTGGCTCGGTACGAGTCCCGGCCGGATAGCCCGCCATCAAGATCGGGCTGTAGCTCCACAGCCTGAGATGCCGCGCCAGTGCCCTGGAGCTCAACAAGCCGCGCGCAAAATGGAGTGCGTAGCTGTTGGTATAAAATGGATGCCGGTCGGTCCAGGACTCGATCGGAAAGTAGCGGGTGAGCCCGCAGAGCTGGATCGCACTGAGCACCGCAATCATGCCGATTGCGACCGCGCGGGATGCAAGGTCGTGCCGTAAGAATGCCACACCCGCCGCCGATGGCGAGTTTACGGTTCGAGGCCAGGCAGCGTTTGTTTCGGAAGGCATCGGCGACGGCTCAAGCTAACCTCTAACTCGTGGTCTGGAAAGGAAAGGGCGCCGCCCACGGGTCCCGGGGTAGAGCGATTTTCCTGCGCTGGCTGTCCTCCAGCAGGTCTGATTGACTCGCACCTCAGCCACTCTCCTATTTGGCGTCGGGTTGGGAGCCCGTCACCGCGCTTCCACAATGCCACAAGACTCTGCTTTTATCTGATAGATCAGGTGAAGAGATTCGACGTTCGGTGCATTCAGTAAGGGGAGAGTAAGCCTAATTCATGCTTCCGAGGAACCTGTTGGTCGCCAATCGTGGCGAAATTGCAATTCGCGTCATGCGCGCCGCCGCAGAACTGGGCATTCCCACGGTCGCGGTTTTTTCAGAGGATGATGCTCAATCATTGCACACGCGAAAGGCCGATGATGTGCGCGCGCTGCGTGGCAAAGGTGCGGGCGCGTACCTCGATATCCAGCAGCTAATCGCGGTCGCTCAGGCCGCCAAGTGCGACGCTATCCATCCTGGCTACGGATTTCTGAGCGAGAATGCCGCCTTCGCTCGTCGATGTGCTGAAGAGGGAATCACCTTCATCGGTCCGCGCCCCGAAGTCCTCGATCTGTTTGGCGACAAAGTCCGGGCGCGCACCCTCGCCCACCAAGTCGGCATTCCGCTGCTGCGTGGTACCGCGGGCGCGACCACCCTCAGCGAGGCCAAGAACTTTTTCGGGTCACTCGGCCCGGACCCGTCGATCATGATCAAGGCGGTTGCCGGTGGCGGGGGCCGCGGCATCCGCGCCGTTCATCGTGCCGAAGATATCGAAGAGGCCTTCAAACGCTGTCAATCCGAGGCCCGCGCGGCGTTTGGCATTGGAGATGTCTACGTCGAGCAGTTGATGGCGCGTGCGCGCCATATCGAGGTTCAGATTCTGGGTGACAACGCCGGTCACGTCAGCCACCTCTGGGAGCGCGAATGCAGCGTGCAGCGTCAGAACCAGAAGATCATCGAAATTGCGCCAAGCCCGAGCCTGGCTCCCATGCTGCGCGATGAAATCATCTCCGCGGCGCTGAAGCTCGCCAAGGGAGCTCACTACAACAATCTCGGTACCTTCGAGTTTCTGGTCGACGCGACCCTCGCCGGCGGTGGGTCCTTCGCCTTCATCGAAGCCAATGCGCGCCTGCAGGTAGAACACACGGTAACCGAGCAAGTCACCGGCGTCGACCTTGTGCAAACGCAGCTTCAGCTTGCGGCCGGAGAATCTCTCGCCCAGCTTGGCCTGGAGCAGAAAAACGTCCCCAAGCCGCGTGGATTCGCGATTCAGACGCGCATCAACATGGAATCGATGCGACCCGACGGGACCGCCAAGCCCTCCGGGGGAACGCTCACTGCATTCGAGCCGCCTTCGGGTCCTGGCCTTCGCGTCGATACCTTCGCCTACGTCGGATACACGACCAATTCGAACTTCGATTCCTTGCTCGCAAAGCTGATCGCCCATTCGCCCTCGCCCGATTTTTCCGACGCGGTGAAGCGAGCCTATCGAGCGCTTTGCGAGTTTAAGGTCGAAGGGATATCCACCAGCCTCGGCTTCCTGCAGAGCTTGCTCAGTCATCCTGATTTTGCGGCGAACCGTCTGTACACACGGTTCATCGACGATCACCTCGCACAACTGGGGGGCACGTCGGAACCTGTTCATCGCCGCCTATTCTTCGAACGCGGCGCCGCTCCGCGGCTCGCGGGTGCCAGGATCGATACCCGCGATCCGCTCGCTGTGCTCCATCATGGTAAGTCGGGCGAAACCGCGGTAGTCGTCCAGGACGCTCCGCCCGTCGCCGGTCCACGCAGCGACATCACGGTCCCGGTGGGAATGGTCGCGATCGCGGCGCCAATGCAGGGGACCGTCGTTTCCATCGATGTTTTGGAAGGCGATCTCGTACACCGGGAGCAGCAGCTGTTCGTGATGGAAGCGATGAAGATGGAGCATGTGATTCGGGCCGAGGTCAGTGGCGCGGTACGCCAGATCTTAGTCGCGGTCGGCGATGCTATCTTTGAAGGTCACCCGCTCGCATTCATCGAGGAAGCGGAGATTCAGCTCTCCGCGGCGGCGGAGCAGAAGCAAATCGACCTCGACAACATCCGGCCCGACTTGTCCGAAGTGCACGAGCGGCATCTCCTCGGCATGGATGAGTCGCGCCCCGATGCGGTCGCGCGCCGGCGCAAGACCGGCCAGCGCACCGCTCGCGAGAACATCACCGACCTGTGCGACCCCGGAACGTTCGTCGAATATGGCCCCATCGTTATCGCGGCCCAGCGCCGGCGCCGAACCGTAGAAGACCTGGTCAAGAACACGCCCGCCGACGGAATGCTCGCGGGCATCGGGCGAGTCAATGGGGATCTGTTCGAAGACTCGCGCGCGCAATGCATCGTGATGTCCTACGACTACACCGTGCTGGCGGGGACCCAGGGTCAGCAGAACCATCGCAAGAAGGATCGAATGTTCGAAATCGCGATGAAATCGCGGCTCCCGGTGATCTTCTTCACGGAAGGCGGGGGCGGCCGCCCCGGCGATACGGACGGCGTCGGCGTGGCCGGGCTGGACTGCCTGGCGTTTGCTTATTGGGGCAAGCTCAGCGGGCTGGTCCCGATGGTCGGCATCAATTCCGGCAGATGTTTCGCGGGCAATGCGGCGATCCTCGGATGCTGCGACGTGGTGATCGCGACGCGCAATTCCAATATCGGCATGGGCGGTCCCGCGATGATCGAGGGCGGAGGGCTCGGCATCTTCCGGCCCGAGGAAGTCGGCCCGGTCGAGGTGCAGGTGCCGAACGGGGTCATCGACCTTGCAGTTGAGAACGAGCGCGAAGCGGTTCAGGTCGCGCGGAAGTATCTCGCTTATTTCCAGGGATCGATCGACGCCTGGAGCTGCGCCGATCAAAGACTACTACGCGGAGTAATTCCGGAGAATCGGCTTCGCATCTACGACGTGCGCAAAGTGATCGAGACGCTGGCCGACACCGGCTCGGTCCTCGAGATCAGGCGACACTTCGGGCACGGAATGGTCACCGCGCTGGTCAGAATCGAGGGACGGCCGCTCGGCGTAATCGCGAACAACCCGACCTATCTCGCGGGCGCGATCGAAAGCAACGGCGCCGACAAGGCGGCGCGCTTCATGCAACTCTGCGACGCCTACGACATCCCGATTCTGTTCCTGTGCGACACGCCCGGAATCATGGTCGGACCGGAAATCGAAAAAACCGGTTTGGTGCGCCACGCCTCGCGGATGTTCGTCGTGGGCGCGAGTCTTACGGTCCCGTTTTTCACCATCGTGCTGCGCAAGGGTTACGGACTCGGTGCCCAGGCCCTGGCGGGCGGCAGCTTCAAGGCGCCCCTGTTTACGGTTGCGTGGCCGACGGGAGAGTTCGGCGGTATGGGTCTCGAAGGCGCGG
>Ga0126378_10000957_pt1 | contig 21484 bp, 18 predicted proteins | sample PanSoiMetPlot_23_FD_92587 | JGI IMG/M metagenome (GOLD analysis project Ga0126378, IMG submission 92587) | Tropical forest soil microbial communities from Panama - MetaG Plot_23 | ecosystem: Environmental > Terrestrial > Soil > Tropical forest > Bulk soil | place: Panama | collected 2016-02-17
ACCACATAGAGGATCAAGTAAGAGCATTTGTTAAACGTTTTAATCTTAACGATCGGCCCGTTTTGGAGATTGGCTCGGGACGCGGCTATCTGCAAGACGTCGCGCCAAACTATACCGGTCTCGATATCTCACCTAGCGTGGCACGCTTCTATCACAAGAAATTCGTGCTGGGCTCAGCCACCGCATTGCCTTTTCCGGAGGATAGCTTTGACGGCATCTGGTCGATTTCGGTGTTCGAACACGCGCCCAATCCCGAACAAGCATTTTCTGAAGCACGACGCGTTGCCAAAGACAAGGGAGTACTTTTCCTGCTTCCAGCGTGGAACTGTACGCCCTGGGCTGCCGATGGTTACGAAGTCAGACCTTATTCCGATTGTAGTCTGGGTGGGAAGCTTATCAAGGCAAGTATCCCCCTGCGTTCTTCACCGCCGTTTAGATTGATGTATTTAATACCCAATCGAATTGTCCGTAGTCTCGTGTCTTATATGGGGCCAACCAAATTGAGATATCGCCGTTTGACTCCCAACTATGACAAATACTGGGTTCCCGATAGCGACGCAGTCAATTCGATTGATTCCCATGAGGCAATGCTCTGGTTTTGGAGCCGCGGCGATGAGTGTTTGAACTGCGAGGGTGCATCAGTATTCATGGGTTTCACACCGCTTATCATTCGCGTTCATAAAACAGCCCGATAGCTCTCGAGGTCACCCAGCTGCTCTATTGAAAGAGGATGGTATCGTGAATGAAGTGGCTTGCTGGCCGTTTTCGCCCGCGTGGGATTCTCGGCATGAGCGGCGTCTATCATAGCGCCGCGCATAATCCAACGAAAAAGTCCCGTCTAAATTTCGCGAAAGCTCTCGTGATGTGGACTCGATGGGGCACTTGAGCAGATAAATCCAATTTTCGCCCGTACCAGTGATGACATAAGTCAGAGGCCTTCCCGGTTTCCATCATTTCAAGCTCCGAACGGGGCGTTCTTGTCAAGGGAGCGGGTCAGTGTGGCTAGCGTTGAACCGCAAAGTGACCTGTGGAACAGTCAACGTGGAGGGTGCTTCATGGGTGCGGCCAAAAAGATTCACATCGGCATGTTGTCTCCCGATACTGCCAATCGGCCCCACTTTCAAAGCTTTCAAAAGCTTTTGCCTTCCGACGTCGTGCTCACCAATGAGGGCCTAGGCTTACTGCGTACCTCGTACGATGATTTGGCCGGGAAAAGTGATGAAGTCACCGCGCGTGCCATGGACGTGGTGAGCAAACATCAACTGTGCGGGCTCATGTTGGGCGGTGGTTTTCTTACCCTATTCAATCCCGGCTTGGAGTCCAAAGTCAGTGCGGCCATCGGTTGTCCGGTGAGCGCTGCGGTGCCGGCGGTGACCGCAGCGCTCAACACCTTTTCAATAAAGACTTTGCTGCTGATGACTCCTTTCTCCACCGCGATGAATACCGTAATCAAAAATCATTTCGACAAGCTCGGGTTTGGTGTCTCTTTAGGCCCATCGTTTGAAAGCCGTAAACCCGGCGCCGCCGTTGATCTCGGTCCCGAAGAGCTTTTCCAACTAGTCGAAAAAGGATTCAGAATGAATCCTGCAACAGAAGCGATTTATTTTCAGGGCACTACAATGGATCCGCTGCCAATCATTCAACGACTAGAGAACGAGCTAGGGGTCACGGTTGTCACCAGCAACCAAGCGATGCTGTGGCACCTTCTGTCCCAACTGCGCTTGAAGTATTCCATCCCCAGTTACGGCAAGCTGTTATCGGTCTGGCCTGCGCTTACTTAGTGACTTGCCACGCGCCAAGAGCAAAAACAAAAAGCTTGCCCTATGCTCTTTGCCCTTGGCAGGAGCTCAGCGGCTCTTGATGATGGCGCCGCACTCCTCGCATCTGTAGCGTGCGATTCCTGTTTCCAATATTTTCAGTTCCTCGAAATCGTAGCGCTTGCTGCCGGAAGCATCGAAGCATTCCGGGCAATAGCCGTCGCCCAGCTCGTCGCCCGCGATGGTCAGGTGGCAGTGGCGGCAGCGCAGCGTTTTTTTCCGTTCCGGCAAAAGTTCAAGCGTTGCGTGATTACAAGAACTCATGGGAATTCATGTTGGAGGCTGGGATTAAAGAAAAGAACTTGAAGGTAAATTTATCGATCTTCATTTTTTCTTTGGCGCGTGAACCGAGAACACCGGACAAACGGCATTGCGCACCACCTCCTCTGTGACGCTCCCCATCAGCAGGTGCGCAAGCCCGGTCCTTCCGTGAGTCGACATCACGATCAGGTCGCTGCCCGCTTTTTCGGCCTCGGCCAAAATGCTGGCGGCCGGCTCGCGAACCTCCACTTTCTCGCGGACTTCAACCAGCGGGAGCAGTTCGGCGAAATGGTCTGTCAAAAATTGCGACAGCGATTTTTTATGCTTCTCGACGAGGTCCTGCAGTGAAAAGGCTTTGCAGCTGGCGAGCTCGGCACCGTCCGCAATATGGTAAACCGTGACTTCCGCGCCCCAACCGCGAGACAACTCCAAGGCATATCGAACTCCCAGCGCCGACAGCTCTGAAAGGTCAGTAGGTGCGAGGATCTTTTCAATCTTATTCATCGCGATTAGCACCAAAGGTCGCGGAAACGGACAGCCACCACCTCTTCGTAGGGCACCGGACGGGGCAGGTGACCAACCGATTGAGCGAAACGGTTAAGGCCAACGATGGCCTCTTCGGAGATCACCGGATCGTAGAACGGCGCGTCTCGCTCAACGATCGTTGCGATCAGTTCGGCCGCTTCTTTAGGGAACTTGCGCCGGCCAACTTCAGCGGCAAGGTTGGGATCAGAGCGCAGCGCTTTTTGCGCTTTCACAATGGCTCGGACGGCGGCCGCTATCGATTCCGCTTCACGTTCGATAAATGCGTCGGTGGTGGCCATGCCGGCAAAAGTGAAGCGGCGAACTTCAGCGGGATCATCACCGCGGCGGACATCGACCAGAACCTTGCCAACGCCACGGCTGACGGCTGTCTCAGCACCCATTGCGTTGGCCCAAAATCCGTCGATCTGTCCAGCTTCTAAGGCCCGCGCAGCAAACACGCCAAAGGAAACCTCGCGTGCTTTGGCGCCCGGCAATTCTACGATCGCAAGATCATGGTCAGGGTCGATTTTAGCGCCGAGCAGCATTTGCCTTAGGGCTAGGTCTGGTCCCTCTGCGGCTGTGAGCCGCAGTCCCTTAAGAGCGTGAAGATCACCGCGCTTCGCGGAAAGATCGGCCCGGATCACGAGCAGCCATGGAGTACCCTGAGACAGGGCCACGACCAGCTTCGCGCCTTTCCATTGGGGAAACTCTGTCAAAACGTCATGCACCGACCCCGCGATCATGGCATCCGCGCTGCCAGAGCGTAGCGCTTTAGTGGCGCCAAGCATCGCGACCAGTTCAATCTGGGCATCGAGCCCCTCGGCCTTGAAGAAGCCTAACTCTGCTGCCGCCAGCACGGGAAAACAGGTATTGCTGATTAGATCGACTGCTGCGATGCGTATCTGCACGTGGCCTCCTCAGCAAACTAGACGAGACTATCCTAAAATCGGCCGTCGTCCAATCGGGTTTCCGGTCCCTGATTTTGGGTATTCCGGGTTTTAAGCTCTCTGGGTTTGGCTCGACTTACGAAATCGTTAGCTCGCGGCGTTTGCCTGGGATTCTAAAGCTTGCCAGCGCGCGTAACATTGTTCGAGGTCACTTTTTACCACTTCCAAACGCTCCAGTGCAGCGGTAATCCGATCACTTGGCTGGCGATAAAAATCCCCGTCGCCCATGCGAGCATGCAACTCTGCTTGTTCCGCTTCGAGGGCTTCGATTTTCCCGGGCAATGCTTCCAGTTCGCGCTGTTCCTGGTAGGAAAGCCGGCGCTTGATGTTGCCCCGCTTTTGATTTACCGAGGTGGGTGCGGCGGGCCGGTTACTGGTTGGCTTGAGCGTTATGCTACGCTCAGCAGCCTTGCTTTGGCGCTCCCAATCCTCATATCCGCCGGCGTACTCTGTCACTTTGCCTGCGCCCTCAAATACAAGTGTGCTTGTTACGACATTGTCGAGAAAGGTCCGGTCATGGCTCACTAATAGAAGAGTTCCTTCATAATCGGCCAGCAGGTCCTCTAGCAATTCGAGGGTGTCAACATCCAAATCGTTTGTCGGCTCATCTAGCACCAGCATGTTCGCGGATTGAGTAAAGATCTTTGCCAGCAACAATCGGTTGCGCTCGCCGCCCGACAGCGCCTCCACCGGTGAGTCGATACGCTCCGGAGGAAATAGAAAGTCTTTTAGGTAGCCGATCACATGGCGCGACCGGCCTCTCACGGTCACATAATCGGAGTCGCTCATGTTTTCCCGGACAGTCTTCGCGGGACTCAGCAAACGGCGGTGTTGGTCGAAGTAAGCGACCTCCAGTCGGGTGCCGAGCACCACTTGGCCGCTGTCCGGCCCAATCTCACCCAAGATCAACTTGAGGAGCGTGCTCTTGCCGCAGCCGTTGGGGCCGATGACTCCGACCCGGTCGCCCCGTAATATGCAAGTGGATAAATCGCGGACGATGATGTTGTCTCCGTAGCGGAAATTCACGCACCGGAGATCTACTACCAGCTTGCCTGAGAGAACCCCGCCGTCGATGCTGAAGCGGGCTTTGCCCGGGGTCGCAATCCGTTGCGCATGCTCGCGGCGCATCGCTTCCAATGCCCGCACCCGCCCTTCGTTGCGGGTGCGCCGCGCCTTGATGCCGCGGCGAATCCAGGCCTCCTCTTCAGCGAGTTTTTTGTCGAACTTTGCAGCCGCGCGCGCTTCGATTTCCAGTAACTCGTCTTTTTTCTGCAGGTAAGATTCGAAGTCGCCGGGAAAAGACGTCAATTTTCCCCGATCCAACTCGATAATTCGCGTCGCGAGATGCTTTACTAAAGCGCGATCGTGGGTAATAAAAATCAGCGCTCCGTGGTAATCGAAAAGATAATTTTCCAACCAGGTAATAGCGGCAATATCGAGATGATTGGTCGGCTCATCCAGCAGCAACAGATCCGGCTCGCTCACCAGTGCGCGCGCCAGCATGACCTGTCTACGAATGCCTCCGGAACAATCGGTAAGTTGCTTCTCCGCAAGCAAATCCAGCCGCGTTAGAACGGTCTCGACTTTTTGATTGATGTTCCATCCATCCAAGGCGTCAATGCGCGCGTGCAGCTCAGAGATGCGCTTCAAAGACAATCGCTCCGCCGCTCCTGCCTGGCTGGTTAGATGATGATATTCCGCTAGCAGCGCCCCCAGTTCTCCCAATCCTGTAGCCACGACTTCAAAGACAGTCTGATCGGTATCGGCAGGCACTTCCTGCTCTAGGTGCCCGATCCGCAATCCATCTTGTCGCCACACTTCCCCTCCGTCCGGTAGCGCCGTTCCGCCAATGACACGCAGTAAGGTTGTCTTGCCCGCGCCATTGCGGCCGACAAGACACACGCGCTCGCGAGATTCGATTTGAAAATCGACATGAGCTAGCAGCGGTAAATGGCCGTAGGCTAAAGAAACGTCGTCCAGACGAAGTAACGGCATGGATGATTGCGAAAGTATGCCGAGGGAGCGAAAAATCTGGTCAGGGACCGGGACTTGCCGCGAGTGATTCGCCGGCCGGAAGGTTACCGGGGGCTTGGGTCTCCAGCGCCATCGCCATCGCGTCATCTACAGTTTTCAAAAACTCGAAGCGGATGCCCTTTAGCGCCGAAGGCGGAATATCTTCCAGATCTTTCCGGTTCAAGTCGGGCAGCAGGACACAAGGAACCCCAGCCCGCTTAGCCGCCAGCACTTTTTCTTTGATTCCTCCCACGGGTAGCACCAAGCCGCGCAGACTGATCTCGCCCGTCATCGCGACATCTTTGCTAACTCGTTTTCCTAGGAGAAGTGAAACGATGGCGACGAACAGTGTAACTCCGGCGCTCGGGCCGTCCTTGGGGATCGCCCCCGCTGGAATGTGAATATGCAAATCGTTTTTCTTGAAGGTGTCGGCCGGGATTCCGAGGATTTCTGCGCGGGATTTCACGAGGCTCCAGGCAGCCTGCGCGCTTTCCTTCATGACGTCGCCTAGCTGGCCGGTTAACTGGAGCCTACCCTCGCCAGGCATTTTGGTCGCCTCAACGAATAAGATGTCGCCGCCTACGGGGGTCCAGGCCAAGCCAGTGGCGACACCTGGCATACTGGTGCGAAGCGCTACTTCGTTGAAGTATTTCTGTGGCCCAAGGTAGTTCTTAACCGAATCGCGCTCGACTGTCACTTTGTCTTTTGATCCTTCAGCCACGTGGGTTGCGACACTGCGGCAAACCGATCCTAGCTCACGCTCCAGTTGGCGAACCCCGGCTTCGCGTGTGTAAGCCCTGATGATTTCGCGAATCGCGTCGTCAGTGAACGTCACTTGGTCTGGGGTGAGCCCATTTTCAGTGGTTTGCCTGGGAATGAGATAGTTTCTCGCAATCGCCAGTTTTTCTTCTTCAATGTATCCTGCAAGTTCCAAGATCTCCATGCGGTCACGGAGAGGACCGGGGACCGTATCCAGTATATTGGCGGTGGCGATGAATAATACCTGGCTTAGATCAAAGGGCACCGCCAGGTAGTGATCCTGAAAAGTGCCGTTCTGGGCGGGATCCAATACCTCGAGCAGCGCCGCGGATGGATCACCATGAAAACTGGCGCTCAACTTGTCGATCTCATCCAGCATGAAAACCGGGTTCTTCGTCTCTGCCTTGCGAATTCCCTGGATAATATTTCCTGGTAGGGCACCCACATAAGTGCGCCGATGGCCGCGGATGTCCGCCTCGTCGTGAACGCCACCAAGGCTCTGGCGCACGAATTTGCGATTCATCGCCCGGGCGATGCTTTGTCCGAGGGATGTTTTTCCTACCCCCGGCGGACCGACGAAACATAGGATGGGGCTCTTGCCATGGGGCACCAATTTGCGCACAGCGAGAAATTCTACGATGCGCTTTTTAACTTTTTCGAGATCGTAATGATCGGCGTCGAGGATTTCGCGCGCTTTGGGAAGATCGATCTGCTCCTCGCTGGAAATGCTCCAGGGCAGCTCCACCATCCAATCGAGATAAGTCCTGAGCGCGGAATATTCGGCGGCCATTTCCGGCATGCGTTCCAGCCGGGTGACCTCTCGCAGCACTTCCTTTTCTACCTCGGGCGGCATTTTGGCTTCTAGAACTTTTTTACGCAGCTCATCGGCGGCCATACTCTGGCCGTCCTCCTCATCCAGTTCCTTTTGTATCGCCTTCAGTTGCTCACGCAGAAAATATTGGCGTTGCGCCCGATCCATGGAACCCTTGGTCTCTTCACCAATTTTTTTACTCAGTTCGAGCAATTCGATCTGGCGCGCTAACTTCTCTGAAACTTTCTGGGCGCGCAACTCCGGATCGAGGGTCGCCAAAATCTCCTGCTTTTCGGGCACGGGCAGATCCAATGTAGAAGCGATGATATCGATTAACCACAAAGGATTATCGATTCTTTCGATGGTTGCTCTCAATTCGCTCATGGGCTCCGGTAGCAAAGTCAGCGCTTTCACCGCTTCTTGACGCAGGTGCAAAATTCTAGCGTCGAATCCTTTAGTTTGAGGCACTTTCTCCTCAACGAGGGTGGCGCGCGCTATCAGGAATGGGTCAGTGGATATATATTCGGCGACTTCGAACCGCTGGCGGCCTTGAATGATTATTTGGCGCTGCCCGTCGGGCAGGGCGAACATGCGCAGAATATCTGCAGCGGTGCCGACTTCAAAGAGATCCTTGGGTTGGGGCATTTCGATTTGCGGATCTCGTTGAGCGATGAAACCGACGGCGAATTGTTGACGAACCGCTTCCTCAACTACCTGAAGGCTGGTGGGACGGCCGACCACCAGCGGCATAATCGTCGAAGGAAAAAGCACCATATTGCGCAAAGGCAAGATCATCAATGCGCCCGGCGGAATGTTAATCCGAGGTTTGGGTTTGGCGTCGATGTTTTGTTCCGCTTTCATCACTACTTCCTCAGTTCAATGATGAGCAATCCATTTTGAAGCGTGACTTTGCCCAGGGTTAAGTTGTTTCTTCTGTCAAGAAGGGTTAAACGCCGCTCAAAGCGCCCAAGCGGGATCTCCCATATCTTTAACTCACCGTCCTGACAGCAAGTGGGAAGCGGGCGTTGTCCTGAGATAATCAGTTCGTGTCCGTCGATACGAACGTTTACATGGTCGGCTTCTACCCCGGGTATGGCAGATAGCACCCACAAACTCTCGTCAGTCTCGACGACGTTGACCGGCGGCTCCCACGATAAGCTTCTGCCTTGGGTTGCGCGATAATGAGCGTTGGCCGCGACTTGTAAAAAATTCCTCTGGATGCGCTCAGCTTGCTGGAGCAGATCGGCAGCTTGCTGCCAAATCACAAAATCCCAATCTCGAAATGCCATAGAACCTCAATTAGTTAAAAGAGCCATTACCGAAGACCTTTAAAAACAGTAGGGGGGGAAAGCCAGATTGTCAAGAAATCGCTGCAAAAAACTATTTCGCCTCGATTTTCACACGCAGGATAGTTGCGACGCCCGCGTGTAGCAAATCTAGCACAAGTGTAGGGAATTGCCCCTGCACATGTGCTGTGATCCACTGAGTCCCTCTGCGTGTTTCTGGTGGTATTGGATTTGCTTTCCCCATTGACGGCCATGACTAAAAAGGTCGTGCAAGAGGTTGACGTCGGATGGTTTTTAGTCACCGCCGCTTTTGGGATTCTTTTCCTGTCCCATTACAGTTACAGCGCCGAACTGCCGCTCAAAAATATCAAACTGCCCGCCGGCTTTGAGATCAGTGTGTACCCGATGTTGCCCAATGCCCGCTCAATGACACTGAGTCCCAAAGGCACATTGTTCGTAGGTAGTCTCACAGAAGGAAAAATCTATGCTGTCCCCGCGCAGCAGGGAGCAGAGCCCAAAAAAACGGCAACCATTGCTCAGGGATTGAACATGCCCAACGGTGTGGCGTTCCGCAATGGCGCGCTTTACGTGGCCGCAGTAAATCGAATCCTGCGATACGACGATATCGAGTCTAGATTGGGTAACCCTCCTAAGCCGGTGACCGTCAACGACAGTTTTCCGGAAGAGCGCCACCATGGTTGGAAATTCATCGCCTTCGGTCCGGACGGCATGCTTTATGTGCCAGTCGGTGCGCCTTGTAACATATGCGAGCCCGATGAAAACCGTTATGCGCTAATCTCCCGGATGAAACCAGACGGAATCGGCGTCGAAGTTATAGCAAAAGGAGTCCGCAATACTGTCGGTTTTGACTGGCATCCCGCAACCAAGGACCTTTGGTTCACCGATAACGGACGCGACGAGCTAGGTGACGACGTTCCGCCGGACGAATTGAATTACGCGCCCAAATACGGCCTTCATTTCGGCTATCCTTACTGCCACGGTGGAGATATTGCTGACCCCGAGTTCGGCAAAAAGCACAACTGCTCCGAGTTCATTCCGCCGGCGCAAAAGCTCGGTCCTCATGTAGCTGCGTTGGGAATGCGCTTCTATACAGGTTCGATGTTTCCCGCCATCTATCGCAACCAAATCTTTATCGCTGAACATGGCTCTTGGAATCGGAGCAAACCCATTGGTTATCGGATCAGCCTCGTTGAGCTCAATGGTAACCGGGCTGTTTCTTACAAGGTCTTTGCCGAAGGTTGGTTGCGGGGGAGCCAAGCCTGGGGGCGACCGGTGGACGTGCTGGTCACGCCGGATGGCGCAATGCTGGTTTCGGACGACCAAGCAGGGGCGGTATACAGAATCAGCCACAAGAAATAAGTATTATTTGTGACGCGAAAAGCCTTGAGAAGGTAAGGGGAGAACGATGGAGCTGCGCAGCCATCCGCTTATGTCATATCAAAGTATTCGTAACTGGCCCCCGTTGTGGATTTGGACGGGCGGGACACAAAATAAACAGGCTGAGGGGGAAGTGGGCATTCTTAAGAGCGTTGTGCTAGTCGGGACTGAGCCTTTTAATAAATGCTATCTAATTATCGAGCACGACGGAGAACAGTATGTCGGATGTTTGTTGTTCGGTAATAGCTCTTTTTGTCGCCAGGTATACAGGGTGCTTGACGATAATTGCGGCGTGTCCCTGCAGCATATCGGCGGGATCGACGTGAATTATAGCGTTTAGATTAGTTCACCTTCTCCGTCGCCCTTTCAGAATTGGCTCCCGCTTTGTTTTGCAAGTTTGCCTCTATCACTCTTCTTTCGTCATCGGACTCAGGGAGACAGGCCGTCACAGCTTGTTTCAAACGCTCATCCGTGGGATGCAGAATGTCGCCGACGTAATTTTGCTTGCGAAATCCTTCCAAAATGCGCACCCAGATTCGGCAATCCCAATGTAACTTGGCCCAATATTTCATTCCTTCTAGATCCGCCTCGAGCTCATTTTCAACCGAATAAGAATAAAAACGAACGTGACCCGGAAGCCCTAAGTCTGCGCCGGTAAGACCGCGACCCGGAGCGGGACGGTTGAACGAGGTCGAGCCGCTTTGCTTTGCATGTCCCGCCAACTCATGGGCGATTTCATGCGCAAGAGTTTGCCTAAGGAGCCAACGCTGTCGAGGATGCTGCAATGCCACTTGTCCCAGCTTATGGCTGATGTAGATGCGGCGGCCCCCGATGCTCAAACCAAGTATGTCTTTCCGTGGGAAATCGGAGAGAAAGAATTGATATTTGGAAAAATTGTCTCTGTCGTCGGTGACCGCTACGATTTGAGCGGCTTCATTTTGAACTAACCTTTCCACCGGTTCGTCGGAGACGGTGGGAATCCACGCCTGCAAAGAACAAGCTAGAAAAAATGAGAAGAACAGGAAAACCGGAATCAACCCGTATTGGAAGGTTAAATGAAGCCTATAGGTTTTGAACTCTCGTCCTTTCGACTGGGCCTTCGTCATTACTGGAGATGATTGAGCAATAATAATGGCGGGAGCCTACCATATCTCTGAAGGCGCCGCCAGCCATCGATGTGTCAACGCCTGCTGGGAAGGCCGCCGACCTTAAGCATGCGCTTCGGCCCAATTCACACCGGTGTGAATGTCCACAGCAAGGCCGCAGCGAAGGTCGGCCGCTCGGGTCATTTGTCTTTCGATTATCGCCCGCGCCTGCTCCAGCTTGTCTACTGGCACCTCGAACACGAGTTCATCGTGAACGGTTAGGAGCATCTTCGCCACGGGCTCTTTACGCAGGGCGGCGTCCACAGCGATCATCGCTCTTTTGATAATGTCGGCGGCACTGCCTTGAATCGGGGCGTTGAGCGCCATGCGCTCTCCTAGGGCACGCAGCCGGAAATTTGCCGAACGGAGCTCTGGCAGGTAGCGCCGCCGGCCAAACATGGTGGTTGTGAATCCGTCGACTTTCGCCTTTTCGACTTGCGCGGCGAGAAACTCCTTGAGTTTTGGGAACTGTGCGTAGTAGGTGTCGACAAAGCTTGCCGCTTCATCCATTTCAACCCCAAGTCGCTGCGAAACGCCGTAATTGGACATACCGTAGGCGATGCCGTAGGAGAATTGCTTTACATGACTGCGCATCTCGGACGTTACATCGTCAATAGCAGCCCCATAAACCTTCGCAGCGATGGTCGCGTGAAAGTCATGTCCCTGAGCGAAAGCCTGGCAAAAAGTATCGTCCTCTGAAAGATGTGCCAGCACACGCAGCTCTATCTGTGAATAGTCAGCGGATAGCAGTACATGATCGGGTGGTGCGATAAAAGCGCGCCGGATCTGCCGGCCGAGTTCGTCGCGAATCGGAATGTTTTGTAGATTAGGCGCTGTCGAAGCCAATCGGCCGGTCGCCGCTTTGGTTTGCTCATAGGTCGTATGGATCCGATGGGTCTTGGAGTCGATGAGCGCTAGGAGCATGTCGGTAAAGCCATTCTTGAGCTTGGATACCTCCCTGTATTCGAGCAGCGCGCTGACAATCGAGTGGGCGCCGGAGAGCTTCTCCAACTCTGCGGCGTCCGTCGAGAAGCCGGTTTTGATCCTTTTCGTTTTTGGCAAGGCCAGTTTGTCAAACAGAATGCGCTGGAGCTGCGGTTGAGAGTTGACATTGAAATCTTCACCCGCCAGCTCCTGCACTCTGTGCTCTAAGGCTACCATTTTCTCCCCAAAGTTGGTGTCGAGCTTTTCAAGGTAGCCGCGGTCGATAAGAATACCGTTATGTTCCATACGCGCCAGCACGCCCACCAAGGGAAACTCCAGTGTGGTCGCCAATTCCCATATACCTTGATTGCGAAGGCGGTCTTCCAGAGCGGGAGCAAGCGCTTGAAGGGCCACCGCTTCCCTTGCAACTCGACGTTTTTCCTCCGTGCCGAAGGCGAAGCTGGCCTGCGGGGTTTCCTGTTGACCTGATTGGTTTTCTTCGATGGAAACGCCCAGGTAGCGACTGACTGTTTCGCTTACTCCGTATTCCTGCGTCGAACCTGGCTCGAGAAGGTACGCCGCAATTTTGGTGTCACAGTGTAGCCCTTCGACTTCTATCCCAGCGTTAAGAGCCGATCGATAAAGCGGCTTGGCGTCGTGTGCGATCTTCGCTCGGCTGCCGTTGGTGAAGAATTCAGCGAGCCGCCGCATGGCATCAGAGATGGGCACAACGTGCGCTTCGCCCGGACTGTCACACAGAGCCAGCCAATCCTCGTTTCCGGCCACGGCCACGGATGTCTCCTGGCGGAGATCCTTATCCGAAGCAAGATCGTAAAGCGATTTTAGCTCCAGCGTTGGAGTAGGCGTGTCGCTATGGATCTTCAGCTCTTTCAACCGTTCGTGGAGCGTGCGGAATTCGAGGGACGTAAAAAGTTTGCGGACTTCCTCTTCGTCCCAGGCTTGAAGACCGAGGTCGGCGGGATCAATCGGCAACGGCACATCATCGAGCAGGCGCCCAAGTTCCTTATTGGTTCGTACCTGGCTTGCGTGCGCCTTGACGGCGTCGCGCAGTTTGGGAGTCAGTTCGTCGGCATGGGCGATCACCTGTTCGACGTCGCCATATTTGGTGATTAGCTGGGCTGCCGTTTTGTCACCGACACCCGGAATCCCGGGAAGGTTGTCGGAAGTCTCTCCTTTGAGCGCAACGAAGTCTATCCACTTCTCCGGCGTGACTCCATAGCGCTCAACAACAGTGGCGGCATCATAGCGGATGACATCAGATATGCCACGCCGCGTCATGATCACAGAGACGCCGTCGCCTACGAGCTGAAGTATGTCGCGGTCTCCGGTGATGATAACAACTTCGTCTCCCACCGCTCTTAAGTGTTTTGTCAGGGTCGCCAGGAGATCGTCCGCTTCATAGCCGTCGAGATCAACCATGGGAACGCGCAGACACCCAAGCACCTCGCGAATCAACGGAAGCTGTTGGCGGAAAGTATCGGGGGTCTCGGCGCGCCCAGCCTTATATTCCGGGTAGCGCTCAAGCCGAAACTTTGGGGTCCCTTTGTCGAAACAAACCACCACCGCCTTCGGGCGCTCGTCCGCCATTAGTTTGATGAGCATGGCGGTGAAACCATAAACAGCATTGGTCACTTGGCCGGACGAAGTCACCAGGGTTTCAGGCAGAGCAAAAAAAGCCCGAAAGGCGAGGGAGTGGCCATCCAGTAACAGTACCTTGCTTGTCGCTTTGTTGGGAGCAGCCGTAGTAGACCGCGTTTTTCTGCCGCTATTTTTCGTTTTTGGGTCCACGTGATGCAGTCTACCTGTTGGTTCGGTTCGCAGCAAATGCCCAGAGTGCCGGCCAAAGCCTTTTATGTCTGGTTCTTTAACCTTACCGATCTCACCGTGGAAGCGCGGAGGACGTGGGGTTGGAAAAATTCGAATTCCGAAATTTCGCTCTGCGAACTCGGGTCTTTAGTAAAAAGTTCCTTACAGTAAATCCGTAAGAACCTGTCTCTATCGTCCACAGCGAACGTATGCTATTAGCTGTGATTACAGGCATAGCGCAGCCGTCGCCAGGAGCCAAGGACATGGAGCAAGCCGTTCTCGTTTCTCTGACTTTCTTGCTCTGCTATTTGTGAGTGCCATGTCGGGCATATTCATCAGTTACCGAAGAAGTGACAGCGCGCCGCACGCCGGCCGATTGTACGACCGGCTGTGCGATTATTTCGGCGCGGACAAGGTTTTCATGGATGTCGACGACATCAAGCCCGGCGCCGATTTCGTTTCGCTGATTGGAGAAAAAGTCGCTTCCTGCGACGCGCTCATCGCAGTTATCGGTAAAGGCTGGTTAGCACGCGATGAGGACAACGGTAAGCCCCGCATGTATGACCCCACCGACTTCGTCCGATTGGAACTGGAGCATGCGCTACAGCGCGACATTTTGCTTATTCCTGCTCTGGTGGAGGGCGCAGAGATGCCTCGCGGGTCGGATCTCCCGGCTCCGTTAAGCGAGCTTTCCCAGCGGCAAGCCGTGGAACTCTCCGACAAGGATTTTCAGCGCGGGGTCGACAAGATCATTGGCGTGTTGGAGAAGCTTCCCGCGCTGCGCCTCCGCAGTACGAAAAACGGCCCGGGCGGAAAAAGTGCCAACGCGTCAACAGCAGGGCGACCGCGTGGGTGGGGTGGGCCGGTCGCAATTCTCATCGTCATGTTATTCTTGGCCTGGCAATGGAGTGCCGGTCAAAAGAAAGGGACGGTTGATCCGGCGACGGAAACTTTGGCCGGTGCCTGGGAGGCCAACGTCACTTACGGCTGGGGAGATTCTTATAACGAGCAATTTAGATTCAAACCTGAAGATAGCCGTTTGTTTGGCACGGCTTCATTTCTCGGAGCAGCACGCGGGATTGAGGATGGCAAGATCGAAGGCGATGTGCTTTTGTTCAGCGTGCGTTTTCAAGAAAACTCTGGTAGCGCGACGACGGACCACAAAAACATCTACAGAGGAAAACTAACGGGCAACGAGATTCGTTTCACCATGCAGGACGACAAAGGTACTCCGCCGGTGGAATTCGTGGCCAGAAAAATCGCCGGGCAGGGATGATTTGAGTTCATAACCAGAAACATGCTTGGGCAAATCTTACAGCTCGGAGGGCTAAGTTACTATGGCTTATCATGCATTCGTAGCAATGCCGTTTGGCACTAAAGAAAAAATCGATTTCAACAAGGTCTATAGCGACTACATCAAACCTGCTCTTGAGGGCGCGGGTTTCGAGGTTTTTCGCGCCGACGAGGAGATGCGGGCCGGGGATATTCGCACGGACATGTTTCAGGAGCTGCTGCTCGCGGACCTCGTGGTCGCCGATCTGTCCATAGACAATCCCAACGTTTGGTATGAGCTCGGCGTCCGGCACGCGCTTCGGGCAAGAGGAGTTATTGGTATTCGTTGTCGGCGGGACTATATGCCCTTCGACGTCTATACGGACCGTGCTCTCACCTACCATATCAAGGAGAACCCACCGGAGCCAGCCGGCCCGGATTCTGCCCAACTAGAGAGTGACAAGAAAAAACTGGCTCAATTCGCCACCGAGACTATCAATGCCTGGTACGATCGAAAGGTAAGTCCGGTTTATCACTTGCTGCCTTATCTCAAGGAGCCTGACTGGAAATCGCTGCGTATCGAAGAAGCCAAGGAATTTTGGGAAGAGTACGAATCCTGGGCGATGCGCATCGAGGTAGCCCGCAAGCGCAATCGTCCGGGGGATATCTTGGTCCTAGCCGGTGAAGCGCCTACCCGAGTCTTTCGAGTGGAGGCTTATCGCACTGCGGGAAAGGCGCTGCTCTCTTTGGGTCAATATAGACTCGCGCTAACTCAATACGAAAATGCTCTCGCCATCAGACCGAAGGATTTGGAGAGCCAGCGTCAAAAGGGATTGTTGCTGGGGCGCCTGAAGAAGTATGACGAGGCAAAAGAATGGATAGACGCTTTGGTCAAGGAGTTTCCCGATGATGCGGAAAGTTGGGCGCTGTTAGGCCGGATCGAAAAGGACGGCTGGGTAGACAGTTGGCGAGGGGACGGCAAAAGCACCGAAGAGATGCGCCGCAGCGCCTTGCAGGACGAGGGTTTGGTGCGAGAAGCCATCAACGCCTATGCCACCGGCTTTCGCAAGGATCCAACTCACTATTACTCCGGCATCAACGCGGTAACTCTTTTATACTTGCATAAAGATCTGACAAGCAAGGATGAGCGACCCGGAGTGCGCATGGAAATGGAAGGAGGCGTGCGTTGGGATGTGCGCGGGGCCCTGGAAAGAGATCCTAAGGATTACTGGGCGCGAGTCACACTTGCCGACCTTGAAGTTCTGGTGAGTGCAAAAGATGTAGTGGAAGACACTTACAAGAGTGCTGTGGCGGTGGCCGAAAAGGACTGGTTCCAATTGAATTCTTCTCGTCAACAGCTCTTGTTGCTCAAAGATCTCGGCTTTCGCACGCCCGAGGCCGAAGCAGGGCTTGCGATTATCGATCGCGCGCTGAGCCGGATCAATCCTCCGGAAAAGACCTGGATGCCGCAACAGGTTTTTATTTTTAGCGGCCACATGATCGATGCCCCCGACCGTAAAGAGCCGCGGTTTCCGGCAGACAAGGAAAAAATTGCCGCGGCAGCGATTGCAGCGAAACTCGATGAGCTGAAAGCGGGTCAGGGTGATTTGGCATTCTGTGGCGGCGCCTGCGGTGGAGACATGCTTTTCGCCGAGGCGTGTTTGGAACGGGGCGTGCGTCTTGACGTGCGCATACCCTTCGACGAGCCAACGTTTCTGCAGAATTCGGTAACGTTTGCCGGGGACGGCTGGGTGGACCGGTATTACAAAATGAAGTCAGATGAAAAGACGCGGATATACGTCATGCCCGACGAGTTAGGTCCTACGCCGAAAAACGTAAATCCTTACGCGCGCAACAACCTTTGGCAGCTATATACGGCCCTTGCTTGGGGACCGGACAAAGTCCGGTTTGTTTGCTTGTGGAATCGCAAGGGCGGAGACGGCGCCGGTGGCACCCAGCACATGGTCGAGACCGTGCAAAAATATTCAGGTCGAGTTTACATTCTCGATACAACCAAACTCTGGTAGCGGCAACGATCGAAAAGATTGCGTTCTAGTCAAAGATATATGGTTCAAAGGTTCAAGGTTCAAGGTGGGGAGAGAGGCGTTGAACTTTTGAACTCTTGAACCTTGAACTCCACACATGTGGAAGTGAAAGGAGAAAACGATGAGCCTGCAAGAGAAGATCCAGGCGAACGGTCCGAAAAAAATCCTGGCCCTCGACGGCGGCGGCATTCGCGGTATTCTCGCGGTTGAAATTCTGGCGAAGATCGAAGATCTACTCAGAGAAAAGACCGGCGGCAAAAAAGACTTCGTGCTCGCCGACTACTTTGATTTTATCGCGGGAACGAGCACCGGTGGGATCATAGCCGCATGTCTTTCTTGGGGCATGACAGTGGACAAAATTCGTAACTTCTACCTAGAAAACGGCAAGGAAATGTTTGACAAGGCATCCATCCTCAAACGGCACCGCTACAAATTCGAAGACGAAAAACTTTCCAAACGGCTGCAGGAGGAATTCGGGACAGACACAAAACTCGGCAGCGAGAAACTCAGAACTCTGTTGCTGCTGGTAATGCGCAACGCCAGCACGGATTCGCCCTGGCCAGTCTCCAACAATCCAGCAGCCAAATACAATGACACTAAGCGAGACGACTGCAATCTTAATTTACCACTGTGGCAATTGGTGCGGGCTAGCACCGCGGCGCCTACTTACTTTCCCCCGGAGGTCGTAAAGATCGGCGCCAAAGAATTCGTCTTCGTCGATGGTGGGATTACCATGTATAACAATCCCGCCTTCCAGGCTTTTTTGATGGCGACGGTGGAGCCGTATTATGTTAACTGGCCTACGGGAGAGGATAAGTTGCTCGTGATTTCGGTGGGAACCGGAACCAGCCCCGACGCCAACGCCGATCTTCAGCCGGGGGAAATGAATCTTCTCTACAATGCCAGTTCGCTTCCTTCCGCGTTAATGTTCGCTGCGCTGAATGAGCAGGATTTTTTGTGCCGGGTGTTTGGCAAATGCCTGGCGGGTGATCGACTCGACCGGGAGGTTGGGGACATGATCGGCAAGAAGGGACCGGTGGGGCCGAAGCTTTTTACCTACGCTCGATACAATGCTGAGTTGAGCCGTGAAGGCCTCGACGGGTTGGGACTTAACAACGTCGAGCCCACCAACGTCCAGCAACTCGATTCGATACAATTCATTGGCGATTTGCAAAGAGTGGGCGAAGCTGCGGCCAAGAAGATCAAGGCTGAGCACTTTCAAGTATTTTAACAATGAAATTGATTCGCAGGTAGACACCTGGTGTTGATGCGAACGAGGCCCGAGCCCTTCCAGCACGGTCAATGGGCCTGTGTCATGTAGGCCGCCACTCCCTCCTCCTCAGGTGGCTCCTCCTACCTTTGGGCCTGAAAGAGACCTTTACGGTCGGGTGCCCGCGCATGACTGCCGGACGCATGTTCGATCTGGATGTGCAAAGAACTAGGAATCTGAACTCCGAGGTTGATATCAAGTTTGAGGTCGATCCCGCATCACGGAGATATATTCAAGCGCTCAACGGAGCCACGATTGCCAAAATGGATAAACGTCCTGCAGGACGAGATGGCTGTGCGGCGGCTCGGGTTTCGACCGCCAAAATTCACATCGATGAATCTTTGGTAGGAACCTATATCTGCGCGCGGACCAACGCGGCCGTCATTCGGAATTTTTACTTTACGAGCTCGCCGGGCCCGCCCCGGGAACTCTCAAGATTCGTTATCTCACTTGGCAGTGAGATCACCTTCGCTCAACAGTTAAGGTTAAACTTCGTCAATCCGCTGAAGACTGTCCTTGACGCTCTAAAACGCAATGGATATCCTTCCCATCTACTGAAGCGTTAACAGAATGGATCAAGAAATCATCGCTAAATTGCGAACGCGGGTCTTAGCTGAAGGTTTGGATGCTGTCATCGCAATATCTCCGGAGAACGTAACCTATGTCTCCGGTTTCGTGGTGCCGTCACAGTCGCTGATGCGCTGGCGCCATGCGGCTTGCATCTTAACGGCCGATGGGCGGATGTCGATGGTTGCCATCGACATGGAAGCTACTACGGTCAAAGCCCACGCGGGCATTGACGATCTCAGAATCTATCGCGAGTTTACCGATGATCCGATGGATAAACTCGCCGATGCGCTGAAGGAACTCAAGCTCGATCGCAGCAAGGTCGGGATTGAGATGGAATTTCTCCCGGCCAAAGATTTTGCCACGTTGCAGCGTAATCTTCCGGGCGTTCAGTGGCTCCCGGCAGATGCGTTAATCAATAAGGCGAGACAGGTCAAGACTCCTAACGAGTTGAGCCTGCTGCGCTCTCTCAGCAAGGTCACGGACAAAGCGATCGGGGATACACTGAGACAGGCGAAGGTCGGCATGAGTGAAATGGAATTGGCGGGGCACTTGCTCGCTTCGCTCTTCGCGGGAGGCGCTAAGAGTTACAAGCTGATGATTATCGCTTCGGGTGAGCGGAGCCAATTCCCAAATGTCGGGCCAACGGAGAGAAAACTGAAGCATGGCGATATAATCCGCATGGAGATCTTCGGCCAGAAAGATGGCTATCTAACCGGAGTATGTCGCACGGCGGTGGTCGGCGACGCGACACCCGAGCAGTATAAGATCTGGTCGAATCTTATCGAGTGCAAATATTTAGTCATGGATCTGATCAAACCGGGGGCGAGCTGCCCGGAAATTTACTGGAAGTTTTTGCAGAAATTCAGCGAACTGGGTTTCGAGCCCATCAGTTTCGTTGCCCACGGCATCGGCCTCCACCTCCACGAGGAACCTTACATGGGAAGATACGGCAACGAGATCGTTCAAGCTGGCATGGTGGGAGCATTTGAACCATTGGTTTACATTCCTGGACGCTTTGGCATGCAGAACAAAGATATGTTCTGCGTGACCGAGACCGGCTGCGCGCTACTGTCGGATTACACGCCTACGGACAAGCTTTTGCGAGTGGGCTAGTGGGAGGCGAAGGTGATCCTGAAGAAGATTCACCTCAGAGACGCGGAGTTCGCCGAGACTGGAATATCTTTTTGTCAAAAACTCTTTACTCTGCGGTCTCAGCGCCTCCGCGGTGAGATCTCTGGAATTATGCGTAGCGCAGAATGCAATCCATGAAAATCACTAAAATCGAAACCATCCCGATTCGTCTGCCCACGCGCCGCGTTCATCAATGGGCGAGTCTCACCACGCCCATCGGCGTTTATGTCATTATCAAGCTGCATACCGATGAAGGGTTAATTGGCCTCGGCGAAGCACCGGTCCTGAAGGATTGGGGCGGTGATTACGGCAAGTATTTCGGTGAAACGCCGCAGACCACTGTCCATATCATCAACGATATCCTCATGCCTGCGCTGAAGGATCAAAATCCGCTGCAATTCGAAAGCATCCACGCGCGTATGGATAAAGCGGTGAAAGGCTATCCGTATTGTAAAGCGGCCATCGATGCGGCGCTCTACGACGTCGCCGGCAAAGCTCTGAATGTTCCTTGCTATCAATTTCTTGGCGGTCTTTTCCGCGATCGCATTCCTATTGCCCATAGTTTCGGTTTGATGCAAATCGAAAAAGCGGTCGATGAAGCGCGGCAAGTTATAGCCGAAGGAATCAAGACCATCAAATTGAAAGGCGGTGTCGAGCAAAAGCGCGACGTCGAATTAGTAAAACAAATCAGACTCGCCATCGGTCCGGACTTGAATATTTGCGTCGATGCGAATCAGGGCTACCCGACGCCGAAAGCCGCGGTCAAGATCATCAGGGCGATGGAAGAATACAGCCTGCTTTATATGGAACAGCCGGTGGAGGGGATCGACCGGATGGCTGAAGTCGCCCACCGAGTGGACACGCCGATTATGGCTGACGAGAGTGCTTGGACACCAGAAGATGTTGTAGAAATCGTACAAAAAAAAGCCGCTGATATCATTTCGATCTATACCACCAAACCCGGTGGAATGTTTAAGGCCAAGAAAGTCGCCGCAGTGGCCGAAGCGGCGGGTCTCAAGTGCAACGTCAATGGCTCGGTAGAAACAGGCGTTGGCAACGCGGCAAACGTTCACTTAGCGGCGTCAACCGGAGTCGTCACGCTGGGGTGCGTGGTGCCGGTGTCCTCGCCGAAAGAAAAAGCCAAGCAAGGTATCGGCGGCATTTACTATCAAGATGATATCATCACGGAGCCGTTCACGTTCGACGACGGATCCATCGTCGTCCCCTCGAAGCCCGGCCTCGGCATTGAATTGGACGAGGACAAGCTCAAACATTATCGTATCTCGTAAGAGGACGGCATGGCGTCCCCTTACCGATTCCGATGGCTATCAAAAAAATCGCGATTCTAGGCGCCGGCAACGGTGGTTGCGCGGCCGCCGCGGACCTCACGCTGCGCGGTTGTGAAGTTCGCCTTTTCTCCCGGTCAGAGAAGACTTTGGCGCCGCTCCTTCAACGAGGCGGCATCGAACTGGTCGAAGGCGGA
>Ga0126378_10000959_pt1 | contig 21460 bp, 33 predicted proteins | sample PanSoiMetPlot_23_FD_92587 | JGI IMG/M metagenome (GOLD analysis project Ga0126378, IMG submission 92587) | Tropical forest soil microbial communities from Panama - MetaG Plot_23 | ecosystem: Environmental > Terrestrial > Soil > Tropical forest > Bulk soil | place: Panama | collected 2016-02-17
CTCCCGAGCCAGGCAAGAGGGCGTTCCGGGCCGAACCTCCCCTAAGCCTACTACGGGAGGTCGCCGCGCGGTAGGCCACGACGGAAGGCAGCATTTTGAGCAACGGGCTAGTCTTTGCTATGGGCGTAGTACCAGGTAGCACAAGTGGTGTCGCTATAATCGGGGTTCATGAGCGCACGATCTACAGGGACTACCCTGGCAAGATCATTCACAATGAAGCCTTCGACATAACTGGTAACCTCACCAGCCAGGTCTTTGAGATTATGACGGTTCTCAGTGAGTTCTGGCCCTGCGCCCTCGTAGTGGAATCATTCAATTCAAAGAAGCCTATCGCCAACCAGGGATGCCTAGACCCCGTCAGGGTAGGCGCGCGGATCGAGATGTGCGTTGAGTCTCATTACACGCTTGCCCCGCTGTTCTGGCAGACGCCGGTGATAGCCTTGGACACAGCCCCTGACAACAACCTAAAGCTCTGGGGAATCTACGAGCCCGAGCCCGACCATATCAGGAATGCAACCCGGCACGCTATCACCTTTATCCGTCGCGCGAAGGAGGCATCACGACACGGCGATTGGGACCTCATTGATAAAGCCTGGGGACCGCCAGAGAACTACCGGCCGGACGGACCTACACGCCGCCGGGGAATAAAACGGTCGCGCCGCGCGTTATACTAGAGGTAAGGCAAAACCTCCGGAAAGGCAGCAAATGATACTCGGGCATACGGGAACAAGAGAAGGCATGACCAGGCCGCAGATCATCACGTTCAGCAAACTGGTCTCGGCAGAGACCGACGAGGGCAACGTCACGGAATGGCATCACGGATGCTGCCGGGGCTCGGACGCGCAGGGCAGCATCATAGCCGTATCGCTCGGCATACCTCATATCGTCGGTCACCCCGGCTCCCATCCAGCTCCGGACGGTTACCAGGGCTTCTGGGATGAGCTTCTCCCGGCAAAGGGCAACCTCGAACGCGACGAGGACATCGCCAAGGCCGTCGACCTGCTCTTCGCCACCCCCAGGGGAATGCATGAGTCCGTACGACAGGGTACCTGGGTCACCGTACGCCGGGCTCGCAAGCACAACACGCGAGTCACGATCATCTGGCCGGACGGCACGTTCACGGATGAGAGGTAACATGAAAAACAGCGAACTCGTCGCCATTCTCCCTGACAACAACGCTCAGGCACTCATCGAGTTCCGGGACTTCGGCGGTCCATACCATTCCGCAGGCCTCATCGTTGATATAGAGCCAGCCGACACGGCCATCTATGCAGATTACCCCAGGCAACAAGAGGGCCACGCCAGCGAGCAGCTCAAGGCCCATCTCGTTCACCACGAGCCAGATGGCAACGTCCAGATCTTCCATCCTGCAACCTGCCGGTGCGGCGTAGCTCCCGGCGACTCCTGGTTTGAACTCGCCAGGGTCAGAACCTACGCATCCGGCAATCGTGTTGTCCTTATCGCAGGCGCGCTCCGGAGCACGACATGAGCATGGAAGACAGGCGAAGGTTCGCCGCCATCGGTGGCTGGCACCAGTTCGACAAGAAACCAGGAGTCACTCCGGTGCTCAACCTCGGATGCAACCACTACCACGAGCCGCATTACCACGGGCACTGCAGCATGATGGGCTGCCGCAACTACATCAACAAGTGCCCGCTTCACGTCATCGGCTCTAGCTCCACGACCGCAGTCTGCAACATCAAGCGCGCACACGAGGTCAGCTACATGAGCAAGGAAACCCGCGACCTCGCCATCAGGATGATCGAGCTGAATCCGGCCATGGAAGAGTCCATCCTCGACCTACTGGCTTCCGCCTACGAGGATGGCCGCTATGACAAGGAGGATGAGACATGAAATTCAGAACCACTACCACTCCGGGCGCTCCCACGGTGCCGGTCATCCCGGTCAGTCCATGCCCATGCGAATGCAATAGCGGCGGCTTCTGCGGAGGCTGCGGTCATGCAGGGTGTGGCGGCAGATGACAAGCTGGCCCCTCATCATCCTGCTCGTCCTCTGCTGCATCGTCGCGTGGGCCCGCACATGAGGCCAGGTATCCTGCTCGACCGCGACGGGACCATCATTGAGGACTACCACTACGTTGGTCACATTGAGCGCGTCCAGCTCAAGCTGGGCGCAGCCGAGGCAATAGCCCGCTTCAATCGTGCCGGCATCCCAGTCGCCATTGTCACAAACCAGTCTGGTGTCGCGCGGGGCTTCTATCCAGAGTCCAACGTAACCGACGTACATAACTACATCGCCCAAGAGCTAGCCAGGCATGGTGCTCACATAGACCTATTCCTCTACAGCCCGCATCACCCGGACGGCAACATCAAGGAATATGTCTTCGACAGCTACTACCACAAGCCGTCCCCGGGCATGGCGCTCCAGGCAGCGTTCAGGCTGGACCTCGACCTCCGCGCCTCAGTTGTCGTCGGGGACAGGCCAGAGGATGTCCGGCTAGCCCACAACGTCAAGGCTCACTGTGTCTACCTCGGCCAGTCGACCGACGGTATACCAGGATGGATCCATCCACTAGAGTACGTCAGGTTCAATAGCCTAACCGACGCGGCAGGCTACATCATTGAGAGGATAACAGGCGTGACAGACAACATAACAGACAGCACATTCCCAACTATGTCATACAGCAATCCGATCGGCTACTGGGCCCACTACGCTGACGAGCTGTACGATGTCGCCCAGAAGGTCGACAAGCACGCCATCGAGCGGGCCAGCAACACTCTGTACCGGGCGTACAGCGAAGGCTCCACGGTGTTCGCCGCCGGCAACGGAGGCAGCGCAGCGATCGCCACCCACTTCGTCACCGATCACGTCAAGCATATGTCGGCTACCGACACGCTCTTTCCCAACGCCCATAGCCTGGTCGACGGCACATCGCTCCTCACGGCGACAGCAAACGACATCGGCTACGATGCTATCTTCAGCTACCAGCTGGAGCGCCGCGCCACGAGGCATGACGTGCTGGTTGCGTTCTCCGTCGGTGGCCAGAGCGCGAACATAGTCCGCGCTGCGCAGTGCGCCAAGGAGATGGGCATGACCGTCATCAGCATCGTCGGCGGGGACGGCGGCAAGCTTGCAGAAATCACCCGCACTAACCCCGACGATCCGCATACTCTCATCCATATCCCGGCCTGGAACTACGGCATCGCCGAGGACATCATGCAGATGCTCTCTCACGCGCTCGCCCAGTACATCAGGCAGACACAGATGTCAGACAAAGCGATCCAGTCAGCGAGGTTCTGATGAAAGACGACGGCAACACAATCTACTCCGGCCAGCTGGAGATCGACCACGCCGAGGGCACGATCACCTTCGTCAGCGAAGGCCAGCGCATTCTCCGGGTCACACACCTCCGCAAGCCGATCCCAGTCAACATGTCGATCGACCTCGCGTCAGTCGCCCAGCTCACCAGCTTCACTAGCCTACGGGCTGAGGAGGTTGACATCATCGACAAGCTAGTCCGCAAGACGGACCTCGACTCCGGCCCAGACCCTCGCGTTTGCTCAACCTGCGGCAAGGAACACCAACTTCACAGACGTGTCAACGTCCAGGCAGCCGGTGCCTTCCTATACCCTGGCCACGAGTACATCATCGAGACCAAGACTCCGCGGCAGAAGTATCCTCGTGTCTGGCGCATGGGTTTCCTCGAAAGAGGACAGATGCCGAACAGCGTCCAGTTCAGCGCTCGCGGCCCGGACCGTACTCACGATGGTCAGTACGGCGGCACTGTGACTCTACTCATCGACGAGATCACGCACATACAGCAAGTTCCTCGCGTAGAGGCAGAACGACACGTTGGCAGGCAAATCCGATGACCTGGCGCTACGACGAACCACAAGGTGATCATCCGCTACGCAGGCGCGGAGATGTTATGAACCCAGGTACAGTCGTGGGCTTCCCGCCACGCTCCGCTGACAACGGTCATCGCCTAGCAACGCTGCCTGGGAACAAGCCGAGACGGACGCGGGACCTGCCCTGGCCAGCCAAGCTCGCCGAGTACCCAAACAGGATACTTGCACGATGGGTCAGGAAGCACGGCCCGATCATCTGGGAGGAACGGGCAGCAGGTGAAGATGAGCAGCAATTCGGGACCGAGATACACGAAGCCATAGAACGGTACCACAAGGGAGACAACGAGCGCCACGAGTACGAGCCATCACAGTTCTACACCGACCAAGAAAAGCAAACTGATACCATTCCGTGTTCCATCTGCGGGAATTCACGAAGCAACACGATCCACCCGGGGTAAGCTGCAACCTCGGGAATAATTACGGACGTTCGGACGTTATACCGGGTAGCGGTCCGCCGAGGCCGCGAAGAGTCAAAGAGAGAAGAGGCAAATGGCCATCAAGTGCTACCACTGCAGGAAAGTCGATGGCGGCGGATATCACGACACCATCGCCGAGGTCCGCGCTTGCGCAGACTCGACACGCGAGGCTGCTCAGTCAAGGTTCAGCGGTCTATCGGAAGGCCAGCAAAGTTACCTGATCGACCTACTCGCCCAGCTCCACCTGGAACTGATCGACGGCGCGACCCCGATGACCATCAGCTACCGGGACGGCCAGCCGCTCATCACCGCGCTCGCGCGGCTCCGCAGGGAACGGGCGATGGGCAGGACCATGGAGCTACCCAATGGCGTTCGACCTGTAGCTCACCCAGAGAGCAGCCGTTCTGAGCGGTACTCGGCTCAGCCGTCCATGCCCAAGGTCCCGCCTGGCTACTACGCGTTGCCTGCTAGTGCGCTCGGCTTCAAGAAGAACGACTTGTACTTCTACCGGGTCAAACCAGGCATGCAGCGCCTATTCGTCAATGCCATCGTGGGTGGCAGGCCCGAGTACGGCATGAAGATTCCGGAGGCCCGCAAGGTGCTCAAGGCCATCCTGGACTTCGGCGTCGAAGAGGCCGGCACCCTGTTCGGCACCGAGCTACAGCAATGCCGCAACTGCGGTATCCATCTCACGAAGTGGGCGAGCCGTACTCTGCTGTACGGACCGGACTGCGCCGATCAAAAGGGACTCGGCGACGACTGGCGAGCGCTCGACGCAAAGGCGCGGGCAGAAGGGCTAGATGACAATGTGTAACATCGACTGGATCATCGACGATGACGTGCGCGTCCGCAGGGACCGATCCAACCCCAGGCCTGGCTACATGGTAGCCAGTCTAGACGGCACCAAGTTCGCCTACCTGGCCTGGGGCGACCCTGAGGCCGAGGACCTACGTCTGCTGTTCAGCGGCGTGGACATCGAGACGGAGAGCATCATGGCCTTCGTCGGTCTCATGGACCAGGTCGACGACAGCCCGGCCGGCGACGTCATCTTCAAGGGCGAGACTGAAGTCTGGGAATTCTACCCCTGGGACAACGTCTGGAAGCGGCTATGATAGCCACCGTCTACTTCCTCAAGAGCAAGGAAGAGACAATCGACATCATGGCCGGCATGGAGGTAGACCAAACCTTCCTGTTCGTCGACAAGAACGGCCTAGGTAGCAGGGTAACGTATCACGGCGGCGCGAAGGGCTGGCAGGTCGAGTTCTTGCGCAACATCCTGGTTGCGGGCCCAGGCGACAATTTTGTCGTGCCGCTTGCCGAGCTAGTCGACGGCATGCAGGTAAACCTTACCGAGCAGGACACATGAGGAATAATGAACCTCAACTGCACCAGGTGCGGGCGTAAGCTGACCAAACCTCGGCTAGCCGCACGGAAGCGCAAATGCTATCCGTGTGAATGCGCCGTGCGCCGGGAGCAGAAGCAGAGAACCCACGACAGGAACATCGAGAGCGAAGACTTCACCGCGGCTGACTACTGGCGCTTGTACGATATGCAAGGCGGTACATGCGCCGTCTACACGTGCAGGGCAAGCGGCAAGTCAAAGCATCTCACAGTCGATCATGATCATTCCTGCAAGATGGGGCATGATCCAAAGCGCTGGTGCCGCGTTTGTGTACGCGGCCTAACGTGTAGCATGCACAATGAATGGATCGGCCGGACAGGAGACAATGCAGAGATATTCGAGTCCCTGGCCAACTACCTATGGGACCCGCCAGCTAGGAGCATATTGATGGGCGAGATGATCGTCGGCGATGACGCAGAGACTGTCTTGACTCTAAATACCAAATACGGCATACGGCCACAACGTGCCTACAAGATGCTAGACCTGGCGCGCGGGGTTGGCCCAAGTCCTATAGCAGTGCCTAACGGAACCATCACAATCCGGTATATCAGGGCGCCACGCACAGGCGAGCAATTGTACCAGATCATAGAATCCGCGCCCCGGATAGACGCCATCGCAGCTCTGAAGCTACTAATAGGTGAACACGGTTTCAGCGAGCCCCGAGCAAAGGTCCTGCTTAACAATGTATGGGAGAAGGGAACACGTAAAATCCGAACCAAGAATGGTGTCATAGTCGTTCAATACCACGGCCGAGACCAACATGACGGTTACATCTACTCGATAGAAGATGGCAAATGACAGCTAGCCCGCCAGAGCGCGTCGTACACCGGCTTAGGGCCGAGGGACTGGTCCCAGCCGACCGGCCAATCAGGATAGACTGTCCACGTAGCCGCACGATGGTATTCTCCTACAAGTGGCATGCTGTTGATGCTAAGACAGGAGAGCCATTTCACGTCGGTGGCACCGAGCCTACGCGGATCATGTGCAAGCGTACTTGGACAGCCGACCTCCGCGCGGACGGGTGGACTATCCTTACGCCTGGCGAGTTGCTGCCGCAAGATGAGGCGGGAGGGTCCATCGGTATAGTCTACGGCGGCATGGCAAACAAGAAGAGGATATAACCCTTGGGTGATAGCCCGGAGGGAGAATGTGGCTTCAGATAAGCGATCGTCGCAGGCTGCGACGCGATTCGACTTACGGACGGAAGTCCGGTAGACTTAGAGACGTACGAACTAAACGAAAGAAAGGAGGGACAAAGTTGGAGACTAGTAGGAGTGAGCTACTGAGGCCCGTACTGCCAGATGACGCGCTGTACGGCCTGCCTGGTGAGATCGCTACAACGCTCGCGGCGTCAAGTGGCGCCGATCCCGCTTCGATCTTGACGATGTTCTTGACTATGTTCGGGAACGTTATCGGACGGCAGCCTCACGTCCAGTTCTACGGCCACGACGAACCAGCGCGACTCTTTACAGTGATCGTCGGCAAGTGGGCACGCGGCCGGAAGGGTACTGCCTACAACGCGGTCCGCAAGCTGTTCATCCCGGCCGAACCGGAATGGGCAGCACAGAGGATCGAGCCAGGGCTGCAGAGTCCGGAGGCAATGATCGAGGCCGTCGCAGACAGCCCGACCGGCGACCCCCGGCTGCTCATCCTGGAAACCGAGTTCGCCCGATTCATTCAGACGATGGCCTCCGCGCGGAAGTTCAGCTCGCAGATGCGGACCGCCTACGACGGCGAGCCGCTAAGCGCCAAGAGGGTCCGGCGTAGCCCGCTGCTCTCGACGCAGCATAACATTAGCCTACTCGGCATGATCACGCCGGGCGAGCTAATCGCGCTGCAAAAGCTAAGTGGTGGCTTGGAGAGCCGGTGCCTGTACGTCTACTCCGCGCCGGGGCGCAAGACGACGACTGACCCGTTCAACGTCAGCGAAGATGAGGTCTATCTCTCGGAGCGCGTCAAGTCGGCGATCAACCATGCGTGGGACAACGTCCTATCTGGTACCGATCCTATCTCGGCGGAGCTTGCAGAGATTCGCGGAGTCGCACCTGCGTTCAAGTTCCGGATCGCGGATGACGTAGCCGACAACTGGAAAACCAAGATCGAGCCTGCCGTCGAGAAACTAGCAGATGACATCGGCGACGACTTCGATCGGTACACCGCCCGAGGCCAGACACAGGTGATCCGGCTAGCTCTTTGCTACGCGCTCGCGGATGAAGCAGACGAGATTGGCTGGCCTCATGTCAACGCGGCTATGGCGCTCTGGGAGTTCTGCGCTAACTCCGCGCGGCGCATCTTCTCAGTGCCCGACGACCCGAAGCCGAGGATCAACCCGCTACAGCAGGGCAAGGTCTATGACTATCTGCTCGCGGCGTACGAAGAGGCCGAAGGCCTGGGCAACATCGATGAGGCATGGTGCTCCATCGTAGAGATCACGAACGAGGTGCTGAGCAACAACACGGCGGCGACGGCGATCCTCGACGACCTTGAGCAGCAGGGTCTAGTCGAAAGCCGCAAGGTTAAGACCGGGCAGCGTGGTCGGCCGCGCGTCGAGTACCGTGTGCTCATTACTTAGTTTCCTTAGTAACCCGTCCGTACGGACGAACGGACGCCGACCCTACTAACTAAACGAACGAAAGGCAGCAAACCGAAATGAACATCGGCGAAGAAGAAGAGCCAATGGAGTTCCCGATCCCAGTCGACCCAGCCAAGGTGCCGATACACGAGCCCGCGCCCGTCGCGGTGCCAGTCCCCGAGAAGGTCGGCGCCAAGGTATCATACACCGAGCGCGAGACGTGGGCGGTGTGCGGCCGTGGCTAACAGCATCGGCGACGACATCGGTACTGACGGCGGTCCGAAGGTACCGGACGTGCCGCAAACCGCGCTCGCGTTCCGTACCTGGAGGCTGGCCGATAACGGCAGGCTACTCTCGATCAACGCGCCGAGCCTTACGGGCAAGGCGGGCGGGAGCGCAGCGCAGAACACACCGCGGAAGATCAGCTGGATCCACCGCGCGCTCGCGGACCCGGAGGGCCAAGATGGATGGCCCGTCGGAGTTCCGCTCAAGGCACACTGCGGAGTCCAGGGAGACGCAGCATCCGCTAACGAGAGCCACGGGCCGATCCCGGCCAAAGGCTGCTCGTGCGGTATCTACGCGACGACCAAGATCAAGGTGATCAACCAGTACCTCGGGACAGAAGTCATTCAAGGTACGATTGCCATCCGTGGCCAGGTACTCGGCATCGTAGACATGGGAGGCCGGGTCATCCCAGCAACACAGGGGTACCGCGCGGCGTATGCGCGAGTCGCGGCGATCCTCCAGATTGACGAAGCGTTCACGCTGAGCGCGCCTCAGCTGGCGGCCGTCGCGGAGTTCTACCAAGTGCCGCTCCTGGTGCCCCATTCGATTGACCCAGAGGATTACCGGGACAAGATCACCGCTATGCCGGCGGTCACTGACCCGTCATCCATCGGCGATGAGATGGAGCAGTGGCTGGCCGGCATAACCGGCGACGATGATGATGGGGAGGAGGATGATGACTAGCATGGTGACCGTTAGCCGGGGAGCACACCGGCAGATCGCCTTCTCACGTAAGGCTTTCATCGGCGCGCTCGATGACGCGGAGATGGAGCCGAAGGAGTTGGCCGAAGAGACGGGCATCAGCATCGAGGCTATCGCAAGATGGATGGCCGGTATCGCTGAGCCGCGACCGATCTATGCACAGCAGGCCGCTGCAGCCCTCGGAGTAACAGTCGACGACTTTTACGAATAGGCTGGAAATTAGGTCTAGCGCTTTCCCACGCGATGCGCTAGACTCCCGATAACGGCATAGAATCTACCTAGGGAGGTAACGATGCCAGCATCCCGACGGGCAGCAGGAGCCCGTCAGACTACAACCCAGACCGCCAAGCGCGGTCAGACAACGCGACGCCAGCGTGAGCCCGAGCCCGAGCCCGAGGACACTGCTGAGCTGAATGGCGACAAGGACTTCACGGTCTACGCTGACAAGCCGATCACACCAACGATGGAAGCCTTCGCGGACTTCCTGATCGACGAGGTGTTCGATGGCGATTTGCCGCGCGGATTCGATGAGGACTCGTTCCGCAAGGGCGTAGCCCTCGGTGGGTCGATCCGCATGGACTTCCAGCGCAGCCAGTGGTGGCGGGAGGATGACCGCAACCGGCGCAACCGGGTCGTGGAGGAAGAGGACGAAGAGGAAGCACCACCTCCGCGCCGAGGCCGCCGGCAGGCGGCGGAAGCTGCCCCCGAGCCCGCCAAGTCAACGCGGGGAGGCAGGCGCGGCCGCAGGGCCGAGCCCGAGCCCGAGCCGGAGGATGTTGACGACGAGGACGTGGAGGACGAGGTGGAGGACGAGGAACCAGAGCCCGAGCCTGAGCCTGCTCCCCGCCGCCGTCGTTCAGGACGGGCTGCCGCAGCGGCTGAACCGTCAGAACCCAAGACGACCTCAACCCGCGGTAGTGGGCGCCGGGGTCGTAGCCGGACTGCTGAGGCATCCGGCGAGGGAACTGCAGCCGCTTACTAGGCAGCCGGCAGGCACCCGGTCCCGATCCAGCGCGTACGCGGCGGGGCCGGGTGTCCTGTTATCCCGACATGAAAGGCTATCATGAGCAAGGCCACGTGTAAGTGCTGCACTAAAGGCAGCAAGATTAACCCGATGTTCATAGTCACTGGCGTACTCGCTGTACTCGGATACGTTGTCTGGCAGATCATCAAGCCGTACGTGCACTCGATCCTGATGTGCACGTTCTTCGCCGTCATATCTATGACCGTCGCTTCTATCGGCATCCTCGTGCTTGTAGTCAGGCATGAGGGCGGCTTCGCAATGGCATGGACAGGCGACTCGCGCGGCGCGACCTCCCCGACCTCCGAGCCCACACGCAAACTCCCGGTACTGGCACCGGAGGCCCCGGAACCGGCGAGCCTACCTCCGGTCCCGGTCCGGGCCATCGAGCCGCCTAGGCGCGTACCCGCGAGCGTGATAGACGCCGAGCTGGAGCGGCTGGCACAGGAGCTAGCCCACAACGACGTCATCCAGCAGGGACGCCTGTTATGCGCAAGACATTCTGCGACCGCGACGAGCGCGAGTGCACGTCGAGAGTGGGGCACCTTCACATAATGGTCACGCACCAGATGAACAAGGGCGAGGCGGTCAGTGAAGATGAGTATCGCACTATAGACCTATGCGGTGACTGCGTCGACGAGCTACTCGACGTGTTCCTTGCCGGTAAGTTCCAGCCACAGCTAATGGTCAAGGAGAACTATATCGGTGAGGATGCTGCGCCGTCCCTCTACCGTGATCAGCCTACCCTGCCCAACCCAATACCAGCCCCAGCGGATGGGTAACATGTACACACTAGACCAGCTCTTTCAGATGGAGGAGATACAGCGCAAGAAGGAGCAGGGCAAGGACCCTGACCCAGCCGTCTGGCGCTGGAGCCCGTTCGACATACGGGTGTTCGATGAGATGCTGCAGAAAGCCTGCGACCTAGCCGTACGGGAGCAAGCTGCGCGCGAAGAGTACGGCACCCTGTCGTACGTCGAGGCAGGCTCTGGCATCGGCACGAAGGTGTACTGGGCCGAACACGAATACCATCTCATCGCAACCGGCTACGAGATCAACGATGAGTACCTGGCGATGTCAAGGCAGCTAGGTGTCACCGTTATACCCATGGACCTATCCGACCTCGACAACCAGCCGGTCTGGCAGGCGTACCAGATCGTCTACTCCGCGCGGATGTTCAAGGATGACGTGTTCCAGGCCAAATGGGAGCAGAATCTACAGCACGCTCTGTACCCGGGCACCGTCCTCATGATGACATACGCCGCGTCCAAGCCGTACGACTGGCCGTGCTATCTCAGGGCACCTTGGCGCGGAGTCTGGGTCAAGCCGCTCCCAGGTAAAGCCTATACACCGTCGACCGAGCGGCTGATATCGCTATCGGCCGGATAGGTACAAACTATCGTTACCTTAACGTTACCTAAACCGGCCGCGCCCGGTAAACCGGCCCGGTAGGTTAAGCGTCGTACGAGTAGGAGGGGAAAGGCTCCCCTGCAAAAACAGGAAGGGACGTTATGTCCAAATCACGATGGCTCGCCGCCGGGGCACTGACTGTAGCCCTGCTCGCGTCGGGCACCACGGCCGCTCTGGCCAGCACGGCCAGCCCGCGCGGCGTTGACCCGACGCCCGGTTGGACGCCGCCGCCGGTCCCGAACCCGGTCACCTGCGCGGTCGCGCCCAGGGATGTCGGCCCGACCTGGAACTGGAACTGGGGTCGTCACCGCGACCGCCGGTGCCGGCAGCAGGAGTTCGACATCCAGTTCTCCAGCCTCCTGGGCGACGCCAACGGCGACGGTTCGGTGCTGGGTACTGGCCCGATCACCATCCTCAGGGGCGGGCTCGACGTCACCAGCCCCAACCCGTTCGTCGACCTGTTCGAGACCGACGCTACCGGCGTCAACAGCCTCCGTCTCCACCACCAGCCGCTGGCTGGGGCTACCATCGACCGGATCACCTGCTCGATCGACTTCGCTCAGCAGGATGTTCCCTGGTTCATCGTTCCCGGCAGTGGCCGGGGCCTGTTCGCCGGTGCCATCGGCAACGGGTTCTACAACGCGCAGTTCCAGTTCTCCTACCCGACGGTGCGCAACGTCTGCACCCTGCCCCTGTTCCTGACGCCGGGCCTGGCTGCGTTCCTGATCAACTTCAGGGGCGGCGCTGGTCTCCCGACGCCACTCGCGGTCGGTGGCGACGTGCAGGCAGTCGGCCTGTCCTTCGTGCCGCCAATCAGGCACGTCTGGGCTCCGGACAACGGCCCGACTGGCAGCCCGACTGACAGCTCGAACGTCGTCGCCATGGGACCGGCTACCTGGTACCACGGCTAATCCTAGCCGTGACCACATGAACGCGGGGCGTCATCGGCTCCCACTCCCCGGTGGCGCCCCGTACCCACGTCTAGCCAACAGGCTAGGCGAACCAACAGGAAGGAACAACCATGTTCGGCAATCCCAACGGTGCGGCCCTCGACAACGACGAAGCTCCTGACACCGAGCGCGGCGCCAACCACTGGCTCTTCTACAACCGGCCCATCGACCGGCGCCAGGTCAGCTAGCACCTAGACCGGCACGAGCGGGGGCACGCCCGGTTCGGGGTAGCGTAGCTACCCCGGCCGGGTGTTTCGCGTGGGGTAGACTTCCGCGCGCCGGTAGGGTAGGGTTAGGGGTAGGAGCGGTTCAGGAAGGCAGCCAGTAATGACAGATCCACCTATCATCCGTACGAGTGAGCGCACGGCCTTTGGACGCTGTCCACAGAGATGGGAATGGGCATACAGGTGGGGGCTGCGTTCCAAGAAGAAGCCCGCAGATGCACTTTGGTTCGGGATTGGTGTTCATGAGGCGCTCGCGGACTGGTACGGTGAAGGCTATGACCGCGGACTTGATCCATGGAAGACATGGCGTGACTGGGTTGGTGATGAGGTCCGGTTCATCAAGGCAAACCTGACCGAGCGCGACCGCTCTTGGTTCGATGAGCCTGTCTATGAAGAGGCAGGACGGCTGGGCATTGAAATGCTACGTGCCTACGTTGACGAGTACGGCGAAGATGACCACCTCGAAGTGATAGCCATCGAGCAGCCGTTCGAGATTGACCTTGAAGTGAACGACGAGATCATCGCAACGTTTGCAAGCCGGTTCGACGGCGCGGCGATAGATCACGAACGCGGTGAGATTGTCCTTCTAGAGCATAAGACGGCCGGGTCTATCAAGACGGCGCACCTGGCCCTCGATAACCAGGCCGGTTCCTACTTCGCCGTAGCGACCATCGTGCTACGTGAGCAAGGTATCATCGGGCCCAAGGATACCATCGACGCTATCATGTATAACTTCTTGCGCAAGTCAAGGCCAGACCAGCGTCAGCGTGATGACCGGGGCCGGTATCTGAACAAGGACGGGTCAGTTTCCAAGCGACAGCCGGCTAAAGCGTTTGTACGTGAGTACGTCGACAGAGGTCCGCGCGAGGTGCGGACTCAGCTGCAGCGCCTCACTGATGAAGTCACAATCATGAACAAGGTCCGGAGCGGCGAGCTACCGATCACAAAGACCATAACGGATATGTGCCCGTACTGTCCGTTCTTCATGATGTGCGTGCTCCACGAGCGTGGAGGTTCAGCCTGGAAAGAGTTCAGGGATGCAGAGTACACCATAGTTGATCCATATGCTGAGAACAGGAAGTCGGCAGCAGAATGACAGAGCGGACTGCGGATCGTATAGTGCAAGATTTGCGCGATATAATCCGGGCAGAACAATCCAGACAGGAAAACAATCATCAGCACCTGTGGAAAATACGTGGGGTAAACAGGTACACGAATCAAGCAACTAGATCAGATCATCCGCGATATGATCCGTCCAAGGAACTGACGCTAGTGCTACTCAGGTGCGAACATTGTCGCATAATAATAGTGCACAAGCTAGATGGTCACTGGTCCGATGTACAGCTAGGAGTAAACGATGCCCCCACAAACTAGGACGCCATCTCGGCGTCCAGCCAAGCGACGAGACAATGTCCGCCCGATCCGGTCTGCCAGATCAATCGAACGCCCAAAGATCATAGTCAAGCCTGAGAGCCTGTCTGACTTCAACGAGTCAGTAAACTGGTGCATCTACGGCGACAGCGGCGTCGGCAAGACCGTGCTCTCATCGTTCGCTCCCAACGGCTACTTCCTCAGCACAGAAAAGGGCGTCATCGCTGCAAAGCGCGTCGGCTCGACCGCTCAGCTGATCCGCGCGCCCGACTGGGAACACGTCGAGGCCGGCATCGACTGGGCCGACGATAACCTTACCATGAGGGATTGGCTCATCGTCGACAGCGTCTCCAAGATGCAGGAGCTACTCATCCGCTGGTGGCTCCGTATCCAGAATGAGGAGAATGAAGCCCGCGACCTCGACATCCCGCAGCTCCAGGACCACCAGAAGTGGCAGCGGATGTTCCTGCGGTTCATCAACCACCTCGTCGACGCGCCGTACAACACGATCTTTATCGCCACCTCCATGCACAAGGAGGATGCGGAGGGCGACCCAATCGTACTGCCCAACATCGTCGGCAAGGACTACACGATCGCAAACAACTTCTGCGCAGACATGGACATCGTCTCCTGCCTCCGGGTCAGGAAGCGCCAAAACCTAGATGATCCGCGCGAGGCCATCCTTATCAATGACACGTTCCCGCCGTTCTTCGCCAAGGACCGTTACCGCGCTCTACCAAGATGGGAGGCAATCGAGGACGAGGCATTTGACGTCATAGCAGACATGATCGAGGACATCCTGGCCGTACCAGCAGAGGTGCGCCAGGCCGCAAAGGCAGCAGCAGCAAGGTAGGAGACCAGCATGGTACGTATGAAGCTCACCGACGATGACTTCGACCCCCGGGAACTGGATGTCCCGTACGACGGGTCAGGCTTCGAGCGGTACACCGGCGACATCCCCAAGACGGGGACGATCCTCCGGGTCAGGGTCACCAAGATGTGGTGGACCTCCGCTGAGGACGGAACATCTATGACCAAGCTCATCGCCGTCGCCGAGAACAACAACGGCAGTCTCGCCGAGTTCAACGGCCTGCCCACGTGGGAATACCTCACGTGGAAGCCGAGCGCCAACTTCAGGTACCAGCCGTTCCTGGAATGCTTCGACATCAGCCTCGTAGACATCAAGAAGCGGATGCAAGTCGAGGCGAACGACGACAACATCGGCACCCCGATCATCTCAATCGGCGACTGGGAAGTCGGCAGCGACGATGCTGTGGCGAAGATCGTCATCAAGAAGGACTTCTACCGGGAAGCGCAGGAATGGCGCTCAAAGGTCGACCTGGACGGCTGGATACCGATTGAAGATGGGGATGACGAGCCAGACGAGGATGAGCGCCCTACCAGGGGTCGTGGGCGTACTACCCAGGCCTCGGCCCGTGGGGCCAAGGCGGCTTCCGCCCGCACGACCACCCGCCATCGCGCCGAGCCCGAGGATGAGGATGAGGATGACGAGTACGACGACGATGTAGAGGATGAGGATGACGAAGAGGCAGAAGAGGACGAAGCAGAAGCCGAAACAGAAGAGGAAGCGCCAGCACCACGCGGCCGCACGACCAGCCGGCGCGGAGCCCGAGTTGCAGAGACCCGTCCTGCCCGTACGGCGGCTACCCGATCTGGGACCAGCCGTACGCGAGCTACTTCGTCAAGCAGAAGCGGCGGCTCAAGCAGTAGGGCAAACGCTGCAGCCGAACGCGACCGCAAGGGACGCGGCAGCCAGGACGAACCGCCGTTCTAACCACAAGGACTAGTCATGCATGTCGCTGTAATCGGTTGTGGGCCTGCTGGCCTGGCGGCAGCCCACGCCGCTTACGGCCTGGGAGCAACAGTCACGATCATAGCCCCTGGGCTCAAGTCCCCGCAGCGCGGACCACTCATCTTGCAACGGCCCATCCCGGCTATCACCACTGACCACCCGTACGGTTACATAAGGCAGATCGTCATCGGCGGTAGCATCATGGACTACCGCTACAAGCTCTACGGCGACATCAACATCAGCATCCAGGGCAACATCCTCAGAGAAGGCTACCATGGCTGGAACCACATCGAGGCTTACAACAAGCTTTGGCGGCTCTACATGGGGAATGAACCAGGCATAGAGGATGAGAACTGGGTTGGCCGCGCAGTTCGCGTTAACAGGTTCACAGACGGCGAGGAACTAGCGCGCATGCATAACTGGTACGACCTCGTGGTCAATACCGCGCCGCTCGACAGACTGTGTATGAAGCTGTGCACATTCAGGTTCAAGACCGTCGAGATCACAGAGGGCTACTCGTATCCCAACCAGCCCCCAGACACCACAATCTTCAATGCTGGCAACGAGTACCCATGGGTCCGGTCGGCGTACCTGTTCGGCAATGCTTGCACTGAGTGGCTCCCCGGCACCGCTCCGCGCGGGCTTAACCCCATCACGATCCGCAAGCCCATCTCCCACGACTGTAACTGCTTCCCGCATGTACTAGGTACGGGACGGTTCGGTGCATGGAAAAACGAAGTGTGGGTTGACACTGCGTACTACGACGTACGCGACGCAATTGTATCAATGTCCCGGCAAGATACCTGGGACAAAGTCAGGTAACAGGAAGGCAGCCACAGCCATGAACACCACCCACCAGCTATCAGACGGCTCCGGATACCGCGCATCAAGATCAGAGTCAGACAGGCGTCGGCTCGACGGTATCACCCACGCTGACAGCAGGAGGCTCAGCAACAGCGCCGATCACCCCAGGAGCCCATCCAACAACGGCATCATCCAAGTCGGCAACGACGGGCTCGAAGTCTCACTGGTCCTTGACTACAGTGATGACGCGTTCCTGCAGGTTAGCTGGTACTCCCAGAACGCCAGCACAGGAGCCGGTACCGACGTCATAGGCAAGAAGCGGTTCGATGACCAGGCATTCCTGCGCGGTGGCCTCGCATATCAGAGCGCAGAGGACCTCAAGATCGCGTTCGCAGTCCGCGGTGCTAGCCGGGTGCTGACGCACCAGCTCGTCCGGACCAGGAAGGCAGGATTCAAGCAGCAGTCCCAGCGCGACTGTGACTACGGCGACATGCCAGAGTTCAGGATGCCCGAGTCTGTCTGGCGCAACAACGAGCTACGGTGGCGCTGGATCGCTGCGCTCAGGGAGGCCCACCAGGCTTACCTGTTCGCCGTCCGCCAGGACATCCCGTACGAGGATGCGCGTCACATCCTGCCGGAAGGCACGACCAACTTCATCCTCTGCGAGTATGACCTCCGGGTCTTCATGGAGACGTACGCCTACCGTGGTTGCGTCATGTTCCAGTCTGAGATGGTCGCGGTCATGAGGGCAATGCGCCGCGCGCTCATCGAAGCCCACCCGTACCTAGAGCAGCATCTCAAGATCAGCTGCGAGCGCGTCCACCGGTGCACGTTCCAGGGCGAGGAACCGACCGTCCCAACGTGCGACCTACCCTGGGCCCGCGCAACTACCAAGACACTCAGCATCCAGGAGTCCAGGTGATCCCGTTCAGCTCTAACCCGTACCTCGACCTGCTCAAGCGTACGGTGACGGGCATGATATACGAGGACCCGCCCATACCGCTTCCGTGGCGGCCAGCAACCAATTACATACCCACGCGGCGCGTATCTGGACGGGACTGGCCGTCACAAGCCCACACCATGGTCGGTATCAGGAGACTGGATAACCTCCAGGCCTGCATCGAGACTGTCATAGCTGACGGTATCGACGGCGACCTCATCGAGACGGGCGTCTGGCGCGGAGGTGCTTGCATCTTCATGCGCGGCATGCTACACGCGTACAACATCATCAATCGAACCGTCTGGGTCGCGGACTCATTTGCCGGGTTCCCGGCGTACCTGGAACACGAAGGCGACCGACACCTGGCGTTCCAGCCTGAGCAAAGGAACCTGGCCGTGTCCCAGGATGAGGTGAAGCGCAACTTCAACCGCTACGGCTTGTTGGATGACCAGGTACAGTTCCTGCCGGGCTGGTTCGCTGATACGCTACCCGGCCCGGTCAGGAATCTAGCCGTCCTGCGACTCGACAGCGACCTGTATGCGTCCACGATGGATTCCATCACGCCGCTCTATCCGCTGCTCCAACCCGGAGGATTCTGCATAGTGGACGACTGGAACGTCCCTACTTGCCGGGAAGGGATATGCGAGTACCGTGATAGCCGAGGCATTGCAGAACCGATCGTCGACATCGACGGGCACGGCGTATACTGGAGGAAGTCATGACCGACGGACCAGAGATGCAAGAACCAGACGAAGCCGTCGCAGAATGGATGGTAGCCTCCATAACAGACCGCTGGCGGCACCCAGATCTGCAGTTCGGCCCAGACCCTGATGAGAAGAGCATACAACAGCTCGTCATGGAGGACATAGCCGAGCGCGAGCAGATCGGCATTCAGCGTTACGGCACGGCGATCTACGCCAGCTCGACGCCCGACGATCCTGTAGAGGGAGGCCCAGAATGGCAAGCGTACAGGGAGGCACTGGACCTGGTGATCTACCTCAGGTGGAACCTCGAACGGCGCAAGAGGTACGGGTCAGCATAGCTGCCCCGTTCGCGTTCGGCGCGATGCTGTCTATCAAGACGGGCGAGTGGGACGCCTACCTGCACCAACTAGCCTACACGATCAGGGAACGGCAAAGGGAGCTTCGCCAAGATGATCCAGATTACTACTCAATTCGTATTGCCGGGCGAGGGCATGATCATTGACGGTGTCCTGGTGACACCGGATGATCAGGTCCTGGGCGACGAGCAGCTCGACTACCTGGCTGGCTACGACGCCAACCGGCAGCGCATCAGGGAGCAGCGAGCATCATGACAGGGCGGCTGGCTGGTCTCATTGTACTCCTGACTGCATCCATCATCTCAGCAGGAGTAACATACGCGGTGACAGGCGCACCCGCTCCCGCGGCGCCAATCCCGCTAGAGACCGGCCAGCAAGCCCACCCGAGCTACGAACCTACATTCGCCCGTAACGCGCCCCTAAGCCCTCGGACGCCGCGACCCTACCCGAGTACCCGGCCCGCTAGCCTAAGCGGCTCTCCGTCCGCTACCGTAGGCGCTAGCGGTACGCCCGGCCCGGCCCCGAGCGCCGAGCCGAGCCCGGACCCGGCACCAACCCAGATTGGGAGCGAAACATGACACGAGTATGCGCCAACTGCAAGCAACGCCCTCCCCGCGATCCTGATGACCCAAACGTCGTGCTATGTCAGCAGTGCCGTGATAACTACGAGAAGCAGGCCCGATGAAATGGCCTAGATGCAACTTCATATTCTTCAGGGAAGATGAACCAGATACCCGGACTTGGTGCATATGCAACAGAGCCTGGGGGCACTGGATACAGCGCATGCCCAAGGGCGCACATATGGGGCCAGCACTCATCCGGCTTCCGCGCGGAGAGCCCCGGCCTAGGTTCAAGAAGGTGACTAGGCTTTGACACGCAAGTCCGTTAGCCTGCATCATCATACGACGTACAGCTTCCTCGACGGACACGGTACGCCGGAACAGCACCTGCTCCGCGCCGCCGAGCTAGGCTATACGGCGCTCGCGTTCACGGAACATGGCAACACTAGCTCCCATTTCCGTGCGGAGAAGGCTGCTCAGAAGATCGGAGTCAAGCCCATCTTCGGCCTGGAGGCATATACAGCGTCGAGCTACACGGACCCGGCCCAGACCAAGTACCATCTAACCATGCTTGCCGCTACGCAAGCTGGCTACCGCAACCTGAACCTGCTCGTCACGCAGAGCTGGCAAGAATTCTTCTACCACCCGACCATTACCGGGCAGGACATCTCCGCGCGGGGCGACGGTCTCATAGTCCTGTCGGGTTGCTCCGGTAGCATGATGGCCTGTACCCTGATAGGCGGCAAAGGCCTGTCTGTACCGGAGACCAAGCAGGACATTGCAGACGCATATGAGGACACGGCTGGTATCGCAGAACGGTTCGCGCGCCTGTTCCCCGGCCGGTTCTACCTCGAAGTCCAGGCATTCCCCGAGCTAGAGCAGACACGCAAGATCAACACCGCGTACGCGAGGCTATCCCAGGAGCTACATATACCGCTCGCCGGTACGCTCGATTGCCATTATGTGCTACCGGCCGACAATGAGATGCAGGTAATCCTCCACGCCTGCGGTCCACAGGGCCGAGGGCAGGCCACCGCGGACGAGATGCTGCGCCGCTGGAACTACGACGTTCTGCTCACGCTACCGGATAGCGACAAGCTAATGGTGAAGCGCCTAGTCGATACCGGCATTCCGCGCGAGCAGGCCTGGGAGGCCGTCCTAAACACTGGGTTGATAGCCGACCAGTGTAATGTGACGCTACCCAAAGCTGACCGGCTCCAATTCCCTTGCCCAGTCGGCTGGACAGCTACCGACTTGATCTGGGAGTGGCTACGCGAAGGCTGGAAATACCGTGGACTTGGCTGGCGCTCGCAGAAAGAGCAGGACTGGTACCTAGACCGGCTCCAGTATGAGATGAAGATGATCCTCGACAAAGACTTCATTGACTTCTTCCTGGCGACCTCAGATGTGATCAGATGGTGTAAGGATGACGGCAACGGGGTACCGATCCCGGTGGGACCTGGACGCGGAAGCGCCGCCGCTAGCCTGGTGTGCTGGCTTCTGCGTATCACTGAGATCGATCCTTACCGTTACAATGGCATGATCTTCGAGCGGTTCATTGATGTGACCCGTATTGACCCACCCGACATCGACCTCGACTTCGCAGATGATAGGAGGCACGAAGTACGTGAATACTTGGAGCGCAAGTATGGCGAAGAGTGTGTTGGAACAATCGCTAACTTTGTCCGTTACCGTCCTAAGAATGCTTTGGTGGATGTCGCACGAGTACATGGCGTACCTAAAGCTGCCAAAGAGAGAGTATCAAACCTCATCATCGAGCGCAGTGGAGGCGACTCTCGCTTTGATGATAGCCTCCAAGACACGGTGGAGATGTTTCCGGACGCTAAGGCGATATTCGATGCATTCCCTGCATTGTGGCTGGCGACGCGGCTCGAAGGGAACGTGCGAGGAATGTCTGTTCATGCAGCTGGACTGGTTGTCGCAAACTCTCCGCTGACAGACATATGCGCGGTATATCAGCGCGACGGCCGCAAGGTCCTGTCCATCGACAAGTACGACGCGGAATATGCCGGTATGCTCAAGATGGACTTCCTGGGCCTA